>Ga0210395_10000806_pt1 | contig 24226 bp, 15 predicted proteins | sample IncBWH4OmetaG_FD_150861 | JGI IMG/M metagenome (GOLD analysis project Ga0210395, IMG submission 150861) | Forest soil microbial communities from Barre Woods Harvard Forest LTER site, Petersham, Massachusetts, United States - Inc-BW-H-4-O ... | reverse complement strand
CGTTCTGGGAATTGGACTGGATGGGATTTGGATCAGTTGGTGGGGACGGACGTTTGGGGGAAGACGCTGGGAATCGTGGGATTAGGACGGATTGGACGAGCGATGGCACGGCGGGCGCTCGGTTTTCAAATGAAGGTAATCTACTCGGACGCAGTGCGCGCGCCGGAAGCGGTGGAGAAAGAATGGAAGGCGGAATATCGGGAGATGGTGAGCTTGCTGGCGGAGTCCGATTTTGTGAGCCTGCACGTGCCGCTCTTGCCGGAGACGCGTGGACTGTTTGATGCGGCGAGATTTTCCAAGATGAAGCCGACGGCATATCTAATCAATACGTCGCGCGGCGCGGTAGTGGACGAAGCGGCGCTCGTGCACGCGCTGGAGAGCGGAAAGATTGCGGGCGCGGCGCTGGACGTATTTGAGAACGAGCCGCTCATCCACGCTGGATTGAAGAGGTCGAACGTTGTGCTGGCGCCGCACATCGCGTCGGCGTCGATTGAAACGCGGACGAAGATGGCGTGCATGGCGGCGGAAAATGTGGTGGCGCTGTTCAAGGGACAGCGGCCGCCGAATATGTTGAATCCAGAAGTGTTGAAGGCTGGCTAATTCACCGCGGTGACCTTTCTATGGCGGAACTGAAACTACTTGCCCGCCGGATTTTCCAGGAAACAATTTCGGCGATAGATATTCCGCTGGCGATGCAGAGGAAACTGCGTCGCGAGGGGACGGTGTTGTGTCTCGAAAATGCGAACGTCGATTTGCCCGCATTCGAGAACTCGCGTGTCATCGCAATTGGCAAAGCGGCGCACGCGATGGTGGAGGGGCTGGCGAGTTTGTTGAGAGGGGAATTTCCGTTCACTGGAATTGTTTCTGCGCCGACACCTCCTTTGCTTGCCGTAGCGGGGATGAAGTACTTCGTTGGCGGGCACCCGACGCCGGATGAACAGAGTTGGAAGGCGGCGGAAGCGATTCTAGGGCTACTCAAAGAGTGTGACGAGAAGTCAGTTGTTTTTTTTCTGTTGTCAGGCGGAGGGTCTGCTCTCGTCGAGTTGCCGTTGGATAATCGGCAGACATTGAAAGATGTGCAGCAACTGCATCGGGCGCTGGTAAATTGTGGAGCGCCCATCGAGGCGATGAACACGGTGAGGAAGCATGTTTCGGCGGTAAAAGGTGGGAGGTTGGCGGTGGCCGCTGGGCGCGCAACCAAGATTACTTTGGCGGTCAGCGATGTGCCGGTTGGCAAGGAGTCGGCGCTCGCTTCCGGGCCGACTTTACCGGATCCGACCACTGTCGCGGACGTGCGGCGCGCCATACAGGAGTTTTCGTTGCAGGAGAGCTTGCCGGCGCGGCTCTTGGAGTGGATGGATAAGGGGCAAATGCCGGAGACACCGAAGGAGGGTGACGCCGCGTTTCCTACCGCGCATTTTTCGTTGCTGCTTGGCTTGGATGATTTGTTTCATCCGGCGCATCACGCCACGGAGGCCAAGGGGTTTGTCGCTTGCTGCGACAATGCGACCGATGATTGGCCGGTGGAGAAGGCGGCGGAATATTTACTCGCTCAGCTCGAGGAGCTGCGCAGGGCGAATCCGGGGCAGCGGGTAGCGGTGATTGCGGATGGGGAGGTGAGCTCGCCGGTAAAGGGGAAGGGGATCGGGGGCAGGAACGCCGCATTTGTCTTGGCTTGTGTGAAGAAAATTGCGGGGAAGAAGATTGCGGTGCTAAGCGCGGGGACGGACGGAGTGGATGGGAATAGTCCGGCAGCGGGGGCCGTGGCGGATGGGGAGACACTCGATCGCGGAAGGGCGATCGGGTTGAATGCGCGGTATATGTTCCGGGAGAGTGACTCGTATAGTTATTTTGCGCGACTGGGGGATACGATTGTTACCGGGCCAACAGGGAATAATCTGCGGGACTTGAGGATTTTGTTGGCGGAGGGTGAAGAGAAAAAACAGAAGAAAAGCACCTAACGCAGAGACGCAGCGATGCACAGAGGACACGGAGAACGAAATGGGTGCGGCTCGCTCCGTCCCCATTCGGTTCATCGTCGGGAGCAGGCAAGCCTGCCCATCAACTTAGCCGAGATGTTGCCGCGAATTGGTTTCAATTACGGGGTCACCATTTCGCCCCACTCCCCTCCCCGAACTCCTTCTTATCGTGTTAGTCTCCTGGTACAAACTCGTATCAGCAGGAGGGTAGCCATGCATTTTCCCCGGCTCCTATTGTTACTCTCTCTATCCGTCACGCCATTGCTCGCACAGGACCAGCTACAAGGCCCCACGAGCGAAAAAGCCCAAAAGACATATAAGGAAGCCCTCGAGGATGTTCGCAAGCACAGAATTGATTTTGCCCTGGACAGCTTCAAGAAAGCCGACAAACAGGACGAAGGCCACTGCCTCGCCTGCCAAAAGAAAATGATCCAGTACGGCCTTGAGCTCCACGAATGGAAAACCGCGCAAACTGCCGCGGACGAGATGCTCGCCGAGGCCCACGGAGATAAGAGCATCGCCCTGGCGCATTTCGAGGCCGGCATAGTCCTGTTGAACGAGGGCCGCGACAAGCACAAGGATGAATTTTTCACCCGTGCCCATGACGAATTCACTAAAGCTCTGACATCCTTTTCGAACTTTCCGGAAGCGTGCCTGGCCGATGGCAAGGCGCTCGCGCAGTTGAAACAGGACGCCGCCGCCAAAGTGGAGTTCGAGAAGTATGTTCAGATGAAGCCTGTCGGCGAGCCGGAACGCCAGCGCGCGCTCCGCTACATCAGCGAGCCTGAGCTTGCGCGCGCCAGAATGGCTCCGCCCTTTGCCATCGACACGCTCGATGGGCAACACATCTCGATGGACGATTTGGCTGGAAAAGTCGTACTAATCGACTTTTGGGCGACGTGGTGCGGGCCGTGCCGCGAAGCCATGCCGCACATGCGCGAAATCGCGAAAAAATTTCAGGGACAGCCTTTGGTTGTGCTCAGTGTCAGCCTTGATAGCGATGAACAGAAGTGGAAAGAGTACATCTCCAAGAATAATATGAGCTGGCTTCATTACCGCGACGGCGGTTTTACTGGATCCATCGCAAACTTATTCGGCGTAAAGGCCATTCCTCACACTTTCACGATCGACGCCGACGGCGTCCTTCAAGACGAGCATATTGGAGACGCCTCCATCGAAGGCAAACTCAAAAAGTTGGTGGCACGCGCCCAGGAATTGCAAGCGCCGCAGAAGCCACTGCAGTAAGCGATATTCTCTCGCGATTATTTAGCGGTTTGCCCGGCTGGCCGCTCCCAGCCAGGTGCGACGTAATCGTGATAGGCGATACTACAAAAGTATTAGAGCACTTTTTCCGCAGTAGTGTACGCTTCCATCCGCGTGGAGCTGCGGAGACTCCTGCATGGATTCTCCCTCCGCGAATAAATACAAAATCTGATCCCAAAAGCTCACCATCGGAGGTAACACGAATGAAATTCATAGCAATTTGTGCCAAAGCAGCTATCCCGGGCTTTCTGTTGACGGCCGCGGTTTATATGGCTGCAGCTGACTCACCGTCCGTCAGTGTGAAAGGTTACGTACTGGATTCTGCCTGCGCGTTTACGAAAGACCTGAGCAAGCCCATCAGCAAACAATGTGCGACGTCCTGCGCCAATGCAGGCTCCCAACTCGTCATCCTCGCGGAAGACGGCACAATCTACTGGCCCATCGCAGACACCACCCCATCCAGCGGACAAAATCCCAAGCTTCTTCCATTTGCAGCAGACAAAGTGATTGTGACAGGCAAGGTCTACCAGCGTGGCGGCTCGAAGGCCATCGTGATCGATAAAATCGAAGCTCGGCCGCCGCAAAAATAGGCTCTGATTTTTATTTGGTCGGAGGCGTGGGATCGCCGCAGCCGACGTACTCCATCAACACGCGATTTCCCTTGTATTCTAATTCGTCGTGAATTCCAATCTTGCTTGTGTAGTAGCCGCTCACGGTCAGACGCTTCAGCTCGTGGAAAAACTGCACTTCGGGGACGTCCGTCATGTGCTCGTTGTCGGATAACACTTTGAGAACCGCAATCTTCTCGTCCGTGCTCGCATCGACGAAGGATTTTCCATTGTAATGCCCGCTCATCGACTCCATCAGCCGCAACCCTTCGCGCCACAGCGCTTTCTGTTGGTCGTCCGTGCTCGCACGGAGAGTCTGCTCGATAAAATCGGCGACCTTCGCAGCCTTCGCTCCGCCCGAGTGGCTATCGGCGGGAATGATTGTCTCGGACAACTCTTCGATCAACGCGTGCTGCGCGGGCGTAAAAAAACGCGCGCCGGGTTTCGCTTCCGCGCCCGCCGCTTGGGGCGCGCTAGCAGAGGACGTTTGCGCACTCTGCGATTCCACCGGCAAAGCTTCCGCCGCCGTCCCGGACAACGGCAAGACTGCGGCGCTCAAAACCGTCGCCGAGGTCTTCAACCACTGCCGCCGATCCTGCTTTGAATTGATGGGATCATTCGCGGACATTCTTCCTCCTCGCATGCTCGGCCCATTCGTTCTTGCAGTCCTACAGCCACTACAATTCGTTCTTCGCCATTTGATCCGCCAGGTAGTCGCACGACCGCCAGCACAACGCCATGATCGTCCACGTAGGATTCTGGCAACTTGCATTCACAAACGCGCTGCCGTCCACCACGAACAAATTCTTCACGTCATGCGACTGCTGAAATTGATTCAGTACAGAAGTCTTCGGATCATTTCCCATGCGCGCCGTGCCGAGTTCGTGGATCGACCACCCTTCCGTGAGCACCCGGTCGCTCACTGCCAATATCTTGAATCCCGCGGCCTCGAACATCTCTTGCGCGGTCTCCTTCATGTCCTCGGCCATCCGATGCTCGTTGTCGCCAAATTTATAATGGAATCGCAACGCGGGCACGCCCCACTTGTCCTTCACCACAGGATCGAGGTCGACATAGTTTTCATATCGCGACAGCACTTCGCCGAACGCCCCCATCCCAATATACGAGCCCTGGTTTTTGCGAATCTCCTCTTTAAACGAGGCTCCGAATCCGGATATCTCCGCATTCCTTGGAAACATCGCGCAGCCGCTCCCGCCTTCGAATCCGTACCCGCGAATGAATTTCGGATGTTTCTCCCCGAGGTTGCGAAACCGCGTGAGATAAAAGCCGCCGGGCCGCCCGTCATCGAGTGTAGGCGGCTTTCCAACGAGATCCGGCGCTTGCCCGTACACGTGCGGACCCATTACGTGCTCGCAAAAATTGTGTCCAACGTGCCCGCTCGAATTGGCCAGTCCATTCGGATAGAGCCGCGATTTGGAAAGCAACAGAAGCCGTGCGGATTCCAGAGTCGAGGCCGCAACAATCACCGCTTTCGCCTGCACCGTGTAGTCCTTCATCGTCAGCGAGTCGACGAAGTGTACGCCGGAAGCTTTGCCAGTCTTGGGATCGACGGTGATTTCTCGCGCGAGGGAATTCGTTCGCAGCGTAAGGTTGCCCGTATCCATGGCGGGGTAGATCAGCCCGGTGGGAGAATCGAACGCCGCATGAATATCGCAGCCGCCTTTTCGTTCACATGCGCCGCGGCTCAGGCAGCGGCTTCGATACTTATTGTGTTTTAGCCCATCGCTTGTTACGCCCGCGCGATACTGCGTCAGCACCCGCCCCATCTTCTGCAGGCCTTGTTTGAGCGTCACTTCCGCGCAGTTCAACTTTGTGGGGCGCTGAAAAATGCTGTCCGGCAGGTACGGGAGATTTTCTTTCACCCCGGTGATGCCAAGGTACAAATCCACCTTGTCGTAATAAGGCGCGATATCGTTGTAGCTGATCGGCCAGTTTTCGCCGTATCCGTCGCGGTCTTTAGCCTTGAAATCGTAATCGGAGAGCCGCAGCGCCAGCCGCCCCCAAATATTTGTTTTGCCTCCAAGGCACCGCGCCCGCACCCACGCGTAATTCGTTCCAGTGTAAGGATTTTCCCGTTCATTGACGACGATATTCTTCATGTAGTCGGTGTTGCCGACATAATTGTAAAGATTCTTTGACTTCTCAAAGCCCGGCCCGTAGGGCGGCCTCCGGATCGTGTACTCGTTAAAACTCAGCGAATGCGAGCCGGGGGGAAGCCCTCCCCGGTGAGGGTTGTCGTAAGGCCATTCCATCGAACGCAATTCCTGCTCGATGTTCAGTTTCTTTCCTGCCTCGAGCAGCAAAACCTGGAGCCCGTGAGTCGTCAAAACGTGCGCCGCCATCCCTCCAGCCGCGCCCGATCCGATAATCACGGCGTCATATTTCTTGCTTAGGTCGACTTCCGGCTCGCCCATGGGATGAACTCTCTTTCTGTGCTCCGCTTTGACTCCCCGCATTCAACAATGAACCGGCGTCTTTGTCCAGTTCAAGGTCTCTCTGACTTCGTGTGGCAATCTTATTCAGGCTAACCCGGGACCGGGACGGAACATCTTCCATTTCTTGCGCACCTTTTTAATCTGACGACTTGAGGAAAACACATCGACACCGGGAAGAGATTCGCAAGTATCTAAGAGCCTTCCCTGAGGGAAAATTCGGCGTAAAGTTTCTCGAAGTTGGTTTTTGACTACACGTTGATCGATAGCGTCGATACCATCGATACGCTCATCAAACCGTGAAAAAATTATCCGCGAACTAATAAAAGGGAGTGCTGCCAATGCGGAAATTTAGGGACGGGTGAAAGTTAGCGTTACGCGCTCGGTTTCGTCGACGATTTTGTAGTCGGGCGGCGGCTGGAACAGCGACAGAATTGGGTTCGAGAGGTCGATATTGGTGAGGCGCATCATCATTTCGCCCCTACGAGGGTCGTTGTTCTTCATGAGAATGACAACTTTTAGATCCGGTGAAGTCCAGTTTTCGCGCACGACGATGATGGGACGATCATTACCCTGCAGCCCTTCGGGGATGACTTCCGTCATTCTCGTTCCCACGACGGGGACACCTTCCATGGTTTGAGAGCCGAGGGACTCCGTAGCCATGGTTGGCCTCAGGGTCTCCGAGGTGTCCGTGGAGGTTCTCGGCAGAGTTTCTACAGCGCCGGCGTTTGCTGGCCGCGCCGGTGGCGCTGCAGGATGCCTAATTTGCAGGGCAAAGCGGTGCGCGACTTGATTTTGCTCATCGAGGATGTACGAGTACCCCGAAACGGGATCACGAATCTGAATGACCACCACGTCTGGAATTCCCGGACAAAGGGGGCGCTCCGTCCTAGTTCTTCCCTGTGAGTCGCGGTAGATTTTTTCGTTCATCGGTTTGTGCGTGATGCGCGTGCCATCAGCGAGAGTTTGAACATTCGAGGACTCTTGCACTGCAGAGTAAGGAGCGGTTGGCCCCGAAGCGGCCATGGCCATGACAGGGCCGAACGACCCGCTGCAAGTAGCAGGGGCTGCGGCGGAAGCTGTAGGCTGCTGCTGCGCGACGGAGGAAGTTGTTTGAGCTAAGCCTGCGGAAGTGAAGACGCTGAGTGAGGCAAAAGCCAGGGCGACCCGAGTGACATATTTCATAAGGTTCCCCCCATCGCCCGAGTAAAAGAGGCGATGTTAGCTGGAATGTTACTGCTCTTGTTGATGTTGCGCAACGGCGAAGGGTTGGCCGAGACCGTTCGGCGAGAGCCACGGGGAGCGCAAAACGGCCGCGCGGCGGATGCGTTGCTTGCATACAATCAGGCCGCCAGGGTGCGAGCTAAGTGATGGGAGCTGGCTTATGAGACTCGGAATTCGCAAAACATTCAAGATCCTTGCGCCGGGAAATTCCCTGCGGAAGAGAGTGGCGTATAGCTTGGCCATTGCGCGATTGATTTTGGTGCCGGTGATTTTACTCGCGGTCTACTACCTATTCGAGATGGGCTGGATAGTGGATCGAATCGTGAATGTGGACGCCCCAGCGGCGACGCTGGCGCAGCGGGCTTCGATTGAGATTTTGGAAGCGAGGCGCGCGGAACGAAATTATCTACTGCTGCATGACACGAGCTATCTCGTAGCGAACCGCGAGGCGCTCGGTAGAACCAGGCAAATTGTTAGCCAGATTCAAGATCTTGAGCCGCAAGATATGGGAGAAACGCAAAAGGCGCTTGAAGCGCTCAGTGTTTACGAACAAAGAGTTGGTGCCGCGGCTACGGCAATGGCGCAGCCCGGACAGGGAGATGCGGACCGCATCCAGGCTGTGGTGCGCGCTTATGAAGATGATCTGAACGAATTGTTGCGAGGGGCAAGGCTTAAAAAGCGCGCGCAACTCATTGAGGAGTTGCGGAACCGCGTTGGCTCGTTCGACACACAGATCTCCCAAACTGTTCAGGCAGGGAACCCTGCGCTGGGGCCGGTCACCGCCGATTTGCAGACTTCAAGTCAGCAAGTGCTGGAACTGCTCTCCGAGCTTGAGACAGAAAATTGGAAGCGCGTGGAAAGCGATCATCGCGAGGCGCGGCGGCTGATCCACTCGGCCGAATGGGCGCTGAGCATCGTGTCCGCGATCACTCTGCTGTTCAGCGTGTGGGTAAGCTTTACCTTGCCGCGGCAAGTCGTGAAACCGCTGGTGACTCTACGAGAGGCCGTCGATCACGCCGCACAGGGAAACAGCGCGATTGATTTTGAGATTGCGGGCCGCGGGGAAGTGGCAGATCTCGCAAAGAGCGTGCAAAACCTGATCGCACGGTTGCAGCCTAACCCGTAGACGAATCGCCGTATGAAGCCGGTCCTTCTCGGCGCAATTTCATTTGCCTGCGGTCGAAAGCCGCTTGACCAGCTCGTAGAGGAAGGCTTGCCCTTCGTAGAAGGACTGCACGCCTAGCCGTTCATCGCGTCCGTGAAAGCGAATGTCGTCGCGGTCCATGAAGAATCCTTGCACGCCATAGCAGGGAATCCCTTGCGCACGGAGATAGCGGCCATCCGTCGCACCCATGACCATGATGGGAACGGTCGGGACGCCGGCCCACATGGTCGTGGTGATATCGCTGACCGCTTTGAGCAAATCGGGACGCATCGGGGAAGCCGCTGCCTTGCTGAAGTCGCTCAACTGTTTGACACTGACCTGATCATCGGCCACGACCTTTTGCAAAGTGCTCAGCACGTATTCGGGTGAATCTTCCGGCAGGACGCGGCAATTCACGGTAGCGGCGGCCAGTTGCGGCAGCGCATTGATCGCGTGGCCTCCTTCGAGCATGGTGGCCACGCAAGTGGTGCGCAGCGTCGAATTCCACGCGGGAGACGCGGCTGCCACTTTCTCCATCGCCTCCTGCGAACCGGAAGAGGCCTTTGCGAGATCGTCCTTCATGGCGCCGGTTTCGATCTTTGACATCTGTTGGAAGTAAGCCGCGGTGACTTCATTGGTTTTCAAAGGAAAACCAAAGTCGCCGAGCCGCGACAAAGCTCCGGCTAGATGATAGATCGCGTTGTCGTGCACCGGCATCGAGCTGTGGCCGCCTTTGTTGCGCACCTCGAACCGGAAATTCAGAACGTACTTTTCGCTGACCTGTAAATCGTTCGAGATTTTCTTGCCTTTCGATTCCTCGCCCCAGCCGCCCTCGTTCAGCGCGAAGTCCGCATCGATCAAATCGCGGTGATTCTTCAGCAGCCAATCCACGCCGTTATAAGGACCGCCACCTTCCTCGTCGGCGGTTAGAGCGACGATGATGTCGCGGTCTGGCTTAAAGCCTTCTTTTTTGTACTGGATGAGGTTGGCGATCCAAACGGCAGCCTGCGCTTTGTCGTCGCCGGTCCCGCGCCCATAGAAGAAGCCGTCCTTCTCAAGGAATTGAAACGGGTCGGTGCTCCAATCTTCGCGCTTGGCTTCCACGACATCGATGTGCGCGAGGAGAAGAATTGGTTTACGGGCGCCCGTGCCGTGATAACGCACGACGAGATTGCCTTTCTTCGGAATTGCCCCGCCGGTGAAAATGTCGGAGTCGGGGAATCCGGCGGCTTTTAAGCGCGCGACGGCAATGTCGACGACGGGGGTCGTTGCGCCAGTCGTGAAGCCGGATTGAACCTCGATGAATTGTTTGTAGATGTCATGCGCAAGCTGCTTTTCGGAGTCGGGGCGCGTAGTCTGCGCGCTCGCCGAAGCGGCGCACACAACTACCAGAGGCAAAATTCTAAACGCGAGCCAGATTTTTGCGGTTTGCATGGTGGGATTTTTGCACGGCGAAGCCATCCGCGCAACTTTTCAGTGCTTGCCGCGGTGCGAAAATCTGAAGCGAGTGTCGGTGCTTCACCAGCGCCGCACCATTAAGCCCACTTGTAGCCTTGTTTCGCAAGTGGAAGAGAGCGGATGCGCTTTCCGGTCACGGTGAAGATCGCGTTGCATACGGCGGGCAGTATGGGTGGCAGCGCCGGTTCGCCAAGTCCAGTGGGCGGATTGTCTGTCTTCAGGAAATGGACTTCGATTTCCGGCGGCACCTGGTTCATGCGCAGCGGCGGGTATTCGTGGAAATTGTTCTGCATGGCGCGGCCGCGCTCAATCGTGATTTCGAAGCCCATGAGGTGGCTTAGCCCTTCGATCACCGAGCCCTGAACTTCGTTGAGCGCGCTGGTGGGATTGATGATTTGGCTGCCAATGTCGCCGGCGACCCAAACTTTGTTCACCCTAAGCCGATTGTCTGAAGTGACCCGAACTTCGGCGACTTCGGCGAAATATCCGCGATGGCTGAAATGGAAGGCCACGCCCATGGCGGTATCTTTCGGCATCGTGCGCGAGCCCCAGCTGGATTTTTCCGCCACAAGCTCGAGCACGCCGCGCATGCGCTGGGCGTTAAACAGAAAAGCAGGCGGAGTCGCTTGACCGCCGGCAGGAGCCGGTGCGCCTTCGAGCGCAGGAGTGTTGAGCAAGGCCAAGCGGAATTTCACCGGATCGGCGCCTGCCGCGTGCGCGAGTTCGTCGATAAACGATTGCATCACAAACGCGATGCCGTTGCTTCCCGGAGCGCGCATCGCACCGGTGGGCACACCCGACGCCATCACCGAAGTATGCGTAGCGAAATTCGAAACGAAGCGGGCAGGGAATTCGTCGGGAGAGATCTGGGCGCTGGGCGCGAACCGCTCGCCTTCGCCAAAAGTGACGAAATGATTGCGCCAGGCGACGAGCTTGCCGGACGTATCGACGCCGCCCTTCAAATAATGAAATCCCGCCGGACGATAAAAATCGTGATGCATGTCGTCTTCGCGCGACCACAGCAGTTTGACCGGTGTCCCTCCAAGTTGTTTTGCAATCCACGCGCCCTCGATCATGTAGTCGTTGGTCAGACGCCGGCCAAATCCGCCGCCCATGCGCGGCAAGTGAATGGTCACGTCGCTCTCGGCGATGCCTAAAGTTTTCGCGACCTGCGTCAACCCACGCTGCGGTGTCTGGCTGGGGACCCACATTTCGAGTTTGCCGTCCTGAAAGCGCGCCGTGCAGTTCTGCGGCTCGAGCGGCGCGTGCGCGAGGAACGGATAGAAGTAAGCGCCCTCCACGACTTTAGCCGCCGATTGTAGAGAGGCATCGGCATCGCCGTCTGTGCGAAGCGAACGCGCTGGCTGCTGCTTCGAAAGCTCGACAGCCTTGCTCGCGAAACCTTCGCTGCTTTGTTGCGCGGTCGGCCCTTCGTCCCATTTCACATCCAACTTTTCCCGCGCCGTCTTGGCGGTCCACCAGTTATCCGCAACGATAGCGACTCCGCAGAGCAAACCCGTCAAATCCGTGCCGCCTTCCACGATGAAAGCCTGACGCACACCAGGAATCGCCCTGATTACATCAAGATTCGCGCTCACAACTCTGCCAGCAAATACGGGACACTTCGCGAACACGCCCCACAACATTCCCGGAAGCCTGAAATCGATACCGTAAAGAGGTTTTCCGCGAACGATGGCCTCGTTATCCACGCTCGGGATCGACTTTCCGATGATCTTGAAATCCTTTGGGTCTTTCAGTTTCACGCTAGCCAAATCGGGCGGAGTCATCTGCGCCGCTTTGGCAGCGAGTTCACCGTAACCGACCGAACGCTTCGTCGCCGCATGCGACACGCGCCCCGAGCTGGTCACGCACTCCGATTCCGGCACAGACCAAGCTTCCGCAGCAGCGGCGACCAGCATCTGCCGCCCCGCCGCTCCGACCTGCCGCATAGGGAGCCAATTGGTCGGCGTTGCCGTGCTACCGCCTGCAACTTGCGACCCGTACTTTGCAAAGTTGACGTCGCCCTGCTCGATCCGCACGTCCTTCCAGTCCACGTCCAACTCTTCCGCGATAAGCATCGGGAGCATTGTCCGGATGCCCTGCCCAATTTCCGGATTTTTCGCGGTGATCGTCACGATGCCTTCCGCCGAAATGCGAATGAACGCATTGGGAGTAAGCACGGCCGGCGGCGGACCTTGAGGCGCTTGGGCAATAGCCTTCTCAACGGGATCGATGTAGGCAGCGAGCATCAACCCGCCTCCAGCGATGGCGCTCACACGCAAAAACGACCGCCGCCCAATAGTTCTGATGGTCCTGGGCTCAAGAGCTTCCAACGTATTCATAGGGCCTCCTTACCTTAGACCTAAGTTCCGCTCTGCGGGTTACGCCGCTGCGGAGAAGGCGCGGCAGCGCCGTGTGCCGGAACAGCGGAATTATAGCGCGGGACATGAAAACTGGCAGCAGGAAGCAGCACGTCTCCGAGTCTCGACGCCTGACCGGACCAACGCCAAAAAAATCTTGCAAGCCGCCGCAAGAAATTCGTTCTAACAACGTCACCGCGAGCAACCCGGTGTCCAGAATGCTAACTCTAATGAGGTAACAAAAGGGAGTAAGAACGCTGTTCGTCGAGAACAGCCGCCATTACTCTTAAGACGGTCCTCCATTCCCCGGGTTGAAATAAGCAAGAGCCGAGGCAATTTCCAGAAGCTAGAGGTGTCGAAAATGACCAGCTCAAATGCATCCGTTTCTTTCCAGCACGAAAATCGCAAGCTTTTTTCTTACTCTGCCTGCATGTTGGCCGCACTTTTCCTTTGCGTGGCCGCGGCCTCCGCGCAGACCGCATTGCACGCTCCCGGATGGGTAGTGATCACCATCGGAGACTATCGCTCGCTCCATGCGAAAGCCTATCCGCCCGACCGCGAACCGGAAGCACCACCGGTGGACGCGACTCTGACGCGCGTTGACTACGACTTGCGCATCGACGGCGACCTCGCCGCAGGCCGTGCGAGTCTCACTGTGGATGTTCTGAAAGATGGCTGGGTGCGCGTGCCGATTCCCGCAGGTTTGCTTGTGCGCGAAGCCAAACTTGACGGCAAGCTCGTCTCTCTGGTCCCCGGCGCAGCTGGAAAAGGCTCCAACCAACTTTGCGCGCTACTCTCGCGGCCCGGACGCTCGGTGCTGCAACTGGATATTGCTCTGCCCATCGTATCGACAGCCGGTGAAGAGAGCATCTCCCTCCCTTCGACGGCCTCCGGCGTTACGCGCGCATCAGTTCGTCTCCCCCGGCAAGGCGTGGACATCAAGCTAACCGGCGGGCTCCTGGCGGAGAAATCCGAGCCCGGCGCGGAAAGCAAGTGGCTCGCCTACGCACGCGGCAACGAGCCGCTGACGTTCACCTGGAAACGAAAGACGGAAGACCATCGCAGCAGCCAGGCGTTGCGCTTGCGCGGCTCGCTCACCGAACTAACCGGTCTGGGCGAAGACACGGCGACCATCGTCGTTGAGGTCAACGTCGAAGTAACGCAAGGCGCCGCGCGCGAAGTCCACATCGCGCTCCCGGACAAAGTAACCGTCAACCAAGTCTCAGGGGCGACCGTCGCGGATTGGGAAATGAAAGACGGACAACTCGCAGTAACGTTCCTGGAGCCAGTCGAGCAAAACGCGAAATTTATTGTCACCGGAGAAACGCGCAGTCCCCGCGACGGCCAGATCGAAATCCCCCTGCTACGCTTGTTAAACACGGAGCGCGACACCGGGGGAGTAGCAGTGGAAGTCCTGGGCGCTGGAGAAATCAACAAGGTCAAAACCGAAGGGCTTGAAAACGCTGACGCAACGGACCTGGGCGAAATCGTCTCGAGCCGCCAATCCACTTCGCTCTCCGCGTTCCGCTTCCGATCGGGCGACGCAAAGACCGCAAGATCGCTGACCGTAAACGTCGCGCGATACACGCCGCAAGCCGTCTTGATGGCCAACGTCGCCGAAGCGCGCTACAACGTCCTGATTACCAATGAAGGAAAGCAACTGGTGCAAGCGCGCTACGCCGTGCGCAACAACTCTCGCAACTTCCTCAAAATCACTCTCCCGGCAGGTGCAACGCTCTGGAGCGCCGAATTAGCTGGAAAGCCCGTCCGTCCCGGACAATCGCCCGACGGCAGCGTCTTGCTACCGCTAGAGAAAGCGCATGCCGGCGAAGATTCGCCGGAGTTCGCCGTGGAGATTGTTTACATCAGCCGCGGCGCCGCCTGGAACGACAAGGGCCAATTCAAGCTCCCACTCCCCGCGCTCGATCTGCCGGTATCGCGAACTGGCTTGCTCGTCTACCATCCACCGCTTTTCAAAGTGACACCAGAAGCGGGAGAATCTTTCCGGGTTGAGCCGTACGCGGAGCCGACTTCCGCCGCCCTGAATCCTCCACCGCTGCCTGCGCCACGAAAGCCTGTATTCAGTACCGGGTTAGCGGCGTCTCCTACTCCCCCCTCGCCAAGCGCTGAAGTTTCAGCTCTTACCACCGAATCGAAAGTAATCACGGATCAGGCTCCCACGCAAACGCTGGTCGACAATTTCCGCATGACCTTTCAGGGAGGCAAAGCCTCCGGCATTCTTCCCATCAAAGTTGATTTCGCGGCTTTGGGCCCCTCTCTATATCTCGTTTCCGAATTAACCGGCGAAAATCAGGCTCCCAGCACCGACTTAAATTATCAGCGCGAGAAAAAGGTAGGTGGGCGATGAAAAAAATCATACTGGCAGCTGCATTTTTGGTGACCGTCCCCGCGTTTGCACAAGACAAGATCGCTCCTCCCGTTCCGCAAGCCGGGAACGTGACGCTTCCCCTTGAGGAGTACAACCGCCTCCTCGAACTCGCCAACAAATCCCCACGACACGTCGAGTCCGCCCCGCTTCCTTACACCATAAAACGCGGAGACTTGAAGCTGCGCGTCACAACCGAAACCGTGATGGGCACCGTTCAACTCCAAGGCGAAACCTTCAATAAGGGCGAAACAAAAGTCGCGCTCACTTCAGGAATGACCATTCTCGACGCCCGCCAGGAAGGCCGCAGCCTTCCGCTCGAACAAGAAACCGGCACGCAAACCGCAATCCTTGCCGGTCCCGCCGAATTCTCCGTAGTCCTCGATGCCGGCTTGCCGCTGAACATCGAAACCGGCCGCGCCTCCTTCAGCTTGCCGGTGCCGCAAGCAGGCAGCGTACGTCTCACACTCGAAGTTCCCGGCGATCACACCAACGTCAAGCTCAGCCCAGGCTTGATCACCAATCGCATGTCCGCGAACGGCAGCACCACGATCGAGGCCACACTCGTCCCCGGCCAGCTCGCGAACATCTGGTGGGCCACGCGCGAAGTCGTCGCGCCAGTCGTTCCGCGCGAAGTGCGTTTTCTTTCGAACGTGAAAACGCTCGTCTCCGTCAGCGAAGCCGACATTCGTCTCGCCGTCCTCGCCGATATCAACGTGATCCAGGGAGAACCCGCGCAGTTCGAAGTGGAAGTTCCCGCCGGCTATGAAGTCACGGGAACGTCAGGCGCGTCGGTGGATTCAAGCGATGTGCAATCCGGCGTTTTGACTCTAAAGGTCAACGCACCAGCGCAACGCACGCACCAGTTCCTGATCTCCATGGAAAAAGCCATAGGCGTAACGAAAGCCGATGTGCCGTTCCTCAGCGTGAAAAACTCCCAACGCGAAACCGGCGAAGTCCTCGTCGAAGGCGTTGGCACCATGGAACTGACCGCGACCGAAGGCGGCAGCCTGAAGCGCATGGACATCAAGGAAACAAATCCCTACTTGCGCTCTCTTGCGCGTTCTCCATTGCAAGCCGCATTCCGTTATCACCGCCAGCCCACAGAAAATCCGAGCCTCGCGCTTGAGTGGACGCGCTTCCCAGATAGCAGCGTCCTCGCGGCAATTGCCGAGCGCGCTGTCATCACGACGCTCGTGACCACGGAAGGCAGATCGCTGACAGAAGTGAAGCTGACAGTGAAAAATCAAGTGCAGCCATTTTTGAAAGTGGAGTTGCCGGCGGGCGCGAGCATCGTGTCCGCGGAAGTCGCGGGAGAAAAGGTCAAGCCTGTCGAAGGCGCGGATGGCCAGCGCGTGCCGCTGCTCCGCCCCGGATTCCGCCCCGTCGATTCTTACGAAGTCTCCTTCGTCTTCATGCACTCCGGCGCGCCGTTTGCGAAAAAGGGTGGATCGGAGATTTCCCTTCCGAAAATGGATGTTCCCATCACCGTGCTGCAATGGGAGCTGTTTCTCCCGGAGCAGTACAAGGTAAAGGATTTTGGCGGCGACGCTTTGGCCGCGAACCTCTTGCCAGCGTCCTATCAGGGAACCGCAGGCGCAGCCAGCGTGGAATTTTACGACGCGGGCGCGGTTGGCGGAATGGCCGACAAAATTGTGCCTCTTCAACTTCTGCCAGGGCAGCTTGGCGGTTACATCATCGACCCCAGCGGCGCGAGAGTTGCCGGTGTGCAAGTGACCGTTACGCAGCTGGATACCGGTGTCGTACGGAACGCGTTGACCGATTCTTCCGGCCGCTGGATCGTCGGAAACATGCCGTCCGGAAGAGTGAGAGTCTTGGCCACTTCGTCCGGCTTCAAAAACACGGTGCGCGATGTCGTCTACAACGCGAACTACCCAACCTCGGTGAGTTTTTCGCTACAGATTGCGGCAGCTATGGAATCGATTGAGATACAGAGTAGCAGGGCCAACGTGAAAGAGTCGCGACGTATTGAACGCGACTTAAAGGACCGCGAGGCTGCGGCTTCTAACACCGCCTCCGATAATGTGCTGAATCTTCAGCGACGCGTGTCGGGCGTGCTGCCAGTCCGGGTCGACGTACCCCGAGCAGGCACCTCGTACAGCTTTGTCCGCCCGCTCGTGTTGGACGAAGAGACGAAAATCACGTTCACCTATAAAACCAAATAATCTCCCCTCTCGCTGGCGGAATCTGCGCATTCGAACCGGCCAGGGGAGACTTTGCCCTGGCCGCCGCTATTTATGGCCTATTTATAATTCGACGCGAAGACAGCCTCTTTGGAATCTTTCCGCTCCACGGGAACTAAGTACGGACATAAACGGAATTTACAAAGAGTGTTGAGCGCAAAAGATCGAAGGAAACTTTTACGGCCTAAGAAGTCGACTAGGTTTCCGATGCGGAAGCAAAACACGGGACTTTGCACGCCAACCCGGCGTAGATTTACTTAGAGCAGGGGAAGAGGTAGGTCGAAATGAAGGCAGCCGCAAGATTTTTATCCAGTTCACTATTGTGTTGCTTGATCGGGGCAGCCCAAGCGGGCGCTCGGCCTCATCAAGAAGCTCCGCCACCTCAGAATCCTGGTTCTGCGCAAGGGGCGGGAGCGGGCCAGTCGCAAGGGCGCGGCGTCGAGAGGCGTCCTGGAGTATTTGGAAAATTGACGGCGGTGCATGATCAGTCCTTCGAGATAACGAAGCAGGACGGGAGCGTGGCAACCGTAAAGATTAACGCGAGCACGCAGTTCCGGAAAGAAGGTCAGGACGCGAAGCTTAGCGATTTCAAAGTTGGGGACATGGTTTTTGCGCGTGGCGCGGAAAATCCGGATCACACCTGGACCGCGGAAGTGATCGGAACGCGGGCCAACGCTGGTTTTGGCGGCGGCGCTGGCGCCGGTGCTGGAGCGGGCGGACGCGGCGGACCGGCTGGTAACCCTGGCGCCGGCCGGCCGACGGGTGTACTTGGCCAGGATTATGTCTTCGGCGAAGTGAAGACGGTTGACGCGCCCAAGCTGTCAATCCTCCGTCCAGATAACGTCACACAAACCGTCGAGCTAAATGAAGAGACATCTCTGCGGAAGGGCCGCGACAGCATCACCATGGCGGACATTCAGCCGGGAGATCACATCATGGTCCGCGGCGGAATGGCGAACAATGTGTTTCAGCCGAAATCCGTGATGGTGATTGGACCGGAGCAATGGAAGCGCATGCAGGAAATGGGAATGGCCGGTGGACCACCTCCTGCTAATCCGCCTAAAGATAATAACCAGCCGCAGAAACCGCCGGAGCCGCCACATTGAGATCGTTTGTTCGGACTCCTATTTTCCTGGGTCTGGTGACCTTAGCAATCGGAAATTTGCACGCCCAAGAGAATCCTGAGCCCGCGCGGACCGCTCCCGCTGCGCCTCAGACGAATGAGACGCCCGCCCCACCGGCGACTTACCAGATCACCGGCAGCGTGCACAGCGGGAAGACGCCATTGCCGGGCGTGACGCTGACCGCCTCAAACACGCTCACAGGTAAGAAGTACACCGGTGCCACAATTTCAGACGGCAACTTCGCGCTGAACGGCCTGCCGCGCGGACGGTATGTGTTGCGCGCCGAGTTCATGGGGTTCGCAGCGCAAACGCAGGAGGTGGTGCTCAATCCGGAAAATCCTTCCGGGAAAGCGGACCTTGAACTAATTCTTGCATCGCGGCAGCAGGAGCAGACGGAGCAGCGCAGCGCTGCTGCCACGCGGGCCGGACGCGGTTTCCAAAGCCTGTCGATGGATGCGACAGAGGCGGCCGCGACCGCCGGGGAGTCTGGTCTTGCCGTAGGCGCCGGACAAAATCCGGCCGCGAGCGATTTGGGAGCCTTGCCCTTGAACGGCGCGGGAGCGGACGCGCCGACGGAATCGGTAAGCATCAGCGGCGTCCAAGGACGCACGCAAGATTTCGGAGCAGGGAACGAAGGCGAACTTCAGGACCGCGTCCAGGAATTTCGCGATCGCGCCCAACAAAATGGATTTGGAGGTTTTGGCGGCGGCGGTGGTGCCGGAGGATTTGGCGGAGGGGGTGGCGGCGGGCCGATCGCGTTCGGGCGAATGGGGCGCGGCTTCAATACGAATCAGCCGCACGGCAACGTGTACTTTTATGACGATACTTCCGCGCTGGATGCGAGGCCGTTTTCGATCAATGGGGAACCACTCCCTAAAGCCGATTACAACCAGCTCCACTTTGGAGCGTACGTTGGCGGCCCGCTGAACATTCCGAAAATTTTCAATGGCGGCAATAAGACATTCTTTTTCGGCGGGTGGAGCGGAACGCGTGGGAGCTCACCTTCGGACTTTTTGTCGACTGTCCCTACGCAGGCCGAACGCGGCGGCGATTTCTCCGCGCTAGCAACGCCGATCTTCAATCCGGCGACTGGCCAGCAGTTCCAGTTCAACGGGCAGCCGAACGTGATCGATCCCGCTTCGATCACGCCGCAGGCGAACGCTCTGCTGCAGTTCATTCCGCTGCCGAATTTGCCGGGAACCACGCAGAACTTTCATGAAGTGACTTCTTCCGAGAGCAATTCGGACTCTGTCAGTTTGCGGCTGATTCATAATTTTGGCCCGGTGCCGGCGCAGGGAAATCGCACGCCCGGCGGCGGCGGCCGCGGCGGCGGTGGAGGCCGGGGAAGGTCGCAGAACAACCTTAATATGGGTTTGAGTTGGACAAAAACAACGACCAACATCGTCGGCGCTTTTCCTTCGCTCGACGGTGGAACGAGCACGCAAGGTTTGAATGCCAATGCGGGCTGGGTCTACGGCAAAGGACGCGCAACGAACAATCTGCGCTTCACCTACAACCACAACCATGTCGCGACCACAAATTTATTTTCCGGCGTGACGGACGTCGCCGGGATGGCGCAAATTGGCGGCGTCTCGACAAACCCGTTTGATTGGGGCATTCCGGGAATCAATTTTACTTCTTTTTCCGGCTTGAACGATCCGCAGCCGCGCCGCGAACTCGACCAGACCTACACGATCTCCGACACCGTTATCTGGAGCCACGGGAAACACAACTGGCGCTTTGGCGGCGACTACCGGCGGATTTTGCAGAGCTTCCAGGCCGCAAGAAATGCGGAGGGCACGTTTACCTTTACGGGCTTTGCGACGGCGCAATATGTGGGTGGAGTCCAGCAGCCGAATACGGGAAGCGATCTTGCGGATTTTCTCCTGGGCTCGCCGCAGCAAAGCACCGTGCAGTTCGGCACGGAGACTTATAACTTTCGTGCGAACTCCTATGATTTTTTCGCGCAGGATGACTGGCGCATCCGCGCGAACCTGACGCTACTCCTCGGTCTTCGCTACGAATATCAGGGGCCATTCACAGAAGCGAATAACCAAATCGTGAATCTGGATGTCACTCCGGACTTTACAGCGGCGGTGCCTGTTGAACCCGGGCATTTCGTTCCAGGCTTCGGCGTTGCTCCGGAATCGCTGATCAAGCCGGACCGAAATAACTACGCGCCGCGCCTGGGGCTCGCCTGGAAGCCAATGAAGAATACAGTGGTCCGGGCCGGCTATGGCATCAACTACAATCTCGCGCAGTACACGGCGGCGATTCAGAATTTTGCGTTTCAGCCGCCGTTTGCGGAAACGGCCACGAACGTGGCAACTACATCAAGTTTTCTAAACCTGGCGAATGCGTTTCCGACCCTGGCGGCGGGTACGGTGACGAATAACTTTGCCGTCGATCCAAACTACAGGCTCGCATACGTCCAGCTGTGGAACGTGGACATACAGCGCGATTTGGGCGGCGGCTTTTTGATGAATATCGACTACAACGGATCGAAAGGTACCAGGCTCGACACCCAGAGAGCGCTCCTGATTCCAGGCGGGTCGCAGCCTTTCATTTATGAATCTTCCGGAAGCGATTCGGCTTTCAATTCGGGCTCGATTCGTTTTCGGAAGCGGCTGGCAAAAAGCATCGGCCTGGGCGCGACTTATATTTACTCGAAATCGATTGATGACGCTTCTTCGATTGGCGGCGGAGGAGTCGTCGTGGCGCAAAATCCGTTCGACATTGCTGCGGATCGAGGGCTTTCGAGTTTCGACCAGCGCCATAAATTCACGGGCAACTGGATCTACGATTTGCCGTTCGGCGAGAACCGGAGATTTCTGCAGAAGGGATTTGTGTCGCATGTTCTCGCGGGCTGGCAGTACAGCGGAGATTTCACGGTGGCTAGCGGGCTGCCTTTCACTCTGCGGGTGCTGGGAGGGACGCTCGATATTCAGCGCGGAGTAACGGGCTCTTTGCGCGCGAATCTTATTCCCGGCCAGTCATTGTATGTCGCCAATCCCACCACAAAGGAGTGGTTCAACACCGCGGCTTTTTGCCAGCCGGAAACGACGAGCACCAATCCCAACGCGACGTGCGTGAATCCAGCCGATTCCACGTTTGGGGATGCGGGACGTAACATCCTCGAAGGGCCAGGGCAAGTGACGCTGGACATGTCGCTGAACAAGACGATTCAGATTAAGGAATATCGATCGCTCGATCTGCGGATTACGGCGAACAATGTCTTTAACTATGTGAATTTCACTTCGCTGGGGACGGCGGTGAACTCGAGCACGTTTGGCGAAGTAACGGGCGCAGGGGATATGAGGCGCGTGACGGTGCAGGCGAGGTTCCGGTTTTGAGGGGTAGAGAGTGAAGTTCATAATAGCTGTTCATAAAAAGCTTGCAGCGCTGGCGTGCGCAAGTGTGTTTTTTCAGTTGGGTTCTTCTTCCTTCGCACAAGATACAGAGCCTCCGCCAGTGCCGCAGCAACACATTCCGGCAGAAGGGCAATTGCAACCTCCGAAGACTTCCATTCGAGTGACTTCAGAATTGGTGCTGGCGAATGTCGTGGTGCGCGACAAGAAGGGGAATCTTGTCCGCGATTTGAAGAAGGACGATTTCACCTTGTTTGAAGACGGGAAGAAGCAGGAAATTGCGACCTTTGATTTTGAAAATGTGGACCAGTTGGAGACGGCGGGGGCAGCGGAGAAAACGGTTACGGGAGAAACGGCGGCAGCCGGACCTGCGGGTGTGTTGAAGAAGAGCGATGCACCGGCGATGAATGCGCGGGACCGGCGAGTGATCGTTTTGTATTTTGATTTTTCGGCGATGGAGCCGGACCAAATTGACCGCTGCGTGGATGCGGCGAAAAAATATATCAATGCGCAGATGCAGCCCGCGGACATCGTGGCGCTGGTTTCGCTTTCGACGAACATGCGCGTCGATCTCGATTTCACGGATGACAAACCGAAAATACTTTCCGTGCTGAGCTCGTACGCCTCCGGGTCGGGGGAGGGTTTTGCGGCGGGCGACACAGGGAGCGCGGAGGGGACGGCGGAAACCGGCGGCTCGTACACCCCCGACGACACGGATTACAACACGTTCAGCGCGGACTGGAAGCTGCTGGCGCTGCAGTCCACCATGCAGGCGCTGGGAAAAATCGAGCAGAAAAAATCGCTGATCTATTTCAGCAACGGGATCAGCCAGACAGGCACGGACAACCAATCGGCGCTGCGGGCCGCTACAGCGGCGGCGGTGAAAAATAACGTTTCGATTTATCCCGTGGATATTCGCGGGTTGCAGGCTTTTCCGCCGGGCGGGGAAGCGCAAAGCGCGAGCTTGCATGGGCAATCGGCCTATAACGGCAACGCCGTTTTGAACGACCTCAGCGGCAATGCGGCTTCGCAGGAGACGCTGTCGACGCTGGCGGCGGACACGGGTGGGAAAGCGTTCTTCGATACGAACGATTTCAGCGGCGTGTTCACGCAGGTGCAAAAGGACAGCTCCGCGTATTACGTGCTCGGCTTCACGAGCACGAACCCGTTGAAGGATGGACATTATCGCCGGCTCAAGGTCGTCGTGAACCGGGCTGACGTGAAGCCGGAATTCCGTCCGGGATATTACGCCGGCAGAGACTATCAACATTTGAATCGGGCGGATCGCGAGGCGCAGCTCGAGGATGAACTCGCGGCGGAATTGCCGCAGACCGATGTGCCTCTCTACGCGGGCACGGCGTATTTCCGCCAGGATGAGTCGCATTATTATTTGGCGGTTTCACTGGTTGTTCCCGGTTCGCAGATTCCGTTCGTGCAGGAAAAGGATAAAGATAACGCGACGATTGACATCATTGGCGAGGTGCGCATCGGTGAAAAAAGCAAAGTGCCGGTCGGACAGTTGCGCGATACGGTGAAGCTGGCCGTAGACAGCACGCAACAGGTGCGGCGGAAGAATGTGCAGTACAACACCGGGTTTGTGCTTGCTCCGGGAAATTACCATTTGAAATTTATCGTGCGCGAGAATCAGACGGGGCGCATGGGGTCGTTTGAGACGGACGTGCAAGTGCCGGATTTGCGCAAGGCGCCGCTGCGGATGAGCTCGGTGGTGCTGAGCAGTTTGCGTGCGCCGGTGACGAACGCGCCGAAGAAGAAGGTTGTGAATCCGTTGATTCAGGATCAGACGCAGCTGGTGCCGAATGTGACGCATGTGTTTACGAGGGATCAGCATTTGTATTTGCAGTATGAGATTTATGACGCGGCAAAGGGCAAGGTCGCGGTGGCGGCGGCCGCGACGCCTGTTGCCGCAACGCAGGCGGCTGGCGGTGCAATGGCCGCAGTTGGTGTTGACGCGGCAAAAGCGGCAGCAGAGCTGCCGCACTCCAAAGAGTCGATTCATGTTTTGACCAGCATTGAGTTTTTGCAGGGCAACGTGAAAGTTTACGAGTCGAAGCAAGTGGCGGCGACGGAAGTTACGGCGCCGGACCGGAAGGCGGTTGTGTTTCAGATTGATCTGCCGTTGCAATCGCTGAAGCCAGGGCTTTATGTTTGCCAGGTGAATGTGATTGATGATGTCGCGGGGAACTTTGCGTTTCCGCGGTGGCCGATCTTGATTAAGGATGCGGCTCCGGCGGTTGCGCCTGCTGCGCAGACTTCGTCCAGTTTGGGACAGTAAGCTGTTCGCGGGCCAGCTCCGGTCGGACTGAGGGCCGCACAGACTGAAGTCTGTGCCACGGGAACAGACTCGCCGGGCTGAAGCCAGGCGACTACACGCGTGCGTCGAGAATCGTTGTGGTGCGGTGGCGCGAAGCAGGGCACGATGTATCGTGCCCCTAAAGTTGCATGTCGTTGAATTCCTGTTTGGGATTACCCCTCCCCTCATTTTTGTAAGTGTTGCTGATAGAGGACTTACGTTTTGCGTCGGCTCGGGAGTGCCGGGCTAAAGCCCGGCGCTACGTATGTTTCGAGAACGGTTTGCCGTCGACGATTAGGCGATATTCGGGGCCGTAGTGGAGGGCGTACGGATCGCGGGTTAGG
>Ga0210395_10000805_pt1 | contig 24243 bp, 30 predicted proteins | sample IncBWH4OmetaG_FD_150861 | JGI IMG/M metagenome (GOLD analysis project Ga0210395, IMG submission 150861) | Forest soil microbial communities from Barre Woods Harvard Forest LTER site, Petersham, Massachusetts, United States - Inc-BW-H-4-O ... | reverse complement strand
CCGGTGGTGAGCCAGGTGTTGCCGGGAAAGAAGGCGGCGACGTTTTTTCAGTTGGACCGGCGGCTGAACATGATCATCGATCTGCAATTGTTTTCGCAGGTTCCGTTGGCGCATGTGAAGGAGTAGGCGGGAAGAGATATCAGACATCAGTAATCAGATGCCAGGAAGCGAAGAGAGGAACTTACCGCCGATGCCGTGTGACGTGCCACGCAGAAATAATCCAAGTGTCCGGTTACGTCGCGTGCTCGGACAAGTGACCCGCACTGGCATTCGGGGTAGCGAGCAATGCATTCTCGCGCGGCGATGAGGCCGACATCAACGCTCTTGCGCTCGCTTTTACTTGGTTCGCGACCGTTCTCGGTCCACTTTTTCATAGCGTCCAGTTCCGTATGGATGCGTTGCACCGGCTAGTTTGGCTGCTTCGCGAGAATGGGATGAGTGATGTCCAAGGCTTCGTTCAAGACTCGATGAAAGTCCGCCCGGGAGTTGATTTCGCCATACACGCCAGCCATAGCCATCACCTCGGTTGCCTGCCGCGACCGACGGCTTATGATAGTCGAAAGTATCGCACGGATTTTTATGTGAACCCGGTCAACTCCTGAGAGAACGCGGGGATCGGTAGAGTCAAATACAAGGAACCAAGTTATCGATTGTCGATATTACCTGGACTTATACTGACGCGGGTCGTGGACGGGTCTCGCGAGCGATTCGGATCACAGATGCCATCACCAAGAGAAAAGCCGTCAAACTCAAGGCGACACGAACATAATTCCCCGCGGCCCATTCTGTGGCCACCCGATTCCTCGTGGTAAGGTCAGGCATCGCTGCGGCGCTCTGCGGCCATAAGCCACGGCCATTTTGGTGCCTGCTTGGGACCGGATTCGGGAGGTATCAAATTGAGGGGAAGATATCGGTGTGCACGGCGCCAGTCGCGCACACGACAACCCGTGCGATCAGCTATTGATGAGAACGGAGACCTCGAACATGAAGCCTAATGAACCCAGCCGTACAGCCCTGATGATCGCCCGACAACGAGCTGCTCATCAGGTGCTCGATCATGGCTCAATCCTCTATGACCCATTTGCCATGAAGATTCTGCGTGAAGACGAAGAGGAAGTGCTTCAATTTGCGAACGGACACCCCTTGGCCAGCATCGGACGTCTGTTCACCACCGCGCGAAGCCGGATTGCGGAAGATGCTTTGTCAAGAGCTGTCGAAAGAGGGATTCGGCAGATCGTCATCCTTGGCGCCGGACTCGACACTTTCGCCCTCCGGAATCCCTATGGCGCACGACAGATCCATATCTATGAGGTGGACCACCCCGCGACGCAGGCATGGAAGCGCCAGCTCTTGGCTGAAGCTCAAATCGCACTTCCGCCATGGCTTATTCTCGTGCCAGTCGATTTCGAGCGGGACGATGTGGGAGAGAAGCTCGTCGCCGCAGGCTTTCAGCAGAACTCGCCCGCGTTTTTCACTTGGCTCGGGGTTGTGCCATATCTGACACAGCACGCTATCGGCCGCACTCTGGAGTACATGTCGTCAATCCAGAACTCGGAGGTGGTGTTCGACTACGTGGAACCTCCCGAGGCATTCTCCGAAGAGCCAAGGCAATTAGAGACGGAGCGGACCGAACAGCTTAAGAAAATTGATGAACGTTCGATCAGCCGTTTCGAGCCGGCTAGCATTGCAGCGATGCTTCGCTCGCACGGATTTTGCGCCATCGAAGACATCAATTTCCAGGAGATCGCGTCCAGGTTCGGCTGCGCCGTTCAAGGACTCGCGCCCGGACACGCTGGCGTTCATGTTGTCCACGCTAAGCACTAATTGAACTCGGTGCGGCCGGTCATCGAAGCATGGCGGAAGCTCTCCAAGGACTCCTCGCCGGATGCCCTGATGCTTCCTACGTTCGGACGGGGAGAACGGAAAGCGCAGGCTGTTCCGCGATGGGGAAAGAACTTCCTCCGGTGGCGCGTCCGTCCGGTTGCCGGGAAGCTGGGTATTCCGGACCGTCTCGTCACCTTCGAGGTGATCCGCCGGACGCTTGGGGACGGACACGCAGCAGCATGGAACCTTGAACGACACGCAGGGCATGCTGCGGCACGCGAGTATCCGGACGACGGGTGACGTTACGTTCAGACGATCGAAGAGAGCGTCCTCGCTGCCGTGAACTCCCGCACGTCAGCGGTCCTCGGAGACTGGAAAATGCCGGAGAGAAGTTTGATGTACCAACCGTTCGTGTCATCCGCGGTAGGATAACGCAAGCCGTTAATCGGCAACTCTCGTTTCGTGGTAAGAGCAAATCCTAATTTTGAGCCTGGCGGTGAAGCCACGAAACTTACGAGGTTCTGTTCGCAGAACGTTTTCTGAATAGCAGTAATCGAAGCGATGGTGTCCTTCAACTTGTCGGCCTGTCGGTGAGCATGGGAAAGGGCACTGTTTTCAGGGGAGTGCTACCATCGGTGCGACACCCCGCGGAGGCGCCCCGGGTGTCCATTCATCGGAGGTAATTATGCTCGATACGCGCCGCTGCTTCCTTAAGAACGTCGCCGGAATCTCCAGCTTAATTCTAATCTTTCAAACGGCGCCACCCATACCCACAGCCAGGCGGGCGACTCCGGTCGAGCCGCCGGCGCCCGCTGAAAAGCAGGACGCGGAGAGTCCTGTGGACAGCTCTAGAAGCGCGCAGCGTGCACAGCTGCAAGCGCAGGACAAAGAGTTTCGCGAAACGATGGTGCGGCTTTTTGTCAAAGTGCGCGAGCTCAAACTTCAGGTCGATGCGATCCACACCTCTGATGTTTTCTCGATTGCCATTTTCAAGCAGACGCAAGAGATCGAAAAGCTGGCTAAACAGCTCAAGAATTACGCAAGGACCTGATGAGTCGGATTGCCGGAGATTTGAAGGAACACTTCACTCGTACGCCATTCCGCAAAGCGGTTTTGCCTCAGAGGGCCGTTGAAGAGTTCGCAAAGAATTGAAGTCCACTATTCGAGTACAGAATCGAAGAACGCAGTGAAGAAGATTACCGTTGCTATCCTGCTGTTGTTGTTCGCGCGTACATGGGCCGGGTCAAAGCCCAACCCTGCAGAGCCTAACCCGGCGGAATACACCATCACAATCCATGTCAGTGCATGCCATTTAGTCGTTGTCACTTCCGGCGTGCTCCGTGTCACTTCTTGTTTGGCGTGAGGGCGGGTGTCACGGCTGCCTTGACAAGGATTCTGTAGGGAAGTACGTTCCGCAAGGGTCTCCCGTGGTATCAAACTCACAGGAGCCCGGAGTCTGATCATGCCAACGCGGATTGATCGCAGAGACTTTTTGCGAACCGCGGGACCGGTGATCCTAGCAGGCCCGGAACTTACCCACGCAGTTCGAACCTGGACTCCAATACCAAGCACAGAGTCGGGATCTGTAGCAGCACCGCGGTTCCTCACGGGTTGCTGCGCATATTCTTACAGCAAACTTCTGAGGGCCGGGAAATTGACCATGGAGGACGTCATTCGAAAGGCCGTCGAGCTTGGCATTGATGGCGTGGACATGACCGCATACTGGTTCAAATCCACCGACGCTGAATACCTAGCTTCCCTCCGTCATCTGGCATTCAAGAACGGCGTATGTTTTTCTGGCGCGGCCACTGGAGCTAGCGCAGTACAAGCCGATCCAGGCGAGCGCGCCCAGGTCTTGGAGGAAATCAAGAAATGGGTTGATGTCACCGAATCGTTAGGCGCACCCCACCTGCGTGTCTTCGCGGGCAAGCTCCCGGCTGGAGCTACCGTTCAACAGGGAATTGAATGGACAGTCGATACATTGAAGGTGGCGTGCGAATACGCAGGGAAGAAGGGCATCACGCTCGGCATGGAGGATCACGAGGGCATTACCCAGAACTCGGATCCATGCCTTGAGATCATCCGCCTCGTCGACTCGCCCTTTTTCGGGATCAATCTCGACATAACTAATTTCATTCCCACGGCGCAAGCTGACGCATACGCGCAAATCGAAGCCACGGTCCCTTATGCCACGCATAGCCACATCCGCGACCGCTTCGAAAACGGGGAACCGGTCGACCTTGAGCGCGTATGGCAGCTTTTCTCACGGGCCAAGTACAAAGGTTTCATGTCCGCGGAATATGAAGGTGAAGAGGATCCCTCGACTGGAGTACCCAAGCTGATCGCCAAAATCAAGACTCTTTGCCGGAAATATTCTTCTGCATGACCGAGGGGGGCAAAGCCATGCTAAATCGCCGAAGTTTTATCCATCATCTTGGCGGAGGTGCCGCCGCGCTCGCGGGGTCGTCGATGTTCCCGCCGGCACGAGTTCTTGGCGCCAACGACCGCGTCCGCTTCGGACTGATCGGCGCCGGTGGCCGGGGCATGGAAATCCTCAAGCCCGCTCTGCACGCGCCTAACACGCAAGCCGTCGCCGTCGCTGACGTCTACTCGCGCCGCCTCGACGAAGTGAAGCGTATCGTTCCTGCCGTTCAGACCTACACTGATTTTCGCCGTCTGCTGGACGACAAATCCATCGACGCCGTGCTCATCGCCACTCCCCAGCACCAGCATGCCCTCAACTTCGTTCCCACTATTCAGGCAGGCAAAGACGTCTACCAGGAAAAGACCATGGCTTTTAATCCCGACCACGCCCGTCGCATGCGCCGTGCGCTGGAAGGATCGAATCGCGTGGTTCAGGTGGGCGTCCAGTCTGTAAGTGGGAAGGCCTGCGCACGTGCCCGTGAATTCTCTACACCGGAGCGGCTGGGGACCATCACCGCCGTTCACACTCATCATTATCGCAACAGACCATACGGCGGATGGAAAAGAACGATTCCGGCTGACTGTAATCTGGAACACGTCGGTTGGAAAGAGTTCGAGGGCGAAGCTGCTCCTCACGATTTCGATCCACAACGGTTCATCAATTGGCGATTTTTTTGGGACTATTCCGGTGGAAACGTCTTCGAAAACATGGTCCACCAGGTAGCGTTTTGGTACAAGGTGCTGGGACTCAAGATACCGCGCCGCGTCACCATGGCCGGCTATAATTATCTTTCTCCCGACATGGAAGTCCCCGATACCATGGACGTTTCCATGGATCAGCCGGAGAACCTGCTTTTCACTTGGAATTCGGCGTTTGGTAACAACTATTACGGGGAAGACGGAAACGACCTGGCGCTGGGAAGCAAAGGAAGCGTGATACGCGTCGTCGACAGTGTGAACTATCTACCGCAGAGCCGTCATGCTGCGCAAAAACCTGAAACCTCCTCATCGGTCGGCGGCGAGCCCGACATCCTGGGCTCGGACAAGGACGATACGGAAGCCCACATGCGCAATTTCTTTGATTGCGTTCGCAGCCGCAAAGAACCAAATTGCCCATTCGAACTTGGTTTCAGTTCGGCCATCGCCTGCCAGATGGCTATCGTTTCTCTACGCCAGAGTCGCACGGTCCAATGGGACACGGAAAAAGAAGAGATCGTCTGAGCGGCAGAGTTTACAGGATCGGATGTGGCGTAAAATGGGAGGAAAAGTATGAAACCGCCATAATCTGCGATGGGCGTTTTTATTCCTGTGGGCTCCCGGTTTTATCGATCTGATTTTCGAGATTGGGGAGGAATATCAGAGACACTCAAGGGACGTTACCTGATTAGTTAGCTCAAAATCTCTAACAACGTCCCCTGTCAACCTCCTTTGAAGGCACTTCTCTTTTTTATCCTTTAAACAGTTTTTCTCTTTCGCTGTCTTTGCTCCTGCATCGACGACTACGGCTCGTTGGTAATCTCTAGAGGGGTCGCGTGTCCATTCCAACTCCCGGTGCCGAAGGCACCGCGCTTCCGGGCGCTCCGCCGGCGCGAGACGTTAACTTGCCGAGTAAGCTTTCCGGGAGTCGGGCCGCCAGTTTCAGTACCGCTAGTGCCAAACGGATGGACGGCCTATGACATCTACTTCACGCGCTTAATCGCCCCATCTATTTGAACCATGTAAACGCCACTTTTGGTCCCGATGGCCTCCGGGAGCGGTTGTTTTTGACGGAGCACGTGGAAGACGTCAGTATCCTCCGGAGCGTCGGTCAAGATGTGAGTGTGAAATCCGCCAGCAGGCTTCGACCCTGACCGGGCTGAGTGCTTAACCTCCAGAATTGACTTATGTAGCTGACGTGTTTCGATGATATTGGCGCCATCGGCGGACACCAGATAACGCGTGTCTCCGCCGAGTGGATAGACATCGGCCACGGTCTGTGCCGGCAAAACGTACACGTACAATTGGCCTGAGTCCAACGGAAGAACATAGGTGTTGTAGGGTCGCTTTTCGAGGTGAGTGCTTTGCAGCGAGAGTTCGATTGCTTTGGCAGCAATATAAAAGAACCCGGTGTCCTTTTCTGGCGGGTCGTAGGTTTTCACGGTGAATTGCCGCGAGTCGCTTGCCTGAGTTGCTTCGTACACCACTACGAAAGCGTCCTTTGTCCCGTTGAATTTGCCAAACACGACGACCCAGCCTGCGTCGGTCCTCCTGGCAATGTATCTCCCCACGGCTCCCTGAGCGGGCTTGAGGGCCAACACGGCGTCGGTGGCATGCCAGGACGCGATGTCGTACTCCGCGAGCATTCGCCCTCGGGCAGTGATTGCTGCCAAGTCTGAATCAGAGAGCGGAGTGCTTTTCTGTGCCCAAACTGCGATGGCACAGAGAACTAGCGCGGAGAGGCGCTTCAAAAAGGCTCGCATTTTCTCGCTCACAATCATGTTTCCGTAATCGAACCAATATATTACCGCTGTTACTATCAAAGGGCGTTCCACAAGCGAACCACCACCGGCTGAGAAGCGCCGTTACCGGACAAATCGAGATGCTAGCAGTGAAGGGCATCGAAATGTTCAAGACTTCCCAAGCTTCGGACGTGGGTTCGATTCCCTTCGCCCGCTCCATAAGTCTCGATGATTCAATTGCCTTTATGCGGCCGAGTCACTGAAAACAGCCCCCAGAGTGATCGATTTGGGACGCCAGATGGACGCCGGCGCCATCAATTGGACGCTGCTTTGGCGTTCTAAGCCAAGATTTCGTGGAGTCGATCCGATGCCGGCAGCGACCAACTTTGGGAAAGGGAAATGGGCATGAGGAGGGCCAAAACCGGGGATGTAATGGGTCAATCGAGTTAGCGATCGTCGTTTCTGGGCGATACTGGCGCGAAATTTCTTTGTGGAAGGCTGGGGATAGGCAAACCGCGAATGCGTTGCTCACTTCCGCGAATGCCTCCGATAAAACGCTCGTTTTCTGGCCAGTTAGGGGCACTGCTCCGAGTACGCGACAGGACCTAATCAGAATGGTTGCGAATTTTGCAACATTCTTCGCACATACCAGCCTCATTCAGTGACATCCGATTTACAAGGCGGCGTAGTTTCGAGCCCACCGGCGCGTCGTAAACATCTGATTTCTCCATTTCGGACTTGTAGCCTATTTCGTGACAGGCAGCGCACTCGTGAATCCATTTACGCATCCATGGAGCCTGTTCCAGGAATTTTTCCAAGTCTCTATCTTGTCGCATCAAGCCTCAGCAAACGGTACATAGCTGAGAGGTAGTAACACAGCCTCCGACACACGGCAAGTGCGGAGACTGCACCCTGCACCTGGGTACTTCGATAGGTACCGCTCAGCCCTTCTCGTGCTCGTCGCGCAGGGCACGGCGAGAGAACCTCATTCCTCAATTTGCGCCTAAGGATCGGCTTTTGCGCCCATTTTGCGCCCAAGTCTGTGTTCCGAAGCAATCGGCAGGGGAAGCTGTGTTAGCGACCTGTTCAGAGACCCAGTAACCAGAAGTCGACTCGAAGAAGACCAGCCCAGCGACTCCATCATTCCTTCAAGACTAAAATGCAGATATGAGATTCAAGCCCCCTTACAAGCTCGTCATGACGTCCCTTTTTTTGATCGCCCTGATCTGCTGCCCTCTTTCATCAAATCGGGCTCTTGCGCTAGGACCTGATTCGGCAAGCCAGGGGCAGGAGGCGAACGCCTCGCCGACTATCACCGTAGAAGAGGCGGAGGCATTGATTAATCTGCTGCCTCCCACAAAGGAGCTCCGCGCCAAAGGAATGGTCGTGAAGTGGGACGTACAAGCCGGTCCGACCATGAACAACAAGGACCTAGGGATCGGCTTCAGTCCGACCTAAACATCTCCTCGATCATTACTTCGACCATGATTGCTAATTCAAACTCCCTTTCAGGGAGCGGGATGCCCCGCGCCTACAAACCCAGCCTCGCAGAGGCGAGAAAGGTTTTCGCTTGGGCTAGCTCGGGGCGATCAGAGAGGACGCCTTCGCAATTCCTCAGCAGTTGGTTGTAGTAGGTGCTTGCTTTCTCTTTTTGCTGGGCCTGCGTGGCGGCTTGCGCTGCGCCGTAGAGAGTGTTGAAGCGATTGGGGTCGGTGCGCAGGGAAATTTCGTATTCGGTCAGCGCTTCTTGCGGACGCTGCAGGTCGAGCAGCATGTCGGCAAGCATTTCACGGGCGGGCAGTTCGGTTTCGGCTTTGCCGACTTTGTCTTGGTCGTCGGCAACGGCGCGCAGCTGGCGAACCGCATCGTCGGAGTTGCCAGCAGCGTAAGCGGCCCAGGCTTGTACCAGTTGGTGCTCGTCTTTCAGCCCGTCAGCGATGTAGGGCCGAGGACCTTTGCGCGTTGCTTCGAGCAGTTCGTCGTAAAGCTTCAACGTGTCTTGCGCTGCGGCTGCATCGTGAAGATGGCCGGCGGCAACAGCGCGTCCCCAGTAGGTGACTAGCTGAACGTCGGACGGCGCGCCGGCGATGGGTTGTAGGGCTAGCGCTTCTTCCCACTGTCGGCGCTCGAGAGCATACTTGGCGGGCCCTTCCGCCTGACGCACCAGCAAATAATTCTGAAATTCGTGATCCATTTGATCAGGGCGAATCGCTGCGATCTGCTCTATGCTTGCTTTGGCGCTGGCGTCGTCGCCAATTTGCATGTACGCGTATTCGAGGAAGTCCATGGAATGCACTTTGTGGTGCATCACGTGATGATGCGCGGCCATGCTATCGGCGACGCGAATGGCGGTGAGGTTGGAGTTGATGTCGTCCTGCCAAAGACCTAAGCGCGCGAAGATGTGCGAAGGCATGTGCACGGCGTGAGGTGAAGACGGCGCGATGCTGGCATATTTGCGCGCAGCGGGAAGCGCGAGACTGGCCATCGCAGGATTGTCGCAGCTGTGGATGATGTAGTGCGCGATACCCGGATGATTCGGTTGCTCGTCGTAGAGCTTGTTGAGGATGGCAACGGCGGCTTTGGCGTTGGTGAGATTGGGGTCGCGGTCGGGACCCGAGGCGAGAAGCGAGAGCGCGTAGAAGGTGGCGGCTTCGTGGTCGTTGGGATTGCGCTCGTGGACGTCTTGCATCGCTTTGGCGTAAGCGTCGGCGCGCTGATTGTGGTCGAGTTTATCGGTGTCAGAGTAGAAGACGGAGAGCGCCCGGATGTAGTCACGTTCGCGGGCGGTCGGCGGCTTGAGGGAGCGGGCTTTAGCAAGGAGTTCGGCGCCTTGGGCGAGGTCAGCTTTGGTGGGGCGATTCCAGAGCTCGTGGTAGTAGGTCATCGCTTGTCCCCAGTAAGCCATTGCGCAGCGTGGATCTTTTTTGGCGACCTCCTCGAATTGCGCGTCGGCTACTTCGTACTCAAAGGAGTGCAGAAAGGCGACGCCGCGCTCGAATTGGGACTGCACTGCGGGAGCGCAGGAAGTAGCGAAGGAGACGGTGCCGAGTTTTTCGTCGCCGTCGTGATGGTGCTGCGGCTCCTGCGCGGAGAGCGAAAGTGGTGCGAGCGACAGAGTTCCAATGAGAGCGAGAAGAACGAATTTTGCGGCCGTCATGATGACTCCAATGTGAGGCTTGGAAAGCGTAGTCAGGGCAAGAGGGGATGTCAATGCGCGGCCGTCATTGGCGATGGGCGGGCCGCGGAATTCTCCACAAATGTTTTACCTAACGCGAACAAACGGTTGTACAGGCGACAGCCCTTCTTGTCCTCTCTTCGCGCCCCTGGGTGCGAGAGCGCGTGAAAGTTGATGGTTGTACCTTTTTTCCTTTCCGAGAGTGAGCGCTAGTTAACGTTTTACTCGTGCGTTCACGTGTCGAGGCACAGGCTAAAAATTACCGGAAGAATCTCGCGCCCCGCTTACGGAGCCCGCCTCACAATCAGAAACTACGGAGGCCTCGGCCTATGGGAGTTGAGCAGTTTTGTCATCGAGTAAAATCTGTGGTATCAATGAAGTGAGCCCCCGCCCTCCACTCAGCCCAGAAATGAATCTAAGGAGAATGGTAATGAAAATCGACAGAATATTGGGCGGATTGGTGTCCTTGGGTATGGTTGTGGCGATGGCCGTACCCTTGGCCCTAGCGAAATCACAGGATGCATCCACACCTCAAGCCTCAGGTAGACAAATGGGAATGCGAGGTGGACTGCAGGCCGCAGTAGAGAGCTTGAATCTCACTGACGACCAGAAAGCAAAGGTAAAGGATATCTTTGCTGATGCGAAGACCAAGCACCAAGCCGTATCGAACGACACTTCGCTCAGCGATGACCAGAAAAAGGCGAAGTTGAAGGAGCTTCGCGAAGGCACGCTAGCCAAGCTGAACACTGTGCTGACACCTGATCAACAGACCGAGTTGAAGAGTAAGATCGAAGCTGCAAAGACAAAACCACCATCGCAGCCGTGATCTAACAATCCACCGGGTCAGCAGCGATAAACATGAGGAAAATGCGCCTGGTTCGTAAGAACCGGGCGCTTTTGGTATACGGGGTATGTGTGCTGTAGCTACTCGGTGAGTGTCCTGCGCACTGGGCAGCGAACCGGATGGACGAAGTGCTCGCCCGAAAAGATGCTGAGACCTTGCTGAAGGCGCCCAAGAATCTGGTGCGCCTGCGGCGAGGCAATCCGATCCGATTTTCGTCTCCCTCATGTCGTCGATACCCTCCAGGAACCCAATATAGTCGACGTCGTCGCGCCTGAGCATCGGCGAAGTTCGCGCTGGCGCCGCTCGACGGCCAGGAGTCGGTGCTTGAGCTCGACGGCTGGAACGTGGCGTCCGCGAAGCTAACCCCGGTTCCGAAGAATGAATCATAGGGGTGCTCTTATATCGGGCCTCACCCTTCCCCCTCTCTTCCTAAGTGTTCAATGTGCAGGGAGAAGCGGGCTGGGTGACCCCGTGCGGGTTGCTAAGGTCTGTCGTTTTTGCCGGACGAGCTCTGCGCGCCGCCATCCGGTTCCGGGTTTGTCGGCTTGATTGCCACTACTTCGTAGTCCCGCGATTTCTTATCTCCGTCTGGGCACTTGACGGTCATGTGGTCGTTCTTGATTTTAAACACAACTTCTTTCCCCACCGGCAAAACCGCCGGATGCTTCTTATCCGTGGGCTGGATTTCATACTCCATGTCGTCGGTCCGCAGCAAATAGCGCGGGCAGAGCTTCTCATCGGAGCTCATATGCGTAATACCGACGGACGCCCAGATGCTACCCAAGCCGGTCACGCCTTTCTGCTTGGCACCGCATGGGACGGCGTCCATTTTTTCGAGCATGGCCCGATCGGGCTCTTTCTTCTTTTTGTCCTTGTCAGCCCCGGCGGGAACCGCGGCGGCGACGACGACAGCGAGAACGAAAAAACTCTTGAATCTCATACAACCTCCTGAGGGTGTATCAGGGCCCCAACTGATCTTGCAACCGAGTCCATGTCCGGAACCTAACGACTGGACGGTCGTGAAGAATTCCCAACACTCGCGGGATTGGAAGACCGGTTCGCGGCCTTCCAACCTGGAGTGCTCTTGAGTGTTACTGATTAGGTTTGGGCTTGGCCGCCGGAGGTTTTACGGATTGGCCATTGGTTGTGCTGAATTGCTGGGATGCTTTGACGAAGCCATCAGGGTTGGCCATCAAGTTTTCGCGAACGTCGGGATTTGAATTCAGGTATTCCTTGAGTTCGGGATGGCTGTCCATGAAGTTCTGGTCCTTAACCAAAGAAGGATTTCTTGAGAGCCGCTCCGCGATGTCGGCGTGGGCACCGAGGAACTCTCCAAAGTGTTGGTGAGTGATGTCATGATCGAAGTCGGTGTGGCGGCCGTCACGGTCGCGGTCCATGCCATCTTCGCGGCGATCGTAGCGAGCTTCCTCCTGCATGAAGGCGTTCGGATCCTGTTTGATTGCCTCGCGAACCCCCGGATGGTCCTGCAGATAGGTTTGTAGCGCCGGGTGGTTTTTTACGAACTCCCGATTATCCACGACAGAAGGATCTTTCCGGAGCTGCTCGGAAATTTCGCGATGGCTATCGAGGAAACGATCGAAATTTGCCAGTTCGGCGCGGTTGGCGTCGCGGTCGCGATCGTCTTCACGGCGGTCGAGGCGGTCTTCGGCGCGCATGAAGGAATCGGGGTTTTGCCGGATCGCCTCGCGAACCGCAGGATGGTCCTGCAGGTAGGTCTGGAGCGCCGGATGGTTGGTGACGAATTCCCGGTTGTCCACGAGCGAAGGATCCTTGCGAAGTTGATCGGCGATTTCGCGGTGGCTGTCCAGAAACCGGTCGAAGTTTGCCAGTTGTTCGCGGCTGGCATCGCGATCTTGAACCGGCCTCGTGTCTTGGGCGGGAGCAGACTGTGCGGCGGCGGGCTTGCTCAGGTAGAAGCAGGCGGTCAGTGCTAGGAGCACTAGCCCGGTGTTATGGCGTGGTCTTTTTTTCATAAAGCCCTCCTGGGGTGAATGTGTCACCCATGCGGAGAGATGCAATGGCTGTGCCAAGCACCTTCAGAAAAACAGAAGTTGTGGCTGTTCAGCACGTTATCGGAAAAAGCGAAAAGCCCTTGATGCCTGACGGCGTGGAAATTCGACACTCACAGCAGAAAATCGTCATACCAGGAAGGCCTTACAGGGAATCACTTACGGGCACAGATAAGCAAGGTGAGGAGCCGACATTGTTATGCAATCAAATGAAGTACCAGGCCCTGTCCATCGTCCAAAATGACCGCTATATGGACGCAGTTGCACGTGCTCAACCTTTCCGTCTCTTTCGGCGAGATTGAGCCCCGGGAGAGAGTTCATCTCCCGGGCCATTTTTGGACGGATTTTTGGAGAGGCAACGGACTCTTGAGAGTTTGCAGTCGAGAGTGGGCAAGGATATCCGCGCAACACTTTTCGCCATGCTGGGTTGTTGCAGAGTGCGTTGGATAAGTCGAACGAGGATGGGGAACGCGGGCGCGCGGGAGTCCGATTCCTATGGTGAGGGATGGGCAACCCTCGGGGCGTTAATCCCATCTGTTTGTTTACCAACTGCAGGACGGTTCGTACGTAGCTGGAGTCGGTGAAGTACGCGCTTGCTGCCGCTGGGGCACTCCCTGCTCTGTCCTTGTTTACAGCACAAGTGTGTCTGATCTCGAGGGGCAGGCAGATCATGAACGGGAAAAGTTCTTGGATTCTTTCTCTCTTTTGCGCGAGTTTTTTCGCTGTTTCGACGTTCGCGCAATGTAAGAACCAGCAGGACGGGCCGTGCTGGAACCTCCAATATATTTTGTACGCGGCGGAAACTGATTTTCGCGAGTTTCACGGCAGCACATCGCTCAAGCCTAGAGATCCCAAGCTCAAACCTCCGAACCCGAACCTGTCGGTAGGCGCAATCCATGTGCCGTGCCGCACAGATGTTTGGTTGAGCAGTAATGTGACGGTGTACATGTGCACCGCGGAGGTTTCAGTCCAGGAAGCGGAAGAGTGGTACGCGAAGACAATGGCCGACCTTCATGAGCTCCAGTATTTGTGGCAATTCAAGAGCGAGTCTGATGGCGCGGATCACTATGTTGACGCCGGGCCGCAGGGTTGTGAGGTAGCTCGGTTGGAAACAACGAACTACGGTGGGTATCAGTTGGAAGGACCTTACATCGCAGATGGACCTTACCTCGGGCAGTGTCCATTGCATCTGCAAACTGTTCGACAGACCGATGGCACGGCGAAGATTTCGTTTTGGTTGAACTCGTCGGTGAATCTGGCGCGGAATCCAGCGCCGCCGTCGAGAGCTCTGGAGCTGTCGGCATCGGCGAAGTCTGAAACACCGCAGCCGCGCGCAGCTTCGGCTCCGGTTCCGGCAGCGACACCGCAGCCCGCGGCGGCAACTGTTGCGCCGGCAACTCCTGCGCCGGCAACTACAGATAACTTGAGTGCTGAGCCTGCGGTAGAGAACTCCGGAGTGCGGTCATCGAAGAGGTACGGCGACTGCGACGATTTGTGCCAGGGGCTCAAGAAGGTGTTGGAGAGCCGCGGGAGTTCGTTCCGGCAACTAGGGGTTAGGAGCGGGAGTTCGGTGGCTTCCAAAACCAGCCTATTCGGGGATACGATCAAACTTTCCGGTGCGGGGAGCTGCGTGATTAATGCGGAGCCTTCTGCCAGCGCGCGATCTTCCGCAAGAAATGAACCTGTCTCGGGCGCCCATTTCGCTCCGGCATCCACAAAGCGTACCAAAGCGACTTCGTCGCGGGCACCGGGCAGGCCAGCAACGCAGTACGTTTGCTACTGGCCGCAAGATTCGGAGGCGGCAGCGGAAAGTGAGTTTCTTGATCTCGTAGCGTTGCTGCGGGTGCTGATACCTTCTACTTGGTTGACGCAACAGAGCATCGAGGCCGATGAACTTTCAGGTGCGCAGATGACGGTCTGGTCCGCTCTGGATTCCAAGAATAGGGCCGCTATCGGGCTGTACGGGAGCGGCAGATCGGTGGGTTTGCATATTTCGGCGGGTGAGTAGGAATCCCGATTTCGCCTCACTATAGTAAGAGACCGACCTGATTTTCAGGCGCTGTTCGGTACCCGCTAATTCGGCCTGACTGTTGAACTGAAAATCCGATCAACCCGAATCGGAACTTATCATCACTGGTCCCGCCCCAGTACAAAAAAGAACTGCCTTAGAGAATAATACAGTGTTGCCGGTCGCGGCGTGTCGCAGGGGAGCTATCCACGGCGGAGGAGGCAGAGTTTCGCAGGAAAGTGAAACGTTTTGACTTCAATTAGAACCTGGCGGAAGCTGCAACGTCATCATTCACCGTGAGTTGGGAGTCCAAAATTTCAGTTCGACTCCCACACGCTTCCGCCATATCTCACGGAGATGACGGCTTGATCTTGGCTGCGGAGCACTTTGACGTCCTCTTCACAATAGACAAGAACATTTGCCATCCATACACAACAAATTACAGCCTGACAAAGAAGGTGTGCACTCAACTTGGGTGGTCAAAACGGTTCGCACGCAGCCCGCGAAGCGTCTCCGCATTCAACGGGGCTAGCAGGAAGGGAATCGCGCGGAGAAAGAAACGGTCATTAAGACGAGCTGTGTCGTTTGGCCGGTACTCCCAAAGCGTGGAAATTTATATTGACAAGAGTCAGTCCAACCGGTCAATCTCCGCCATCGAATTGATCTGGGGATCCGGACTGGGCGCACATCCTCGGAACCCGCATGCGTAAATCGAGTTCGTGATTTACACACGGCGAAAGCTCCAATCCCAGCCGCACAATGTCAAAGCGGCGGCTGTTCTGAGGAGGCGTAGATGTTGACGCACCGTGCGCGCCGACGCTTGAGGCTTACTGTTCGCGTCGCTCTTGTTTTGGCCGGCACCTCGCTGTCCTTTCCGACTGCAGAACCCGCTCAATCCCGGGCGTCAACCGGCAACTCTGCGCCGAACGGACTGGTTGTCGTCATCGCCGACAAGCCAAAACAGAATAAACTGGATCTGCAGCCGCTGAACAATCCCTATGTCAGCGGCGTGGCGCTGCAGATTCGTTGGAGCGACATCGAGTCCACCCAGGGAAACCCGGACTGGTCGAAGATGGATCAACTCTTCGCCGCCGCGGAATCATCAAAAAAATGGGTACAACTCCTCATCTTCCCTGGCTTTTTTTCTCCTCCCTGGGCGCTTGAGGGCGTAAAGACCGAAAAGTTCCCCATCCAATATGGGCCCGGCAACGGCACACTCGAGACGCTTCCGCTCCCGTGGAATGAGGTCTACCTTAAGCGCTGGTTCGCATTCGCCAAACAGCTGAGCGAACGTTATGGAAAATCTCCAGCTTTTCGAGTCATCGCAGCGGACGGGCCCACATCGGTTTCCGCGGAGTTCACCTTGCCAAGCAGTCCCGAGGATGTCAGGAAATGGATCGGCTTGGGTTACACTCCACGGAAATACCTTGCGGCATGGCAGAAGGTCTTCCAAACGTTTGCCGCCATTTTTCCCAATCAATATGTTTCTCTGTCGGTGGGTGCAGGGCTGAATATCAATGACGGCGGCAAAATCGCTCCTCGTGAGGGGCAGCGCACCAGGCAAGAAGCGATCGAGCAGGCCATTGGTCTTCTGGGACGCCGCTTTGTGCTTCAGAACAGCGACCTCCATGCAGGGCCGGACCAACACCCCGTCACTGAACTTGTGATCGGTTATAGTGGACGCGTTATCACCGGTCTGCAAATGCGTTGCCCCGCCGAGCACTGCAGCCAAGCGATGGGTGCCGAGGGCAATCCCCCGCTCGCTTTGCGAAAATCCATCGATCGGGGGATGACGCCGAACAGTGCTGGGGTGCGTGTGCACTACCTGGAGATTTACGAACCGGATGTGCTTGCAGACGAAATGCAATCCGTCCTCCAGTATGCGGCGTCGTTATTCAAATAGCCTCGCATGGGACACGTTCTTGTCCATTCTTGCCGTGCAAAGGTTCCCGGGGGAATGCACCGTCCGCAATTGCGATTTCCCGTGCAGCTCATCTGCTTGTCAGGCCAGAAGGTTCGAGATGAATTCCTCCGCTGAGAAGGAATGTGCATTTACCTTGCAGTGATTTCGCGCTTAGTTCAGCGATACGTGGAGGCTAGCCATGAAATCCCTCTCGGGGTTCGTAGTGGGGCTCTTGCTGGGCGTGGGGATGCTCGCCGTGCAGATTCAACCCGCCGCGCGCGTTCTTCTTCCACCGGCATTCAACGCAAAACCTGGATTCAGTCCTGTGCCATCAGCGACCGGGCCGGTCCTGCGCTACGTGCCTGGCTCGACGATCAAGCTGGAACAGCTTCTCGGTGAAGAAGACAAGCAATTGCACCAGCTGACGCTAAGCCGAACTGTAACCCGATATGGGATCGAAGGCACTGATTTGGGCAATTCCTTTGAGCACGGAGGTCGAGTGTATTTCCTCTTCGGTGACACCGTGGGGCGTTTGCGGCGCGCGCTCGACACAATCGCGACAAGCGATGCCAACGATCCGGAGAGTGGCGTTCGATTGGATTTCCTCAAATCCGGCAGCGACTATCTGACCATTCAGCCGCCAGGCATCAGCATGGGAGCGTTCGAAGTGCCCGTGGCCGGCATTAGCCTTGGCGGCCAAGTGTATGTAGCGGTCTCGACCAACCACTCCGAGGATCGTTCGTCGGATCGTTCCGTGCTCACGAAATTCACGCTACCGGCAAATTTCCAACCGCTGCGGACAATCTCTCAGCTTCCTGACGGGCACTTCGTCAAGATGTCGTTGCACATCGAACCCGCGACGCTCGCTGGACTGCCCCCCGGAGGACCGTTCATCCTCGTCTGGGGTACAGGCGCGTACCGTAAGAGCGACGCGTATTTGTCCATCACGCCGGCGGCGCAATTTGAAAGCGGCAAAGGGACGCGCTATTTCGCGGGATTGGACGCGGGGAATGCTCCGATCTGGAGCGAGAAGGAACCCGACGCCAGGGCCATCGTGCAAAACGGCACAATGGGCGATCTTTCCGTAACGTGGTGCAAGGATCTTGGCTTGTGGCTGATGACTTACGACAGTCGAGAGCCGGCGCCGCGCGGCATCTTGTTCTCGTATTCCCGCACGCCGTGGGGACCGTGGAGTGAGCCCCAAATCATTTTCAATGCCGTGCGTGATGGCGCCGTTGGCAAATTCATCCACAATCCCCAGGCCAGTCCAGACGATGGGCTTGCAGGACCCGTGATCGGAAAGGGCCAGGCGAATCCGCAAGCCGTTCATGGCGGCGCCTATGCGCCGTATGTCATAGAGCGATGGACGAAATGGCAAGGTGCCGAGCTAAGCATCTACTACGTGCTGTCTACGTGGAATCCCTACGTTGTCGTACTGATGAAATCGCGGCTGCACCTAGAGTAACGCGTTGCCTTGCTTGCTGGGTGTTCCAACCGTTGCCGGCCAGCATTGCAGTCCTCACTGGGAATGACCCTGTGTAGCTGTACATCTTCCTTGTCTCGCTGCTTCGTCTTCAGAGCGAAGGATATCGATCGGACTCTTAACCGCGACGGTCGCGCGATGGTCGATCCAATCTTGAACCTCGTGATTGGAAATGGTTGACAGGGCTACAGGATGTTTTTGCAAGACTCGACGAGCTTTCTCGATCGAGACGGCCGAATCAAGTAGCCCTTCCTTGCAATAGAACGTCCACGCTCGGCGGGCAACGCCGAGGAATGAAGCTCTTAACTGTTTGTCGTTGAAGAACGCCACCGGCACGCCCATTGTCAGGCCCATCTGCTCGCCTTCCATGCGTCCGTTGAGCCGGACTGCAACGGCTCGGTGGCCTTCGGAAACCAAGAACCATACGGTGAGCGCAGCAAGATCGGCGGCGCCGAATCCGCGGGGCAGCGTCCTTGGCGGACTGAGGTAGTACTTCGGGTCCCCGCTAGCTTCAGCCGCGCATCTTATCGTTTTCGTAGATGTCGCAGTCGATGGCGGCCCTGGTGGCACCGCCAAACAACAGCGCCGTTGCGGTCACGCAGACCCGCGACGGAATTCGAAAAGATCCATTACGGAGAACGAGTGCTGCAGTTTCCCCACCCGGCGCGCCGCTATCACGGAATACAATCTTGGACACGCTGGTCCCGTAGTCGAGGCCCAGATGGATCCGCCGCTTGGGCGACACTGGAATTCGGTTCCAGAACTTCCACGAAGTCCATGGCAATCTCTTCATTTTCGATTGCCCCTGGTTTCGTTTTGTTTGTCTCGCCCTGAGACCGTCCGATCGCTCCGACAGTTAGCTGAAGGTATCACGAAACTGACAGCCGAGACTTTTCCAGCCGCATTTTTCAGCGCGGCAGTCGGCACGTGCAGGTGGTCTCATGACCGGATGTAGCGCGGTGCGACGAGCCCCACCCCACATGGCTTCGCCGAGTTGGGATTTGGAGCCCGAACCATGGCAGCAAATCCGGCCAATTCTTGAGACTGCCCTCGAGCGCACCCCGGCGAGAGCCGAAAGAACTCCTGGACGGCGCGGGCACAGATCCTTCCCTGCGCCTCGAAGTCGAATCCTTGCTCATTTCATATGGCCAGGCGGATTCCGTGACTGCAACAGCATGCAAAAAGAGAAGATGACAACGAAAGAGGGAAGCGGCTGCACCAGAGGAGTCGTTTGGCGCCTGTGCTACATCTGCGAAATTTCGCTCAAGATCGTGGCGAGTGCTTCGCGCACACTCCCGGCGGAGTCTACTGGGAACACTCTCGGCTTCAATTTTCTTAGCGCCTTACCAATTCCGTCCTCCAATCGCTCCAGATTTTGCCCGCTCGGCTCGACCGGCCCGCCGAAAAACGCAGTTTTCTTTACGATAGCCGGTGTCTGAAGAAAACCGCACCGCAGGTAGAACACAGCGAAGTTGCCCCCCGCTGGCGGAGCGATTTCGACCGGCGTTCTCGACCCGAGATCCATGGGCCCGCTGATGACGACAACAACTCGCATGGCTCCGCCTCCTCCGGCTTCGTCTAACCGTCGCTCCATTTCGCTCCGGAAAAATTCACCGAACTGCTCTCCTTGTGCAAGATCATGCACATCCACGGCGGTTACAGAGTTTGCCGCCATCGCATCCTTCAGATTCGTCCAAGATATTTGCCCCCGTTCAATATCCTGCTGGTCGAAAATCACGCTCCTGCGTGTGAACTCGAGCAGCGACACGCCGACCGTGCCATTCTCAATCTCCAACTGCCCGAAGGTTTTCAGAATTGGCAGGAACACGCCGAGCCGATCCGTATACAGGCTCGGCCGCCGCCGCTCGCTCGGATACGACGTTACGTTCTCAAGAATCTCCAGATCAATTTGCCGGCTCGCTTTTGCGGAGATGCGCAGGCGTCCTGAGATATTCGGCAGCAGAAATGCGTCCAGCCCTTCCGGCTGTGGGTCACAAAACTCGACTGCGGGCAGATCGCGCCACGATCCCGGCAATGGCTCATGCTTCAACGAGCCGACATGCACTCTCTGTGTAGTTAGGCTGTGTGCGTTTCGACCGCTATAATAGAACGCAATCGTAGCCGTGTAATCGCCGGGCAGCAAGAAGATTTGCCACGATATGCTCATGGTGTACTCGCTGGTGCCCAGTGTGACGTCTTTCAAGTTCTTCCCGCCGAAGTTTCGGTAGACGCGACCCTGCTCGTCGCTGATTTCCACCAACGCCACCGCTTGGCCGTCGCAACAACGCTTCACCAGATCCTTTCCATCAAGCTCCACCTCCATTTGCACGGCAATCCGCTGGTGCAAAGTGAGTTTTGGCGCAGTAATTCGCGGGTGCCATGGGAGCTCTGCTTTCGCGCCTTCCGCGACCCATTGCTGAAAGGGCACCGCCGCGAAGGCCGCCTCCACCGGGCGGCTTTGGGCATGTGCGAAGGGTACGGACAGTAGGCTAAATAGCGCGACAAGCGTCATTCTCGGCGTCACGCAAGTAACCCTAGCACATCCGGTTTTCTGGGCGTACCGAGAGGAGCCGACTGAAGCGTCACAGGTTTTCCGCGGCCAACGGAAGTGGAGTAACCCGCAGCCGTTACCGGTTATGCGATTTTGCTAGCCAATCGTGATGCCCGCCTAGGCTTAACTCGTTTTTAGGCTGCCGGTTAGGTGCGCTTGCGCGGATTGGACCGGTAAAGTCGGAAATTACCCTTCAAACTGTCTGATCATGAAGCGCCTGCGCGCGAATCAAGATCCAAACAAATTGGGCCGAGACGTATGTTTTGGGGTTTGCCCAGCAACCTGGCAGAGCTACGTTCACAACCACAGTGACGCTAAACGAAGGGGCAACTGTGGACATGCTTACGCCGGGAATCTTGTGGGTGGACAGAAATAGTTTCCAAATCACCCGAACACGGACCGATCTACTCGCGCAGCGAAATGATATTCGACTGGATCAGCTGACAACAGAAGTGAGGCTTGTCGAAGTGGATCTTGTTGACATCGTCGGGCGCGTGCGCGAGGAGAGTCCTGCAACGTTACCAGCGCGCGGCTTTGTACCACTATCTGTTTTATATTTCGTCGGACAAGCAGACCGGACTGCGCCATTGTCACTCTTCGGGGTGCTTTCCTTCCGGGTGGGATAGTGCAGAGCCCCGGTGATGTGAATGAGTTTCCGCCCGACGTCGAGGCTGCTGGCTTTCTACCGGACGCACTGACTTTCGCAGCCATCGCGATGCTGTTAACGCTATTCGCGTTCTCGGCGTCTTACATTCTGGCGCGAGGTGCGATCTCGCGCGAAGCCCGGAGGAGATGTCCGGCTTGGAGCGACACATCGCGATCTTCGAAGGACTGCTTATGGTCGAAAGATTCTTGGAGAACATTCGTTTCGCAATCCGGGGGCTGCGGAAGAATCCGGGATTTGCAGTCGTGTGCATCGTTACTTTGGCGCTGGGCTTCGGCGCAAACACAGCGATTTTCACCGTGATCAATGCAGTGCTGATTCGGCCAGTTCCGGGAGTCGTGAATCCCGAGGAGCTCGTCATTTTTGAGCGTTTGCAGAGGAATAATCCTGACTACGCTTTTGGCTATCCCGACTACCTTGATTACCGGGACCAGAGTCGATCGTTTACGGGAGTGGCTGCGCGCTCCCGGGCTCAGCTGACGCTGAGTCATGGTGCAACCGAGCGAATCACCGGCGAATTGGTGTCCGGGAACTACTTCTCTGTGTTGGGTGTGAATCCCGTGAGTGGCCGCTTGATCGTTTTGGGGGATGTGCAAGCGGACGATGAGTCCCCTGTGGCGGTGTTGAGTTACGGCATTTGGCAAAGAGTTTTCGGCTCGGATTCACAAATCGCCGGGAAAGGTATTTTGCTCAACGGCCACAGTTTCACCGTAGTAGGAGTGGCCGCTGCTCAATTTAAAGGAACGACGGTGGGTTCGCCTACGGATGTCTGGCTGCCATTGACCATGCAACCAGAAGCTATACCGCGAATGTCGCATGGGGCGCTTCACAACAGAAATTCCGGATGGATTGAGATCTTCGGCCGGTTGAAACCCCACGTCAGCCTCCCCGCTGCTCGCAGCGAAATGCAGGCTATCGCGGGGAGGCTTGCGGTTGCGTACCCAGAATCCAATGAGCATCGCAGCGTGGATTTGATCCCCAATTTCGGGATGGACCCTGACGACCGCGCTACGCTTCAAAAATTCTTTGGGCTGCTGATCACTTCCGTAGGACTGCTCTTGCTTATCGCATGCAGCAATGTGGCGAATCTTTTGCTCTCACGGGCCGACTCCCGGCGAAGGGAAATTGCCATGCGGCTGGCGCTTGGAGCGAGCCGCGGACAACTAGTTCGGCAACTTCTGACGGAAGGCTTGTTGCTCTCTTTCCTGGCGGGAGGAGTGGGCCTGCTTCTGGCGCCCTTGTCTGGCAGATTAATTCTTGCTTTCCGCCAGCCGCTCTACGCGCTCCGCAACGTAGACACCAGACCGGACGCCCGCGTGCTGGGATTCACGCTCATGGTGGCCTTGCTGACGGGAGTATTGTTTTCTCTCGCGCCCGCCTTCGGGGGGTCTAAGCCTGACCTTGTCGCTACGCTAAAAGATAACGCGCCGGGATTAGGACGACGTTCGCGCTTGAGAAATCTGCTGGTCTCGTCGCAAGTGGCTCTCTCTTTAGTTCTGCTCGTGGCGGCAGGCGTGACTGCCCGCAGAATGCGGAAGATTGTGAATCAGGATCCTGGATTCACTACCAGCAATCTGATGATGATGTCCATCTCCGCAAGCGCCCAGGGATATTCGGAACACCAAGCGCAGCGCGTTTATGAGCAACTCTTGGCGCGAGTCGAGCGGATTCCCGGAGTCCAATCCGCGAGCCTTGCCTCTACCGTTCCGCCGGAAGATTGGAGCGGCCGGATTTCGATCTTTTACGAAGGCCAGGCGCCGCCCTTGGACTATTACCGGGGGCACGAATTCGAAGTAGGCATACGCGTCGATGTGAACAATGTGGCTCCGAAGTATTTCCGAACCATGGGGATTGCCATTCAGCAGGGCCGAGATTTTAGTGAAAGTGACGGGCCCGGAGCGCCGCTGGTCGCGATCGCGAGCCGGCGGTTGGCGCAGCGCCTTTGGGCGGATCAGAATGCCGTGGGCAAGCGCATCGAGTGGCCCTCCTGGGAGGGCGCCTTTCGGCCACCGATCGAGATTATCGGCGTCTCCGCAGACGCCAAGTACCGCTCGCTCATAGCCGATCCCCCTCTTCTGCTGTACTTGCCGGAATTTCAGAACTACAACGGAACCCCGACCCTTGTCGTTCGGACTTTGGCAGATCCGGCGGGACTGCTTTCCGCTGCACGCGGCGCGGTCGCGTCGCTAGACCCGAATTTGCCAGTCTTCGCCCCTAAAACGATGTCCGAGCAGATTGACGATTCTCTTTGGCAACCGCGGATGGCCGCAGGGATATTGGGGACTTTGAGCACCCTTGCTCTGGTGCTTGCGGCTGTGGGGCTCTATGCAGTGGTCGCCCAGTGGATGGGGCAGCGGACGAGTGAAATCGGAATTCGAATGGCGCTTGGAGCAAACCCTCGCGACGTAATGCGTTTAGTTTTCGGATACGGAACTGGACTGGCATTCGGGGGAATTGGGGCGGGCATTTTTGTTGCTTCAGGGGTAGCGCCCTTCGTGTCCGCGCAGCTTTTCGGCGAGAGCCACACAGACGTCTTAACGATGGCGCTTATCGTTGTCCTGCTCTTGTTCGTGACGCTGGCGGCCTGTTACGTCCCGGCGCGGCGCGCGATGCGGGTGGACCCCATGGTGGCATTGCGCCACGAATAGTTGTTCACGTTTTCGGAAGTTCGCTGCGCTTCTACAACCAGTTACAAAAGGGGCCGATTCCAGCGATAAATCTCGAGATTCTGACGAACGTCGTGCGCGAAAACGACTCCTGCCTGGACGCCCAAAGCCCCACCGAGCCAATGAATCCCGTTGTCTGGCGCATGGTGAGCCTCCCAAGACTTCTCGTTATCTCTAGTACTACTGTGTTATAAAACATCACAGGCGCCTTCGATAACAAAACGGGCAGGAGG
>Ga0210395_10000802_pt1 | contig 24274 bp, 20 predicted proteins | sample IncBWH4OmetaG_FD_150861 | JGI IMG/M metagenome (GOLD analysis project Ga0210395, IMG submission 150861) | Forest soil microbial communities from Barre Woods Harvard Forest LTER site, Petersham, Massachusetts, United States - Inc-BW-H-4-O ... | reverse complement strand
CCATCTCATGCGCTTCGTGTTCTCCTCGAACGAATTCGGCCGGCCCTATGTGTTTCCGCCCGAGGTGCCGCAGGAGCGCGTCGACATCATGCGCAAGGCGATTGCCGACGCGATCAACGATCCGGAACTGGTCGCCGAGGCCGCAACCATCAAAATGGACATGACCTACACGCCGCCGGATCACTTGGCGCAACTCGTCGAAAAACTCTACCAAACGCCCCCGGCCGTGATCGAAACCGTCAAATCGCTGCTGCCGAACGAAAAGTGAGACTGGCGGCACGGCCCGTCGCATAATTGCAACGCGGCGGCGGTTGTTGGTATTCTCCGCCGCAATAAGGAGAGTGGCCTTGCGGACAAAAACAGGCAGCGCGATTGCAATACTCACCACGAGCCTGGTGCTTGCGGCCTGCGCAGCGTCGCCTCCCGCCGACCAGCCCGCAGCAAGCGCCGCGCCGGCGACCGCGGCCGCCGCCACGCCAGCGTCGCAACTGCGCGACCTGACGCCACCGGAAAAGAAGATCGTTATGGACGCGATCGCGCCGTCTCTCAGAGAGCCCGGCTCGGCGAAATACAAATGGGCGAAATTTCCGATCGTGCCGCCGTCGGACGAAGTCAGCTATTGCGGAATTGTCGACGCCAAGAGTCCTCATGCCGCCTATGACGGACGCCAAGCCTATATCGTCGACACCAAGGTTAGCGGCGGGCACATTACCTCGGCCGTGCTCGGTCTCATCACCGGCGGCAAGGATACCGCAATCGTTGCCAACATGTGCGCCACGCACGGCCTCGACCCCAACAGCGCCAGCTAATTTTTAAGCGTGAGGCGTCCATTCTTCGGCGCTGGCGCCCGCAAGCGACTGCACGCGGGCCTCGTCGGCGGCAAGCTCGCGCGCCGGGCCGGAATAGACCACCTGGCCGTCGTCGAGCACATAGGCGTGGTCGGCGATCTCGAGGCTCATCCGCACGTTCTGCTCGACCAGCAGCACGGTGATTCCCTGCGAGCGCATTTGCGCCACGATGCGGAACACTTCGCGCACGATCAGCGGCGCCAGCCCCTGCGACGGCTCGTCGAGCATGAGTAGCTTCGGATTGAGCAGCAGCGCGCGGCCGATCGACAGCATTTCCTGCTCGCCGCCGGACAGCTGCCGGCCGCGGTTCGACTTGCGCTCCTCGAGCCGGGGAAACAGCTTATAGACGCTGGCCGGCGTCCACGGGCCCGGCCGCACCAGCGGTACCATCAGGTTCTCGTCGACAGTGAGATTGGGGAAAATCTTGCGGCCTTCGGGAACATAGCCGACGCCAAGTCCGGCGACGCGAAATGGCGGCATGCCCGTGGTCCTGGTGCCGAAGATCGTGACCTGGCCCTCGCGCGGCGGTGTCAGCCCCATGAGGCTGCGCAGCGTCGTGGTCTTACCGGCGCCGTTGCGGCCGAGCAGCGCCGTCACCTTGCCTTCGGCGGCTTCGAGGCTGACGCCGTGCAGGATGTGGCTCTTGCCGTAGAAGGTATGAAGCCCTTCGGCGACCAATGCTGCGGTCATGTGGCCTGACCCAAATAGGCGGTCTGCACCGCTTTGTTGGCCGCGATCTCCGGCGGGGTGCCTTCGGCGAGGAATTTTCCCTGGTCGAGCACCATGATGCGGTCGGCAAGGTGGAACACGACGCGCATATCGTGCTCGATCAGCACGATCGTCAGCTTGCCGTCCTTGTGCAGTTTACGGATCAGCTGGGTGATATTGTAGGTCTCCTGATCGCCCATGCCGGCGGTCGGCTCGTCGAGCAGCAAGAGCCGCGGCCGAAGCGCCAGCGCCATCATGATTTCGGTGGCGCGCTGGTCGCCATGGGCAAGCTCGCCGACCAGCCGGTCAGCGCTTTGGCTCAAGCCGCTCACTTCAAGAAGCTCGACGACCCGCTTTTTGACGTCGACGTCGGCTTCTTCCGACTGCCACATGCGCAAGCGATAGCCGCTCGCCACTTCGACGGCGATTTTCAGATTCTCCCGGATCGTCAGCTCCGGAAACACTTCGGTGATCTGGAAAGTGCGGGCGATACCGCGCCATACCCGACGCGCCGGCAACAGCCCGGAAATATCCTCGCCGTCGAAGATGATCTGGCCCGAGGTCTGGGTGAGAAAGCCGCTGATCAGGTTGAAGAATGTGGTCTTGCCGGCGCCGTTGGGGCCGATCACCGCGCGCAGCTCGCCGGGCTCGACCGTCATCGACACGTTGTCGACGGCGACCAGGCTGCCGAAATGCTTTGAGACGTTCTCGACCCGCAACAGACTCACGATGTCGCCTTTCGCCGGATGATGCCCAGAACGCCACGCGGGAAGAACAGCACGACGAGGACGAAGAACAGGCCGATGAACGACATCCAGTTCTGCGTCTCGCTCGAAATATAATCCTGCAGCACCAGGAAGATCGCCGCGCCGATCAGCGGCCCCCAAAAACTGCGCATGCCGCCCAGCACCGCCATGATGACGAAGTTGCCGGACTGGTCCCAGCGCAGCGCGCGGGGATCGACGAAGTCGTTCATCAGCGAGAACAGCGTGCCGGCGATGCTGACGAAGAAGCAAGAGACGACCCACGACATCCAGATATGCTGGTCGACCGGAATGCCGAGGAAGCGCGCGCGGCGCTCATTCTCGCGGATCGCCAACAGCGTACGGCCAAACGGCGAGCGCAGCAGAAACGCCATGGCGGCTGCCGACACCGCAAAAATCGCCAGCACGAAATAATAGAACGCCTTGTTGCTGTTGAGGATGTCGAGCGTGGCAAAGCCGAAATGAAGCGGCTCGCGATGCCAGGCGCTGACGCCATCGTCGCCCCCGGTGAGCGAGAACCACTGAAAGGCGATGAAGTAAAACACTTGCCCGAACGCAATGGTGCACATGGCGAAGTAGACGCCGCGCAGCCGCACGATCATCGGGCCGATGATGGCGGCTGCGACGGTGCCGAGCACGATGCCGGCGAGCATGCCGACCGGCGTAGAGGGCACCAGATATTTGATGGTCAAGGCGGTGCCATAGGCGCCCAGCCCGAAATAGGCGGCGTGTCCGAACGACAGCACGCCGGTATAGCCAAGCAGGAAATTGAGCGCCATGGCGGCCAGCGCGTAGATCACCACGCGGGTGCCGAGTTCGACATAGCTGCCGGCCAGCGGCAGCCAGAACGGCGCCGTCAGGAGCAGAGCCCAGACCAGGACATCGCCGGCGCGTTTGTCGAATTTCATCAGAAACGGCCCTCCTCACCGAAGAGACCGCGTGGCCGCACGATCAAGACCGCCGCCATCATCACGTACATGACGGCTTCGCTGGCGGCGGGCAGAAACACCGTGGTGATGCCGGAGACGACGCCGATCAAAATTCCGCCGGCCAGCGTGCCCGGCAGCGAGCCCAGGCCGCCGACGATGATGGCGATGAAGCTCGGCATGATCAGATTGTCGCCGATCGTCGGCTGCAATCCGAGCATGCCCACGGCGAGCACGCCGGCGAGCCCGGCCAGATAAATACCGAGGCCGAAATTCAAATTGCGCAGCACGCCGGTGTTGACGCCCAGCGCGGATACGGTTTCGAGATCGAGCGTGCCGGCGCGGATGCGGATGCCGAGCCGGGTATGGTTGAGGATCACAAACAGCGCGGCGACGACAGCGGTGACCAGAATCACCATGAAGACGCGGTAGCCGGTGAGAAAAAAGAACTGCAGGCTGAGCGGGCGCGAGAGCCAACTCGGGATCTGGTAGGGCAGGCTCTGCGCGCCCCAGATGAAGCGGGTGCCGTCCTCGATCATGAAGGCGAGACCGAAGGTCAAGAGCAGGCTATAGAGCGGATCGCGGCCATAAAGCCTGCGGATCAGCACCCGCTCGACCAAAATGCCGATGAAGGCGACCAGGAACGGCGACGCCACCAGCGCGCCCCAGAAGCCCACATAGGGAATGAGCGTGTAGGCAAGATAACCGCCGATGGCGAGAAACCCGCCATGGGCGAAATTGATGACGCCGGACAGGTTGAGGATCAGCGACAGTCCGAGCGCCATCAGCGCGTAAAACGCGCCGATGATGAGACCGTTGAAGACGTTGAACAGCAGCAGCTGTGTCATACGCGAAACAACATCATCGCCGCCCGCAGATCACGCCGGCCGCCGGCGGTGCGTAGGCGATCCCCATTCCCCGACATCGATGTTTAGAACCCCCACCCGGGCCCGAAATTCCAGGCGCCGCACCTCCAAGGCGCGGCGCCCGGTTTATACAGCGATCAGGCCGGCCAAGTCATCTTGCATCCGGTGCCTTCGACCGACAGGGCGGCTTCATCGCCCTTGACCAGTTGGCTGACCTTGAACAGGTCCTCTTTGTCGCCGCCCGCCGGCGCCGGCTGCGATTGGCCGACGAACAGCGTCGGCATCAGCTGGTTGTCGCCCTTGCGGTAATACGGCGTGTTCGGCATCAGCGCCACTTCCGGCGGCAGTTCCAGGCCCTGCATCGCCTTGGCGAGCGCAACCGAGTCGAGCGATTTTGCCTTCTCGGCGGCGAGCTTGCAGGTATGGATCGCCGCGTAGCCGAACCAGGTGCGCGCGGTCGGCACGTTGCCATTGGTGCGCTTGCGAATGTCGGCGACGAACTCTTCGACATGCGGCACGCCCGGCTGCTTCCAGTACCATTCGAACACCCAGTCGCCGAACAGCGCTTCGGGCGGCAAGCCCTTGTTGACTTCGAGCTCCTGCTGCGCGCCGGCGATATGGATCTTCTGGTTGAGGCCGAACTGCACCGCCTGCTTGAGGCAATTGATCATGTCGTCGCCCGCAAGCAGCAAGATGATCGCGTCCGGATTGGTCGACTGCGCCTTGATCAGGTTGGCCGAGAAGTCGGTGGTGCCGAGCGGCGTGTAATCGGCGCCGAGCTCGGTGCCGCTGGATTCCTTCAGGCTGGCTTCGAAGCCCGCTTGGAGCGCGTGACCGAAGGCGTAGTCCGTGGTGATGAAGTACCACTTCTTGCCGTACGAAGTGAGCAGCAGTTTTGAGACCGAATTGGTTTCCATACGCGTGGTGTTGCAAACGCGAAAGACGTTCCAATGGCACTGCGTGCCGGTGACGCTGTCGGTATGGCCGCCGGGCACGATGTGGAACTTGCCCTTCTGGTTGCTCTCATTGGCCATCGCCTGGGCCAGCGCCGAGTTGATGTTGCCGATGAGAAAGTCGACCTTGTCGCGATCAATCAGCTTGTCGGCTTTTTGCACCGCGGTTGCGGTATCGCCGCTGGTCGAATCCTCGACCAACAGCTCGACCTTGCGGCCGAGAATGCCGTTGTTGGCGTTGATCTGGTCGAGCGCGAGCTGGGCGCCGATCAATTCATTCTTGCCGAGCGCGGCGAAGGTGCCGGTCAGCGGATTGTCGAGACCGATCTTGACCGGCTCGTCGGCGAGCGACTTCACCACGAACGGGCTGGCCACCTGCATGGCACCGATCGCGAGACCGGCCTTGAGTAGCGTGCGCCGCCGGACCGGGCGGCTGATCAGATTGACGGACATCGTTTGTTTACTCCCTCGGGGGTTTTCTTTGGTTGGTTCTGAAGGCCAGCCTTTATGCTTAAATTGCCTTCACAGTTCAATCAAACCAATGTCGCATAACGGCTGGGAATGCAACGCGCAAAACGGCCGGACATCGGCTGCCGCGGCCCCCCGCCGCCAAGCCGATTTTCAATCATTTGTCCGCGGCTTGCGGCCAGGAACCTAAAAATCGATCCCATACGGCTTGCAGTTGGGCGAGCGCCCCGTCGAGCGGTGAGACAAAGAGCCGCTCTTGCCGGCGCCGCAACAGGCCCAAGCCCTCGAGCTTGCCCAGGGTGCCGTTAACCGCAAAATCGATTTCCACGCCAAAAGTCTGCCGCAGCCACGCCTCGATGCGGCCGTCGAGCGCGTCCGCGATCAGCTGCGGCGGCCGTGTGCTGAAAATATGGGATGCGCGGCGTCGGTCATGGCGGCGCGTACATGGAGCGCGCGTCGGCGGTGAAGGCTTTGCGGGAGTCCGGGTCGAGATAGAACATGTGGCCGCCGCGATAGAGTTTGAGCTGGGTGCGTTCCTCGCCGTCGACCGGCGGCAGATGGTCGAGCACGTAGCGCGTTACGGCGTAGGGCGTAACCATGTCGCTATAGCCATGGGCGACCAGCAGATGGAACGACGGCGTCAGCGCCAGCAGCACGCGCAGATCGTCGGCGACGCTCGGCTGGCCGTGGTTGACGCTCCCCTCCCAGTCCCATTTGCCGGAAATATCCGACGCAAGCAGGGTGTAGGTGATATCGGTCTTGAAGCCGAGCTCGTCACGCGCGTAAGCGACGAAGGCGCTGCCGTAGGCACGCACCACGCCGTCGAGGATCGGATCGGGGCCACGTGGGGTCGGCGATTCCGGATAGGGATCGTCGGACGCGAACGTCGCGTCGTACTGGCTGACGATCTTATGGTCGCCGACGTTGAGATTCTTGACATAATCGTCGCGGATGAAGCCGCGCGATTCCGCGATGGCGTCTACCGATATCCCCGTCATTTGTGCGACGCGTGCATAAAAGCTCTTGGCCGCATCGCCGTGTAACGGCGGGCCGGCGAGCGTCGACAGGTAATCGGTCAAGGCGAAATGCTCGGCTTCGGCGAGCGCGTCCTGGCTGAAAGTGCCCTTGCGCTCCATTTCGGCGGCCGCGAGCGACGGCAGCTGCAAGGCCGCGCCAAGCGCGAAGCGGTCGCCGCCGAACTGGAACGCGCCTTCGAGCAGCGGCGACAGCATCAGGATTCCGGAAATCACGATGCCCTGCTCGCTCTGCACGGTGCGCGCGACTTTGGCGGCACGAAATCCGCCGTAACTTTCGCCCAGGATGAATTTCGGCGAGCTGACGCGGCCGTTCTTCGCCACGTAAAGCGCGATGACCTTCGCCATCGAGCTGGCGTCGCCGTGCACGCCCCAGAATGCGCTGCCGCCGTCGGGCTTGGCCGGCCGACTCCAGCCGGTGCCGACCGGATCGATCAGCACCAGATCGGTGAAGGCAAGCCAGGTGTCCGGATTATCGACCAAACGGACGTCGGCGCCGTCGTGCCCGGCCATACCGAACTGGGCTATGCGCGGACCCACCACCCCGAGATGGAGGAACGCCGACGCCGCGCCAGGCCCGCCATTGAAGACAAAGGTCAGCGGCCGCGCCGCGTGATTGTCTGATTTGGCGACATATGCGGTGTAGAACACCGCCGCCGAACGATCGCCCGACTGATTGAACAGCGACAACGTTCCGGCGGTCGCCGTATAGGCAAGCTTGCCGTTGGGCGTATCGATGCTGTGCTCGCTGACAGCGTCGCCCGGCAGCAGCGAGAGGACGCCCGGGCCGCTCTGCTCATGGTCGGACCCACCTTGCTGGCTTTGTTCCTGGCGATTGGGCCGATCGCCGCCGCCTCGTCCCGGATGGTCCTGGGCGGCTGCGGCACCGGCCAAGGCGACCAGCATGAAGGCAATAACAACGCGACGCAGATCGATCATGTTCGTTTCCCGGAAATTTGCCGCGCGCGCAACTTGCCTCACTCAAGCTCGATGTCGCCTTGGATCTCCACCGACAGGCTGATCCCATCGACGATAAGGACCACTTTGGCCGGCAAAGCCTCGTTGCCTTTCAGCTTGCCGCCGCTGACGGCGGCCCGCACCGCTTGCTCGATCTCGCGCTGCGAGGTGATGCCGACCTTTTTGAGGAATTTGCGCACGCTGACGTTCAGTACATCCTCGTTCATGATCGCCTCGTGAAAGTGCCGGAAAGATGGCTGCCTTGGCTAACATTTTATCCATGTAGGCGTTGCAAAACGACGGCTAAAACGCATGCCGGGAGCCGGTAGACAACGGCGATCAGATCGGGGAAGTTCTGGCCCTCCGGTCCTATGGTTACCTTTGCGGCCGGCAAAAATTCCGAAGGCCTCAACAGAGCCTGCGGAAAACCGGCGTTGGAGGCGCCCGCCATGCCTTTTCCCCGCGCTTCGAAGGCGCTATCGCGCTTCACCGTGCTCGATTTGACCCGCGTGCGGTCGGGGCCAACCTGCGTCCGCCAGCTCGCCGACTGGGGCGCCAACGTCATCAAGATCGAGACGCCGCCCGGCCTCGAAGAGCCCATGGGCGGGCCGCGCGAGGGCGGCGATTTTCAGAACCTGCACCGCAACAAGCGCAGCATGACGCTGAACCTGAAAGCGCCGGAAGGGCTCGCCGCGTTCAAACGCATGGTGAAAAAAGCCGACGTCGTGGTGGAGAATTTCCGTCCCGACGTGAAGAAGCGATTAGGCATCGACTACAAGGCGCTCGCCAAGATCAATCCGCGCATCGTCTATGCCAGCATTTCCGGCTTCGGCCAGGACGGCCCTTACGCCAACCGGCCGGGTTTCGATCAGATCGCCCAAGGCATGGGCGGGCTGATGTCGGTCACCGGCCTGCCGGGGCAAGGCCCGGTCCGCGTCGGCATTCCGATCGCCGATCTCAGCGCCGGACTGTTGGCGGCGACCGGTATCCTGGTCGCGCTGTTGGAGCGCGAGAAATCCAAAAAAGGCCAGCAGGTCACCACCTCGCTCCTGCAAGCGCAGATCTTCATGCTCGACTTTCAGGCCGCCCGCTATCTGGTGCAGGGCGAAGTCGCCAAACAGGCCGGCAACAATCATCCGACCAGCGCGCCGACCGGCGTCTATAAGACCGACGACGGCTATATCAACATTGCCACCGCCGGGCAGACCATCTGGAAAAGGTTCTGCGAGGCCATCGAGGCGCCCGAGCTTCTGCAAAATCCGGATTATGCCAATGGCGTGGTACGCTCGAAGAACCGCGATGCGCTCGACGTCGAGATCAATCGCCGCCTGGTCGGTCGCGACAGCACCGAATGGATCGAGCGCCTGAACAAGGCCGGCGTGCCGTGCGGGCCGATCTATTCCATCGACAAGATGTTCGCCGACCCGCAGGTGCAGCACCTCGGCATCGCGCAGAAGGTGACCAAGAGCAACATGCATCTCGTCGGCCAGGGCGTCACGCTGTCGCGCACGCCGTCAAAACTCGTGGCGCGGCCGCCGGAGCTCGGCGAGCACACCGACGCGGTGCTCAAGGAATTCGGTTTCAGCAAGCGCGACATCGCCGCACTGCATAAGGCGAAAGCCGTTTAGTCGTTTGGTCGTCATGCCCGGCCTCGTGCCGGGCATCCACGACTTGTCGGGAAAAAACGTGGATGGCCGGGACAAGCCCGGCCATGACGAAGTGAAAAAGGAAAACGAACAATGACTCAGACCGACAAGATGCTCTCCCGCAAGGACGGGGGCGTCGGCATCGTGACCTTCAACAATCCCGAGCGGCACAACGCCGTGTCGCTCGACATGTGGGAGGCGACCAAGCGCATTCTCGACGACTTTGCCGCCGACAACGACATCCGCGTCGTGGTGCTGACCGGCGCCGGCGGCAAGGCCTTTGTTTCCGGCGCCGACATTTCGAAGTTCGAGAGCGAGCGCGCCAATCTCGAAGCCGCGCGCGCCTACGGCGCCAAGTCCGAAGCCGCCTATTCCAGCATCTACGAATTCCCCAAACCGACCATCGCCATGATCCGCGGCTACTGCATCGGCGGCGGACTTGGGCTGGCGACGTGCTGCGACCTCCGCATTGCCACCGACAATTCGCGCTTCGCGGTTCCCGCCGCCAAGCTCGGGCTGGGCTACGGCTATGTCGGCTTGAAGCGCCTGGTCGACGTCGTCGGCCCGGCCTTTGCCAAGGAAATCTTCTACACCGCGCGCCAGTTCGACGCCCAGGAAGCGCTCACCATGGGGCTCGTCAATCGCGTGGTGCCGTCGGCCGAGCTGGAAACTTCCGTCAAAAGCATCACCGATATGATCTGCGCCAACGCGCCGCTCACCATCAAGGCGGTGAAATACACGGTCAACGAAATCGTCAGGGAAGACTCCAAGCGCAACGTCGCGCGCACCACTGAAATGGTGGAGACGTGCTTCACCAGCAACGACTACAACGAAGGCCGCGCCGCGTTTATGGAAAAGCGCAAACCGGTGTTTACCGGAACCTAGAGTCCGGGGCTCTCACTCCACCTTTAGGCCCGCCGACTTCACCACCTTGGCTCATTTCGCGGTCTCTTCGGCGACCAGATGGCCGTATTCAGCCGGGCTCATCGGCATCACTTCACCGCCGAGGTCGTGGAAGCGCTCCTTGAGCGCGGGCGTCGCCAGCGCCGCATTGACGGCGGCGTTGAGCTTGGTGACGATTTCGCCCGGGATGCCTTTCGGCCCGCTGATGCCGAACCATACCGACACCTCATAGCCCGGCACGGTCTCGCCGAAAGTCGGCACGTCGGTAATGGAGGCCACGCGTTCCTTCGTGGTCACGCCGAGCGCGCGGATGCGGCCGGCCTTGATCTGCTGGATCGAGCCGGGAAGATTGTCGAACAGCACCGGGATCTGGCCGCCGAGCAGATCGGTCATCGCCGGGCCGGTGCCGCGATACGGCACGTGGGTGAGTTTGATGCCCGCCATCACCTCCAACAACTCGCCGGACATGTGCGGCGAGGTGCCCACCCCGCCGGAGGCGAAATTGATCTTGCCAGGACTGGCTTTCGCCATGGCGATGAACTCGGCCAGCGTCTTGGCGGGAAAATCCAGGTTCACGTCCATGACATTGGCGAGCTTCATGGTGCCGGCGATCGGCGTGGAATCGTGGACGAAGTCGAACGGGATATGCTCGTAGAGCGTGGCGTTGATGGCATTGTTCGGCGCCACGAAGCCGATGGTGTAGCCGTCGGGCGCCGACGCCAGCACGTCCTGCATGCCGATATTGCCGCCGGCGCCGACATGGTCCTCGACGATGAATTGCTGGCCGAGCTGTTCCGACAAATACTGGCCGAGGATGCGCGCGATGGTGTCGTTGGGGCCGCCGGCGGCGAACGAAACGATGAAGCGCACCGGCCGCGTCGGATAGTCGAGTGCGTCGGCGGGACCGCCCCAGGCGAGCAGCGGCAGCAACAGGGCGAGCGGGCGCAGTAATTTCGCAGTGGGAATCGGCATGCGTATTTCCCTCCGCAAGTAGGAAGCTTAAGGAATCTTCTTCACCACCTTCGTATCGAGTCCGAACACCCGCGCCGCATTGGCGCCGAGGATGTTGCGCTTGGCCGTCTCGTTGAGGAACGGCAGGTCGTAGATCACGCCAGGCGTGTCGAAATCCCAGTGCGGATAGTCCGACGACCACAACAGCTGCGTATCGGCCTTGATCATCTTGAAGGTCGCTTCGAGAATCGACTTGTCGTCCGGCTTTTCCATCGGCTGCGACGAGTAATACATCTCGCGCATGTACTCGCTCGGCTTTCTTTTCAGCGACGGGCAGTCCGACGTGCGCATCATGTAGGAATGATCGAGCCGCTGCATCAGCGCGTAGGCCCAGGTCAGCCCGCTCTCGATCCATAAGACTTTGAGCTTGGGGAAGCGCTCGGGCAGGCCGTTGATCACCCAATTGGTCATGTGGATCATGTTGAACCACATGAAACCGAGCGAATGCACCGAGATGAACCGGTTGGTCATCTGCAACGCCCGGTCTTCCCAGCTATAGGCGGCGTGGAACGAGATCGGCTTGCCCAGTTCCTCGAGCAGCGCGTAGGTCTTCATATAGGCGTTGTCGTGCACCGGCTTGTAGCGCGGCGACGTCACCATGAAGCCGACGACGCCTTTCTTGTCGCCGAAATCCTTCACCGTCTGATAGGCGGCTTCCGGATCGTTGAACGGCAGGTAGAGCATCGAGATCAGCCGCGGCTCGACGGCGAGGATGCGCTCGCAGAGCCAGCGGTTATAGGCGCGGCACAGCGCCACCTCGATCTCGACCTGCGGATGCAGGCCCAGAAACAGCATCGGCGTCGGGAACAGGCAGGCGTAATCGACGCCGAGTGAATCCATCCACTCGATGGTCATGGCGACGTCGCGATGCCGGCCGTCCTGCGGTACTTTTTGCAGCTTGCGCAAGTTCGAGCGGGTGATGCGGCCGCCGAGATTTTGATTGCCGACCGACGAGTTGAGCAGGCCTGAGCGGCCGGGCCGCTGGGCGGAATCCATCACGTCGTGGCGGATCACCGGGCTTTCGATGTATTGGAAGACTTCCTTGTAGGACTCGTTCTCGTAGTGGTGCGCGTCGACGTCGACGATCAAAAAATCCTGGTAATTGCGCGCCCGCGCCTGTTGCGCCGCATGTTCGAGATGCTTTGCGCTCGAGTAGTCGTCGAAATTAAGCTTGCGGACTTCGTTCGGAGTCGTATCCATTTATCTCTCCCTCAAGCCACGACATAGATGTCGTCGCCGCGCCGCACCACCTCGAATTTTTTCAGCTTCAGCTTGCGATCGCCCACGCACTGGCCGGTGATGAGCTCGTATTCATAGCCGTGCCAGGGGCAGACGAAATGCACCTCGTCGGAGAACGTCTGGCCCTGATAGGTGCGATCCGGCGCGATCAGGTCCACCACCTGGTTGATCAGGATGCCCTCGCAGGCCGGCCCGCCGGAATGGACGCAGTAATTGCTGTAGGCGTAATAGGCGCCGCCGTGGTGAAAGACGCCGATCTCGTTATTGCCGGCGGTCACGATGCGCCGGTCGCCGTCGGGCAAGTCCGCTGCCTTGGCGACGAACCATTCTGCCATTGCCTACGCTCCAGGAATTGCTGCTGCCGCCGACCGTGCGGCTGTTCGCTGCGTGCCGCGCAAGTATAGGAGGCGAGCAACGCCGCCGTCAAAAGCGGAAATAGATGAAGGGATTGAAACTGTTGGCCGCCAGCAGGATGGACGAATAGACGAGGCTCAGGCTCGATAGGCCGAGTTGCGATGCCATCACGGCGGGACTGTCGAAGCGCAAGCGCGCCAGACGATCGAGCGGCGCAAATGCAAAGAAAATGCCGAGCGCCAGATAGAACATGACGTCGGGCGTCAGTCCGGAGAGCGCCGCGGTAATGCCGCCGGCCGCCGGGCCAAGCAGCGCCATGGCCGCCAGATAATGGCCCGCGGCGGCAAGCGTCGGCGAACGGAACAATACCCAGCCGATCAGTAGCAATACGAAACTTGCAGCGATGCCGGATACGCCCGACGGCCGCCAGTTCCATTGCGTGTGGGCGAAGCGCTCGAGAATGAGCAGCAGGCCGTGGTAGAGGCCCCAGGCGATGAACGTCAGGCCGGCGCCGTGCCACAAGCCGCACAGGAAAAACACGATCCACAGATTGACAAAGGTGCGCAGCCTGCCGTGCCGGTTGCCGCCGAGCGGAATATAGAGGTAGTCGCGGAACCAGCGCGACAGCGTCATATGCCAGCGCCGCCAGAATTCGGTGATGTTTGCCGAGCGGTAGGGTTGATCGAAATTTTCCGGGAAATGAAAGCCGAGCAGGCGGCCAAGCCCGATCGCCATGTCCGAATAGCCGGAGAAATCGAAATAGATCTGCAGCGCGTAGCAAAAAATGCCGAGCCAGGCATGGCCGGCATCCAGCTGCGCAGCCGGCAACGCAAAGGTCGCGTCGACCACGGTGCCGAGATTGTCGGCGATCACCATCTTCTTGCCCAGCCCGAGACAGAAACGATAGGCGCCCTCGGTCAGCATCATGCGGCCGATGGGGCGCTGCTGCATTTCCAGCTTGATCTCGCGATAGCGCACGATCGGGCCGGCGATGAGCTGCGGAAACAGCGAATGATAGGTGGCGAATTCACCGTAGCTGCCGGCGCTCGAGATTTCGCGCCGGTAGACGTCGATGAGGTAGGAGATGGCCTGGAAGGTGAAGAACGAAATGCCGATCGGCAACGGGATCGCGGGCGCCGCCGGCAGTGGATGCCAGCCCAGCAGGCCTGCGGCACCGCCGGCAAGCTGCCACAGGAACGTGCCGTATTTGTAATAGCCCAGACCGAAGAGGTTGACGGCGACGCCGATCGCCAGCAACGCTTTGCGGCGAGCGGGAGGCGCGGGCTCGATGCGCAGCGCCAGGAACTGATTGACGAAGATCGAGACCACCAGCACCAGCACCGTGCTGCCGGCGCCGATGCCGTAAAAGACAAGGCTTGCGATCAGGATCAGCCAGTTCTTGCGCCGATCGGCAATCAGATAATACAGCGAGAAAAATACCGGCATGAAGCCGTAAAGGAATAATTCCGAGCTGAAGACCATGGCGGGCGATCCTGCCGTCCGGGTCTAGTTCGCTGGAAACAATTGCTTGAACAATGCCACGTCGTGCGACAGCCACGGTACGTAATATTCCAAGATGAAATATTTTGTGCCGGCCGGCATCGTATCATAAAACAATTTGAAACGGCTGACCGGCTCTCGCGCGCGACGGATGAAACAGAAGTAACGCTGCAGGCCCACCGCCCAATAGAGGTCGCTGAAGGAGTTGCCGTACAGCACCATGCCGGGAAGGCGCGATGCGCACAACTCCGGCAACGAACGAAATTCCCAGTCGAACGGCCGCCCGATGCCCGCGTCGGCGCTCTCAAGCACGACGGGATCGGGAACGTTCCAATGCCCGTCGGGCTCCGTTGCGCCGATCGTGTAGGCGCCCTCGTAGTACGGCTCTTCCGCCGTCGGTTGAGTCAGCAACGCCATGAAACGCGCTTGGCTGCCGTCATTTATTTGCGAATGGCTCAACTTCAATTTTTCGTCCCAGCGAACGTCGGGACGATTTTCCGCCCGCGCAACCTGGGCGACGATCTCCTTGACGACGGCAATTTGCGCCACTTCGGTAACGTGCATATCCGCTTTTAGATATAGAAGTTCCGAAGAGCGAGACTTCTCGCGTTTCATAATCTCTTCGGCGTCGATGAACGTGAACTCTGATCGGCTGGCGAGGTATTGCCGGAACCGCCCGTAGTTGCTGCTTGTCCATAATAGCGGCATGCGTGCCGGCGCCATTTCCGGGTAGAGCGCCGATTTGTCCGGGTAGCCAACGACGATCAGGTGTATATCCTTGTCGCCGAGCCGGTGCGCCAAGGTCACGAAGCCGTTTTCCAAAGTCGCCAACTGGGCGTCGTCGAGATCGAAACCCGCGGCGTAGCGATCAAACAGCCAGCCATCGGAACCGATCCAGACTTTCTTGGACGTGCCGAACAGCGTGTAATCGATTTGATTCTTGGCGCGAATGAACAGGTCGCGAAAGCCGACGTGATCGTCGAACCAGCCATTGAGCCCCGCGGCGAAATCGCCGTTCGTCCCGGTAAGAAGCCGCAGAGCCGGAAACGGGCTTAAGTCGCGCCGCTCCTCGATCGGCGCCACGACCGTGCCGAAGACGGGATACAATGTTTGCAAGAGCGGCACGACGAGACAGAGCGCGGCGAAGCCGAGAAACGCGAAAGACAAGCTGCGCTCCCTATGCCGTCCGGCGATCGCCCACGCTCCGCGCAACGTCGACCCCGGCCTGGCGAGTATGTCCGGCAGGCCGAACATTTACCCGTTTGCTTTCCGGTCCTGCGCCATCGGCGGCCCCTCGCTGCACGCGGCGGCTCTAGCATCCTGCCGCCGGCATTGCCAGTGCGCGGCGGTTTTGTGCGCCGGTCCGCCCATCGACCATATAGAACTGTGCAGCGGTGCCGCCGCATTCTATGCTGCGCAAAAATCGCGACCCGAAACGGAGAGAACGCCCATGGCGGATGCCGAGCCAAAATTGCTGCTGCCAGCCCTGCGGCCGTTCTACGACGCCGTGATCCCGCTGTCGTGGCTGATCGTCCGCGTCGCGGTCGGCTGGAATCTGCTGGTGCACGGCTGGGGCAAGATCATGGCCGGCTCGACGGCGGCCTTTCTCAAGGGTTATAGCGATATCGGCTTCAATCCGCCGGAGATTTGGTTCTGGAGCAGCACCGTGGTCGAAACGACTGCCGGCGTTGCGCTCATCCTCGGCCTGTTCACTCGCTTTTTCGCCGCGGCTGCCGCGATCGAGCTGCTGATCATCACGCTGATCTATTGGAAAACCGGCTTCGCCTGGACCCGGCGCGGCTACGAATACACGCTGATGTGGGGACTGATCAGCTTCGCCATCGCGCTGCGCGGCGGCGGGCCATATTCGCTCGACCGCAAGCTCGGGCGGGAGCTTTGATCGCACGCCGCAGCGTCACGCCCTTGTGTCCCGCCCCCGTCACCGCTAAATACGGCGCCGCGACGCTCAAGCCTTCTTAATTCGGAGAGGTGGCAGAGTGGTCGAATGCACCGCACTCGAAATGCGGCATACGGGCAACCGTATCGGGGGTTCGAATCCCTCCCTCTCCGCCAATCCCACGCGAAGATCATCCGTGTGAATATCTATCTGCTGCGCAGCTCGCTTCTGGCGATTTCGCAATCTGAACAAGCGGCAGGGCGGCGACGCGCCTTTCCCGCAGGCAGCCGCAACGAGCACCTGTGGCCCGCTAAAAAACTCCAATGATTCAGTGCCCTGTCCATGTTCCCCGGACCGGGACCATAATCGCCGATCGTGCGTTATTTACGGCAGGGCACACTCCATGGTCGCGGAATGACAGCAAGCCACCGGCCTGTCCGGGCGAATAATCCGGCGCGGCGCCGATCGCTGCTTGCCGGCGGGATTTTGCTCGCCGCGATCATTCTCATCCTGCCGACAGCGGCGTTCGCGGCCGATGGCGCCGCTTCGGTCAGTTCGGAAGCGATTTTCATCGCCGAGCTCGGGCTCCTGCTTCTCGTCGGCCGCCTGATGGGCGAGGCGGCGCAGCGGCTGGGGCAGCCGGCGGTGATGGGACAGCTCATCGGCGGGCTTTTGCTCGGACCGTCCGTGCTCGGCCTGGTCTGGCCTGCCGCACAGCACGCGCTGTTCCCGGGCACGCCTGAACAGAAGAGCATGATCAATGCGGTGTCGCAGCTCGGCATCCTGATGCTGCTGCTGTTGACCGGCATGGAAACCGATTTGCAGCTGGTGAAGCGGGTCGGCCGCGCCGCCGTGACGGTCGCCACCGCCGGCGTCGCACTGCCTTTCATCTGCGGCTTTGCGCTCGGCGAGATGTTGCCGGACGCATTGTTGCCGAGGCCGGACGCGCGCCTCGTCACCGCGATCTTCCTCGGCACCGCGCTGTCGATCTCGTCGGTGAAGATCGTGGCGATGGTCGTGCGCGAAATGAATTTCATGCGCCGCGATCTCGGCCAGATCATCGTCGCCTCGGCCATCCTGGAAGACACCATCGGCTGGGTGATTATCGCGGTTGCGTTCGGGCTGGCCTCGGCGGGAACCGTCGACCTCTGGTCGCTCGGCCGTGCCGTGCTTGGCACCGCGGCGTTCATGGCGGCGAGCCTGACCTTCGGCCGACGCATCGTGTTCAACCTGATCCGCTGGGCCAACGACAATTTTCAAAGCGAATTTCCCGTCATCACCGTCATCCTGGTGATCATGATCGCCATGGCGCTGATCACGCAGCTGATCGGCGTCAACACCGTGCTCGGCGCCTTCGTCGCCGGCATCCTGATCGGCGAATCGCCGATCCTCACTCGGCACATCGACGAGCAGCTGCGCGGCCTCATCATGGCGCTGTTCATGCCGGTGTTCTTCGGCCTGTCAGGGCTTAGCGCCGATCTGACCGTGCTGAAAAACCCCGATCTGGCGCTGCTCGCCGTCGGCCTCATCGTCATCGCCAGCATCGGCAAATTCGTCGGCGCCTTCGTCGGCGGCAAGCTCGGCGGGCTGACGCGCGACGAATCGCTGGCGCTCGGCTGCGGCATGAATGCGCGCGGCTCGACCGAGGTGATCGTCGCCACCATCGGCTTGTCGATGGGCGTGCTCAACCGGGATCTGTTCACCCTCATCGTCACCATGGCGATCGTGACCACCATGGCGATGCCGCCGATGCTGCGCTGGGCGCTCAAGCGGCTGCCGATGCGCAAGAAGGAACGCATCCGGCTCGAGCACGAAGAGCTCGACGCCAAGAGTTTTGTGACCAACCTCGAACGACTGCTGTTGGCTGCCGACGACAGCGCCAACGGTAAATTCGCGTCCCGCCTTGCCGGCGTCATTGCCGGCTCAGGCGGCAAGCCGACCACCATCGTCGACATGTCGAAGGACGATCGCGGCAGGAAACCCGCTGCAAAAACGAACGGCAAAGAGTCGAAGGAAACAGTGGAGACGGCAGCCGAGGGCATCGACACTCTTGAAGCTCACCCTGACGAGGAGAAGCCGGGCAACGTCGATGTGTCCGCCCGGTCCGATAAACCGAAAGGCCCGCAAGCGATCGCCGCGGAGGCGCGCAAGGGCTATGACTTCATGGTGGTCGGGATCGCCAAGATCCGCAATCCCAATGGCGGATTCAGCAAGGACATCTCGCTCATCACCAACGGCTTCGAGGGCCCGCTCGCCGTGGTCGACGCCCATGAACCGCGGCGCGACCGGCCGCCGCGCCGTTACGGCAAGATCCTCATTCCCGTGAACGGCACCGAGGTGTCGCGCCGTGCCGCCGAAATCGGATTGACGCTGGCCCGGGCGAACGACGCACAGGTCACCGCCCTCTTCGTCATGCGCGCCAACGGCGGCGGCAGAGCCAACAGCGCGGCGCGCAAGCGCGCGGCGCGGCGCAATGAGCGGGCAATCATGAAGGATATCGGCGCGTTGGGCGACCGTTACGACGTCGATGTGCGTAGCACGACACTCATGAACTTGGCGCCCGCGGATGCGATCGTCCGCGAAGCCAAGCGCGGTTACGACCTCGTCGTGCTCGGCGTCAGCCGACGGCCGGGCGATGCCCTGTTTTTCGGCGACACCGCCGCGGCGGTGCTCGAACGTTCGGATACGTCAAATCTATTTGTGGCGAGTTGAGATGATGCGACAATATAATTATTGCGGAGAGCAATCATGACAATAGTCCCATTGCTGGCCCAATCGGCCTTCGAACCCGAAGTCATCGAGGTCTTGGCTGCTGCATTTGAAAACGCGTGGGCGTCGATCGAGAAGTCGGGCAGTTCGCTGGCATCGCCGCGCTACAAGCGGGTGGCGCAGGAAATCCTGGCCAAGCGCATCATCGAGACGGCGCAGCGCGGTGAACGAGACCGGCAGCGGCTGTCCGACGATGCGGTGACGTATCTGACGCAGTCGTACAAGTAGCCTGCCCCATATTCGCCGGCTCATGCCACCGATTTGCGACCCCTCCATTTCTGTATAATTGTCGGATGATGAACGCCGTCGATCCGAAAGGGCATGAAAGCCAGAGCGCCATGGCATCGCGCGAGAGCGCCGAGGTCCGCTCCGTTGTCGTAACCTTCGTCGCGCTTGCACTGTTCGTCTATCTCGTCGGATTCATCGTGCTGCCGTTCGTGATCGCCGGCATCATCGCCTATATCTGTACGCCGCTGTTGGATTGGCTTGCCGGGCGAACCGGGCTGCCGCGCCCGCTGTTGGCGGTCTTGCTGTTCCTGCTGCTGGTCGGTGTCGCAGGATTCACCGTTGCCCTTACCGGCCGGCATCTTGTCGTCGAGATCGGCGGCACGGTGACCGACTTGCAGGGAACGCTTGATCATCTTCTGCACCGCGCGGCCGACGGCGAGCCGCTTCGCCTGTTCGGGCAATCGATTGACTTGAACGAAGCCGTCCGCACCATCGGCGACCGCATCCATGGTTGGCTCGGTCGGCCGGACCGGCTCATGCTCGTCGCCGGCTTCGGTTTTGCCGCCGTCATCGGTACGTTCCTGACTGTCGTCCTCCTCTGCTATTTCCTGGTCAGCGGGAAAAGCGTGGCGCGCGGGCTGTTCTGGTTGGTGCCGCCGAGCCGGCGCCCTTTGGTCGCGCAAATCGGCCGGCGGCTCGATCCGGTGCTGAAACGATATTTCATCGGCCTCTTCGTCATCGTGATCTACGCGGTCATCGCCGCCTATATCGGGCTTGGCGTCATTCTCGGCATCGATCACGCCTTCTTGCTCGCGTTGCTGACCGGAATTCTTGAGACCATTCCGATCATCGGCTCGACTTCGGCCGCCGTCATCGCCGGCCTGGTCTCACTGCACACTGCGACCGGGCTGTCGAGCATTTTGGCCTTTGCGCTCTATGCGGTGCTGCTGCGGCTATCGATCGATCAGATCGTCGCGCCGCTTGTGCTCGGCAGCGCCGCCAACGTGCATCCGGTGCTGATCATCTTTTGCTTTCTCACCGGCGCGGTGCTGCTCGGCATTCCCGGCGTGATCCTCGCCGTGCCGGCGGCTTTGACGGTCAAGGCCACGCTGGCGACGCTTTACGGCGACGACGATAAAATTGATTGATTTATGCCAGCATCAGCGCTGCCCGGCCTGCAGCAGATCGAACGCGCCGCCGAGCACGAGGTCGAGACGGCCGCTGCGCCATTGACCGGCGGCATCACGCACCAGCGGCGGCTCCTCGCGATAGCGCCGCACGACATTGTTCGGCCGCGGTGCCGCGTCGATGGCCTCGATCACGAGCCTGCGCTCCTTGGCGGCTGGCACGTCGCCGAGCGGTACCACCGCAAGGCGCACCCGCGCGGTCACCCGGTTACCCGAACCTTCGAACGGCTCGAAGACGTGGAGGCCCGCTTCCGACGCCAGGACGCGGTGCGCGCCGAAGCCGGAGATCAGGAGGAGCGGCGTCTCCTTGTCTTTGCTTCTTGAGGCGACATCGCCGATGTGCATGCGGCGTTTGTCGGCCCAGGCGCGATACATCGCCGTCAGCTTGCGGCACCAGGTGAGCGTCGCCTGCCGATCGCCGGCGCCGTCGAACACCGGCTCGACAGCCAGTGCGAGCTCGATCGGCGCATCGTCGATGGCGTCCTTGATGCCTTCCTTGATCAGGTGCAGTTGCAGCGCCAGGCGGCCACTGAGTTCCGCGGAATAAGGCCGCAACCGCCGGGAGCCTCTGGCGAGCCGCGTGCGGAGCGCATCCGCCGTCTCCGTGGCCGACCTGACCCGGTCCATCAAAGCGAGGCGCGCCAGCGTGTTGAAGCGATCCGGACGTGACCAAAAATCGGCCGACGACATGTCGCCCGAAAGACTCTCTTTAAGATTTTCCCATTCGTCGGAGGCAAGCGTCCGCTCGATGCCGTCATATTCGGCTTGCAGCGCCGTGAATTCCGCCTGCGTTCCTTCCGGTGCGAGGATCATCGAGGCGAGCGCAGGCGAGACGGCGGGCGCAACGGACGGCGACTGATCGGCGGCCGCCACATCCGCGTCCGGGTCGACGAATTCAGCCTGGATGCCCTCGCCGTCGCTGCGCACGAACAGGAACTGCTCGCCTTCCGGAAATCGCTTTTCCACGATGATGGCGGCCAGCGGCGCAACGAGATATTGGTCGATCGCGCGCTTCAACGGCCGTGCGCCCATTTCCGGCGAAAAGCCTTTCTCCAGCAGAAATTCCAGCGCCGAGGATTCCCACTCGATAGCCCAGGCGCGGTCCTTCAAGCCGCGCCGCTCGAGCAGCGCCGCCAGCTCCTTCTTGAGAATGCCGCGCATCAGATCGCGCGTCAGCGGCTGGAACACGATGATCTTGTCGAGCCGGTTGCGGAATTCCGGCCGATAGGTCAGGCTGATGGCGCGCAGCACCTGGTCCTTGCTGAACTCGTCGGCCTGCGGCGCAAATCCCAAGCCGATGCTGCGATGGGCGGTAGCGCCGAGATTCGACGTCATAATGATCAGGCAATGGCGCAGATCGGCGACCTGGCCCATGGCGTCGGTCAGCCGGCCCTCGTCGAACGCCTGCAGGAACAGGTCCCAGATATTGGAATGAGACTTTTCGAATTCGTCGAGCAGGACGACCGAGAACGGCTGCTTGCGCACGCGGCTGATCAGGGAGTCGGCCTCGATGGCCGACACCGAGCTCTGGCCGAGGATCTTGCTGACCGCTTCATGAGTCTGGAATTCACTCATGTCGAGCCGGATCATCCGCTCGACCGAGCCGAACAAAAATTCCGAGACCGCCTTGGCGAGCTCGGTCTTGCCGGTGCCGGTCGGCCCGGCAAACAGAAACACGCCGATCGGCTTGTTCGGATCGTTCAGCCCGGCCTTGAGCATGGCGATGCGCGCGATCATGGCCTCGACCGCTTCTTCCTGACCGATCACGCGCGCGGTGAAGAAATCGCGGATCGATTTCAGGTCGAGCTGCCCTTTGGTGTCCAGGATCGACACCGGCAGACCGGAGAATTGCGACAGGGTTTCCAGCACCTGGTGGGCGGAAATCGAAGCGCCGGTTTGCTCGGTGCGCGTCGCCGTGAGCTTGAGCATAAACAAGGCCGAGCCCGGCAGTCCGCTGGTGCCGAGATACTGGCACGCGGTATCGAGTGCGATTTTGGCGCAGTCGGGATCGAATTGGATATCCGCCCAACTATCCAGTTCGGCGATCACGTCACGCACGAGCGACAACGTTGCCGCCGGAGGCAACGGCTCGAGCGTCACGGTTTCGAACAGGCCGCGCAGCGACGGCTTGAGCTGCACCAGCCGCGCGGTGCCCTTGGCCGACGCCTCGCACCAGACGATCAACCGGCCGGCGGCGATTGCCGGCATGATCTGGTCGAGCATGGTCGCGCTCTGGCCGGAATGCCGGCCGCTCAATGCGACCTGCACGATATCGGGGATGTACCAGATCAGCTTGTGCCCTTTCGCCAGTTCGTCCACGACCTGGCGAATGCGGCCTTCGAGCTGGCCGATATAAACTTGATCGGCTTGCAGATCGGCGCCGCTGGCTTCGAAGACGCTCCAGTCGTCGGCTGCCAGCCGCTGCGCCAACAGCCGCAGGAACGACGTTTTGCCGACCAAGGGCTCGCCGGAGATCAGCAGCGAGCGCGGCGGATCCTGGCGCAGCGTGGACTCGGCCAGCGCAAGGGCTTGGCGCCAGCCATTCGGCTCGACCAACGTGTCGATGCCGTGCTGGGCCGACCAGAATCGGCCGACCGCATTCAATGTCGTGTAAGACTTGGCCGGCGTAGCTGGCGCCGACGGCGTATCCAGCGAGCGTAAGGCATCAAGCTCGCTGATCAGCGGCGCCACAAACGGATGCGTGATCTTCTGCAGGAATTTTCGGATCGTGTCGTCCGGCGACATGCCGGGCTGCAGCAAGGTCGGACCGAATGTCGCTTCATCGCCCTGCCCCGCGCAACGCACGAAATAATCGCGGAACATGTTCGGCATCCAGCGGCTGTCGATCCACCAATCCTTGGCGCGGGCCAGCGGCGCGCCGACCGCAACGCGCGGCGCGGCGTCGGCGAGGAAATCCAGCGCGAAATACATTGCCCACGGCGAAAAATACCCGCATTGCGCCAGCACGCGCTCGACCGCCTCGCCGCGATCGGACCGCTTGCGCAGCGCCGCGATCGCCGCGCTCGCCAGCGACCAGCTGTTGCCTTCGACATATTGCAGCACAACGGCGAGCGAGACGCTCGGCAACGCGAGCAGCCCCACGGCCTCGATGAATTGCTTTTGCGCATAGAGCGCGCTCGGATGCGCGGCATCGGAGCCGAACGGGCCGAAGACTTTATCCAGCTCGTAGAGACGCGACGAAAGCAGCGGCGGCTCGGATACGCCGGCCGCAATACCGGCTTTCCTTAATTTTTGCCGGATCCGCCGGGCGCGCAATTCCTTGCGGAAGATGATGCCGAAGATGATGAGCACAAGGACGAGATAAATCGGAATAACCGAGTAATCCACGCTACCAACCTCGCGCTCACCTCAGCGGCGCAGCGTTGCGCGCTACGCCGCGTCCGGGAAACGGTTCGTCTTACCCCTGCGAGATAAACTTGGTGACCAGATAGGCGCCCAAGCCCTCGATGCCACCCTCGCTGCCGTGGCCGCTTTCCTTGACGCCGCCAAACGGCGTCTCCGGCGTCGAGATGGCGATGGAATTGACGCCGACCATGCCGGAGTCCAGCGCGTCACCGATCGCGGCGGCGGTCGCGTTCGACGTGGTGAAGGCGTAGGCCGCGAGGCCGTATTCCAGCGAGTTGGCGCGCTCGACCACCTCATCGAAAGTCTTGAAGGTGACGACCGGCGCCAGCGGGCCGAACGGCTCGTTCTTCATCACTTTGGCGTCGTCCGGGATGTCAGTGATCACTGTCGGCTCGTAGAAGAAGCCCTGGTTGCCGTGCCGCTTGCCGCCGGTCTGGATCTTGCCGCCGCGGCTCTTGGCGTCGTTGACGAAACCCTCCATGGCCTCGATGCGCCGCGCGTTGGCCATCGGGCCCATGGTGATGCCCTTCTCCAGGCCGTCGCCGAGCTTGATGCCGTTGGCGTATTCGGTGAAGCGCTTGAGGAAGCGCGAATAGACGTCCTCCTGCACGTAGAACCGCGTCGGCGAGATGCAGACCTGGCCGGCGTTG
>Ga0210395_10000801_pt1 | contig 24288 bp, 24 predicted proteins | sample IncBWH4OmetaG_FD_150861 | JGI IMG/M metagenome (GOLD analysis project Ga0210395, IMG submission 150861) | Forest soil microbial communities from Barre Woods Harvard Forest LTER site, Petersham, Massachusetts, United States - Inc-BW-H-4-O ... | reverse complement strand
ACATCCGCCTGCTGATCACCGATGTGGTGATGCCCCGCATGAACGGACGCGAGCTAGCCGAGCAGATCGCGCACGTTTCCCCCAATATCCGGGTGCTCTATATCTCGGGTTATACCAGCAACGCCATCGTTCACTACGGAGTGCTGGACCCCGGACTGTGGTTTCTTCCCAAGCCATTTACCTTGTCGGCCCTGACGGCGAAAGTCCGGGAAGTTCTCGATTCCAGCGCCAGCATCCCGCCAGGCGAGGACGGCGGATAGAAGGATATAGAAGGATAGAAGGTCTCATTGCTTTGTCCCCTCAGCCCAGTAACTGCTGCGCGCCAGCACGGTGGCGTCTGCCGCATCTTTTAATCGCACTCGAATCTGATGCATGCCCGGATGCGGACTCCTGGGTGCGAAGCTCATCAGATAGCGGCTGTGCAGGTGATTGGTGAAGTCATTCATCCGCACCTCGAATTTCTTCCGGGTCGCGAAGAGTTCGTACTCGCCGCCGGTCATGGAGGCGACCGTGCTGGGAATATTTTTTCTCATGGCTTGCGCCGTCCGGTAGGCGAGATCGAGCAGGTCGAGGGTTGGATGCATCTCGTTCTTGCTGGTGCCTGGTTTATTCGTGCCGCGGCCGGTGTCGAGAATATTGGAGAGCGCCGGGGAAAACGCCAGGGCGTACATTACGGCGTTGCTCTGCCCGATGGCGGCCACGGTGTCGTCGATATTTGTTGTGCTGCCGTGATCGCGAGTTTCGCTGATGAGCAGCAGCACGCGTTGCCGGTCCTCCGGTTCTTTCCTGAGCAGGCCGACCGAGTAGGCGATCGCATCGAGGATCGCGACGCCGTCATCGCCCTGCTGAAGATTCATCAGGTCGTCTTTCACGAGGCTGCCATCCTTCGTAAAATTCCTCGTGAGATCGACCTGGCTGTCGAACTCCACGACGGCAACCCGGGCCGTCCCCAGAGCGAACAGCGGATCGAGCATCGATTTCAAACCCTGCATGCGGGGGAACTCGTAGGAAGCGCGGCGGCCGCGCTGAATCGCAACGACCAGCGAGATTGGCTGGCCTTCGGGCGCTTCGTCGAGGCGCACGGCTTGTTCGACGCCATCGTCTTCCACGATGAAGTCTTTTGCCTGCAGTCCGTAAACGATCCCGCCTTGCAGGTCCTTCACCAGCGCCGGAATCAGTACCACATTGGATTGGGAGCGGAGAGTTGTGTCGTGGTTCGTCTCTTGGATTGTGTCTTGAGGGAATGCGATGCCGGAGAGTAGAGCAAGAACGAGCGGAGTTGAAAGGAGAGGGCTTGTTGCAGTGCGCCGCAGACCATCCTTCCTTGGACTAGCCTGCCTTGCGTTTTTCGCCCAGCACTTCATCCAGCGCATCTGCTAATAGATGCGCGCGCTTCAGATAATCGGTTGCCCCGCTGTCCTGCCTTTTCTTGAGCAGGTGGTATTCGTCGGCAATATTCAGGGCCGCCAGCACGGCCAGCCGCACCGTGTCGATGGTATTGGTGGCCTCGGCCACGGCGCGCATTTTGGAGTCTACATATTCAGCGAGCTTTAGAATGTATTCCGGATCGGTGCCGCGGAGGTTGTAGGCCTGGTCAAAAATTTCCACTCGCACGCTGGCGTTCTGCGCGTCTTTCACTATCTGATCCTTCGTAGCAGTAGCCATAAGAAGTTTCCTCGTAGAGACGAAGCGTGCGAGGTCTGTGCCTGCGCTGTCAGCCGCCTCTAGCTCGCCTCAGCAATGGACTCGATTTGCTGCAGCATCTTCTCGACGCGGCCGCGGATCTCCTCGCGCTCCTTCTTCAACCGGACCGCCTCGCGCCGCAGCGTGACCAGTTCCTCTTCGCGGTCTTGCATCTGCTGCCGTGTCCGCTGCGCATCGCGTTCGGCCGCAGCCTGAGCCTGGCGCGCCGCCTTGTACATCTCTATGGTGCGATAAATCTTGTCTTCGAGCGCCTGAAAATCGTCTGCCGGAACCTGCTCTGCCACCTGTTCGACCGCATTCAAAGCCATGAGTGAACTCTTCTCCACTGGGAATTCTGGAACTTCTTCGCAGTATACTCCACATTTTTGTGGAGAAAGCAGCCATCGCTGGGGCCGATCCGAATAGCTCGGCGTCCCGAATTGGCTATAATTTCGGCTGTCTGCACGATCGAACCCAGGAGGTTACGACTCATGAAACGCCTTGCCTATCTCGCCCTCGGATTGTTCCTGATGCTGCTCGCCCTCCCGTCCCGGAGCGCGGCCAAGACTAAAGTTGAACTCAAAGACGCCCAGGGTAAGTCCGTCGGCGACATTGTGATCTGGGACCAGGATTCAGGTGGTGTTGGGCTCGAGCTGAACCTCCACGATCTGACGCCCGGAGATCATGCCATTCACTTCCACCAGGTTCCCAAGTGCGAGGCCCCTGATTTCAAATCGGCGGGTGGGCACTTCAATCCTGAAACCAAGAAGCACGGTTTTGATAATCCGGATGGGCACCACGCCGGGGATATGAAGAACTTCACGGTGGGCGCCGACGGCAAAGCTAAAATTCAATTGGCCGATGCCGACGTCACTTTGAAGGACGGCCCGCATTCGCTCCTGAGCAACGGCTCCGCCATCGTGGTCCACGCCAAAGCCGACGATTACAAGACTGATCCCTCCGGCAATTCCGGAGACCGCGTGGCGTGCGGCGTGATTACGAAGTAGTTAGTTACATTTTGTCATTCCGAGCGCAGCGAGGAATCTGCTGTTTGCCGGCAGCATGTCTGCGTTTGGAGAGCGCGCGTCACCGCGCCAGCTTCGCCAGCCGGCGCGCCGCTTCATCCAGCGTCTCCGGTTTCTTGCAAAAGGCGAAACGCACCTGCCGCGCGCCGTCCCGTGGATCGCGATAGAAACTCGATCCCGGGACGCATGCGACGCCGATTTCCTGCACCAGATATTTTGCGAACGACACATCGTCCTTGAACCCGAACGCCGAAATATCGGTCATCACGTAATACGCCCCGCGCGGACGAAAACACTTAAACCCAGCCGCAGTGAGCGACGGCATCAGACGATCGCGTCGCACCCGGTAGCCCTCAGCCAGTTTCGCGTAGTACTCCGTCGGCAGGCTTAGCGCCGCGGCGCCGGCTTCCTGCAGCGGGGCGGGCGCGCCCACCGTCAGAAAGTCATGCACCTTGCGAATCGCATTCGTGATCTTCTCGGGCGCAACCGCCCAACCCACGCGCCATCCCGTGACGCTGTAGGTTTTTGACATGCCGTTGATGGTGACCGTGCGCTCGCGCATGCCGTCGAGCGTCACCATCGCGATGTGTTCGGTTCCTTCAAACAGAATGTGCTCGTAAATTTCGTCGGTGATGGCCAGCACATCGAACTCGACGCACAGATCGCGAATCAACTCCAGTTCGCGGCGGGTGAAAACTTTGCCCGTAGGGTTGTTGGGCGTATTTAGGATGATAGCTTTGGTGTGCTTGTGAAAGGCGCGACGTAGTTCTTTCTCGTCAAATGTCCACTCGCAGCCGTCGGTTGTTGGAGGCCGCAGCTTCACAAATTTCGGCTTCGCCCCGCTCAGGACCGAATCCGGGCCGTAGTTCTCGTAAAAAGGCTCGAAGATGACGACCTCATCGCCCGTGTTGCAGACTGCCAGCAGCGTCGAGATCATCGCCTCGGTCGATCCGCAGCACACCGTAATTTCTTTTTCGGGATCGACCGTAATTCCCTGCCATACGCCCATCTGGCGCGCGATTGCGTTGCGCAGATTCTTGGCGCCCCAGGTGATCGCGTACTGATTCACGTCAGCCGCAACCGCTTGCTGGGCGGCCTGTTTGATCTCCGCCGGAGCGGGGAAGTCGGGAAATCCCTGCGCCAGATTCACCGCGTTGTGCAGCATGGCTTGGCGCGTCATCTCCCGAATGACGGACTCGGTGAAGTGTCCGACTTTATCGCTGAGGAACGTTTTGCGATGCGCCGACGCAGCTACGGAGGAGGGTGCCCCACGTCTCGCCGTTGTTGCGAGACGTGGGGATTTCGAGCGCGAAGATTTTATCGAAACTTGTGCGGGAGATTTCCGGGCCTTGGTCGGCGTGCGCTTTCCCATAGACTCAGACTAGCAGCGCGATCAAGGAAGTTTCAAATGCAAGAATGTCATCCGAAAGCGCAACGGCTCGCCCTACTTCTTCACCGCAATCCCCAACTCCCGCAACTGCTTGTCGCTCACCGGCGTCGGCGCGTCCACCATCAGATCCACTGCGCGCGCGGTCTTGGGGAACGGGATTACTTCGCGCAGGCTTTCGGCGCCAGCGAGAATCATGACGATGCGGTCGAGGCCGAGGGCAATTCCTCCGTGCGGAGGGGTGCCGTACTCCAGGGCTTCCAGAAAGAATCCGAAGCGCGATTTTGCCTCTTCTTCGGTCATGCCCAGGGCGCGGAAGATTTTGCTTTGAATGTCCTGACGGTGAATACGAATCGATCCCGAACCCAGTTCGGTTCCGTTCAACACCACGTCGTAGGCCAGAGCGCGCACCGCGCTCAGCGGCGATTGCGGATCGTTCAACGACTCGACGCCGGCTTCGAGCAGACTCATGTCTTCGTCATGCGGCGAGGTGAACGGATGATGCGCCGCCATCCACTGCTTCTCGCCTTCGTCCCACTCGAACATGGGAAAATTCGTGACCCACAGAAAACGGAAATCTTTCGCCGGGTCGCCGGACTTTTTAAAAATGCCGTGGCGCTCTGCATATTTCTGCGCCAGCGAGAGGCGCAGGAGTCCCGCCGACGCGTAGATCGTCTGCTCCGCGGGCGTGACTTTACGATGCGCGCGCATGGCGGTTTGTGGACCAGCTTGCGCCGACCCCGCAATCAGCACGATCAGGTCGCCGTCTTCCATCGTGACTTTCTTCGCGATGGCGGCCGCGGCTTCCGGGAACTTGTTACCGATGCGCTTGAAGTCTTCGAAAAGTTTCGCGCCTCCCTTGGCGTGGAACATGGGCTTGATGTCGTCGCGCTCCTTTCGCGAAAGCTCGCCAACTTTGGGCGTGCGGACGGCAATCACTGGCAGGTTCGCGTTGATCGTAAGTTCCTGCAAATTTTCCGCGGTGAAGCATTCGCGCACGTCGGTGAAGGCGGGCAGGCGCAAATCTGGCTTGTCGATGCCATAGAGACGGATGGCTTCGTCGTAATCCATGCGTGGGAACGGCGTTTTGATCGTGCTCCCAGCCGCTTGGAACGCTGCCGTGAGAAATCCTTCCACCACTTTCCACACGCGCTCGGGCTGGGGGTACGACATTTCCAGATCGATCTGGGTGAACTCGGGCTGGCGGTCGGCGCGCAGGTCTTCGTCGCGGAAGCAGCGCACGATCTGAAAATATTTATCGAAGCCTGAGATCATCAGGATCTGTTTGAACAGCTGCGGCGACTGCGGCAGGGCGTAAAACGTCCCTGGCTGCACGCGGCTGGGAACGAGATAATCGCGCGCGCCTTCCGGCGTAGAGCGGGTCATGAACGGAGTTTCGATCTCGAAAAATCCCTGGGACGAAAGATAATCGCGGATCGCCTTCGCGACTTTGTGCCGCATCTCAATGTTGAACTGCATCACGTCGCGCCGCAGATCGATGTAGCGATACTTCAGCCGCGTTTCTTCGTTGGTCAGCGCGGTGTCGGAGGGCAGGAATGGCGGCAGCTTCGATTCGTTGAGAATACGCAGTTCTTCCGCCACGAGCTCCACTTCGCCGGTCGGCATATTCTTGTTGACGGTGTTGGCGTCGCGCAGCTTTACGTGGCCGATGACCGCGATCACATACTCATTCCGCAGCTCTCCGGCCTTTTCGTGAATCGCCTTGTCCTTCTCGACGTTGATCACGATCTGGGTCAAACCCGTGCGGTCGCGCAGGTCAATGAAGAGCAGGTTGCCGTGATCGCGCCGCTTGTTTACCCATCCCATGAGCACGGCTTGTTTGCCAGCGTCGGAGGCGCGCAGCGTTCCGCACATATGAGTGCGACGTAAATCTCCCAGAAAATCTAACAAAGTGTGCCCTTCACAGTCAGGATTACGGCAGATTGCCGAAACCAAAGATTATAAACGCTCTCGGTTGCACGAAACTGCGTCGACCGCGAACTGGAACGCTGCCGCGCTGGACTGGAAATCGCGATGCCGCATGTCCTTCCGGCTATCTCGATCCCTTTTTCCGCATCTACTATGGATACGATCATGGATACGATGACTCCCGAGCGACATCTCGGCGAAATTCCGCAGGCCGCACCCGCTCTGCGGCTGCTGGTCGAGATGCCGTCGAGGCCTCGCGTGTTCTTCGGGAACCTGCGCGATCGAATCTTTCCCCGCCGGCTTCCGGCGCTCGAACTTCTGTCCGCGCCGGCGCCGTTCTGGCCTGATGTATTTGTGAAGCGGACTCCGCCCTTTGGCCGCTTCGTGCAATCTTGTGTTTATCATGTGGTTGCAATCGCGCTGCTGATTGGGGTCAATCGTTTTATCGGGCTGCAACCGCAGGTAGTGGCAAGGCCGACCTTCGAGCACGCGCAGGCGATCTACTACCCGGCCTCGGAATATCTTCCCCCACTTGATACGCGGACGGAGCAGGCGCCCCGGCCCGCAAAAGCCGAGCCAGATTTCTCCAAACAAGATTTCTCCAAACAAGCATTCGCTCGACAGCCAATTATTTCCCTTCCTCCCGAGGCCGACAATCGCTCGCAGACTGTAGTCACGCCGCCCAGCGTCAAATTGCAGCACGAGGTTGCGTTGCCCAATATTGTGGCCTGGTCGGAAGAAATATTACAGAAAATGGAGAAGCCGCGACTTGCGATTCCTGCTGCGCCTCTGACGCTCGCTGGCGACGTTACGCGAATCGCGCCGCAGCTGGAGAACTCGGTGGTGGCTCCGCCGCCCGATGCTGAGGATCTCGCGCATCGCCGGAATTCATCCGCGTTGCAAGCGTCCGTGGTCGCACCTCCGCCCAGTGTCGAGACCGAGGCCGCGCGACCGCTGGGCGATCTGAACATCGGGCGGAGTTCGGTGATCGCACCCGCGCCGCAACTTCAGATCCCCGAACAACGCACTCTTTCCGCAGCGCGATCTTCCTTCGCCGGTGCTGTGCAAGTCGTTCCTCCGCCGCCGTCGGTTTCCACAGCGTCTTCGGGAGAGAGTTTTGGATCTCATGGGCACATGATTGCGCTGAACCTGCATCCCGCTGTGGGCGCGCCTTCCAACCCGCCGTCCGGCAACCGCCGCGGAAATTTCGCCGCTGCGCCTGAGGGACATTCCGCGGCAGCTGATTCCTCTGGCAATGGCAGCGGCAAGGCGGGCTCGGGCGGATCGTCGCGGAAAGCAACGGGGGATTTGCCGGCAGGTCTTTACGTCGGAAAGTCTGCGGAGAAAACGTCGCCCACGGTGGGCGATCCCGGCAGGGCAGGCAACTCGGCAGCGCCAAGTCTGATTGCCAGCGTGCGTCCGCCGCGGGTGAGCAGCGCGCCGTCGCGGCCTGTGCAGGCGGAAAGCGCGGCCAAGCTTTCCGAAGCTGAACGCGAAGTCTTCGGCGACCGTAAGTTCTACGCCCTCACGCTCAACATGCCGAACTTGAACTCCGCGGTGGGCAGTTGGATTATCCACTTCGCTGAAATTAATCGCGACTCGGGCACTCACGACTCGAGTCATCGCGACTTGACCAATCACGACTCGAATGCGCCCGCGGAGAATCTCTCCCAGCCTGCGGCGACCCGCAAGGTCGATCCTGCGTATCCGCTGCAGTTAATGCGCGCCAACGTCGCGGGCACGGTGATCCTGTACGCGATTATCCACGCCGACGGCACGGTCGGAAACGTGCGCGTGCTGCGCGGCGTCGACGACCGCCTCGACCAGTTCGCCCGCGAGGCGGTCGCGCAATGGCAATTCCAGCCTGCCAAGAAAAACGGCAGCCCGGTGGACGTCGAGGCAACCTTCCAGATTCCGTTCCGGCCAACGCGGGCCGGAACGGGCTTCTAGGTTGAGTTCCACTGCCGATTTGTCGTTGTGCCAGGTTGGCGCGGCGTTAGGAAATGCGTGCGGCCAAGCGAAGGAAGTGCCGTATCAGTTCCAGGTATTAACGGCCAACGCCCTTCCGCTTTTCCAGCGCCGCATAGATCGCAGGATCGGTGCAGACCTCGTAATAGGACCGCTCGGTCCATCCCTTGACCGAAAAGTCTGCGGGGTCGATGCGCGGGATGCGGCTTTCGCGCACCACAATTTTGCGGAAGATGTCGCGATCCACCGGCACCGTGGCGGTGAAGAGCCGGTACTCGCCTTTATCGGACGAAGCCATGGACGGGGGCAGACGTACCTTCAGCGGCTCGAGCGTAATCTCCTGCTGCAACTTGCCGAAGGCGGCTTCGTTCATACGAATGCCGCCCAGGTTGAAGCTCAGAATCACATCTTCGAAGTTGCCGTTCTCGTCCAGTTCCGCTGCCTGAAAGGCATACACGTGGAACGGGCCTGCCTGAGGCTCCATGACCTTGCGGGCTTTTTTGTTGCAGGAGGAGAGCCGGTCGCTCTCGTTCAGGGCTTCCGAAATCATGATCTGGTGCTCGCCATCCATCAGGTACAGCGGCGAGGAGTCCTGTGCCGTGATGCCCAGGCCCAGTTCGAGTTGCGGCATGCCCGAACGCTGCATCAGTTCGTTATAACCGCGCACGATCTCAATAATCTCTCGCGCCAGCACACACATGCGGCTCACCGCCAACCCGGGCCCGCCTTCGCGCTCCAGAATGGCCAGAATGATGGCATCGCCTTCCAGGAAAACTTTCTGCGCGCCGTATTTCTCCAGCAGCTTGTTCACTGGATCGTAGAAATTCAGACTGAAGTAGGACGCTGGATTCAGGCCCTTTTCCATCATCGTCCGGGTCAGGCGTGTGGAGTCGCGCACGTCGGCCTTGAGCACTACGTGGCGCAGCACGCGTTCCGTGTCGGTCTGTCCCTGTTCCTCGGGCAGCCGAAACTCGTAGAGAGTCCCGTTCACGCGCGACAGTTCCTGCAGGCGCTCGTTGCCCATCAGGTTCACGGAATCCAAGGACGCGTTCAGAACTTCGAGCCGCCGTAAGTCGCGGTGGTAATGAAAAAAATCTCCCAGAAAGCGCGCCGCCACTTTGGCCCGCTCGGCTCCTCGGCAACTGGCGACCTTCGCCACCGCGGCATACAGGGTGTTCGGCGACAGCTTGCCATGTTCCTGAATCATGCGCTCGACGCGATCGCATTCCGTCCGGTCGATCAGCGCATTTTTCAACTGCTGCGGATTAATTCGCGGCGCGTATTCTCCGAGCAGAGGCACCACGTGATACGAGGCAATCACGTTTTCCATGACCTGCTCGTCTTCGAGCAGGCGCACCCAGGCGGCCAGCCGCTCCTGCTGCGCCATGCCCTCGCTCGAATCTTCCGGGGTTCCCGTACCCACCAACTGCCGAGCATTCTCCGGGACGTTCATCCACGAGTCGAGGGTTTCGGCGCTGACTTCTCCGCCGTATTGCGAACGCAGAAAACTGGAAGCCACTTCGCGCAGCCGGCCATAGCGATCCGGATCGCGATCCCAGTTCCCCAGCATTACGTAGTGCTCGGCGCACAGGTAGTCGTCCCGCCCGTCTTCAGAAAAAAGCAGCCGGTTCAGGAACAGGGGATAGGTGAAGAAGGCCGCGCCCGCGGTCTCCTCGCCGAACAGCGAGCGCCGGGTGCGCGCCAGCGAACTCTTCTCTACTTCGCGCAGGGTCTCAAAGATTTCCTGCCCGGTCTTGCGCAGGATGATGCGCTTCCGCACCTGGAACGCCGCCAGTTGCTCGCGATATTCGTGCGCCTTACCCTGCCGCATGTTGTCGTAACTCTTCAGCAGCACGCGGCACCGCTCCAGGACCTGCGAGAACTGCAGGTTCATTTCGGTGCGCAGAAACTTCGTGACCGCCAGCCGAGCCAGCAGGTCAACCGACAACTTCAATTCTCTTTTCGCGCGATTCAGTGAGCCGATCTGCAACTCGGTCAGCGCCGTCTTCCAGGCTCCGGCATCGTGCTTCGGCCGCGATGCCTTTCCCATCTGGCTCCTGATCCATGAAGGCCCCTGGGTTGACTGTGGAGACTCCGCCGACAGCAATCCTTCCAACTCGCCGTGACGAGCGATCAGGCGCGCAACCTGAGCCCGTCCCAGCTCGACAAACTTCGGGCTCAGCAGCACATCATGCCGCAGGTTATCGACCCCGACCGACAATCCCTCGAGGGCAACAAAGGGCGTTGACGCGGCCAGGTTCGGCAGCGCCGGTTTGTCGGGCGCTCCACCTAAACGAAAAATAGGAATTCTCGGCATTCAGGATCAGAGGTACTCGGAAGTTGCTGATTTCAAACGGACATTTCGAGGTTAGCACGCAGAGCGCGGCGGCTAAAGTTACCTAGGTTACTGGGCGCTAAACTGTGGTCTGCGTTGATCTTAGAAATCGGTTCTTAGAGATCGCGCGAGTCGGCGGTGCGCTTACTGACCCCTAGCTTGCGACGTGACACGTTATGTGTCACAATATGGCTATGCCATCGGTGAATATTCGCCAGCTGCGAGACAGCCGCCGCTTGAAGGAAATGTTAAGGGCCGGCCAGACCGTGGAACTCCGCGAGCGGCAGAGAGTGATTGCCCGCATCGTCCCCGCGCAGCTGCCGTCAGGCCCGGAACACTGGCCCGACTTTGCCCGTCGCCGGCAGAAGCTGTTTGGGAGACGACTCTTGCCGGGAGCCGACCTGGTGATCGAGGAGCGCGGCCGCTTTTGAGCGTTTACGCGGACACAAGCTTCTTCGTTTCCCTGTACTTGCCGGATCGACATTCGGCCGAGGCCGAGCGCTGGATGGCCGCAAAACCGCGTATCTGGTTCGCCCCGCTGCATCGCGCGGAATGGATCCACGCCGTCTCGCAACATGTTTTCCGGAAGGAGATCACGGTCCTCGAGGCGCGACGGGTGCAAACAGAGATGGAGCGGGATATTGAAAGCGGATTGTGGGTCACGGTCGACATGCCAGAATCCGTATGGGATGTCTGCTCAGACCTGGCCCGCCGCCATGGGGCCCGTCTTGGCATTCGAACTCTGGAGAGCCTGCATGTTGCCGCCGCGGTGAAACTTGGAGCCAAGGCCTTCTGGACCTTCGACGAACGCCAAGCCAAGCTGGCTGCGGTCGAAGGCTTGCCGCCGTTTTGAAGAGCCGCACAGTAGTTAGTCGCAGCCGCACTGGCTACTGACTCTTCAGCCGCGCCGCCTCAAACTCGTCGCCCTTCTGCCATTCAATCCGTTTGGGCAAGCTTGCGGCTTCCCAACCCAGGGCAAAACCAAATCTGGCCATTGCCGAATCGCCTACAAAATCCATCTCGGGGTGGTACTCATCGCTGGGCTGGTGATAATGCTTTTCCACGTAATCGCGTTCCTGCTCGATTCCCCAGGACTCGGTGTGTCCCTTGAACTTCATCCCTTCGCTGATCGAAAACGATGGAATGCCCACGCGCGCCAGGCTGAAATGATCGGAGCGGTAGAAGTGGCCAGCTTCCGGCAGAGCATCGGGACGAATCGCCAGGCGGAATTCCTTCGCCGTCGCTTCCACTGAGGGATAAAACGTTGTCCGCTCCGCCCCGGAAACCTGCACTTCCTCGGGCGCTCCCAGCGGCTTCACATCGTCATAGTTCAAATCGAGAGTGATCTTGCCTACGGGTATTGGCGGATGTTTGCCCAGATATTCCGACCCGAGCAGCCCCTGCTCCTCGGCCGTGACCGCGGCGAAAAGAATCGATCGTCGCGGGCGCTGCGCCGCCGCTCCGTAAGCTCGGGCCAACTCCAGCAGAATGCCGCATCCGGTGGCGTTGTCGACTGCGCCGTTGAAAATGTTGTCCCCCGGCATGTCGGGACGAATGCCGAAATGATCATAATGGGCGGTGTAGATTACCGCCTCTTCAGCCATCTTGTGGTCCGCACCAGGCAGCATCGCCAGCACATTGTTGGATTCGAAATTGCGAACCTTGCTGACCATGTGGGCTTTGAGTTTCGCGCCCAGACTCACGGGATGGAAGTCGCGCGTTTGCGCGTCCTTCCTCATCTTTTCCAGATCCATGCCTGACGCCGAGGCCAGCCTGGTCGCCACATCCAGATGCACCCACGAAGCCACCTTGAGCGCTGGACCGTCCAGTTTCAGGTACGACTTCTCGCCGGAGTTCGAGTTCCGTACTACTTCCCACGGATAACTCGCCATCTGCGTCTGGTGGATCAGAATCACGCCCACCGCACCCTTGCGAGCCGCGACTTCATACTTGTAGGTCCAGCGCCCGTAATAGGTAAGGGCTTTGCCTTTGAAGAATTTGGCATCGTCCGAAGGCGGCTCGTTCACCAGCATGAGCAGAACTTTTCCGTGGACGTCGAGGCCTTTGTAGTCGTCCCAGCCGTATTCCGGCGCTTCGATTCCGTATCCGACAAAGACGATGTCCGCATCCACATCCGACTGCGGCTGCTGGGTCTGGTCGTAGGCGACGTACTCGTCGAGCGGCTTCAGGTTCATGGCCTCGCCCTGCTTCGGGACCAGCGAGAACTTGGTCTCGGGCAGGGTGGTGATCCCGACCAGCGGCACCTTCTGCATGTATGTACCGTGGTCGCCGGCCGGCTTCAGGCCGTATTCGGCAAACTGGGTAGCAATGTATTCGGCGGCAATATCGCCGCCGCGCTGGCCGGTGCCTCGGCCTTCCAGCAGATCATGAGACAGATAGCGGACATGCCAGCGGATGTGCTCCGGCGTGATCGTTTCGAGCGCTACAAACGCGGGCCCCGGCAGCTTGACCGAGGGCATGCTCTTGGCTGCAGCGACCTTCGCACCGCCTGCTCCGCCATCGGCCCCGGCGAGCAGGCTCGCGCACAGCAGGGTTACACACAACACCGGACAAGCCGAACTGATTCTCAGCTTTTGTTGCATAGATAGGTCTCTCCCCCAACAAAGCGGCGCGCTAGCTGGAAGGCTTGTTTTCTTGAAAGTCTGAGGGAATTGTAAAGCAGGGCATCGTCCCTGTTGCATGAGAAGTAACGCATCCCATCGCACGGGAGTGCACCCACTCCCGGAACCTGGTGTGGGGGCGGTATGACGCAGGGGGTTCGAGGACGGCTTTTGTGGGATTCGTTTGTGTGGAGACGGGCCTTCGCCCGTCTGCCGAGCGCAAGCTCGGCGCTTTTCTTTCCGCCGGACCGGCGGCTAGTTCTTCGACCCTCAACCGGCGCGGAAGTCCCTCACATCCTCCCCCGGCTTAAACACCACTGCTGGAGCACTCTTGCCCGGCTCCGCCATCCGCCGGTTGATCTCCTCAAAATCCGCCTTCAGCCAGCCGACGCTGGAAACTTCGATCTCCCCATCCTGCTCGATCCAGAAGATGGTAGGAACATTGGTCAGTCCATAAGCATTCGATACGGGATAGGAGTTCGTGTCATCGAGCAGCACTGGGAACGTGACGCCAAATTCCTTGTTGAACGCCGCCGTGTCTTTCGTGCCATTCTGCGAAATTCCGACAAGCGTGACGCCGTTGAGTCCGTAAGCCTTATACAGGCGCTGGTAAAACGGCAGCGCATACTGGCACGTCGGACACGACACCTTGAAAAACACGAGAACGACTGGCCCGCGAGCCAGTTGGTCGCCTAGCGAAAACGGCTTTCCATCCAAAGTCTTCAACTCAAACTCAGGTGCCTTCGTGCCCGTAGCCAATGCCGCCATCGTTCGTCCTCCATGTTCGCTGTTGCACGACCCTTCTTCCCCAGGCGACTAGCGCTGGGCGATCGTGCCTTTATCTTAGATGACGCCGCGCATCATTCGGATCGATTGCGAATGCCTCCACCTTCCGCAGAATCTTCCGTGCCAGCCCTGTCAGCGCCTCCCGCGCCAACTTCTCGACCGGAATCCATTTTCCGCCAAGTCGCGGTGACACAGGCATCCGCCACACCCGAACCGTGTAATCCGTCACCGTGATCGAATGCCTGAGCTCGAGGCAGGCCTCAACGCTGTCGCCGCGTCCCGCTTTTGGGTGGCGGAGCGCTTTCAGCGCTGCGATCTCACCCGCCCCGTTGTATGGGGATTTAACCCCTGCGGGAAGCGCCACTTCAGGCAACTCCCACATCCCCGCCATCAGCCGCTCGTCGCGCGCCCGCTGCACCAGAAATACTTTTCCCTCGCGTAAATCCAGCGCGTAGTGAATCTCCCGCTTCTTCTGCCGCGCAGCCTTCCGAGCGCCGGGCATCTCCCCGCGCGTCGCGCACAACCCCACTACCGGGCAAGTAAGGCACGCCGGAGCCCGCGGCGTGCACACCGTCGCCCCCAGTTCCATCATCGCCTGATTGAAATCGCCGGGGCGCTCGCGATCCAGCCACCCTCCGGCGGCCCGCCACAAATCTTCGCCCGCGAGTCGCCTCCCCGAAAAACGCTGCAGCACCCGCTCCACATTTCCATCGACCACAGCGACCGGTTCGCCAAACGCGATGCTGGCAATCGCCGCGGCAGTGTAGCGGCCCACACCGGGCAGCGCCAGCAACCCCTCGGCCGTGGAAGGAAATTCACCGCCCAATTCCCGCACCACTACTTTCGCCGCGGCATGCAGCATGCGGGCCCGCCGGTAATATCCAAGGCCACTCCATGCCGCCAGGACGGAGGCCTCACGCGCCCGCGCCAGCTTCTCCACGGTTGGAAATCGCCGCAGAAACTCGCGATAATGCGCAATCACCGCCGCGACCCGCGTCTGCTGCAACATGATCTCCGACAGCCAGACGCGATACGGATCGCGATCCTCGCGCCATGGCAAGTCGCGAGCGTTCGCGTCATACCACGCGAGGAGCTGCGAACGAAAAGGAGTCGTCATCGCATCAGAGAACGAATCGGAAAAAGAATGGGGTTTGCGCGATGACATCAAACTGGACCGTGACGACTCCGTCGGCGCCATGACCTACGCCAATCCCAGTTCCACAAACGGATTCCGCACGCGCACCGTCCCGTACCAGCGTCCGTGTTCAAAATCCTCAGAAAGGATTTCGGGGAGTCCGTAGTGCTCGGCATAAGCCCAGAGGTGAGCGTCGTACCACGGCAAGCGATACGCCGCCATGCCCAGGAGAGCCTTGCGAAACACCGGCTCGTTGGGATACAGAACGGGAAACTCATTCAGCAGATCTTCCGCCTGACGCCACGCCTCTTCCCGCGGGAGCAGAGACCGCCCTCCGGTTCGTCCCTTCGTGACCGCGTTCACGAATTCAACCAGGGCTTGATGCGGAATTCTAAGTTCGTTCTTCGCCGTTCCCGCTCGCAAGAGCTCTCGCGCCGCGGCCTGCTTGGCTGGATCGCTCGCGTCGCACCGATACACGAGGATGTTGGTGTCAACGAGGGAAGCCACGCGGGAGCCCCCGATCATCGTTGTAGAGATCTTCGCGCGTCCAACCCCGGGTTTCGCGCGTGACTCGCTTGCCCTGGTTTTTCTTCAATTCCTCCGCCTGAAGCGCATCCAAACGTTTGGTACCTTCGTCAAACAAGGCCAGCCGCTCCTCGACCGTCAACTGGTGTCCAGCTTTGGCTTTGCGGCGGACCAACTCGACCCGAATGCTCTCCCCGGCGGGTATCCACTCCAACTCGTCTCCAGGCTTGATGCCGTATTGGTCGGCAATCGCCTTAGGCACAGTTAACTGAAGTTTGGATGTCACCTTAGCCACGTCCTTACTATAACAAGGATTCATCCTTGCTGCAATCACTTTCCCTTTGGAGCCGATCATGTTTGGGACACCTACAACCCGGCAAATCAATGTTGGGGCGGTTATCCTGAGGGCAGGCGGAGCGAGGTGCCCGCCCCCGAGCAGACATTCGCGAGGGGCTCTCGCGCGGATTTAGGACGCTAACCAACTCGCACCGTCCATCCCAAGCCATTGACCCCGCCCTCCAGGCACGAAATAATGAACCTGCCTGGCATCCGCAACACCGCGTGAATCCATTCACGCCGAATCATCGCGAGGAGCACCATGAACGACTTCAACCGCAAGGTGGAAGACGCGTCGGCACGTGTCGGCCAAACCATTGGCGAAGCCGCCGAGCGCCTGGAAAAAGAGATTCCCGAATTCATCAAGTATCTGAACGAAGAGGTGGTTCCCGCGGTGCGGACGCACTCCACCAAAGCGCTGCGCACGGCCTCGCAAAAACTCACGGAATTCGCCGACTACATGGAGCAGCACCACCAGCATCCGCCGAAATAGTTCGTTTGACCGTCCGGCGCCGCTTCGTCGCCATTGCCATGCTTCTGCTCGTCCTGATCGCGATCCTGTTGTTGAGCGGCTGCGGCCATCCCAAAGCGCGTGTGGACGTCCCGCCGCCCCCGCCTCCGGTCGCGGCCCCCGAGGCGCCAGCTTCGCAGCCAGCCGCGAATGTACCGTCGCCGAAAGAGCGCAGCCTCCCCAGCCCCGGCAAAGAAGCCGAAGTTGAGACCGACGCCGATCTGGCCGAGCCCTTCCTTCCCACCGACGCTAAGCCGATCGCCACTGAAACCGGACTCGCCAGTTGGTACGGCCCTCCTTACCACAACCGGCGCGGATCGAACGGCGAGGTCTACAACATGCACGCCATGACGGCCGCGCACCGCACCTATCCTCTGGGCTCGATCGTGCGCGTCACCAACCTCAAGACCGGACAGCACGCGCTGGTCCGCATTACCGACCGCGGCCCCTTCATTCCCGGACGCGTCCTTGATCTCTCGCTCGCCGCCGCGCAAAAGCTGGACGTGTGGAAACCTGGTGTGGCTGAAGTGAAAGTCGAGCTGATGGAGTCCGCCGCGGCCGCGGCCGCGCCCGGAAAGTGGGCGGTCCAAATCGGCGGATTCCCCCACGAACCAGCCGCCACCAAGCTCGCCAATCACCTCAAGCGCCGCTACCAGACGGCCAAGGTCCTGTGCTTCAACAGCCCCGCCGGAGACTGGTGGATCCGCGTGCGTGTGCTCGACGACGATCACGAGCGCGCTCAAAAACTCGCCGCCGAAACCGAAACGCCCGAAGGCGCCGTCTTCCTGGTACGTTTGGATTAGGTGCGCTTGGATTAGTGATTAGTGCTTACGATCTCGCCATGACGCCGGCCGACACCTGGGATCTCTCTCGGGAATCCTCTCGTGCGAGTACAATTCCTGCGTCGGGTGAAAGGCGAAATGCACTGGGCGCGACTCATTGCGATTATTATTGGCTCCGGCGTGGTGTCGTCACTCACGGACTGGTTCTTCGCTGGCGATTGGATTCATCGGCGCTATTCCTATCCCGAGATTTGGCGTCAGGGCGCGGAAAGTAGAGCGATTGCTTTGACCAGCCCGCTGCCATTTCTGACCTGCGGGGTCTTTGCCGGTGTGGCCGCCCGCCTGGCTCTTCATTCTGCGGGCGCGCTTAAACTGGCGGTTGCGGTTTGGCTGATGGGCCCGTTGCCGCTGATCCTTACGAATGCGGCATTTATGAAACTGCACCGGGTTTTTGTGGCGTCTTACGCCGTCGGCTGGCTCGTCAAGCTCACGATCGTGGCTTTGGCAGTCGGCTGGTTCCTTCGTTGACGCCGGTCTACGAGTGCATAGACGACGATCCATCATCCATCAGGGACGCCGCCGCTATTCTTGAGATCACTTCGACACTAGCCGTTGTATGCTATCTTTTCCGCGGGGCAAACCAGCAAGTGAACGAGCAGGTGAACCATCCATGACCGATCCTAAGTGCCTCTTCTGCCGCATCATCGCGGGCGAAATTCCCGCGAAGAAAGTTTACGAAGACGAGCACGTCTTCGCTTTCGAAGACATCAACCCGCAAGCCCCTACGCACATCCTCATCATTCCCAAGAAACATTTCGCCGGATTGAAAGAAGCTGAAGCCGCCGACGCCGAACTCATCGGCCGCTGTCACCTGGCCGCCGCCCACATCGCCCGCCAGCGCAAGATCGAGCAGGGATATCGCACCGTCCTCAACGTCGGCCCCGGCGCCGGACAGTCCGTCTTCCACCTCCACGTGCATCTGTTAGGAGGGCGCCCGCTCACTTGGCCCCCTGGGTAGAGACGATGTGTGCGAATAAACCCGCGTGACCTTTCACTGAAGTAACGTCGACAGTTCCTTCCTGATTCACTAGCATTCAACTATTCCCCGAAGTAACTACGACTTACAACCCTTTCGATCACAGTAGAAGTTGTCTGTTAAGTGGGTGGAGCGGCAGAGAAGCAGACCTGAGAGGCTAAAGCCGACGGTCTTTACGGCTTCAGGCGACACGACTAAGGTCGTGCCCTACCCGAAGCGTTTATGAAACAGCTTCTAGCGTGACTGGACTCGCCAGGATTGGAGTAACTATGACTAATCAAACTTGCGCCGTAACTTCGCCTCGTCGCCGCCTGCACCTGACCTTTTTTACGGTCGGTGCAGCATTGTTTCTGTTCGTGGTGTGCCAGGGCAATCGAGCTATTGCTTCCGACGGCGCCGGGAAGCACGCTGCCCAGCCATGTGCATTTCCGGATGCGGTGTATAACGTGGCGACCGACGTCCACGCGCTGGATGAATACGCCGACGCGGTAGCTCTGCTGCTGAAGCAGGAAAAGTTCTCGGACCTCGATTGCATCGCCGACGCCGCGCGTTCCGGCAAGAGCAGGTTTCCCGGCGGCGCATGGAAGCTTCGCTATACCTACATTGGCCTCAATTCTCCCCGGCCCGGCCACCCGACACAGGAAGACTGGAAGAAACACATTCAGTTGATCGAGCGCTGGCGGGATTCGAACTCTCATTCCATCACCGCCCGCATCGCCCTCGCCGAGTCTTACGTCAGCTATGCGTGGGATGCTCGCGGCGACGGCTTCTCCGATTCCGTGACTGACAGCGGATGGAAGCTGTTTCACGAGCGCCTCGAAAAAGCGAAATCGATTCTCGATCACTCCGCGGCGCTTGCTCAACAATGTCCCGACTGGTATGTCGCAATGCAGTTAGTGGCGCGAGGCGAGGGCTGGGATCTGGCGCAGTTCAAAGCGTTATTGGAGAAGGCCACGGCTTTTGAGCCAGGCTACCAGTACTACTACCGCCTCTATGCGGATTACCTGCAGCCCAAGTGGAGCGGGGAAGAAGGCGATCCCGCGCGCTTTGCCGAGGAGACCGCGAATCGGGTCGGTGGAGACAGCGGCGACGCTCTTTATTTTCTGATTTCCGAGGGAATCCTGTGCGCGTGCCAGGAGTCGGAATTCGGGCACTTTTCCTGGCCTCGTCTGCAGAAAGGGTTCGCCGCTCTGGAAAGTAAATACGGTCCGTCTCTGATCAGCGTGAATGCCTTCGCTCTGATGGCTTCGAAGTCCGGTGATTTCGTGGCCGCCGACCCAGCGTTCAAGCGCATGGGAGATAACTGGAACCAGGATCTTTGGGTCACAGAAGCTTATTTCAAGTCAGAGAGAGACATCGCGGCTCAGATGGCTCCGCTGCAGGTTCGCTCGCGCGCCTACCGGCAAGAGGCCGAGGCGAATATGAAGAGCGCGGAAGGCCAGGCCTATATTGCAGAGTTCCAGCCGAAATTCGCCGCTTACGAGCAGGGGTGTTTGAAGGAGTCCAAAGGGGAAGAGGCGAAGTTCGATTTTCTCGTCCAGGTAGGGAAGACCGGCAACGTGGAGGACGCGCATACTGAAAAACAGCCGGGATCGTTCAGCATTTGCCTGATGAAAGCGCTGTACGAATCCTATGTGAAGAAGGAAACACCGTTCCCGGCGCCGCCGAAGGCGGAGTACAAGATGATTCTGGAAATCGACGCGACGACTCTGAACGCCGCGGTGAAGTGAAGCGGGGGTGGGATACGCGCGCCTATTCCATTCTCAGAGTCTCTGCCGGGTCGATTCGGGTGAGCCGCAATGTCGGCAGAAAACTCGCGGCTACGGCGATGACCGCAATCATCACGGGAACGATCGTGAGCGTCAGCGGGTCGTAGTCTTTTACACCGTAGAGTTGGCTGCGCAACACACGCAGGGCGAGGAAAGAGAGCGCCAGTCCCACCAGCAGGCCGAATCCCGCGGCCACCACTCCGGCCGAACCCACATCGACCATGGCTTGCCGAATCGACGAGCCGAGCGCCATGCGGATGCCGATTTCCCGTGTCCGCTGCACGATCAGGTTTGAAACCAGGCCGTAGACTCCGATTGCGGAGAGCAAGAGCGCTAATCCCGCCAGCACCGCGAGCAGAACGACTTCAACTCGCTGGTAGGCGAGATTCTTGGCGAGCAGGTCGTCCATCGAGTGAAAACCGGAAAACGGCAAGGTCGAGTCTACTTGAGTGAGGGCGCGTTGCATCGCAGTCGTCAAGCCCTGCAAGGGTCCAGCGGTGCGGACGATCCAGCTCGGCTGGAACCAAAGGTGAGCCACATTCACCAGGCCCTGGTCGACTTGCGTGGCGGGAAGATAGAACACAGCCTCGGTGGCCATAGGTGCATCGCCGCCCATGCCGGGCCGCTTGGCTACGTTGGCACAAACCCCGACGATGGTGTAGACGCGTTTTGAGTTTTGAATGTGCAGTCCAACTGGATTGGGATCGTTGAAGAACTCGCGCGCGAAGTCGACATTGACCACGGCAACGGGTAGCGAGGTTGGCGTGTCGCTTTCGGAAATGCCGCGGCCGGCCAGCAGCGGAATTCTCAGCGCCCGAAAATATTCCGGCGTGATGTAGGCCGTGCTTGCGCCCCACTCCTTGCCCGCGAGTTTTCCGTCCACGGCTTTCACTCCGTCGTTCAGGCCGCGCTCGTAGGGCACGCTCAGCCCGACCGCCGCATCCGTGACGCCGGGTATCTGGTGCATCGCGGCCAGGCTGCGGTCGAGAAGGTTGTGGAATGCCGCGGCGTCGTGGTAGCGGGCGTCGTCGAGCGAAAGCTTGGCAGTCATCACATTGGTGGCATCGAATCCTGGTGGCAGCGTTTCCAGGTAGATAAGGCTTCGCACCAGCAACCCTGCTCCCGCCACCAGCACCACCGTAAGCGCAATTTGTCCCGCGATCAGCGACTGACGCAGGCGGCTCGAGCCCCGGGCGACACCGCGGCTACCGACGGCCATGGACGATCGCAGATCGACCCGGCGAGTTTGCAGAGCGGGCAGCCCTCCAAAGAGCAGGCTGGTGAACAGGGACGCTGCGAAGGTGAAAGCCAGAACGCGAACGTCAGTAGCTAAGCCACCCAGGGGAATCATCTCGTCGGGCAGGAATCCGGGCAGCGCTGAGAGGATGCCACGAGCAACCGCCAATCCGAGGGCCGCTCCAATGATGGCCAGCACAACACTCTCCGCCCAAAGCTGGCGAAGTACGGCCCAGCGTGTGGCTCCCAAAGACAAGCGGGTGGCGATTTCCGGAACGCGGCGGCTGACCCGCACCAGCGTGAGCCCGGCGAGATTAGCGCATGCGATGAGCAGGATGAAGCTGACCGCCAGCATCAATCCGATGACCGGCTCCCGCATTCCGTTATCCAGATTGCGGTCGAGCGGCGAGGCGTAGAACCACTCGCGGTCCTTGGATGTCGCGACCTTGTCAAAAGACGGCCTGTGCAGTTGAGCGAGTTGGGCGGAGACTTGCTGCCATGTCGCACCGGGCGCCAAGCGCAGGATGATCTCGCAATTGTCCCCTCCGCACTCTCCACTTTGGTGCGGTTGCAGCGGCGTGAAGACGTCGGCAGTGCCGGTGGGTTGCGCGCGCTGAGGCAGCACGCCTACCACCGTGTAGGGTTCGCCTTTCAGCGTGATTTCCTTTCCCGTGATCTGCCGATCGCCCTGGAAAACGGACTGCCAGAGAGCGTAGGTCACGATCACAGCCTTGGGCCCATTCGGACGATCTTCCTCTTCGGAGAAGCCGCGCCCCAGAAACGGCGGGATACCGAGCACATCGAAGTAGTGCGCAGAAACGCGCATGTTCTGCACATATCTGACGCCGTTCCCGGAATCTGAACCGGATTGCAGATTGACGCCGCTGGTTCCACCGAAAATGGCAGCTCGGACGGAGGGGACGTTGTCGCGCACCATCTCCCACGTTTCCCCGTCCTGGCTGTTGTCGTCGTTCTGCACGAACTGGCCGGACTTCGGCGACACCCCTTCCTGATGCAGGATGAGAACGGCCAGGCGATCCGGTTCCGGATAAGGCAGCGGGCGCAGGAGAAAGCCGTTGACCAGCGTGAAGACCGCCGTATTCACTCCAATGCCCAGGGCGAGCGTAAGAGTCACGGCAAGCGCGAACCCCGGGTTCCGGTATAGCTGTCGCAGTGCCAGGCGCAGATCATGAATGAACATGGCTACACACACCTCCCGCTAAAACCGCAGGTGCATTTCGCTGGCCAGAACAATGGCGCGGCATGTGTTTGATACAGAGATAGTTATTTTGCAGGTCTTCGATTCGGACCGTACCGGAGTGTTCGATGTCGGAATCGGGTGTCCGGGAGTGGACAGGACCGCCCGTCGCCAACAGGCACGAGGGCCCGGGAGGACGTTCCTTCGGCGGGCCTCCGGGATTAAACAATCTCGAGTCTTGCAGAGGGCGTCGCGCGGCTCTTGCATAAACAGTTTGCACAAATAGGGTTGGTGTAATTACAATGTAATTATGCCCGACGAGCACTTGACCGTGCGAACTTCCCTTACCCGTATCGGTAATTCCCGCGGCATTCGTATCCCCAAGCCGCTCATTGCGCAATGTGGTCTAGGCGATCAGGTCGAGCTCCGCGTCACGGCCGAGGGACTGGTCATTGCACCGCATCGTCCGATGCGGTTCGGCTGGAAGAATGCCTTCGCTCAAGATCGCCCGTCAGAGGGCTTATTGCTCAAGGACCTGCCGCCCAACAAGTTTGACCGTGAGGAGTGGGAGTGGTGAGTTTCCCGGGCCGCGACGAAGTTTGGCTGATCCGCCTCGATCCCTCTCTGGGTTCCGAAATAAAAAAGACGCGGCCCTGCCTGGTGGTGTCGCCGGATGAAATGAACGAATCGCTTCAGACCGTCCTGGTCGCGCCCATGACCACAACGTTGCGAAATTATCCAACGCGAATCACAGTCACCTTTCGCGGAAAGACCGGACAGGTTGCCCTGGACCAGATTCGAGCTGCGGATCGCGCCCGTCTGGTTCGCAGGCTTGGAGTCATCCCGGCCAGAGCGGCTCGCGAGACGTCGAACGTGTTGCGCGAAATGTTCGCGCGATAAGAATCGGAACCGCTTTTACTGGACCGTCGGTTCCAGATCCTCCGGCGCGCCGTGCCGGCGCAGCAACTGCGGCAGATTCTGCGAGAATGCCGAACGCGGCAGGACCATGTCGCAACCCACTTCGTGAGCCTTCTGCTTCAAGTCTCCCTGGACGTGCGACAGGAATCCGATGATCGACGTGCCCTTCTTCAGCTTGCTCTTTAATTTTGGAATCAGGGTCAGGGGTTTCACGCTGGCGAGGTTGAGATCGAAAATAATGAGCGACGGTTTCTCATCGCCATTCTGCTCCATCTTGTCCATCAGGTCTTTGTCAGTCTTGACGAACTCAACTTTCACGTTGAGCTTGCGCGCCGTTTCCTGGATCTTCGCCATAAAAAATAGATCTTCGATAAAGGCAAAGATGCGTGAATTGGTGTCTTCGGTGATCGCCGGCAACGGCTCCGGGTCGGGCTGCGGATATTGCGTCTGGAATCCTGGCCTCTGGCGTCCGCCGCCCTTGTGCCCGTTGTTATTGTTGCCCCCGGCCATCGCCGCGCGATAGCTGTGGTCCATGGGCGCGGTGTAGATGCCGTCTTTGTTCTCGCGGCTCAGGCCCGGGCCTTGCCCCGGCTTCTGTCCGCGCTGATTGTGTGGACGGCGGCCGCGCCGCCTGCGTCGTCCTCCCCCACCATTGCTGCTCCCACCACCACCGGAGGGTCTTCCTGGTCCAGCGTTCATAGTCCTCGCAAACTTTCAGGCATTGTGTTGCTGAATTTTACAGATTTCAAACGTTCCGCCAGTCGCGCCCATCCCGGTGTTTCGGAGAAGGCTCCGAACCAAGTTCCGAACAAGGTTCCGGGCAAAGCTCCGCCTGTTACACAGAATCGGATCTCCGCCGTTGCGGGTAGCGACTGGACACACGATGGAACGAACCCCAACTCTCAAAACAAACCGCTATGCGCGAATGAAAAATTTTTACTCTTTTAACTTCGAATCGATTTTCCGTTTATCGGATCCGTCAGGCGCCGCCTCGGATCGGCTGGCGCGGAAGGCCTGCGCGGGAACGAGGCCTACTCAATGAGAACACCTTTATCGTACTCGTCCTGGCCCAACCGCGCAAGGCCTCCTGCAATCAGTTTTTGCACAG
>Ga0210395_10000800_pt1 | contig 24289 bp, 20 predicted proteins | sample IncBWH4OmetaG_FD_150861 | JGI IMG/M metagenome (GOLD analysis project Ga0210395, IMG submission 150861) | Forest soil microbial communities from Barre Woods Harvard Forest LTER site, Petersham, Massachusetts, United States - Inc-BW-H-4-O ... | reverse complement strand
CGTCCGGCTGCTCGAGGAGCAGGTCGGTGTCGCGCCCGCCCCTGAGACGACGGCCCTGGCCGAGCGGCTCGCCGAGCGAGCCTGAGGCCACAAGCGCCCGACCCGGCCGGCCTGGTTTCCCGCACCCCGTGATTCCCCCGGTGCCTGCGGGTTCCCCCAGCGGGCCGATGCCACACTCATCCCCGCGCCTGCGACGGCGCCGCTGCCGGCAGCCGCGCGGCTGGAAACTCTGGAGGCATCGCGTGTCGGATCCGATCTCCCCGCCACTGGCCCGCTGGCCGTCGGAAGCCCCCGAACTGGTGTCGCTCGCGGTGAGTGATGGCGATCTGGGCGCCGCGGTCGCGCAGTACGAGCCGACGGCGCCGTTGCGCCTGTGGTCCGACGACCGGCCGGACGGAGCCAGCGTGCGGGAGACCATGTCGTCGCTCTTGCGGCTGCGGCTGCCGCTCGACACCAGGCTGGTCGCGGTGCTCCCGGCGGAGGGCCTGACGCTGCTGGTCTGCGAGCGGCGGATCAACGGCGTGGGGCCGGACGGTGCCGAGATCCGGCTGCACGGCGTCGGCTGCACGGTGGTCCGGCCGCAGCGCGACGGGAGCTGGCGCATCGCGGCGGACGCGTGGCAGCTTTCCGGGCACGTCGAGTGACTATCGGGTCCTTTGCCGCGTATCCCCTCCTGATCCACCCATACCCCCGCTGGATCCCCCAGAGCATCGCCGTCAACCTGATCCGCGGGAATCACCGCGGCCCGGCACCGACGCCGGGCCGCGTCCACGCACGGGGTTAATGAAGGGACCACGATCATGGGCACTACGGTCAAGGGCAAGCTGATCCGCGGTGGCATCGCCGCGGCGGCGGTGGGCACGCTGGCCGCCACCGCACTCACGGGGGCCGGATCGGCGCTGGCCGCACCCCAGGCAGCCCAGGCGCCCACGGCGCCGGCCGCGGCCGCGGCGGCGGGCGGCTATCAGTTCGTGCAGCTGGGCAGCCATCGCGACCGCACGTTCAACCAGCTGCTCGGCATCAACAACAACGGAAAGATCGCCGGTTACTTCGGCAGCGGCAACGCCGGCCACCCGAACAAGGGCTACCTGATCTCCCCGCCGTACGCGCAGGGCGACATCGCCAACTGGAACTATCCGCATTCGGTTCAGACCCAGGTCACCGGGCTCAACGACAACGCCGACCAGGTCGGCTTCTACTCCACCCAGAACAAGGCGACCCCGGCCGATGACAACAACTTCGGCTTCTGGGCCCACAACGGCCACTTCCACAAGGTCGTCTTCCCGACCGGCAACAACCAGAATCCGCCGGTGGACCAGCTGCTCGGCATCAACGACCACAACATCGCGGTCGGCTTCTACCTCAACGGCTCCGGCGTCCCGCGCGCCTACGAGTACAACACCGCGAACGGCAAGTTCTCCCTGGTCACCGAGCCGGGTGCGAAGACCGGCGGCGCGGCGCCGGCGACGACCGCCACGGGGATCAACAACAACGGTGACGTGTCCGGCATCTACAACACCAAGGCGGGGGTCACCGACGGGTTCCTCAAGCTGCACAACGGCGACTTCATCACGCTCGCGGTGCCGGGCGCGGCGATGACCCAGGCGTTCGGGGTCAACAACGGGGACGTGGTCGTCGGCGCCTACACCCTGGCGTCCGGCGCCTCGCACGGGTTCATCTGGCGGCTCGGCCACGGCTTCACCCTCAACGTCGATGACCCGAACGGCGTCGGCACCACGGTCATCAACGGCATCAACAACGAGAACGACATCGTCGGTTTCTACACCGACACCGCGGGCAACACCGACGGCTTCCTAGCCTTCCCGGCGTTCTGATACCGCCCGCAGACCGCGTACTTCCGGGCCGATCATGGCCGCCGGCCGCCCACCTCGCAGCCGGCGGCCATGATCATTTCTCACTCTGGCCAGGCCCCGGCCCACAAGTGACAATAGTCGGCATGAATTCACGCGAATGGGCCGGTGTCCCGCAGGACGTGGCCGCGGTACGGGCCGAGATTGAGCGCGAGATCGCGGGCAGTACGCTGCTCACCGCCTACGACCAGGTGGTGGCGGAGGCCCCGGACGCGATAGCCCATCAGTGGCGCGCCGGTGACCAGTGGCGGACGCTGACCTACCGCGAGGTGCACCGGCAAGTCCGCGACGCGGCTCTCGGCCTGATGGCGGGCGGACTGGGTCCCGGCGACTTCGCGGTGATCTGGAGCCGCAACCGCCCGGAGGCCACGGTCGCGGACTACGCGGTGCTGCACGCCCGCGCGGTCCCCGTCTTCATCTACGCCACCGTCACCGCCGAGCAGGCCGGCTACATCGCCGGGCATTGCGAGGCCACGATCGCGATCGTCGACCGGGAGTTCGCGGCTGCCTTCGAGTCGGTCCGGGCCGGCCTCCCGCACCTGCGCAAGGTCATCGTCATCGAGGACGACTGGGCCGGGCTGCTCGAAGCGGGCAGCGCCGAGGCCGAGCGGATCCCGGAGAAGTTCGAGGAGTCCTGGCGTCAGGTCACCCCGGAGGACCTGATCACCCTGGTCTACACGTCGGGCACCACCGGCCAGCCGAAGGCCGTCATGATCACCCACCACAACATCCGCTATTTCCAGGCAGCGGCGCTGCGAGTGATGCCGCGCGCGACACACGCGGGCGAGGACGGCCGGGTGGTGAACCTCAGCTACCTGCCGATGGCGCACGTCACCGGCCGCGCGGTCGACAACTGGGCCGCGCTCGCGTTCCCGGTCACGATCGCCTACTGCCCGGACCCGGTGCGGGTCGTCGAGTACGCCGTGCAGGTCCACCCGACCGCCTTCATGGGCGTGCCGCGGATCTGGGAGAAGCTGCACGCCGGCCTGTCCGCCGCGCTGCCGGACAGCTCGCCCGAGGCGGTCCGCGCCCTCCCCGAGCCGGTCAAGCGGGCGATTCTCGGCAAGGTGGGCCTCGACAAACTAAAGGTCACCGGCAGCGGCGCCGCGCCGCTCGACCCGGAGATCGTCGAGTTCTTCCGCGCCCTCGGCATCGCGTTCACCGAAGGCTGGGGGATGAGCGAACTGGCCTTCGCCGGCACCTATACCTCGCCCGACAAGCACCGGATCGGCACCGTGGGCACGGCGGTGCCTGGCACCGAGCTGCGCATCGCGGCGGACGGGGAACTCCTCGCCCGCGGCCCGCACGTCATGCGCGGCTACTACAAGGACCCGGGGCTGACCGCGCACACGATCGACGCGGACGGCTGGCTGCACACCGGCGACATCGGCGAGATAGACGATGACGGCAGCCTGCGGATCATCGACCGGAAGAAGGAGATCATCATCATCACCGCCGGGGGCAAGAACGTCTCGCCCGCCCTCGTCGAGTACGAGCTACAGCGCCACCCGCTGATCGGCCAGGCCTGCGCGATCGGCGACCGGCGCAGCTACCTGACCGCGCTCCTCGTCCTCGATTCCGACACGGCACTTGTCTGGGCGCGGACCCGTGGCATCGAGTTCGCCACGCTGGCCGGTCTGGCGTCTCATCCGGAGGTGCTCGAAGAGGTCGAGCGGGGCGTGCAAGCCGCGAACTCGCACCTCGCGCGGCCGGAACAGGTCCGCCGGTGGGTGCTGCTGCCTGGCGAGTGGACCGCGCAGTCGGGCGAGCTCACCCCGTCACTCAAGCGCCGCCGCCGGGTGATCATCGACCGCTACGCCAAGGAGATCGAGCACCTGTACGCCTAGCCCCTATCATGGCTTGCGTGACAGGACAACAGCTCAGGTTCTACAACTCGCTCGGACGGCGTATCGAGGATTTCGCGCCGTCCGCCGACGTGGTAGGCCTGTACAGCTGCGGTCCCACCGTCTATTACTTCCCGCACCTGGGCAACATGCGGACCTACGTGTTCACCGACACGCTGCGCCGCGCGCTGCGCTGGAAGCGGTACGCGGTCCGGCACGTCATCAACATCACCGACGTGGGCCACGCGGTCGCCGACTCCGACACCGGCGAGGACAAGCTCGAGGTCGCCGCCGCGCGGGAGCAGCGCGCGGTCGCGGACATCGCCGCGTTCTACACGCAGGCGTTCTTCGATGACAGCAAGGCGCTGAACCTCCTGCCCGCCGACGTGTACCCGAGGGCGAGCGACTACGTCGAGCAGATGATCGAGTTCGCGGTCCGGCTGGAGGAGCAGGGCTACACCTACCTGCTCCCGTCGGGCCTGTACTTCGACACCTCGAAGTCCCCCGGCTACGGCACCCTGGCGCTGCTGGACATCGCCGGGCAGCGCGAGGCCGCCCGCGTCGAGTTCGTCGAAGGCCGCCGGAACAAGAGCGACTTCGCCCTGTGGCGCGCCGAGGAGCCCGGCGTTCGCCGCGTCATGCGCTGGGACTCCCCGTGGGGCTGGGGCGCGCCCGGCTGGCACCTGGAGTGCTCGGTGATGTCAATGGCGCTGCTCGGTGAGCACTTCGACATCCACACCGGCGGGGTCGACCACCGACAGCTCCACCACGTCAACGAGATCGCACAGTCCGAGGCGTACCTCGGCGACGGCCGCCCGTGGGTCCGGTACTGGCTGCACGGCGAGTTCTTGCTGCTGAACAACGCGAAGATCGCCAAGTCGTCGGGCCCGGTGCCGCGGCTCGCCGACCTGACCGAGGCCGGCTACCACCCGATGGCCTACCGGTTGTTCCTCCTCGGCGGCCACTACCGCAGCCAGCTTGACTTCACCACAGCCGGGGTGGACGCCGCCCAGGCAACGCTGCGCCGCCTGGTCGCCCGGGTCGAGGGCCTGCGCCCGCTGCCGGAGATCGAGACATACTCCCAAGCAGTGGCGCTGCTGCCGGACTCCGGCGACGAGGCGAGCAAGACGGCCTGTGAGTACCTCGAACAGCTGGACGCCGCGATCGCGAACGACCTGGCGACCCCGAAGGTTCTCGCCACCCTCCAGGACGCCCTCCGCGACTCCGACCTGTCGCCCGAGGGGCTGCGGGTCGTGGTCGCGTCGGCGGATGCCCTGCTCGGCCTCGGCCTCGCTCACCTGGAGCCGGCCGCGGTAGACAACCGCCGCTCGGTCGATGACCTGTCGGCCGGCGAACTCGAGACGATCGAATGCCTCATCGCCGAGCGCACCCAGGCCCGCGGCGAAAAGAACTGGTCCCGCGCCGACGAGATCCGCGCCGAGCTGGACAACCTCGGCGTCCAGGTAACCGACACCCCCGCCGGCCCCACCTGGCAGCTCCGCTAGCGCGTTCAGGCGGACAGTTCGCGCTCCAGCGGGGTCCGGAACCGGGGCGTGACCCGCGCCCGCCCGAGCCAGCCCTTAAGGCGCGCGGCCGCGGCGGCGACGGCCGCCGCGGCATCGGAGCCAGCGTCCTCGAGCAGCCGGCAGACCACCTCACCCGATCCGCGCTGCGCCCAGCCGCCCACGATCCGCCCTTCCCACCACACGCTGGGCCCGACATTCCCCGTCCGGTCGAACAGCAGGGGAGCGTGCGGGCCGAGGTACCACGACCGCGCCTGCCAGCCCATCGGCGTCGGGTCGAGTGCGGGCAGCAGCGCGGCGACCGGCGGCACCGCGGCCGGGAACTCGAGGTCGTCCGCCATCGCGACGCCGGCCTGCCCGTCGAGATCGACCTCGGCGACCGGCAGGGCGGCGAGCGCGGCCTTCGTCTGCCCGCCGGTCCACCCCGCCCACCACTGGAGATCGGACACGGGCGCCGGGCCGAACGCGAGCAGCCACCGCCGCGCCAGTTCCGCGCGCGCCGCGTCCGCCTTCAGCCCGTCGCCGGACGCGGACGCAGGCCGCGGGCCGGCGTCCGCGCGCAGCCACGCTTGCGCGGGGAACCACTCGAACTGCCCGGATGACCACCCGCCGCGGCGGTTCCCCCGGACCAGGTGCCCGTCCGCGGCGAGCAGCCCGAGCACCCGCGAGGTGATGTTCGCCGTGCCGCCGTACGCCTTGTCCGGCGTGTAGGTCAGCTGCGTTCGCAGCCTCGGCTCATCCTCCGACAGCTGCGCCCCGGACGCGCCCCGGCCGCGCGCCGCGAGCGCCCGGAGCACCCCGGCCTCGACCGACCGCAGCCACCCGGCGGCGTCGCCGTCCCCGATCCCGCCGTCCGTCAGGTGTTTCTCCAGCCCGCGCCGCAGTCGCCGCGCCACATCGTCCGTACACGCCGCCTGCACCACGTCCACTAGTTCGGCGGGCAGCACGAACATCGTGCGGCGCATCCCCAGCATCCGCACCAGGTTCCGGTCGGCGTACAGCGCCTCGTCGAGGTGTTCCACGGAGCACCCCGTCCGCGCCCATGCCGACAGGTATACGGTCACTGGATCGGTGGCATGGAGCGCCACCAGGGCCTCAACCGCTTCGGCGGCCGTCGCCGCGCGCACCGGACCGGCCGCCGCGGCGGTCACTCCCAGCCGGTGCCGCTCCACTAGCCGCGCCCGCCGCTGCCCGGCACTGATCCTCATCCCCATGACTTTAGGAACCTACCTAATGCGCGAGCCTAAAAGGCGTAATACGCCGTGTTACGATATTGGCATGGCGAACATCCGATTCACGGTCTCCACCAACCCGGAGATCCAGTCCGCGATCAGGGCGCATGCGGATGCAGCGGGCATGGACGTATCCGCCTACGTGATCGCCGCGGCTCTGGGGCAAATGGCCAGGGATGACGCAGCGTCAGCCGTCTTCGCCTCGCTCGACGCGCGCAATCGCACCGCCCTGGAGCAGACGACTGACCTGCCCGAGCGAGACCTTCCAGACTTCGAGGATCTGACCCCGGAGGAGCGGGTTCTGGTCCAGCGTGTCATTGCCTCCGCGCTCGGATCGGACAGCGCGGACGTCGCGTGACCGCTCGCACTGTCATCTATGACGCGGGCATGCTGGCGGCATTGCTGCGCGCGAAGCCAGTGGCGGTCGCCATCCATCATGCTCTGCGGGCCGCGCCGCACCGGCCGGTCCTCATCGGACCGGTGCTTGCTCAGACCTGGCGGCCGGATCCGAGGACGGTGCATGTCCTGCGCCGGTACCTGGAGGATTGCACCGTCCCTCAGGCGCGGGGTTCGGCGGCCCCGGTCCGTGACCGGCCGGGGTCGGTGGATGGGTGCGTCGCCTGTGCTCAGACGTTCACTCTTGACTCTTACAAGCGGACTGGAGCCATGCTCGGCGCCGCGGTGCTCCCGGCTAAGGCGAGACCTGACGCCATCGACGCGCTTGTCGTCATCGCCGCGGCGCTCCACGGCCCAGCTCAGATACTTACCAGTGACCCCCGCGACATCGCGGCCTACGTAGCCACGCTGGACCGGGCTGACATCACCATTGAGCGAGTCTGAACAAGATGCTGTCCCTGCGCGGGATGACCGAGGAAGATCTGCCGGCCGTCGAGGCGTGGCTTGACCTGCCGCACGTGGCGCGCTGGTGGTCCGCAAATGCCACGCCGCAGCAGGATGTCACGAAGTACCGGGGGCGGATCAACGGGACCGGCGGCGGGCCGACGACCATGCTGACGGTCACGTGGGCCGGTGACCCGATCGGCTGGTGTCAGTGGTACCGATGGGCGGACTACCCGGCCGAGGCGGCCGCGATAGACGCCCAGGCCGGCGAGGCCGGGATCGACTACGCCATCGGCGACCCGGCCTGGATCGGCCGCGGGGCGGGGACCCTGCTCATCAGCGCCCTGGTGGGCGAGGTCCGGCGCCATCATCCGGGTGCCGGGATCCTGAGCACCCCTGAAGCGGCCAACGCGGCGTCCCGGCGCGTGCTGGAAAAGAACGGCTTCCGCCTGGTGGCGGTCCGCGCGGTCGCCACCGAGCCCAGCGACACGCCGATGGCCCTTTACCGGCTGCCGCCCGTTAACTCGTCTCCGCCCGTCGCCGGCCGGTGACTACGGTCGCGCCGTACTCGTCGTCGCCGTGCACCTGCGCGGCCCGCCCGGCGGCCGTGATCGCGGCGGCCATCGCCGCCGCCTGACGGGAACTGGTCTCCACGAGCAGCACGCCGCCTGGTACCAGCCACGAAGGCGCCGCCGACGCCACCCGGCGGAGCACGGCGAGTCCGTCCGGGCCGCCGTCGAGCGCCACCAGGGCCTCGTGCTCGCGCGCCTCGGCGGGCAGGAACCCGACCTCGGAGCTCGGCACGTACGGCGCGTTGCAGATCAGCACGTCCACGCGCCCGCGCAGGGACCCGGGCAGCGCGGCGAACAGGTCCCCGGCGTACACCCGTCCGCCGGCCGGCTCGACGTTCCGCCGCGCGCAGGCGACGGCCGCCGGGTCGAGGTCGGCGGCGTGCAGCTCGCCGGCGCCGACCGCGTCCCTGACCGCGAGGCCGAGTGCCCCGGTTCCGCAGCAGAGGTCGACGATCACGGGTTCTGGTGCCGCGAGCGCCGCGGCGACACTCACGAGGAACTCGCTCCGCCGCCGCGGCACGAACACACCAGGGTCGACGAGAATGCGCAGCCCGCAGAACCACGCCCAGCCGACCACCTGTTCCAGTGGCTCGCCGGCGACCCGCCGGGCGACCAGCGCGTCGAGCGCCGCGGGAGAGCCGGCCGCGAGAGCGAGCAGTTCCGCCTCTTCCTCGGCGAACACGCAGCCGCCGGCGCGCAGCCGGGCCACCGTCGCGGTATCGATTTCCATCAGGCCCTTACGCTAGCCGTGGCGGCCGCACCGCTCAAACCGTTATCACGGCCCGGCGCGTCGCGGTGCCGCGGGATACGCGAAGTCACGCCCCGTTCGGGATAATCGAAAAGAGCGGATCGCACCTACAGCTGCCCGACGTCGGTGACGTGCAGGACCGCCGTGCCCTCCTCGTCGGATGCGGCGAGGTCGACCGTGGCCGAGATGCCCCAGTCATGGTCGCCGGCCGGGTCGTCGAAGATCTGCCGGACGGTCCAGGCGCCCGGGGACTCCTCGATGATCAGCATGGCCGGGCCGCGCGCGTCGGGGCCGGTGCCGATCTCGGCGTGCACACCGAAGTAGCCGTCCAGCGCTTCTTCCCACGCGCGGGCGGTCCAGCCGTCGCCGCCGTCCAGCTCGCCGAGCTCGTCGGGCCGGCGCAGCGATGCGAGGGTGACGCGCCGGAAAAGAGCATTACGAACCAATATCCGGAACGCGCGGAGGTTACTCGTCACCGTCTTGGGCTTCGCCGCGACCTCCGGAGCGTCCTCGCCGGGGTGACTGAGCTTCTCCCATTCGTCGATGAGCGAGGAGTCGACCTGGCGAACGAGCTCGCCGAGCCACTCGATGAGGTCGGTCAGTTCCTCGGTCTTGGCATCGTCGGGGACGGTCTGCCGCAGCGCCTTGTACGCGTCCGCGAGGTAGCGCAGCACGATGCCCTCGGACCGGGCGAGCCCGTAGAACTGCACGTACTCGCCGAAGGTCATCGCCCGTTCGAACATGTCCCGGACGACGGACTTGGGCCTGACCATGTAGTCGCCGACCCACGGGTGACCGCGCCGGTAGATCTCGTAGGCGGCCTCCAGGACGTCTTCGAGCGGTTTGGGCCAGGTCACGTCCTCGAGCAGTTCCATCCGCTCCTCGTACTCGACGCCCTCGGCCTTCATCGCGGCGACCGCCTCGCCGCGGGCGCGGAACTGCTGCGCGGAAAGGATCTGCCGCGGGTCGTCGAGGGTGGACTCGATCACCGACAGCACGTCGAGAGGGTAGGTCTCACTGGTCTTGTCGAGGAGTCCGATCGCGGCCAGGGCGAACGGGGACAGCGGCTGGTTGAGCGCGAAGTCGTACTGCAGGTCGACGGTGAGCCGCACGTACCGCCCGGCCTCGTCCGGCTCGGCGAGGCGCTCGACGACGCCGCCGGCCAGCAGCGCCCGGTAGATCTCGATGGCCCGGTGGATGTGCTTGCGCTGCTTGGCGCGGTCCTCGTGGTTGTCGCGCAGCAGGTGCTTCATCGCCGCATACGCGTTGCCATGCCGGTCGATGACGTTCAGCACCATCGCGTGCGTGACGGTGAAGCTCGAGGTCAGCGGCTCGGGCTCGGCGGCGACCAGCCGTTCGAAGGTGGGCTTGCCCCAGGAGATCGTCCCTTCTGGGGGCTTCTTCTTGACGACCCGGCGGCGCGCCAGCGCGGCGTCGCCGCCGGTCTTGGCGAGGGCCTTGGCGTAGGACTTCTCGTTGTCGATGACGTGCTCGGGGGCCTGGACGACGACCTGCCCCATGGTGTCGAACCCGGCGCGCCCGGCTCGCCCGGCGATCTGGTGGAACTCGCGGGCCTGCAGCAGCCGGGTCTTCTTGCCGTCGTACTTGGACAGCGCGGTGAACACCACGGTGCGGATGGGCACGTTGATGCCGACGCCGAGGGTGTCGGTGCCGCAGATGACCTTGAGCAGCCCGGCCTGAGCGAGGGTCTCGACGAGCCGCCGGTACTTGGGCAGCATGCCGGCGTGGTGCACGCCGATGCCGTGCCGGACCAGCCGGGACAGCGTCTTCCCGAACCCGGAGGCGAAGCGGAAGTCGCCGATCAGCTCCGCGATCGCGTCCTTTTCCGGCCGGGTGCACATGTTGGTGGACATCAGCGCCTGCGCCTGCTCGAGCGCGGCGGCCTGGGTGAAGTGCACTACGTAGACGGGGGACTGGTTGGTGGTGAGCAGCTCGCTAAGCGTCTCGTGCAGCGGCTGCAGGCTGAAAGAGAAGACGAGCGGCACCGGCCGCTCGGCGTTCTTGATCACGGCGGTGGGCCAGCCCGTCCGCCGGGTCAGGTCGTCGGCGAACCGCGTGACGTCGCCGAGCGTGGCGGACATGAGGATGAACTGCACCTTGGGCAGTTCGATGAGCGGCACCTGCCAGGCCCAGCCGCGGTCGGGGTCGGCGTAGTAGTGGAACTCGTCCATGACAACCTGGCCGACGTCGGCGTCGCTGCCATCGCGCAGCGCGATGGAGGCGAGAACCTCGGCGGTGCAGCAGATGATCGGCGCCTTGCCGTTGACCGAGGCGTCGCCGGTCATCATGCCGACGTTGGCCGGGCCGAAGATCTCGCACAGCGCGAAGAACTTCTCGGACACCAGGGCCTTGATCGGCGCGGTGTAGAAGCTGCGCTGCCCGTTGGCCAGCGCGGCGAAGTGCGCGCCCTCGGCGACCAGGGACTTGCCGGAACCGGTCGGGGTCGACAGGATCACGTTCGATCCCATGACGATTTCGATCAGCGCCTCTTCCTGGTGCGGGTACAGGTCGAGACCCCGTTCCTTCGACCAGCGGGCGAACGCGGCGAAGATCGTATCCGGGTCTGGGGGGTTGTCCGACGGCGGGGGAAGCAGGTCGGTAAGCGTCGTCATGGTACTTCCATGGTGCCTTGCCCCGGAGAGTGCCTGAGCCACCGGCCCGCGAAGATTACGCCGTGAGTAAACACTGGATGAAATGCCTGGCCCGGGTGCTGGCGGTGACGGGCTGCGGGGCTGTATAAACGGTCTTTCATCCATCTACCCAAGCCCCCCGGATGTCGCGATGAATAAACCGCTCCGATTCGCCACGCTCAGCAAGTACCCGCCTTATCGGTCGGGTCACGCGAAGCAGGCACTCTGGAACAATACGGCGCTCGCCGTGCTCGCCGGCACGGCGCAGCACCAGGTAACATACTGCGGGGCATCCGATGATCCGGAGGACGACGCCGGGCCCGCGGTCCAGGTGCATCACGTCAAAGAAGTCCGCGGGAATAGCCGGGTTCCGGACGGTCACCTGCTGCGCGCGGTGGCGGCCGAGCTTTACCGGGTCGCCATGGATAACGATATCGACGTGCTAAACACCTATTACGTCGATCCGCACGCGGCGATCGTGAATAGGGTCGCCGACGCGCTCGGCCTGCTTGGCCGCCGGCGGCCAATAGTTATCCACAGCATCGAGGGCAGCGATGTCCTGGAATCGATCTGCGAGCACCTCGGCGACGGCTCCGCGGTACCCCTGCTCGCCGACGTGATGCGGGCCGACGTGGTCTGCACGGTCTCGCACTACACGGCCGAGCGGTTCCTGGCGGGCGCCGAGGCGGTCGGCGGACCGCGGCTGGCCAGCCAGCTCGCCGAGTCCATCGTGCTGCGGTACCCCGGTTTGCCGCCCGCGGCCTTCGCGCAGCCCGCACCGGATGACATCGCCTCCTTCAGGCACCGGGCCGGCCTGCGCCAGGACTCGGTACTCGTCTCGACGCTCGGCCGTCTCGCGCCGGAGAAGGGCCTCGACACGCTGATCGAGGTCGCGGAGCTCACGGCTGAGCTGGGGACGGGGTATGAGTTCGTCATCGCGGGCACTGGGTCGCTGGCGGAGTTCCTGCTGGCACAGGCCGAGCGGCTGCCGAATCTCACGGTGCTGCCCAACATCAGCTCACACGACGCCCAGTGCCTCCGGGCGGCCTCGGCGGTCGGCGTGTTTCCCACCCGGGTCATCCCCGGGTTCATCGAGACGTTCTGCGTGGCGGCGCTCGAGTACCAGGCGCTGGGCGTTCCGGTACTCGCCTCGGCGATCGGCGGCGTTCCCGAGGCCACGCCGGACGACTGGGCCCGGGTGCGGGCGTGCACGCCGGCCGTCGAGTGGCTGGCCCGGATCGAGGACGTGCTCGCCCACCGGGCCGAGCGCGGCGCGATCGCGTCCGGCTTCGCGGCGAAGTTCACCAGCGCCAGAAGTGCCCAGCGCCTGGTGGACCTCGCCACCGAGGCGGCCGGCCGTGCCGACCGCGGCACACCGCTGCGCGCCCGCCCGGCCGACCCGTACCTCGCCGCCTGGCCGGAGCGCGTCCTGGTGCGGTTAGGCGAGGGCCGTCACCCGGCGCAGTACCTCGGCCGGGCCGAGCGCGCGAGCGACCTCGGCCAGGTCGGGGGACTGCCGGCTGCCGGTGATCAGCACCCGGATCACACCGGACGCGTCGCCGATGTGCCCGGGGTAGGCGTCCGGGTTCGCCTTGTAGTCCTTCTGCCGCATCGCGAACCCGAGCTCCCCGGCCAGCGACCGGACCTGGTTGAACCACTCGCGATCGGGCCCAGCCCCCGGCGCCGGCTCGGTGTACCCGGCGGCGAACCCGGATGCCATGGCCCGCACCAGGTTCGGATCGAGCCCGTTGAAGCGCTCATCGGCGGGGTCGGTGACGAGCTCGAAGATCTCGGGGAAGAAGAACCCGTACACGGCGCGGAAGTCCGACCACTTGCGCAGGTCCTTCCTGGGGTTCTCGACACCTTCCCGCTCGATCGCGAGCGCCCGCAGCGCCAGGTCCCGCTCCGCGCGCAGCACCCGGGCCAGGTCCTTGTCGTAAGAATCCGCCCACGGCAGCACCCGGTCGAGGATCTCTTCGCCGGACAGCGTCGCCACGAAGTCCGCGCTGACGTCGTCGAGCTTGACCATGTCGAGCAGCGGGCCCGCGACGCCGAACTCATCGAGCCGCAGCGGCTCCGCGAGCGCCTGCGCGAGCGGCAGCTCGGCCAGCCGTCCGTTGGCCAGGCCGCGCAGGTAATACTGCGTCGCCGCGACCGGGATGCCGGCGTCCATGTAGTAGTTGACGCTGGCTTCCGGGTCCTTCCGCTTCGAGAGCTTGCGGCGGCTGCCGCCGTCCTGCTTCATCAGCGGCGCCACGTGCGCGTACCGGATCCGCGGGAAGCCGAGGGCGTCGAAGAGCTGCAGGTGCAGCGGCACGGATGACAGCCACTCGTCAGCGCGGAGCACCAGGGTGACCCGCATCAGGTGGTCGTCCACCGCGTGCGCGAAGTGGTAGGTGGGCAGCCGCGGCTCGGTGGGGTACTGCCCGCCGGGGGACGACCCCCCTGCACCCCCCGACCCGCTTTTCAGGATGACGGCGTCGTTGCGGTTGTCGTCGAACGACAGCTCGCCGCGGATCGCGTCGGTGTAGCTGACCCGCCGCCCGCCGACGCCGGGCGAGCGGAACCGCACCACGTACGGGTCGCCGGCGGCGAGCCGGGTCAGCACCTGATCCTCCGGCGCGTCCCGCCAGATGGCCCACTCGCCGTAGTAGCCGGGCAGCGCCCCGGTCGCCTTCTGCCTGTCCGCGATGGCGGCGAGTTCCTCCTTGGTGGCGAAGCACGGGTACGCCTTGCCCTGCCGGAGCAGTTCTCGCACGAAGCTCTGGTAGATCGCCGCCCGGCGTGACTGGGTGTACGGACCGTACCGGCCGGGTTCGCCCGCCTCGAGAGAATCCGCCTCATCGGCGCGGATGCCGAAGTAGGCGAACCCCGCCTCGAACTGCGCCAGCGCGCCCTCGGTATACCGGGCCTGGTCGGTGTCCTCGATCCGCAGCAGGTACACGCCGCCGCTGTGCCGGGCCAGGTCGAGGTTGACATCGGCGGTGTAAACCGTGCCGATGTGCAGCCATCCGGTCGGCGACGGCGCGATCCGCGTCACCTCCGCGGCTGGCGGCAGCGACCGTGGCGGGTACCGCTCTTCCCAGTACGCCGCCTCCGGCAGGTCAGCCGGGAACAGCGAATCGAACAACTCCGCGCTCAGCATGCCACCAAGCCTATCTACCGCCGGCGGCGCCACCATCGACGTCTGGCAGTCGCTGGTATTCGGCGAGCCGCAGCGCGACGGGACCGGGCAGCCAGGACCCGGGTCGCGGCCCGGTGGCGCGGGTCAGGCAGCTCTCGAGCTCCGGGGCGGCCGGCCGTTTGCCGGGGTCGGGGTCCAGGCACGCCCGCACGGCCGGCACGAGCGCGGCGGGGCAGCCCGTCAGGTCCGGATCGCCGCCCGGGGCGACGAGCGGCAGTGCCGTCTGATCGGTGGGGTAGTCGTCCCATGGCGCTCGGCCGGTTGCGGCCAAGCACACGGTGAGCCCGATCAGGAACACGTCGTCGGCCGGGAGGCCGGGCCCCGCGGTCAGCGCGGCCGCGTTGACGCCGAAGTCGGTCAGCACGGCCCCGTCGGTCGTGAGCAGTACGTTCCGGGGCTTGACGGCGCGATGGGCGAAGCCATGGCGGTGCAGCGCGGCGACGGCGCTCGCGATGTCCAGCGCCAGCCACCTGACGCACGGCTCGGGCAGCGGACCGGTCTCGTCGACGGCGGCGGCCAGCGACGGTCCGCGCACCAGCGTGCTCGCCACCCACGGGCGGGCGGCCCCGGCGTCGGCGCCGACGACCGTCGTCAGGTGCGGCTCGTTCATCACCGTGGCCGCGAGCGCGCCGCCTTCGAGGCGGCGCCGGGCGTCGGGGTCGTCCGCGAGCGGCTCGTGGAACACCTTGACGGCGGCCCACGGGTCCGGGGCACCGGAGCCGGTGCGGCCGAGGTAGAGCCGTCGGCCGGGGCGCGCAGTACCGAGCCGCGCGACGACGCGGTGGTCACCGATAACAACGGGGTCATCGGAAGCTAGCGGGAAGTACGGGGAACCTGTCCACTGCCTTGTCGATATCCATATCCAGGCCGGCTCGGAGAATTCCTTCGCGACCACGTCCACCCGGCTGAGTTGCCGGCCGGGAATTCCCGGATATCCGGGCCGGATAACCATCGCGTGCAGGTGGTCGGATATCGCGACCGCGAGATCGGCGTTCGGATGGTTAGTGAGCGCGGTCCGTAGCGGTTCGGCATCGACCAGTCGCGTAAGGTCCACGATCAGCGGACCGCGGAATTCGGCCGGGCGCCGCTCGACCACCCCGACGCCGACCGCCATCCGCAGCCGGATCCGGTCCGCGTAGCGGGCGTTGTCCGTGCCGAGATTTGCCGCCATCGACCTGACCAGCACCGGCAGCACGGCAACCGGATCGATCTCGGCGGGCAGCGACGCGTTGATCCCGTCGCCCGTCCATTCGTGGGCGACGACGTCTTCCTCGAGCGGCAGCCCGCAGTTGGCCAGCGTCGCGGCGATGAGCCGGCGCAGGCGCTGCTGTACCTGGTCCCGTTCGGGCATCGGGCGCGCGCCAAAGGCCGCGACGTCGACGGTGAACCCCATGCGCAGCCGGCGCCCCGCTTGCCCCGACTGCCACTGCCTCGACTGCCCGCGACTTCGTGGTGCCGTGCCCTGTCCCCACAGGACGGCGGCCCCGTCCTCATCCATTTCCCACTCCCTCGCGCCCACAGCGTAATAGCTGACCGCGCCGGGATGGAAGAATCATGTTTGCGACATTTATGTGACCTATTGCGGAGTTACCGCTATCAGCCCACGCGGCAACGGGATCTGGCAAAATGCGGAGCGTGCCTGTCCCGCTTACCCAATCGGCGGATCCACGATCTTCTCATCGCCGCGGAGTGTCGCCTGTGACGTCCCCCATCAGGCAGCCCTGGCCGCCGGCCAGCTTCCTTGAGCGCCTTTCCGAGGCCGAGCGCGGCGCCGTTCTTGGCGCGGGCACGCAGGTGCAGTTCGACGACGAGGACGCCCTGGTAGTCCAGGGTGACGTCGGCCGGGACGTCTACGTGCTGACCGCGGGCCTGGTCAGGGTGGTGGTGTCCGCCGCCAGCGGCGCGGAGACCACGCTGGCGCTCCGGTCGCGTGGTGACCTCGTCGGCGAGTTCGCCATCCTCGACGACCTGCCCCGCACCGCCACGGCCCGCGCGGTCGGCAAGGTCAGCGCCGTCCGGATAGGCCGGGCCGCCTTCGACGCGCTCGGCAAGCGGTACCCCGAGATCAAGGACGTCGTCACCAGGCACGTGGTCGCCAAGATGCGCGCGGAAACCGAGCGGCACGCGGCCGAGCGCGTCTGGGACGCACCGCAGCGGCTGGCGCAGGTCCTCTACGAACTCGCCGAGACGCACGGGCAGCCGAGCGGGAACGGCGAGATCAAGCTCCCCATCACGCAGAGTGCGCTGGGCTCGCTGGCCGGCGTGGCGACCTCCACGGCCGAGCGGGCGCTCAAAGAGTTCCGCCAGCGAGGCGCCATCGAGACCGGGTACGGCACCATCGTCGTCCGTGACCTTGGCTACCTCGGCTCCATCCGGTTTACCAACTCCAGCCGCGAGAACCCCTTACAGAGGGGAATCCCGTCGCGCGCGACCGGCTATGGTCGCACCGGCGGCAGATCCGAGGGGGATGCGCCGCCGCAAGCGACCGGCTAGGGGTGGTGGCCGGTCGCTCTGTTTATGGTCCGGGGGGACGACCCCCCTGAGCCCCCCCCGCATGGGGGGACGCCGTCCCCCCATATCCCCCTGCGGGAGGACCCGCGAAGGGCGCGGGCCCTCCGCGCTGTGGTTGCTGTTAGAGCCTCCTGTGGTTGCTGTTCGACCTGGTTTCTCTTAGGCGTGGGCTTGGTCGAGGGCGTTTTGCAGGGACTGGATGTAGCCGGAACTGGTGTAGCTCGCGCCGCTGACCGCGTCGATGCGGGCGCTCTGCGCGGCGAGGGTTTCGGCGGTCAGCTTCGGCAGGGCGAACGAGTCGATCTGCTCGCTCATCGCACCCGAGTCCGTATGCTGCAGCACGGTCACCTGGGTGATCCGCTGGCCCGCGAGAGTGATCTTGACCTGCATGGGGCCGTACGGGGTGTTCGCCACCGCCCCGGTGACCGTACGCGCCGCGCCCGCGGCGCCGCCGCCCGTCTTCGCGCTGGCGGCGAGACCGGTGGGAGCCGCGGCCGTCGGCCCGGTTCCGGCTCCCGTCGTCGGCGCGGTTCCAGCCGTCGTCGGCCCGGCTCCCGTCGTCGGCGAAACCGACGTCGATGTGCCGGTGGCGGCGGCCGCCGCCGCGGGCGAGTGCGTCTTGAACGAGACGAGTGCGGCGAGCCCGGCGGCGGTGCCGCCGAGGGTCAAGATGGCGCGGCGCATGAAGCTCCTTTAGACACTGCGGGTCAGAAGTTGAAAGATTCGTGGTGGATGCGGCGAGCCGGGATGCCCGCGGCGCGCAGCGAGTTCACCGCCGTCTGCGTCATGCCGGGCGGCCCGCATACGTAGACCTCGTACCGGTGCAGCCCGGGGACGATCCGCGACAGGTGCTCGGGAGCGAGCGGGTCGTAGCCGAGCCGCTCGCGGGAGCCGATCAGATAGCGCAGCCCGGCGTTCCGGTCGACGGCGATCGCCTCGAGTTCGCGGCTGAAGACCACATCACGCGGGCGGCTGGCCCGGTAGAGCAGCGTGATCCCGTCCGACATCCGCCAGGGGAGCGCGGCGAACATTGCCCGGATGGGGGTAATGCCGACGCCGCCGGCGATCAGCAGCACGCGCCGGCTGCTGAGCGCGGGGGTGAACGCTCCGTACGGGCCTTCGGCGATGACCCGGGTCCCCGGTCGCAGCCGGGCCATGGAGCCGCTGTGATCGCCGCGGGCCTTGACGGTGATCCGCATCGAGTTCGGGTGCGGCATCGCCGACAGGGAGTAAGGGTGCGACTGCCACCACAGCTCGCGGGTCAGGAACCGCCACCGGAAGAACTGCCCGGGCTCCGCGCGCAGCTTGTCGAAATCACGGCCGGTGATGAACACCGACACGATGCCCGGTCCCTCGGCCCGGATGGACTGCACGGTGAAGCGGTGCCGGGCGGCGTTCCGCAGCGGGGTAAGGATCCGGTACCAGACGACGAGCGAGGCGACCGTCAGGTAGATAGCGGACCAGACCACCCGGACCGACGCGTTCGAGCGGAACGCGGGGCCGTCGGCGAACTGGTGGCTGAACGCGAGGGCGATCGCCAGGTAGGTGTACAGGTGCGCGTAGTACCAGGTCTCGTAGGAGAGCCTGCGACGCGCGGCCCGGGCGGAGAACGCGGCGACACCGAGCAGCAGGAACCAGGCGACCGTCGCCATCAGCACGTCCGGGTACTGCGTGAGCAGGGCGGCGGTCTCGCTGGTCACCTTTTCGTGCGCGGTGACCGAGTACCCCCACACGATGAACAGGACGTGGCCGGTGACCAGGGTGATGACATACCGGCCGCCCGTGGCGTGCCAGCGGGCCAGCCGGTCGGTACCGATGCCGCGCTCAAGCGGCGGCAGCCTGGCCATCAGCGCGACCAGGACGACGAACCCGTAGGCGGCGAGCAGGCCGAGGAGGTCGCCCACCGCGGTGAGCAGGTCGCCGGTGCTCTTCAGCGAAACGGTGCTGTGCCACCACAGGCCGATGACGGCCGCCGCCCCGAGGCCGATCACGGACAGCACCAGGCTGGGCAGGACGAGCCGATCTATGTGCCGGCTCGGCGCGATCGGCCTGCCTCTTCGCGCCGGGGCCGCCGGGACGACTGCCTGCGGCGCGGACGGATGCCCGGACCAGAGCCCCGGCCGGGGCGGGGCGGCTGGCTGCGGCGCGGATGGATGCCCAGGCCAAAGCCCCGGCCGGGGCGGCGCCGACGACACGGGCGCCCACCCTCCCGGCTGTACGCTTGGTCTCCCTCGATATTCGCCCACGATTCTTGATACGCATCCAGAGCCCGGATGGCCTCGCCGCTGGCGAGTACGTAATCCTTCGATAAGAAATCGCCGTCGCGTGCGGGACGTGAACGGACCGCGCTGCCTGGGGTCATGGCTGTGTAGCGGCACCTTTACGGTTACTATGTGGGTTGCGAAGGGGAGTAGTTCCATCGCCGGGATGCCGACAATCGCGGTTCGGTGGCCACGCGGAGCGCGGCCAGCTGGATCCGGTGCCCGGGGGCCGTACGCGGTCTGAGCGAGACCTTCGGCCGACAGCAGTGTCCGGAAATCCGGGCGTGCCACGCTGCCGGGCCGGAGGCCGCGGACCGCCCGCAACGCCGGCGCGGCCCGATCGACGGAGTCCCCACGATGAGCCTGACCGCAGCCGTCGCGACGTTCGTTGCCGTGCTCCCTGCGGAACTGCCGGACAAGACGATCCTGGCCACCCTGATCCTCTCCAGCCGCTACCGGCCGGGTGTCGTGTTCTGCGGTGCCGCGGCGGCGTTCCTGGCCCAGGTGATCATCGGCGTCACCGCGGGCGGAGTGCTCAGCCTGCTCCCGCACCACCTGATCGAGGGACTGGCCGCCGGCGCGTTCGTCGTCGGTGCCGTCCTGCTGTGGCGGCACCAGGAGGAAGCCGAGGACACCGACGACGAGGACAGCGGCCGCGACGGCGAGCGAACCGGCTTCTGGCCGGTCTTCGGTACCTCGTTCGGTGTGGTCTTCCTCGCCGAGTTCGGCGACCTGACCCAGTTCATGACGGTCAGCCTCGCCGCCAGGTTCCACGACCCCATCGCGGTTGGCATCGGCGCGACCCTCGCGCTGTGGGTGGCGGCCGCCGCGGCGGTAACACTCGGCTGGCGCCTGCTGAAGCTCATTCCCATGCAGTGGCTGACCCGGGGCGCCGCGGTGGTGATGCTGATCCTGGCCGGCACCAGCGCCTATGCGGCGCTGAGTTAGCGGGGCTGAGTTAACGGGGCTGAATTAGCGACGTATCCTCAGCCCGGCCATCGAGCATAAGATTTGGTAATGCTTGATATCCGCAGGCTCCGTATGCTGCGCGAGTTCGCCGCCCGCGGCTCTATCGCGCGGACGGCGGAGGCACTCGGATACACGCCGAGCGCGGTTTCCCAGCAGCTCGCGGTCCTGGAGAAGGAGGCAGGCACCCCGCTCCTCGACCGGACGGCCCGCAGTGCCGGCCTGACCGACGCCGGCCGCCGGCTCGCGGTACACGCCGAGCGCATCCTGGCAATGGTGGAGGCCGCCGAGGCGGACCTGTCCGCGCACGCGGCCCAGCCGAGTGGCCGCGTCGTCGTCACCGCCTTCCCGTCCGCGGCGGTGGCGTTCGCGCCGGCCCTGGCCCGGTCGCTCCGCGAGCACCCGCAGCTCTCCCTGCTGCTGCGCGAGGCCGCGCCCGAAGAAGGCCTGCAGCTCGTCCGCTCCGGCGAGGTCGAGGTGGCGATCGTGGACGACTGGACCGGCCGGATGACGGCCGACCTGGAGACCGCGGACCAGGGTCACGGCATGCTCAGCTACTACCACCTCGTCCGTGATCCGCTCGTGCTCGTGGTAGCCCGCGACCACTCCGCCGCCGACCCCGACCGCCCGGTAGACCTGCGGGCGCTGCGCAACGAACCGTGGCTCGCCGCCCCAGCCGGCGAGCCTTCCCGGGAGGCGGCGGACCGGCTGCTCGCCGCCGTCGGCCTGAGCCTGCCCGTCCCGTCGGAGTTCGAGGGTCTCGGCACGGTCGCCAACCTCGTCGCGCGGGGCCTCGGCGTCGCGATCATGCCGCGTCTCGCGGTCGGCGCCTACGAGCGGCGGGTCGTGGTCCGCGAGCTGCCGGCGGGCCTGGACCTGTCAAGGGACGTATTCGCCGTGGCCCGCACCGCGAGCGTCGTGCGACCGTCGGTGGCGGTCATCGTCTCCGCGCTGCGCGGCGCGGCCCGCGCCATGACCCGGCAGGCCGCGGCCGAGGTGCCGGAACACTTGTAATCAGGGCGCCTGTAGGTTGTCCCCGTGAACCACGACCTTGACCTGCACGCCGACGCCCCGGCGCTGACCGCCGCGCTGACCGATATCGCCTCCGTGAGCGGCGAGGAAGGCCCGCTCGCCGACGCGATCGAGCACGCCCTTACCCGGCTGCCGCACCTCGCGGTGACCCGGCACGGCAACACGCTGGTCGCGCGCACCGCCCTCGGCCGCCAGGAAAGAGTGGTGCTGGCTGGTCATATCGACACTGTGCCGCACGCCGCCAACTTTCCGTCGCGATGGAATGCCGAACGAACCGTGCTTACCGGGGTCGGCACCAGCGATATGAAGTCCGGGGTGGCGGTGCAGTTGCGCCTCGCGGCCACCCTGGCGGGGCCGAATCGGGACGTTACCTACGTGTTCTACGACTGCGAGGAGGTCGCGGTCGAGCGGAACGGGCTCTACAAGCTGTCGCGGTCCGAGCCGGAACTGCTGGGCGGCGACTTCGCGGTGCTGCTCGAGCCAAGCGGCGGCGTGGTCGAGGGCGGCTGCCAGGGGACGCTGCGCGCGGCGATCACCGCGAGCGGGAAGCGGGCGCACACCGCCAGGTCCTGGATGGGACGGAACGCGATCCACGAAGCCGCCGACATCCTCAATGTGCTGCGCGCGTGGATCCCGCGCAAGCCGGTCGTCGACGGACTCGAGTACCACGAGGGCCTGAACGCCGTCGCCATCTCCGGCGGCGTCGCCGGCAACGTGGTGCCCGACGAGTGCATGGTCACGGTGAACTACCGCTTCGCGCCCGACCGCTCGGAGCAGGACGCGGAGCGGTACATCCGCGAGCTCTTCGCCGCCTGGCCGGTGGAGATCCTCGACAACGCCGCGGGCGCCCGCCCGGGCCTCACGGCCCCGGCCGCCGTGTCGTTCGCGACGGCCGTCGGCGGCGTGCCGCGGGCCAAGCTCGGCTGGACGGACGTGGCCCGTTTCGCCGAGCTGGGGATCCCCGCGGTCAACTACGGCCCGGGCATCTCCGAGATGGCCCACACGCCGGGCGAGTACGTCGAGGCGCACGCGATCACGGCTGCGGAGCAGAGCCTGCGGAGCTGGCTAACCGCCTGACCGGGATTACCTGGCCCACTCGCCCAGGGTGGCGGTGGTGGTGTGCTTTTGGCCGCTCTGGTCCACGTACTCGATGACGAGCTTGTCGCCGGGGTGGGAGTTCTCGATCAGGTTGGTCAGGTCGCTGGCCCCGCTGACCGTCGTGCCGTTGATCGAGGTGATCACGTCACCGCCGACGAGGCCCGCCGCCGCTGCTGGCGTGTTGCTGTTGACACCGCAGATCAGCGCGCCGCTCTTCACCGCGGGGGCGTAGGGGTTCGGCGCGCCGTCAGCCGTGTCGCACCCGGACGGGTCACTGGCGTCCCCGACGCTGACGCCAAGGAACCCGCCAAGGCCGATGTGCACGGTGGTCGAGGCGTGCCCGGCGCTGATCTGGTCGGTGATCGAGATGGCCGAGTTGACCGGGATCGCGAAGCCGGTGGTCGCCTGCGAGTACTGCCCGTACCCGGTGGAGTTGGCCGCGGTGTCCATCCCGATGACCGCGCCGCTCGCGTTGACCAGCGGGCCGCCGGAGTCACCCTCCTGGATCGGCGCGTTGGTCTCGATCATGCCGTGCAGGTTCTCCGTCGTGCCCGCGCCCTGGTCGCTCGCCTGGATCGACTGGTTGAGCGCCTGGACGGTGCCCTGCGCGGTGGACGGCAGACCACCGCGACCGCCCGCGTTGCCGAGCGCGAGCACCGCCTCGCCGACCTTCACCCCGGACGAGTTGGCCAGGTTAACGGTCTTCAGCCCGGAGGCGCCGACGAGCTGCAGCAGGGCGACGTCGTCCGTGGAGTCGTAGCCGACCACCTTCGCGGTGTACTGCTTGCCGGAGACCACCAGGGTCGCCGTCACGCTCGTCGCCTCGTCGATCACGTGGTTGTTGGTGAGCACCAGGCCGTTCGAGGAGATGACCATCCCGGTGCCCTCGGCGGTCGCGCCGCTGTAGCCAAGGTTGGAGACGACGTCCACAAGCCCCGGGTCTACCTTGGCCGCGAGCGCGCTGACGTTCAGTGACCCGGTGCCGCTGTTGGTGCCGCCGCCGGTGTTCCCGTTCCCGGTGCCGGGGTTCTGGTTACCGAAAGGGCTGCCGCCATAGGGGTTGAGCGTTCCGGAGTTACCGGAGTTACCGGAGTTACCGGAGTTACCGGTGCCGCTGTTGCCCGACGGGGTGGACAGCGCCGCGTTGGTGCTGCCCACGTGGTTCAGCGCGACCGCCGCGCCGGCGCCCGCGCCGGCCGCGAGGACGGCCACCGCGAGGTAGGCGAGCCCCCGGCCGAACCGGGACCTGCCCGGCGGTGGCGGCGGCGTGCCGTACCCGGACCACGGGTACTGGCCGTAGCCGGGAGGCGGCGGCGGGTACCCGTACCCCGGCGGCGGCGGCGTCCCGTACCCGGGGCCGTAGCCCTGCGGCGGACCGTAGCCGTGCGGGCCGTAGCCGGGCGGCGGGGGGTAGCCCGGCCCGCCCGCACCGTATCCGGGACCGGCGGGGAACGACGCAGTGTCGTTGCTGTCCTGGTCCTCGTCGCCGGAAGCCGACGCCGGGATCCAGGGGCTCACGTACTCCGGGGGCTGCCAGCCGCCCTGCTGCCCGCTGCCGTTCTCGTCGTCCTGCATGTATCCGCCTTCACCAAGATCAGCGTCCGTGCCCACGCCTGTGCCCGATCGCCTGTGCCCGATCGTCGCGCCGCTGCCTCTAGTAAGCCTCTTGAACCTGAACACGCGCTGAAGACCGGCTAAGGGGCGCACCAGTATTGCAACGGCCGGCCGACTGCGGATATGCCCGAAGCGGGGAGAACGTCACCGGTATAACGCGGCCGGGGCGGCACCAAGCCGGACCAGCGTTGTCTGCGTGGCGCCCGCGGTGCTCACCCAGCTGACCGCGATCATGCTACCCGGGGGACTGCCGCTGACGATCGCGGTCAGCGCGTCCGGCGACGAGACGGACCGCCCGTCCGCCGGGGTGATGACGTCCCCGGCCACTATCCCGGCCGTGGC
>Ga0210395_10000799_pt1 | contig 24328 bp, 19 predicted proteins | sample IncBWH4OmetaG_FD_150861 | JGI IMG/M metagenome (GOLD analysis project Ga0210395, IMG submission 150861) | Forest soil microbial communities from Barre Woods Harvard Forest LTER site, Petersham, Massachusetts, United States - Inc-BW-H-4-O ... | reverse complement strand
CTTCGTAGCTGCGGAACATATCGAAGCTGGCAAAGCCGGGACTGAGGAGGACGTGATCGCCGGGCGCGGCCGCCACGGCCGCGCGCTCGACGGCCTCGGCGAGCGTGGAACACAGCACGCAGGCCACGCCATGCTCGGCACAAGCCGCCGCCAGGGCATAGCGCGTTTCGCCGAGCAAAAAGGCGATTTTCACTCGTGGAGCGATGCGGCTGACAAAGCGGACGAGATCGCCGCCCTTGCTCTTGCCACCGGCGATCAGCAGCACGGGGCGGGGAAAATTCCCGAGCGCGCCTTCGACCGCATGGAAATTGGTGGCCTTGGAATCATTCCAATAAACCACCTTGTCATGCTGGGCCACCCGGGCGAGGCGGTGGGGGCCCAGGCGGAAGCTCCGGGCGGCGGCCAGCAGGGCCTCGGGCGGAAGTTGTTCACTGCGCCACCAGGCGGCGGCCAGGAGGAAATTCTCGCGCTGGGGATAGCCGGCAAAAGGCGTGCCGGCGAGGCCGGAATCGGGGGGGCGGGCCTCGCTGGCGACCGCGGCGCCGGGGGGGAAAGCCCGGCCAAATTTTTCCGCGAAATGCACCGCCGAGCTGCCCGCAAAAATTGTCCCCGGCGCGGCCCGCGCGAGCAGTTTCCACTTCGCGGTGAAATAGTTTTCCATCGTGCCGTGGCGCTCCAGGTGGTCTTCGGCAAAATTGGTCCACAGCACGGCGTCCGCCCGGAAATATTCCAAGGTCTCGGCTTGGAACGAACTCACTTCGCACACGGCGATCGTGTTCGCCCGGTCGCCGTTGCCCTCCACGACGAGCTGCGAAAACGGATGGCCGATGTTGCCGGCGGCCCGCGCGTCGCGGCCGATCGAGCCCAGCGCGTGCGCGAGGAATTCGGTCAGCGTGGTCTTGCCGTTGGTGCCCGTGATCGCGAGGACGCGGCCGGGCCAGAAAAGCGAGGCGAAATCGAGTTCGCCGAGACACGTCGCGCCGGCCGCGCGCGCCGCCGCGAGCCACGGATGCCCCGGCGCAAAGCCGGGGCTGAAAACGACGAGGCGGTGTCCTGGGGCCGCGGATACAAAATCGACCGCGCTGCCCTCCCCGCCCTTTTCATCGAAGAGCACGGCGCGGGCGCCCAGGAGCCCGAGCAATCCCGCGACGGCGCGGCCGCTCACGCCGGCGCCGAGCACGGCGACGGGTTGCGCGAGCAGCGGTTGGAGAAAATCGGGGGCGATGAGCGTCACGGGATGGGCCGGCGGTTAGCGAAGTTTCAACGTGCCGAGCCCGATGAGCGCGCACATGAGCGAAAGTATCCAAAAACGCAGGACAACTTTCGTCTCGGGCCAGCCGAGTTTTTGGAAATGATGGTGCACGGGCGCCATGAGGAAAAAGCGCTGGCCGACGCCGGTGCGGCGGCGGGTGGCCTTGAAGTAGCCCACCTGGATGATAACCGACATGGCTTCCATGACAAACACGCCGCCGACGATAACGAGGGTGAGCGGCTGTTGCACCATGAAAGCGATCACGCCGATGAGGCCGCCGAGCGCGAGGGACCCGGTGTCGCCCATGAAAACCTCGGCGGGATGCGAGTTATACCAAAGAAAGGCCATGCCCGCGCCGACCAGCGCGCCACAAATGACCGTGAGCTCGCCCGTGTCCGGCACGTAGCCGATCAGCAGGTAGTCGGCCAGCTTGGTATTGCCCGCGGCGTAGGCCATGAGCCCGTAAACCAGCGCCACCGTGATCGTGCAGCCGATCGCGAGGCCGTCGAGGCCGTCGGTGAGGTTGATGGCGTTGCTAAAGCCCACGAGCCAGAAAAACATCAGGACAAAGAGCGAGCCGAACCCGGCCAGGCCGGCAAAAACGAACAGCGGGTGCTTGTGGAACGGCACCCACAGTTCGCGGATTTTTGGCGCGCTGACCGGATGCCACAGGAGCACCGCCAGCGCGACGGCCGTGATGAGCGTCTGCCAGGCGATCTTCTCGAGCGAGTTTATGCCTTCCCGGTTTTTCCGCACGACCTTGAGGTAGTCGTCGCGAAAGCCCACGGCCGTGAGCGCCGTATAGACAAACATCGCGACCACGACCCAGACATTGGGCGCGGCCCAGAGGAAGGTGGCGCCAAAGACCGCCGCAAAAATGAGCACGCCGCCCATCGTCGGCGTGTTTTTCTTGTCGAATTTTTGGGCCAGGTCGCCGGTGCGGTCGTCGTCATAGTTCTGGCCGAACTTGAGGCGGCGCAGCTTGGCGATGAGGCGCGGCGCGATGGCGAAGCCGATCAGCGCGGCCGTGACCGTGGACAGGAGCGTGCGAACGGTGATGAACCGCAACAGGCGCAGCGGGCCGAAGTAATCGGCAAAATTGGCGAGGTAACTCAGCATGGGGCGTTCTCCGCCTCCACTGGTACGCGCAAGGGCTCGAGGGCTGTTTCCAAGGCATGGCGGCGGCTGCCTTTCATGAAAACCGCCCCGTGAAAACCGGCCAGGCGCGCGCGCACGGTATCGAGGCTCGTGGCGATCTGGATCTGGTCGGGGCGGCTGCCGGCGACGATGGCGCCGGCCTGCACATCGCGGGCGTGGGGGCCGATGAGGATGACATGGTCGAGTTCGCCCAGGCAGAGGGAGAGCCCGAGCTTGCAGTGATAGTCCGCCGCGCGCGCGCCAAGTTCCTCCATGCCGCCCAGCACGAGGAGGCGCGGCTCCTCGGCCGGCGCGGTGGCAAAAAACATTTCCAACGAATCGGCCATCGAGGCCGGGCTCGCGTTGTAGCAATCGAGATAAAGCGAACGGCCTTCTTCCTGGCGGAGTTCGCCGCGCCACTTCGCGGGCTGCCACGCGGCCAGGCGTTCCTGCACGACCGCGGTCGGCACCCCGAGCCAGAGCGCGGAGCAGATGGCCAGCGCGGCATTTTGCGCCATGCCGTTCGAGATCCGGCGCAGGGTGAAAATGAGCGGCGGCGGCGCGCCGTACGCGATCGCCAGGACGGTGTTGTCGTCGCGCTGCGACACGGCGAAGAAAACGCGATCCTTCGGCGGCTCGGCGGGGCGCAGCACCTCGGCGGGCTCGACCACGAGCGTGCGCACGCCGAGTTCGCGGAACGGGGTCAATTCCGCGCATTGCCGGGGAAAGACCGCGATGCCGCTCGCGCGGAGGGCCGTGGGCAGCTTAACTTTTTCGTGCGCGACGCCATCGATGTCGCCGAGCGCCTCGAGGTGCGCGGGCGCGATGAGCGTGATGAGCGCAAGGTCGGGCTCGATCATCTTGGCCAGCGGAGCCATTTCGCCGGGCGCGCTGATGCCGGCCTCGACCACGGCGAACTTGTGCCGCGCGGGATCGAGGCGCGTGAGCGTGAGCGGAACGCCGAGGTGGTTGTTGAGATTGCCCTCGGTGGCGAGTACGTCGCCGGAGTCGCCGCCGAGCAGGAGCGCGAGGAGATTCTTGGTCGAGGTCTTGCCGCAGCTGCCGGAAATGCCGACGACTTTCCCGGAAAAATTCAGGCGGTGTTCGCGGGCGATGGCGTGAAAGGCCGCCAGCGGATCGGGCACGACGAGCTGCGGCAGCGCGCTGAGCGGGTCGGCTTGCGCGACCATCGCCGCGCTCGCCCCGGCCGCTTGCGCCGCCTGGAGAAAATGATGCCCATCGCGCTTGTCGGTTTTAAGCGCGACAAAAACCTGCCCGAGGGAAAGCAGGCGCGAATCGATAGCGAACCCCGTCAGCGGCTTGGTAGGCTGGGCGGTCCAGGTGCCACCGGTCCAGGCGGCCAGTTGCATGGGAGAAAAAAAGCTCATCCGGTTTGGGCGTTTATCTTAAGTTGCTTGATGCCGATGAGTTCGCGGACGACCTGCCGGTCGTCGAAGGGAATGACCGTGTCGGCGAACTCCTGGTAACTCTCGTGGCCCTTGCCCGCGACGAGGATGCAGTCGCCGGGTTTCGCGACGTCGAGCGCGAGGCTCAACGCGCGGCGGCGGTCGTCGGTCCAGGAGATTTTTTCCGGCGCGATGACGCCGGTTTTCATGTCGGCAAAAATCTGCGCGAGCGGTTCGCTACGCGGGTTGTCAGCCGTGGCCCAGGCAAAATCGGCGAAATCCTGCACCGCGCGCATCATCAGCGGACGCTTGGTGCGGTCGCGATTGCCGCCGCAGCCGAAGACGACGAGCAGGCGCCCAGGGGTGATGGCGCGGAGCATGCCGAGGGCGTTGCGCAGCGCGTCGTCGGTGTGCGCATAATCCACGAGCACGTTGAAGTCCTGGCCTTCCTCGATCCGTTCCATGCGGCCGGGCACGCCGCGAAACGTGGCCAGGCTCGCGAGAAAAACCTTCGGGTCGCGGCCGAGCGCCCACGCCGTGGCCGTCGCGGCCAGGAGGTTACTGATGTTGTAACGACCGATGAACGGGGAATCGACGTCGATCGCTCCGCCGACCCGGCTGGACTCGGCGCCGCCCACCCTCTCGGACTGGGCGCCGCCCTCCGGCCAGACGAGGCGAAATGTCGTGTTCTTGAAATTGAGCGCAATATTCTCGGCCCGCACATCGGCGCGGGGATTTTCGCCAAAGGTGACCACGCGCGCGGCCGCGGGAATTTTTGCCACGAGTTCCGCGCCGTGCGGATCGTCGAGGTTGACGACGGCCAGGCGCGGCACCGGGCCGACTTCGCCCGTGAACAAGCGCGTTTTCACCGCGAAATAGGCCTCGAGGGTCTTATGGTAATCGAGATGGTCGCGCGTGAGGTTGGTGAAAATGGCGGCGGCAAACTGCAGGCCGAGGACACGCTGCTGGTCGATGCCGTGCGAGCTGACTTCCATCACGGCTTGGCGGCAGCCGGCGTCGCGCATTTGCGCGAGCATCCCAAAGAGGTCGAGCGCCTCGGGCGTCGTCTTGAACGAGGGCACGGTGCGCGCACCGAGATCGTAGTTAATGGTGCCGATGAGGCCGGTGCGGCCCCCTTTGTCCAGGAAATGCTTGATCAGATGGGAAACGGTGGTCTTGCCGTTGGTGCCTGTGACGCCGATCACGTCGAGGTCGCGGTCGGGAAATTTGTAGTAGCGCTGGGCGACGCGGGCAAGCGCGGCGCGGGCGTTGGCCACCTGCAGGAAAACGACCTTGGCATGCGGATGCACCGGGGGCTTTTCCGTGACCACCGCGATGGCTCCCCGGCCGATGGCTTCATCGATGAAGCTGGCGCCATCGGCGCGGTGGCCGGGCAGCGCAAAGAAGAGGTTGCCGGGCACGACGCGACGGCTATCCATCACGAGGCCGGAAATGGGCCGGTCGAGCGCGCCTTTCACGGCGAGAAGTTCGCCGTCCTCAAAAAGATCCTGGAGTTTGGGAGCCATGCGGAAAATGTTCGAGACAAACTTAACCTCTTTTCGCGTGCGGCCAAGGGGTCGGGTCTGAAAAGCGTGAATGAGCGGATAGTTATGGACGAGATAGCCGATCACCGCAGGCCTCCTTCCATCGCAAACTGTGACCCTTCGGACGCCACGGGGGGCTGGATATTAAGGTATTGGATAAGTTGCTCGCCGAGGCGCTTGAAGACGGGCGCGGCCACGAGGTTGCCGTAAGCCGTGCCGCCGGGAGTGCAGGCGTCGGCATCATCCACGATGACGGTGATGGCGACCTGCGGATTGCTGGCGGGAAAAAAGCCGACGAACGACGCGATGTGATGATGATCCGAGTAGCGTCCGTTGATGATTTTTTGCGCGGTGCCGGTTTTCCCGGCGACCTCAAAGCCGGGAATCGCGGCCTGGGGCGCCGTGCCGTCAACCGAAGCGACGCCCATCAGCAGGCGGGCCATGGTTTGCGCAGTGCGTTCGCTGATGACGCGGCGCGTCACCGAGGGCATGAATTGATAAACGACCTGGCCGTCGGTATCGCGGATTTGCTTCACGACCTGCGGGCGCATCAGCACGCCGCCGCTGGCGATGACGCCCATGGCGCAGTGAATCTGCATGGGAGTGACAGCGACGGACTGACCCATCGGCATGCGCGTAATGGTGAGGCCGTCCCATTTCGAAGGTGGCGCCATCTCGCCCGGGATTTCGCCCCCGACGGGAAACCCGGTGAGTTGGCCGAAGCCAAAAGCGCGGGCGTAATCATAAAACTTTTGTTCGCCGAGCAGCATGCCCAGTTGCGCCGCGCCTTTGTTCGACGACTTCGCCACGATCTCGGCGACGGTGAGCGGGGCGTCAAAATGGTCCGACTGGTCTTCGCGCGGCAGGCGGCGGATCATGCCCTTGTAAGTGACGGACTCGAGGGTGCAGTCGAATTTACTCGCGGGAGAAACCAATCCTTCATTGAGCGCCGCGGAAGCGGCCACAATCTTGAACGTGGAGCCGGGCTCCATCATGTCGGCCACCGCCGTATTGCGCTGCGCTTCGAGGCTGGCCTGGTTGTAGTCGTTGACGTTGAACGTGGGCCAGTTGCCCAGCGCGAGGAGAAACCCGGTGCGCGGGTCGCTGACAATGATCGTGGCTTTAAGCGGGTGATATTTGTCGGCGATTTTTTGCAGCTCGTCCTCAACCATGTGCTGCACCACCGTGTCGATCGAAAGGACGGTGCCGTAGCCATCGGACGGGGCGACCTCGCGCGAGCGAAACTGCGCGAGCTCGTGGCGCAAGCCGTCGCGCTCGGACTCAAGCCAGCCATTCTCGCCGCGCAGGTAAAAATCGAGGTAGCGCTCGAGGCCGGTGACCGGGTCGCCTTCCTTGTTCACATAGCCGATGACGTGGGCGGCCAGCTGGTTTTGCGGATAATCCCGCGAATAAATGCGGCTGCCATAAACGCCCCGGATGTTCAGCACCTTGATCTGGTCATAGGTGGACTCATCGACGGAGTCGCTGAGCTTGACCCAGTGGACCTCGTGTTCGTCATCCGCGGAAACCACTTGCCGGGCGTCCTCGTCATTGTCCTCGTGGCTCTCGGTCGACAGGCGGTTTTTTTCCGTGAATTTTTGCTGCAACTTGGCGAGCGGCTGGCCCAGCAAGCTGGCCAGCGCGGGCCATTTCGCCTCGTCCTCCTTGACCAGCGCCGACGGGTCGACGCCGAGGACGACGAGCGAGCGGCTGGTGGCGAGCAGGCTGCCATGCACGTCGAGGATGTCGCCGCGGCGCGCGCTCTGGACGATGATTTCGTCGCGCGCTTTTTCAATGTCGCCGAGGAATTTTGCGCGCTGCAGCACGTGCAGCGAGACGAGCCGGGCGCCAATGCCGGCGAGGCTGACCAATATGGCAGCGGCGACGAGGGCGATGCGATAGTTCGATGCGAAGCCTCTCGACATGGCCCTCACCGCCCTCCTCCGAGGTTGAAGACCACCGGCGTGGCCACCGGGCCGTCGTTGGCGGCATAAAGTTCGGCGTGATTCTTCGCCAGGAGACGCTGCTCGACGTCGGCGGGCACGCGCACGACCTGCGGCTCGCTCGGCGGCACGAGGCCGAGATGCCACTCGGTATTGCGGCGCACAAGCACCGCGGGCGACTGTTCGGCCGCAATGGCGGCGGTCGTCTCGTCGATGTGGCGGTTGATTTCGGCCAGATGCACCTCCAGTTGCCGGTTGCGGTCGGCCGCAAGCGAAATCTCATGCCGCAGCCACACCGTGCTAAAACCGAGCGAGCCGCTGAAACAAATCATCATCAGCGCGCCGATCAGCATCTGGTTAACGAAAGCGTGGTTCGAGGATTTGTTCATTATCAGGGCGGTTTAAAGTTTGCGCAGGGCGCGGAGCTTGGCGCTGCGGCTGCGTGGATTGGCGGCGAGTTCGGCCTCGCCCGGCGTCACGGGACGGCGCGTGAGCGGCTCGGCGAATTTTTCGCGGAACTGCTGCGGCGTGGCGTCGTCGGCGCTCTCGGGCTGGCCACATTGGCGGCGGAAAAATTGCTTCACGATACGGTCTTCGAGCGAATGAAAGCTGATGACGCAGAGCCCGCCGCCGGGCGCGAGCTTGGCGAAGGCCACGGGGAGCGCGCGTTCGAGCGCGCCGAGTTCGTCGTTGACCGCGATGCGCAGGCCCTGAAAAGCGCGCGTGGCGGGATGAATTTTCATGGTGCGGCGGTCGCGCGCCGGAATGGCGTCGGAGATGAGCGCCGCGAGGCTCGACGTGCGTTCGAGCGCGCCGGTGCCGCGGGCGGCAAGCAGCGCGCGCACGACACGGCGCCAGTGCGATTCCTCGCCGTAGTCGCGGATCGCGCGCACAAGCATGTCCTCGGTGGCGGTCTCGAGCCAGCGCGCGGCCGACACGCCGGCGCGCGGGTCCATGCGCATGTCGGCCGGTGCATCGGTGCGAAAGGAAAAACCGCGTTCCGCGTCGTCGAATTGGAACGAGGACACGCCGAGATCGAAGAGGATGCCGTCAAAACGATCGGCGGGAATTTTCGCCAGCCCGCCAAAGTCGAGGTCGAGCAGCGCAAAACGTCCCTCGAATTCGATGCGCAGCGGCTCGGCCCGGGCCTGCGCGGCCGGGTCGCGGTCGAGCGCGAGGACGTTTACCTCGGGCGCGGCATTGAGCAGCGCACGGGTGTGCCCGCCGCCGCCGAAAGTGCAATCGAGATAACGGCCACCAGGCCGCGGCACGAGGAATTCCAACACCTCGTGCAACAGGACGGGCTGGTGGCCGGTGGATGACATGGCCGGCAGAGCAAAATTAATGGGCGCGCCGCGCATGCAAAGATTCCGGAGCAAAGAAGTTGGCGGTGCGGGAGAAAACACAACGCAGCGTGAGGCTGTCCCGCACGCGCGGCATGACCGGGCCGAGTGAACGGGCGGACGAAGCTTCGTCCGCGTCGATCCAGGCGGGAAAACCCTGGCGTGATCCGAAAGCGGCTGCACCGAAGAGCGGTAGCCGCGAGCGCTGTCTTTTGTTGGGTGTGTTCATGAGCAATCTCTGGTTGGTTGTTGCTGATGCTCGTTGAAGCGGGCGTGGATTGACTGGCTGGCTAAATTCCGATGCGGCGCATGAGGTCGCCGAAGTTTTCGCCGGCGGTGCGGGCTTCGACCTTGGTCCAGCGGTCGGGCGCCCAGATGGCGAATTTGTTGAGCGAGCCGACAAGGACGGCGTCTTTCGCGATGCCGGCGTACTTCAGGAGTTCGGCGCTCACGCCGAAGCGGCCCTGCTTGTCGAAGCTGAACGAAAGGGTCTGCGCGAAGAAACGCGCGAAGGCGTCCTGCGCGTCGCGGTCGGTGAGAGCCTTGGCGGAAACTTTTTCGTGGAGCTTCTCGACCTCGGCCGGCGGGAGCACGGCGATGTACCCGTCGGGGTGCGGCGTGGCCAGGAACGTATCGGTCTCCTCATGCGCAAAACGCCAGGCCGATGGAATCGTGAGCCGACTCTTATCGTCGAGGGTATGCCGGAAAAGGCCGGTATAAAAAGGTTTGCCGTTATTAGCCATTAGGGACGGTGGCGCATGACTGCCCCACCACGCCCCAATTTCCCCCATATTAACCCACACAAGTCAAGAAATCTCCGCCCTGTTTATGTAATTTTTTGGGGAAAATCTCCTATACTCATGCGCTGTAAGAAACCGCTACTCATGCCGACGGACTACAACTCATGCCGACAGCGATTTTAAGAGCGGATTTGGATTTCCCTCTGAAAACGGCAGATGCGAACGAAACGCCGCCGACTCATGCCGACAGGTTTACCGCTCTGCAGGTAGATCAGTTTACACCAAATGGCCGTCCAGCTGCCTCAGATGGAAATTTTGCCGGTAAAACCAGCGCGTAACCGCAACGACTCATGCCGACGGAGGGACACAGCCCCCTGGCGCGGTACATCGGAAATGTCGCGCCGACACTACATCGGTAATTTAAAACGGTCGCGTTTCCAGAGAAGAATTCCGATCAACAAGGCATAGGCCAGAACCACGATGAGGTTGAACCCAATAACTTCTGCCGGCGATGCAGCAATTATGTGGAAACGGTTAGCCGCCAAGCTGGCCTTGTAGAATTTGGCAGGATTTGCCCGTGCACACCATTGCCAAAAGTTGAAGATAAACAGGGTGAACGATCCCCAAAAAATTGGCATTGACGCGAGAGACCAAAACCACCGACCAGAAAAATTATAGAGGCGCGGGGGATTTTTCAGACCGCGCCACGCCCAGAATAATATCAGCGCATTAAATATCGAAATCACAATGGCCGCATGGAAATTGTGGTTCCTCAGTGACCGGAATATGCTTATTGCCATAATAACCAACGGAAACGCCATGAGTTTTGCCCTCTTAAGATGGCTGGTTGATCTGATTCCGGACGAATTTACCACAGGACCAGTTTCTTTCTTGGGCCATTTAAAGTCGTTTTCGTCAAAGGTCTTTTCTTCGATTTGAATTTGCTGCCGACGACGGCTTAGGAACACGGACAGCCCGGCGCCAAGAGTGCACCAGAGAAATATAATTATCGCCCTCACGATATTGAAGCCAAAAGATGCAGGACCTAAAATAAATTTCCCAAAATTCCAAAGGGCCGCAATAAAAAGGATCTGCAGGCCCACTCGGATGCTAGTCATTAGGACTACGAATTTCCGCTCGCGCCGCGACTTGGTACGGTCAGCTATCGCTCGCACCGAGACAAATCCGCTGCCAAGCAGGGCAAACAAGTTACCCACCGATCCCAAGATTGCGGCACTTTTTGCAGCTGTGCCACCTGCGGCCAAGGTCGCGCTGACGGCGGTGGCTTTGGCCGAAGATGCCGCCACCGGCAAGGCCGACAACACAACTTGCGTGAACGCCGGGCCCGGCGAAGTTTTCCCCAGCGCGCCTTCGACAAAAGCGAGAACCTCCTCTTGCAAAAGTTTTCGTCCCCGCACAAGCCGTTGCTTGACCGTATCGGCGGACAATTCCAGCGCCAGCGCCACTTGTTCAACCGATTCATGCTGGCGATAGAACAAGATCAGCGGTTCGCGATAGGTTTCAGGGATGCGCTCCAGTGAACGCCACAGAATGCCTTCCTCCTCCCGGCTGATGGCCTGGTCCAGCGGGTGTGGTCCCGGCGCTGGCAGTTTGTCCAATGTTTCCATCGGCTCCGCCTCGTGCGCCGGTTCGTGGTTCTGCCCACGCCGGGCTCGATGGCTGAGATTTCTGACAATGATGCAAAGCCATGAGCGCAGTTTTGCCGGCTCGCGCAATCCGGAAAGATTCTTCCAAGCCGTGGTAAAAGTTTCTTGGGCCAGATCCTCGCTTTGGCTCAGGCTGCCGGAGGAACTATATGCGAGCGAACAAACCAGGGCCTGATATCTCGCCACAATCTGGCCAAAGGCATCCCGATCACCACGCAGACTGCGCGCAACCAACTCTGCGTCGTTAACTTCCACGGGGGATATGGCTTCGGTTGTCATCATAATACCGTATAAGAGCCAAAAACGACGAAGCGGTGACAAAATAAATGCCTCATGTACGTTTTTTCCATTCAGGGGGCCTCTGTTTTTGCCAAGCTGTAAAAACAAGAAGCATAATTCCTTAATTTTTAAGCAATCACCGCTGCACCTCGCATTATTCATTACCCGGCAAATGAGGTCAAACCAACAGGCATGACACCTGCCGCCCCGTGTGGGCGCTGGCTGCCGCTGTAAATCCGTCGGCATGAGTATTAGAGGCTTTTTGAGCAGTTTTGAGCATGGCTACTCCCACCACACTTTTCCGGGCACGCGTGCCCAAAGCCCGCCTTCAGCGCGCCGAGAAAATCCTCGCTCGCCTTGGGATCAAACCCACCGATGCGGTGAACATGCTGCTTGCTCAAATCGAAATACGTCAGGACATGCCTTTCGCGGTCACGGCTCATCCGAAACCGCTCTTGACGCCGGACGAACAGGCAACCGCTTGGAATCAATCTCTTGGTGAATACTAACCCACAACCGAAGCAAGCCCATCACCGCGGCCAGCGGTAGCCGAGACCGACGAGGAAAATATCGGAGTCGCGGTTATAATTGCTGACGACCCGATCCCAGACCACCCGCACAAGCCAGTGATCGGAGAGCCGCGCGGAACAGGTGAGTGAAACCATGGGCGCGATCGCCACTGGGATCTTCTCGGCCGTCGTGGTGACCGGGTGCTTTTGATCGATAAAAACATAAGGGCCGACACCCAGGCCGACGGCGATGCGCTCGTCGAAAAACGTGTTGACCGGCCAGATCTGGGTCGCGAATCCGTTTCGCCGGACGATTTTTGGGTCGCCCTCATAAATGGCCGAGGCCGTCCAATCGAGGTGGGACATGACACCCCGGCGATACTCGATCGCATAGGCGACCGACTTCGCGCTGAACAAAGTGTTCACGATACTCTGGCCGGTAAAAGCGGTGATTTCGTTTTCCGTGACGTAGTACGCTTCATCCGCGGCGTCGCCGAGTTTTCCGGGAGTGGGTTTTTTATCCCGCCCAAACCAAAAGCCAATGCCCACCGCGGCGGTTTCCACCTTGATGTCGCTGGTGGGGGTGATGCGATTGATCATGAACCGGGCGAACCATCGGTCCGACAGGTAGTACGTGGCGGTAAAACTTAAGATCAGTGACGTGCCATGGATATTCGCCGAATTGCCGCCGGGCAGCGGCTGCGTGTCATAGTAATAGTACGGTCCGGCGCCCAGGGCCAGCGAGAGTTTGTTATCAAAAAGAGGCAGCACGCCCCAAAGCTCCAACGCCGTGCCGTCCCGGCGATGGCCCGCCACATGGCCTTCGTTGATATAGGCCACCGACGCGGCCAGGTTCCGATAAAAATCCTGGCGGTAATCGACCTGCCAGGTGTAGCTCGACCGTTTCAAATCCGTATTGATGGTCATGTCGCCGCCGAGGAAGGTCAGCTCCTGCGCGTGGAGATTAAGGCTTGCGCAAAGCAGGAAGCAGGTGAGCGCAGAGAATTTCGAAAGGCGAATAAAGTGCATCATTTTGTTTATAGTGTTACCGGCATGGCGGATGAAAAATACACAGGTGTCGGCCCCAGTGACATGGGGTGTTACCCGACTAACAGGCTGTTGAAAAACTCTGCTGAGCCGCCGTTGCGATCAGAAAGCGCTGTCCGCCAGGCGGCTCAGCAGAGTTTTTTCAACAGCCTGTTAGCGGTTTTCCACTGTATAAACACGGCTAAGGCTTGATGAGCTCGGACAGGATCCCTCTTTTGGCTGGCGGCTGGGCGACAGGCGTGGGCGACTTTACCGGGATTTTGGGAGACCACTTCAGCCAGTCCTTGTCGGGCTCGGATGCGAGGGCGAATTGGGTGTCGTTCGGTGCCGCCGGCGCGAGCGGGCCAGCATCGGGCGTGGCGAAAGCGACCCCGCCCGTGATCAACGACTCGAGCGACGTGTCCTTGAGCTGGGCTCCGCCGAAGAGACTGACCTTGAAAGAGAATCCGCCAGCGTTCCAAAACTTGGAGTTGGTGCGCACGAGATCGACGTAAGGGGCCTCGATGTGAATGCGGATCAACACCGACGTTGAATCATCGGAGAGGCGGCTGGCTTCCACCTCCCCCACCTTGAATTCGCGGTAGAATACCGGGGCGCCCGTCGTCAGCGAGCCGAGCTGGTCGCTTTCCAAGATAAAAGTCCGACCCTGGTCGATGACATTCGGAGCCGGTGTCTGGTCAAGGCCCGTGAAGCGCTCTACCGTCGGCCCCTGGCCAGGCAACACGGTGAGGCGCACTCCACTGACCAGGGTGTCGAGCCCGCTCACGCCCGAGAAGCCGATTTCCGGGCGCACAATCCAGAATTGCGAGCCCGCGCGGGCGAGCGACGCCGCGCTCTTTTTCAGGCGCAAGCGAATACTGACGCCTTCCAGTCCCGGCTTTAGCTCCACCGCTTCCACCGTGCCGGCGGAAACTCCCTTGTACTCGAGCATGGTTTTTCCAGCCTCGACGCCTGCACCGTCGGCAAAATCGATCGTGATCTCAGGCCCGCGGTTCTGCAGTTCGCGGAATCCCATCCAGCCGCCAATCGCGAGCGCGATCAACGGAACGACCCAGATGAGCGGAAAGGCGGAGGCATTGGACACGTTTGGTGCAGGGGGAGAATTCATGATGAGGATGGGGCGCGCCAGAGAATGCGCGGGTCGAACGCCTGGGTGGCGAGCACGGTCAGCACCACCACCGCCGCGAAGGCCACGATGCCGCTACCCGCGATCACTGTCGAAAATTCACCAAACTGCACCAACCCCGCGAGGAAGGTGGCCAGGAAGACGTCGAGCATTGACCAGCGTCCGATGAAATCGAGGACGGCATAAATTCGTGTCAGGCGCCGTGCATCCACGGAGGCACCCCGCCGCGCGTTCAGCAGCAGCCAGCCCAGCCCCACGAGCTTGAGCACGGGAATGATGATGCTCGCCGTGAACACAATGATCGCGAGCACCCACAGGCCCTGCCGCCAAAGCTCGACCGTGCCGGAGAAAATGGTGTCGCTGCGGCTGCGGCCGGAGGTCTCCGTGCTCAGGACGGGAAGCAGGTTGGCCGGCACCAGCATGATCGCGGCGGCCAGCGCCAGCGCGGCAGCGGTGGAAGGGTTTTTGAACCTGGCCAGCACAGGGAAGTTTTTCAATGCGAGACAGCGGCATCGGATCCGCCGGTAGAGTGAGTCGTGGCAGCCGAATCGAAATCAAAACTGTGTTGCGCGATCAGGAGTGAAAGGGCCATCGCGCAGTAGCACCAGAATCCAGGGCCGATGGTGACTTCAACGACGCTGCCCAGCTTCATCAAGGCGACGAGGATCGCCAGCACCTGCACCTCGGGAATCGCCCAGTGTTGGAGGACACGGGCCACTCGAAATAAAAACCGGAGATCTTCATTTTGCCAACCCATGCGGGAGGACGTGTGCAAAACCGCCAAGGTGGCGAGAAGCGCGAACGGCAGGAGTCCGCCGCAAAGAAAAACCAGGAAGGCCAGCGGGTACATGCCACCGTCCCACAGGCTCCAAACGCCGGTGAACAAAAGGCTGATTCGCTCGTCGCCCAGCTTGCCCGCGCTGACGAACGGCAACAGCGCCGCTGGCAAAGCAAAGATCAAGCCGGTGATGGAAAAAACCAGGGCGGTGTCGGGTCCCAGTCGCGCGCCTTGGGCCAACACCGCTTCGCAGCGCACGCAAAGCGCTTTCTCTCCAGGTTCAAGGCGAACCGGCCGGTGTTCCTGGCCACATAAGTGGCATGCTAGGCGTGCCTTTGAGTCCATCGCGGGAGTGAGAGGTGAGCATGATATCGTAACCATTAGCCGCTTGAGTTAATGCCGCCCGAACCCGGGTGGATGGATATCGACATCAAAATGGCCTCGTGGTTCACCGTCTCGGTGGTCATTGTCTCGGTGGTCGTCGTCCCGGCGTTCGCCGCCCCAGCCGCCACCGTCGAGCCACGGGCCGTCGTGATACCACGGCCCCTCATCGTGATAATAACCGCCGCCGTCCACGATGCACCCGCCCAACCCAAATTGCAGGCTGAACAAGACCAACGTGATGAGGAGAATTTTTTTGGTGTTTTTCATGGGTGGTTGACGGGGTTGGCGTTGTTTTCGTATTCCACCACGCCGACCGTGCCACCGGTGGGATCGGCAATCATGGCGAACCGGCTGCCAAATGCGGCGTCATGCGGAGCCACCACCATGTCCCCGCCGAGTGCCGACACCCGCGCGAGCGTCTCATCGAGATTCGAGACGCGAATGACGCCCAGCCAACCGGGTTTGGCACCCTCGCGATCCGGGAGGACCGACACACCACCGCGATTGAGCTCATCGCTCGAAAGCAGCAATTGGTTCTTTTTTCCAGAGCGGGCGTCGAGCGCCACAGTATAGTTGAAGATCTGCCGGTAAAAAGCTGCCGCGCTCAGCGGGTCTTTCGTCAGCAGGTGAAACCAATTCCAGTCGCCGGGCGCCGGCTCGACATCGGCGGAGTCGCCTGAACTCGACTGAAGCAGACCAACGGGGGAACCCTCTTGGTCGGTGATAATCGCCTGCCAGCCGATGTGAGGAAACTCGCGGGCCGGGGCACGCACTTCCCCACCCGCCTTGGGCACAAGCGAAAGGGCTGATCCGATATCTGTGACTGCGATGTAATTGATCCAGCGGGAGGCGTGCGGCGTGGACGATGGGGATCGTTGCCTCAATCCAGCGACCGGATGGTTCCCATTGCTAAACACGGTGTAGGCCATGCCGTGCTGGTCGAGCGTGACGGCGGTCCAGCCGAATACGCCTGAGTAAAATTTCGTCGCGGCGACGGAATCGTTGGTGAACAATTCGGCCCAGACAAATTTACCAGGGTGGGTTTCGTTGGTGGCGGGATCGTTAAGCGGCGGGAATTTCGCGGCGCGGGCGGAGGCGGCAAACCCGATCAGGCCCAGCATCGCCGTCGCGACAGCGACAACGGTCGCCAGCCGGCGATAAATGGAAGTCGTGTGCATGCAGCTTGGAAAATAACCGATAGGTCGAAACACTGAAATGGGGTGTTACCCCCGTCGTCGAACATCAACATTCAACATCGAACGCCCAACATCCAACTCCAGACACTGGAAGGAAAGTAATTGGTCGTTTGGTTTTGGTATTTAGTTCGGGCGCTCTACTCCGCCCTTTGACCGCACTCAGGGCTACGAAGAGCACCGCAAGCGTTGAATCGAGACCAACTACTAATTACCAACTACTGCTTCAGGCACCCTGCCCTTCGGAAGCCCCAAGCAGGCAGGCCAACACCCCATAGCACCGCCGCGCTGCCGACGTTAAGATTGCTTTATAGTGATCCATTATATCGAAGCGGTCCGTATTTTTTTTAGTCGGATGAATTTGCGGCGATTGGCCCTTCCTTGTCTCTGCGCCTTCGCCCTCATCGCCAGCGCCCGCCTGTCGGCCCAATCGACGGACGCCACTCCCACGCAGCGGGCGCGCACGGCGCCTGTCCTCACGATTTATTTCGAGAACGATGTTTTCTACGGTACCGACCGCCACTACACCGCCGGAGAAAAAATCTCCTGGCTTTCCGCCGATCTCACCGCGTGGGGTTGGAAGGGGTGGCGCAAGGACATCGTCGATGCCCTGCCGTTCGTGAATCGTCCCGAGGGCCAGAAAAACTTTGGCGTCGCCTTCGGCCAGAGCATGTATACGCCGCAGAACCTCACGCTCCGCACGCCCGATCCCAAGGACCAGCCCTACGCCGGCTGGACCTATCTCGAACTCGCTTTCATCAGCAAGACACCCGTCATCAACGACACGCTCGCCATCCAGTTTGGCATGGTCGGCCCGGACAGTTATGCCGAACAAACTCAGGACATCGTCCACCAATTGATCGGCGATCCAAAGCCGCAAGGCTGGGCTCACCAGCTGCACAACGAGCCGGGTGTGAACCTCATCTACGAGCGCAGCTGGCGCATCTATGCGCACACGCTCAACGATATCCTCGGCGTCGACCTCGTGCCTCGCGCCGGCGCCTGCCTCGGCAACGTGCAAACCTACGCCAACGCCGGCGGCATCCTGCGGTTCGGTTTCAATCTCCCGAGCGATTTTGGAATCCAGCTCGCCAGCCCCGGCAGCATCGGCAGCGCGCCCTCCGACGACCTGGATCCGCGCGTCTCCCCCACCCGCAATTTCAGCCTTTTCGCTTTCACCGCGGTGGATGGTCGCGCCGTGGCGCGGGACATTTTTCTCGACGGCAACACCTTTCGCTCCAGCCCCTCCGTCAACAAGGAGCCCTTTGTCCTCGACCTGAGCGCCGGCCTCGGCCTTGTCGCCGGCCGCTGGCAATTTACGTTCACCCAGGTGAGACGCTCGCGCGAATTCAAGACCCAGCAGCAATCCCACGACAATTTCGGCTCGGTCAGCTTGTCCCGCGCCTTCTAGGGCACTTTAAATAAAACTGCAGCCATATCGCCTGGACCACGGCGAGGATGTCGTTCCCTCGGCTCGGACGCTTGGTATGGTAAGCGATCAGCCAGATTTTTTGCCACGAAAGGTCACAGAGAGCTCAAAGCAAGGTTGTTCTCTGTGTTCTTTGTGATCCTTCTTGGCAGCGCTAATTTTAATACCGCTTTAGTAGTATATAATATACAAATAAATCCCATCGGGTAACACCCCATATCGGCCGAGGCACAGGTGCCGTATATATCCTGCATGACAATCAAAAACCTGTTTCCGTTGCCCCTGGTGGCACTCGTCGCGCTGCTCTGCGCCCCTGCTCCCGGGTTCGCCCGGTCCATCCTGCTCACCGCAGAAAACTTCACGATTCTCGGCGGCACGGCCATCACCAGCAGCGGTGTGGCTGGCACGACGATCAAGAACGGCAACATCGGTCTCGCCCCGGGCGCGACCAGCGGGATCACCGGCTTTCCGCCGGGCGGTGGTGACCGGGGAGCGATCATCTCCACCGGTTTGGTGACCGGCCAGGCGCGACTGGATCTCATCACGGCCGAGGTCAGCTTGGCCGGCATGGCGGCCAACGCGGACATGAGCAACATCGACTTGGGCGGCAAGACCCTGGCCCCCGGTGTGTATAAATTTACCGGCGCCGCGGGGCAGACCGGCGCACTCGTACTCGACGCCCAGGGAAAAAACAACGTGTTCTGGGTTTTCCAAATCGCCACCGCACTTACCACCTCGATAAATTCGTCGATTACGGTTATCAATTTGGGTTCCAATGGCGGCAGCGATGACGCCATCTATTGGAATGCCGGGAGCGCCATCAATATCGGCGGCAACAATATGATCGTCGGAAACTACCTGTCGGGCACCAGCATCACTTTCGGCACCACCACGAGTGGCAGCGGCCGGGCCCTGGCGTTGGCCGGGGTCTCCCTCAACCAAAACGTTATCGACGCCCACGGCGGCCCGGCGGGCAGCGACTGGACCGGCGGCTTGATCCTGGGTCCCACGGGCGGCGTGGCGCTCGCCCAATTTCCGTCTCCTTCCTGTATCACGGTGGACGCATCCGGCAATCTCTACGTGGGTGATTCTTCCATCAATACGATCCAAGCCATCTCACCGACTGGAGCCGTGAGCTTAGTCGCCGGCTCGACCGGGTTGGGCGGTTCGACCGATGGCACCGGCACGGGCGCCCTGTTCCGCCAGCCAGGCGGTATCGTGGTGAACAGTTCAGGCACCCTTTATGTTGCCGATACCGGCAACTCGACGATTCGCAAAATCGCGCCCGGTGGCATCGTTACCACCTTGGCCGGCTCCGCGGGAAACAAAGGTTATCAAGACGGCGCCTCCGCCTTGTTTAATTCACCCGTTGGAATTTCGCTGGATGCGTTGGGTAATCTTTACGTGGCCGATTCAAAAAATGCTGTGATCCGCAAGATCTCCTCAGGTGGCACCGTCGCCACCTTCTCCGGAACTGGGTCGATTGGATCGACCGATTCACCTGCGCGGTTCAACTCCCCCTTTGGCGCGGCCGTGGATTTCAGCACGGGCCTTGTCTATGTCGCCGACAGCGATAACAATACCATCCGCAAAATCACGCCGCTCGGTGTCGTCACGACGCTGGCGGGCACGGCCCTGACCACCGGCTCGACCGATGGCACCGGCGGCAACGCGCTCTTTAATCTACCGCAAGGCGAGGCCACGGACACCGCCGGCAATGTCTATATCGCAGATACCGCCAGCTCCACCATCCGCAAGATGACTCCTAGTGGCACCGTGACGACGATTGCGGGCCAGGCGGGAGTTGAAGGCCTGTCGGACGGGACTGGCACCGGCTCCTTATTTAATCAACCCGAGGCCCTGACCGTGGACACCGTTGGCAATATTTACGTGGCGGATACCGGCAACGCTGCCATCCGCAAAATTACACCGGTCGGCATCGTGACCACCATAACGACATCCACGCCAATAGCCTCAACACCGGCCCCTGCACCGGCGAGCAGCACTGGCGGCGGTGGCGCATTCGATGACTGGTTCATCCCGGCCCTCGCGGCCCTTGCCTTCGTACGCCGACGTTTCCGCAAGCACACACAAAGCTGAGCTTATCATTCCCGAAAATATCAAGCCCGCTCCCACGAGCGGGCTTTTTCTGCGTACTCTTGTTACTTGTCACCTGAGACTTGGCACTTCACGAGCGGGCAGGGCAACACCCCATATCGGCAGAGGCGCAGGAGGCGTATACCTCCTGTATGATAATCAAGAATTTGATTCCTATGCCCGTTGTGGCCCTCGTCGCGCTGCTGTGCGCTCCTACCCCCGGGTTCGCCCGGTCCATCCTGCTCACCGCAGAAAACTTCACGGTCCTCGGCGGCACGGCCATCACCAGCACCGGTGTGGTTGGCACGACGATCAAGAACGGCAACGTCGGTCTCGCTCCGGGCGCAACCACCGGAATCACCGGCTTTCCGCCGGCCGTGGTGACCGGGGGAGCGATCATCTCCACCGGTTTGGTGACCGGCCAGGCACGGCTGGATCTCATCACGGCCGAGGTCAGTTTGGCTGGCATGGCGTCCAACGCGAACATGAGCAACATCGACCTGGGCGGGAAGACCCTGGCTCCGGGTGTTTATACCTTTAGCGCCGCCGCGGGACAGACCGGTGCACTCAAGCTCGATGCCCAGGGAAAAAATAATGTGTTCTGGGTTTTCCAAATCGGCACCGCGCTTACCACCTCGATAAATTCGACGATTACCGTTATTAATTTGGGTTCCAATGGCGGCAGCGATGACGCCATCTATTGGAACGCCGGGAGCGCCATCAATATCGGCGGCAACAATGCGATCGCCGGGAATTACCTGTCGGGCACCAGCATCACTTTTGGCTCCACCACGAGTGGCAGCGGCCGGGCTCTCGCTTTGGCCGGGGTCTCCCTCGACCACACCGTCCTCGACGCCCACGGCGGCCCGGCTGGCAGCGATTGGACCGGCGGCTTGGCCCTCGGCGCCCCCGGCGGTCCCGCCGCGCCCTCTTTGCTTCCGTCTCCCTCCTGCATTGCGGTGGATGCATCCGGCAACCTCTTTGTGGGCGATTCCTCCCTCAATACGATCCAGGAAATTTCACCAACGGGAGTCGTGAGCCTCGTCGCCGGCTCGTCGGGATTGGGCGGTTCGACCGATGGCACCGGCACGGGCGCCCTCTTCAACCAGCCGGGTGGTATTGTCATCAACAGCTCAGGTCTATTGTTTGTGGCCGATACCGGCAACTCGACGATTCGCGAAATTGCCCCCGGCGGGATTGTCACCACCTTCGCCGGCTCCGTTGCCAATAAGAGCTACAAAGACGGCACCGGCACCGCCGCCTGGTTTAATTCACCGGTCGGAATCGCCGTGGATGGATTCAACAACCTGTATGTGGCAGATTCAAAAAATACGGTCATCCGCAAGATCAGCTTGACCGGCACGGTTACCACCTTCGCCGGAGCCGCTGGAGTTATCGGATCAACCGATTCGCCGGCACGGTTCAATAATCCCTATGGCCTGGCCGTGGCTTTCAGCACGAGCACGGTCTACGTCGCCGACAGCGACAACAACACGATCCGCAAAATCACGTCGCTCGGTGTCGTCACGACGCTGGCGGGCACGGCCCTGACCACCGGCTCGACGGATGGCACTGGCGGCAGCGCGCTCTTTAATCTACCGCAAGGCGAGGCCACGGACACCGCGGGTAATGTCTATATCGCGGATACCGCCAACTCTACCATCCGCAAAATGACGCCGGGCGGCACCGTGACGACCATTGCAGGCCAAGCCGGAGTCCAAGGCCTGGCCAACGGAACCGGCACCGCCGCCTTGTTCAATCAGCCCGAGGCCTTGGCCGTGGACACGGTTGGCAATATTTACGTGGCGGATACCGGCAACGGTGTTATCCGCGAAATTTCGCCGGTCGGCGTCGTGACCACGCCCATTCTGTCCCCGTCACCAACATCACCACCGGCACCCGCACCAGCGCCCGCCCCTGCACCAGCGAGCCATGGCAGTGGCGGCGGTGGCGCATTCGATGACTGGTTCCTTGGGTTCCTGGCGTTCGCCGGCCTCCTGCGCTGGAAACACCGCAAGGCCTAGAGCGGTTTTAAAATTAGTGTAGCCACAAAGGATCACAAAGAGCTCAAAGAAGGCATATATTTTCGAAGGCTTTTTCTCGACTCACACTCGATCCGTAAACACCACGTCGTTCACCCGCTTTTGTCATGATCTCCCCCACTTCCTTTTCCGAGACCTTGCCGACTTCGCGCCCTGCCGTCGATCCCGCCGACGAGAAAACCCCCTCAAGCCAGGAGGCCGTGCATGACGCCGAGCTGGTCCGGCGTTTCAACGCCGGGGACGACTCGGCCTTCGTCGAGATCGTCACGCGCTATCGCGGAAAAATGTTCGCCATCGCGCTCTCCCATCTGCGAAACCACGCCGACGCCGAGGAAATCGCCCAGGACACTTTCATCCGCGCGCATCGCGGCCTGGCACGTTTCCGCGGGGACTCCTCACTCGCCACCTGGCTGCACCGCATCACCTTCAATCTCTCGCACAACCGCTATTGGTATTTTTTCCGCCGCCACCGCCATAACTCGCTGTCGCTCGACTCCGCCATCAGCGATGACAACCAGGCGACCGTCTCCGACTTGATCGCCAGCGATACGCCGAGTCCGGCCCGCGAAGAAGCGAACCGCGAATTTTTAGCGCACGTCAAAACGTGCATGGATAAACTCAGCGCCCAACAGCGCGAAATCCTCACGCTGCGCAACGGATTGGACCAATCCTACGAGGGCATCGCCCAAACGCTCGGGATCAGCCTGGGCACGGTGAAAAGCCGCATTGCCCGCGCGCGCGATAATCTCCGCGAGCTTCTCGTCGAAACGTATGCCGAGTTCGAGCCGGGCACTTCGCCTTTTTCCCAGTGGTTCGAACCCAGCCGGCCCGCCAGCCACCGGAACGGCGCCTGTGCCTGAGCAAAATCTTTCTCATTCTCTCAGACGCCTCAAATCGAGAATGAGAACGATTAAGAGAACGACCGAATGAAGCCGAAGCGCACGCGACAAGAAAGCTGAGCATCGCCGTAAAACACCTCTCGTGGTAGGGTAACACCCCATACTCCCCAGCGGCCTTACGACCTACACTTACGTGTGCAGAAACGGGAGTAACCGCTTGCCCCTGGAGCGTCCGACCGAACCATGCGCGACCCTTCCCTCCAGTTTCCGATCACCAAGAATACTCTTGCATGAAAACCAAAGGTTCCAAATCCACCACCCTGGCAACTAGTTTGCCCAAGTGCCTCACGGGCATCCAAGGTCTCGATGAAATCACCGGCGGCGGATTTCCGCGCGGGCGGCCCACGCTCGTCTGCGGCAGCGCGGGATGCGGCAAGACGCTATTGGCCGCGGAATTCCTCGTGCGCGGCGCGGCGCAATTCGGCGAGCCGGGTGTGTTGATGGCTTTCGAGGAGACGGAAGCGGAGTTGAAGGCCAACGTGGCGTCACTCGGATTCGATTTGGACGGCCTGGTTCGGCGCAAAAAAATCGTCATCGACTACGTCCATATCGAGCCAAGTGAAATCCAGGAGAGCGGCGATTACGACCTGGAAGGATTGTTCGTCCGGCTCAATCACGCGATTGATTCCATCGGCGCCAAGCGCGTGGTGCTGGACACGCTGGAGGCGCTGTTTTCCAGCCTGGCCAACGAAGCCATCCTGCGCGCCGAGTTGCGCCGCCTCTTTCGCTGGCTCAAGGTCAAGGGCGTAACCGCCGTCATCACGGCCGAGCGCGGGCGCGAACAACTGACGCGCCATGGGCTGGAGGAATACGTGTCCGATTGCGTCATCCTGCTCGACCACCGGGTCAACGACCAGATTGCCACGCGGCACCTGCGGGTGGTGAAATATCGCGGCGCACGGCACGGCACCAATGAATTTCCGTTTCTCATCAGCAACGAGGGCATCAGCGTGCTGCCCATCACGTCGCTGGGACTGAATCATAAAATATCGAGCGAGCGGATTGCCACCGGCATTCCCCGGCTCGACTCGATGCTGGGTGGGCGGGGCTTTTTCCGCGGCAGCAGCATCCTGCTCACGGGCACGCCCGGCACCGGCAAGACCATCGTCGCGGCCAACTTTGCCCAGGCCGCCGCCCTGCGCGGGGAGCGCGTGCTCTTTTTCTCGTTCGAGGAATCGCCCAACCAAATTATCCGCAACATGCATTCCATCGGGTTGCGCCTGGAGCCACTGGTCAAACGCGACCTGCTGCGGTTTCACTCGGCGCGGCCCTCACTCTACGGCTTGGAAATGCACCTGGCCACGATGTTCAAGGAGATCGCCACGTTTAAACCCGCCGTCGTCATCGTGGATCCGATCACCAGCCTGATGGACGCGGGCACCGACTCCGAAAGCAAGGGGATGGTGACGCGGTTGATCGATTACCTGAAGGGCGGACAGGTCACCTCGCTCTTCACCAGCCTGACGCAGGGCGGCCACTCGCTGCAGCAAAGTGAAATGGCCATGTCTTCGCT
>Ga0210395_10000798_pt1 | contig 24334 bp, 22 predicted proteins | sample IncBWH4OmetaG_FD_150861 | JGI IMG/M metagenome (GOLD analysis project Ga0210395, IMG submission 150861) | Forest soil microbial communities from Barre Woods Harvard Forest LTER site, Petersham, Massachusetts, United States - Inc-BW-H-4-O ... | reverse complement strand
CACCGCGATTGCGATCGATCGCGCCTTCATCGGCTCCTGCACCAATGCGCGGATCGAGGATTTACGCGCGGCGGCCGCGGTTCTCGCCGGCCGTACAAGCAAGGTGCCCGGGCTGGTGTCGCCCGGCTCGTCATTGGTCAAGCGCCAGGCCGAGGAAGAAGGCCTCGACCGCATCTTCCGCGACGCCGGCCTGGAATGGGGTGAATCCGGCTGTTCGATGTGCGTCGGCATCAACGGCGACATTGTCGCGCCCGGCGAACGCTGCGCCTCGACCACCAATCGCAATTTTCGCGGCCGGCAGGGTCCTGGCGCGCGCACCCATCTGATGTCGCCGGCCATGGTCGCGGCTGCCGCGGTGGCGGGGCGCCTGGCGGACGTGCGGCCGCTCTTGGCCGGCCGAAAGGTTTGAGCGCCATGGACAAGTTCACCCGACTAACCGCGACGGCATGTCCACTGAACGTGACCAACATCAACACCGACCAGCTGCTGCCCGCACGCTATCTCAAATGGCCGCGCGCGGCGGGCCTCGGCAAGGTGCTGCTGCAAGACCTGCGCTTCGACTCCGCAGGCCGTGAGCAACCGGATTTCCCGCTCAACCGGCCGCAATGGCGCGACGCGAAAATCATCGTTGGCGCCCGCAATTTCGGCTGCGGCTCGTCGCGCGAGGCCGCCGTTTATGCGCTGTACGACTACGGCGTTCGCTGCGTGATCGCACCGTCGTTCGGCGACATTTTTGCCGGCAATGCCGTGCAGAATGGTTTGCTCACCGCCGCCGTTCCCGACGACGTGGCGGCGGAAATCATGGCACAGCTGACAACGGCGCCGGGGACGCCCGTCACCGTCGACCTCGAACTGCAGACCATCACATTCGGAAATCACAGCTACGGTTTCACCATCGATCCGGTCCGGCGACTGCGGCTGCTCAACGGCTGGGACGATATCGCACTCACCGCAAGCTTCTCCGACCCGATCGCGGCTTTCAAAGCGGCGGATCGTATCAACCGCACATGGGCTTTCCCGTCCGAATAGAGACCGCGACGGTGCGCCATCGGACTGTAAAATACGTCCCAGACGCTGGCGGTTCGGCTGGGTGTACAATAGAAGCATTGGCGATGGATCGTTTTAGGGTGCCTGGATCGTGAGATTGCTGAAACGCTGGTTGCGCCGCCTGCTCGTCCTGGGGCTGGGCATCCTGAGTGTCTGGTTGATCGTTTATGTCTTCCGGTTGACCGATCACAGGCTGCCGACGATTTTGGCGTTGGCCCTCACTTATGGCATCGCCGCGTACATTGTCCTGCCGCGCGTCGTTCGCGTCGGTCTTAAGATCCTCCTGCGCAAACGCGTGCCGCGCTTCACGATCACCGGCGACGGCTTGCCCGGCGACCCCGTCAATATCGTGCTGATAGGAACGCGCCAACAGCTTCAGGCCGCCTTTGCCGCCGTGGGCTGGTCGGAGGCCGATCGGCTGTGTCTGACAAGCTCGTGGCACATGGTTCGGGCGTTCGTACTCAACTCACCCTATGCAACCGCGCCATTCAGCACCCTCTATCTGTTCGGACGCGGCCAGGACATCGGTTTCCAGAAGGCGATCGATAACAGCCCACGCAAGCGCCATCACATTCGATTCTGGGCAACCAGTCTCACGCAAGCCGAGGCCACCGTGGGAACAGCCGGCTTCTGGCTGAACACCGACCGGCCGCCGCACCATGAGCGTGTTCTCTGGGTCGGAGCCGGCACCAAGGATACCGGCCTCTCCTTGACCAAACTCACATTCCAGATCACCCACGCGACCGATTCGGATACCAATGCCGAGCGGGATTACATCATTGCCGAGCTGACGAAAAATGGCGTCATCGTCGACGCCAATTCATATAAATCCGGCCAACGTCTGCGCACCGAGCACGTCAACCACTACATTACCGATGGTGAAGTCACCGTGGCGAGCCTGGCACCTCCTGCTCAGGATTCGTGACCGACGCAACATGCGATGAATGCGACCCGCCGATCAGGCGTCGAAAAGGAGCCATTCCATGAACCAGCATCACTTCCACGCCGTCGTATGGATCGACCACCGGGAGGCCCGCGTGTTCCATTTCAGCCCGACCGACATAGACCGGCTCACGCTGCACCCGGATGATCCGACCCGGCACATCCACCACAAGGCAAATTCCATTGGCAGCGGACACGCCGCGGTGGACCACGAGTTTCTTCAAGCCGTCGCGGAGGCCATCGCGGACGCCGGTGAAGTTCTCATTACCGGACCGGCCAATGCAAAGACGGACTTGGTCAAACACATTCAGCAACACGACCCAAAGGCAATGCCCGCCATTGTCGGCGTGGAGACCGTGGATCATCCAAGCGACGGGCAACTCGTCGCTTTTGCCAGAAAATACTTCAAGGCGGCGGATCGGATGCTGCCGCAACAACCGTAGGCGCTTTGCCGCGTGGGCGCCTACGGCGGTGATCGGATGACCAAAAACCACGATCGATGAACCGGCGATCGAGGGTGTGCCCGGGACTAGGATGGGCACGCGCGCGCTGGCATAATCGCCGCGACGCCGAACCTGCCGGGAGGTAGTCATGGCCCAAGCCCAGTTTAAGTCGAAACGCGCAGGCCGCGATTGGCCGTTCAAGGTCACGCCGCTGCATCCGGTGCTTGGCTGCGAGATCACAGGCATCACGCTGGCGCAAGCGGTGTCGCCGGCGATGTTCGAGAAGGTCTATGAAGCCTTTCTCGACTATGAACTGATCCTGTTCCGCGACGTCGATCTGCCGCCGGCGACACAAGTCGCTTTCGCGCGCAATTTTGGCGAGGTGCAGGTCCACGTGCTCAGCCAATACCACGGCTACAAGGAGCATCCGGAAATATACATGCTGTCCAATCTCGACAAGAACGGCAATCCGAGCGGCAAGCATCCGGACCGCGGCACGCTCTTTTGGCACACCGACGGCTCCTGGAAAGAGTGCACCGGCCAAGCGACCATGATGTATTCGGAGATCGTGCCGGTCGCGGGCGGGGAAACCGAATTCGCCGACATGTATTCCGCCTACGAGTTCCTGCCCACGGCGATCAAGACGCAGATCGATGGACGCCGCGCCATCCACAATTTCGATTTCTCGCGCACGCGCCGCCACGGCGAGGACCCGTTGACGGCGGAGCAGAAGGCCACGGTGCCGCCGGTCGCGCATCCGATCGTGCGTACCCACCCGGAGACCGGGCGCAAGGCGATTTTCCTCGGCGATCATGCCGAATATATCGAAGGCATGGACTACGACGAAGGGCGCGCCCTCATCGAGGACATCAATGCGGCGATTACGCCGCAGTCGAGCGTCTACACCCATCGCTGGGCGCCGCGACAATGCATCGTATGGGACAACCGCTGCACGCTGCACCGCGCCACCGGCTTCGACGAGGCGCGCTTAAAGCGCGTCATGCGCCGTTGCACCATAGTCGGCGACAAGCCGTTCTAAGCACCTCGGGCTGGCATCGACTAACGCAATCAGGCCTGCACCGAGTATCCGCCGTCGACGGCGATTGCCGCCCCGGTAATGAAATTCGAAGCGGGAGCGGCCAGAAAGACGGCGGTGCCGGCGAAATCATCCGGATTTCCCCAGCGCTGCGCCGGCGTGCGCGCCAGCACCTTTTCATGAAGGCCCTGGACCTGGTCGCGCGCCTTTTGCGTGAGATCGGTATCGACCCAGCCGGGCAAAATCGTGTTGACCTGGATGTTGTCCTTCGCCCATGCGACCGCCATCGCCCTCGCCATCTGCACGATGCCACCCTTGCTCGCCGCATAGGGCGTGGCATACGACGAGGCGAACACCGACATCATCGATCCGATATTGATGATCTTACCGGCGCCGGCACGCGCCATGTGGGGGTACGCCGCCTGCGAGCAAAGGAACGCGCCGGTCAGATTGGTATTCATCACCAGATGCCAATCTTGCGCAGTCAGGTCTTGCGGTTGAGCGCGAACGGTTGTGCCCGCGTTGTTGACCAGGATGTCGAGACGTCCAAATCGTTCGACGGCGCGCTGTATCGCTTGCTGACAGGATGGCTCGATTAGAATATCCAACTCCACAAACTCGGCCTGGGCGCCGAGCGAATGCAATTCCGATAGCGCCGATTGGGCCTTGGTCTTGTTTCGCCCTGCTATGACGACCGTAGCGCCCGCAGCGGCCAAACCTTTCGCCATGCCGAGTCCGATGCCGCCATTTCCGCCTGTTATGAATGCAACCCGTTTTTGCAGATCAAAAATCGTCATCGCAAGCTTCTCCGCATCAACATTGGAATTGTGAAGGTCTACATGTTTCTTGCTCCTGATAGAAGCATCCGTGCCGCGCAAAGGTTTAGGCAATGTCCTCACAATCAGTCTTGTCGCCGCCTTCGATCACTGACCAAAAATGCGGCGCGGCAAGCTATTGTCATTGACAAAACAGGATCAGCGGACGACCCTTTCGCCCAATAATGCTTGTCGAAAAGACAAGACGTCGGGCGCGGCAAACCGCCGGGCAAGACACTAGCAAATAGGGGGAAATCCAATGTCCGTCATTCGCGTTTCATCGCTTTTGCGAGGCATCCTGCTCGGTGCGGCGGCCGCAACCATTTCGTTCAGCGCCGACGCGCAGGAAAAGCATTATCGTTTCGCCTATGACCAGCCGAACACGACCGGCTACGGCGTCGCCGCCGACCTCTTCGCCAACAAGATGAAGGAGCTGAGCAAGGGCCAATTCCTGGTCGATCAGTATCCCGGCGCGCAGCTCGGCCAGGAACCGCAAGTGCTGCAATTGTTGAAATCCGGCGATATCGATTTCGCCATCACATCGTCCGCCAACACCGCGACGGTATCGCCACAGGCCGGCGTGATGTCGCTGCACTTCCTCTTCCGCTCCGAAGACCATCTGACGAAAGCGCTCGCCGATCCGCGGGTTTCCGATGCCGTCAAGGCGATGATCGAGGAGACCGTGCAGGGCGCGCACGTGGTCGGGCTCGCCACGCTCGGCTTGCGCTCGATGTACAGCAAGAAGGAAATCCACAAAGTCGAGGACATCAAGGGCCTGAAAGTTCGCGTTCAGGCGACCCCGACCGAGGACGCCATCTTCCCCGCCTATGGCGCCCAGGTCGTGCATATGCCGTTTGGCAGCGTCTACACCTCGCTGCAGACCGGCGTCGTCGACGTCGCCGAAAACGGCATCAATGTCTATCTCGTCAACAAGCATTACGAAGTGGCGCCGGTGCTCTCGCTCACCGAACACGAGGCCAATAACAGCCTGGTCTGGATCAGCGACAAGCTCTGGCAAAGCCTTAACGCCGAGCAGAAGCAATGGGTGCAAACAGCCGGCGCCGAGGTCAACAAAAACGAGCCGGCCAAGGCTTTCGATCTCGAGCACCAGTCGATCGGCAAGCTCAAGGCGATCGGAGTCAAGATCGTCGGCGACGTCGACAAGTCGGGCTTCGTCAGCGTCGCCACGCCGTATTTGGACACGCTTTCCGCTGGCCTTGGGCCCCACGCCGTCAAGATCGAAAAGCTGATCGGCAGTATCAACTAGTCATTCCGCCCGCACGGAGAGACCTTCCGGCCTCTTCGTATCGCGTTTATCCAGGCGCCGGACAATGCGGTTCGCCGACAAGCTCGTACTGAACCGTCAGCGTCATTTGAAATGGCGCGCGTTCGATGTGCTCGAACTCGTCCTGATGATGCTGTGCGGGCTGTTGCTGTTTGGCTTTTCGGCGACCGTGACCTTCGATATCGTCACCCGCAGCATCGGTCATCCGTGGCTGTGGCTCCAGGAAGTCACGTCCACGTTTTTCATTTACGCGATTTTCATCGGCGCCGCCGTCGCCACGCGCCGCAACGACCACCTCTATCTCACTGCGCTTTCAGAAGCGATGCATGGCACGGCCCGGCTGGTGATCGAAATCGTCATTCGCGGCGTGGTTCTGGGCGTCGCCATCTGTCTGATTTATTTCGGCTACATCAATTTTCTTCGCGGCTTCGGCAGCTTTCGCATGCCCTCGATGACGCCGATTGCCTCGCTTTATGCGGCAATCCCGATCTCCGGAGTGCTGATTGCACTGTTCACCATTGAGCAGATCGTCAACGGAATCCGCAACGGCTTCGACCATCCCGAGCCGCCCGAGGAGCCGGTGCACATCACGCCGATCGACCTCCTGGCGAAGAAGGAGCCGTTGTGAGTTCTCCGTTCATTTTAGCTTTGATGACCGTGCTGTTCCTGGTCTTCGGATATATGGGCGTGCCGGTCGCGTTCTCGCTGATGGCAGGCGTCCTGGTCGGCGCCATGTTTACCGACGTTTCGATGCCGGCGATCATCCAAAAGATGTTCGACGGGGTGGATAACGAGGCGTTGCTCGCCATTCCGTTCTTCCTCCTTGTCGGCGAGCTGATGAGCTCCGCCAACGTCGTCATGCGGGTTGCCAACCTGGCGCTGGCACTGGTCGGCCACATTCGCGGCGGGCTGTCGCAGGTTGTCACCGTCTTCAGCATGATGTTCTCCGAAATGTCGGGTTCGACAACCGCCGATGTGGCCGTGATCAGCCGCGCCTTGGGCGGCCCGATGAAGCGCGAGGGCTATGATCCGCCTTTCATCGCCGCGATCATCGCGGCGGCCTCGACGATCGCGGCGCTGGTGCCGCCGAGTATCACGGCCGTGGTCTATGGCGCGGTCGGCAACGTCTCGATCGCCGGCCTTTTCATGGCGGGTGTGGTCCCGGGCCTCATGATCGGCTTCGGGTTGATGATCTATTGCTACTTCTTCGGTCCGCCCGGCACGCGACGACCGCGCGCGTCTTTTTTTACCGTCGCGCTCGCGGCCAAGGATGCGGCGCTGCCGCTGATGATCCCGGTCATTCTGATGGGCGGCATCCTGACCGGCTGGTTTACGCCGACCGAAGCCGGCGTGGTCGCGGTGGTCTGGATCATTTTCGCGGTCATTCCGGCGCTCAATCGGGGCCATCTCAAGATATTGCCGTATGATTTCTGTCTTGCGGGCCTGATCTTCTCATTGCCCTTGATCACGATCGGTGCCGCCAATGCGTTCGGCTGGATGCTCGCTTATCTGCGCGGCGCACTCGTCATTGCAGATTGGATTACCTCAATTGCCGGCAACGACCCGCGTCTGATGATGTTGCTTATGGTGGTCCTGTTCACCATTATCGGCGATTTCATCGAACCCGTGCCGACGATTATCATCTTCATGCCGTTGGTGAATACGCTGACGCAGGCCGGCGACATTAATCCCGTACACATGGGCGTGGTGTTGATCGCCACACTGGCCTTCGGATTGATTACGCCGCCCTACGGACTCGTACTATTGATGGCATCGAAATTTGTCGGAGTCCGTTTCTCTAAAGCGCTGCGCGCGGCATTGCCGATCTACGCCGTATTCCTGGTGACCATCGCGTTTACGATCTATTTTCCGACGGTCGTATTGTGGTTGCCAAAGCACATCATCCCCGCCTCGGTCGGCTGTTTCAAGGCGCCTGACGGTCCAGGTTATATCTGTCCCAAATAGAGGGGAGACATCGCCTGCTGACAACCTTTAGACTCTAAAGCGGGTAGAGAATGCGTATGCTTTAGGCCAATGACCAACGGTCAAGCGGCGATCCATCACGAACACCTCAGTTTTTCGATGGTTGGCGCGGGGAGTTCCGGCATAGAATGCAATCAAAGTCCGCATAGTCGGACCAACTTGGGGAGGCCGAGATGATGAGGGCCTTGCTTGCCGCATCGCTGTGCGCCGGGTGGGTGCTGCACGGCGCCGATGTTGCGCAGGCGCAGACTTATCCGAGCAAGGAGCCGATCAAGGTGGTCGTACCCTTCCCGCCGGGCGGACCGACCGACGGCATGGCGCGCATCATCTCCGAACGGCTTGGCACGGTTCTCGGTCAGAGCATCGTGATCGAAAACCATGGCGGCGCCGGCGGCAGCGTCGGCGGTAAGTTCGTCGCGGCCGCCGATGCCGACGGCTACACTCTTCTGATGACTCCCGGCGGAGCACTGACCACCGGACCGGCCGTGAACCCCGACATCGGCTACGATCCGGACAAGGTATTCGCGTCGGTCTGCGAGCTCATCGAGACGCCGCTGATCATCTCGGTTCACCCGGACCTGCCGGCAAAATCGATGGCCGAGGTCGTAGCCTACGCCAAGGCCAATCCGGGCAAGATCCGCTGGGGCTCCCAGGGTTTTGGCACCGCGCCGCACCTGCTCGCCGAAATGTTCAAGCTCGAGGCCGGCGTCAACATTTTACACGTGCCCTATCGCGGCACCGGGCCCATGCTCAACGCCATCCTGTCCAACGAGGTGCAAATCGTCGCCGATCCCAGCACCACCAGCCTGCCCTACATCGAGGACGGCAAGCTGCGCCCGATCGCGATTGCCGGCAACGTACGTCATCCGAAGTTGCCCAACGTGCCGACCGTGGTCGAGGCCGGCTTCCCCAAGCTGCAGGCGCCTTTTTGGCTCGCGGTGGTGGTGCCCGCTGGAACGCCACCCGACATCATCGCCAAGCTCAACAGCGCATTCCACCAGGCGCTCGGCGCGCCTGACACCCGCGCGCGGCTCGACGCGCTCGGTGCCGAGATCAAGATCGGCACCCCCCAGGATCTCGACACGATGCTCGCCGCGGAGCGCGCGCAGTGGACTGCGGTCGTAAAGGCGGCGAACATCAAGATGGAATGACCCTTCACATGTGCGGCCGTCCGGGTCCGCGTCGAACCCTCGTCCGCATCAGCAGCGAAATTCCATGACCACATTCCGTCGTGACACGCCCGCCGAAGCCGAGTTCCGCGTCAACGTGCGAACCTGGCTGGAGGCTAATTTGCCGGTCGCGCTGCGGGGACGCACGGCTCGCCCGCCGCCCGCGGAGCTGATGCCGTGGTATCGGTCATTGTCGCGCAAAGGCTGGATCGCGCCGCATTGGCCCAAAGAATACGGCGGCATGGGCGCCACGCTGAACGAACAGATCATCATGACCGAGGAACTGGCGCGCGTCGGCGCGCCGCAGATGCCGGCTCAGGGTCTCAATCACATTGGCCCGATCCTGATCGAATTTGGCACCGACGCTCAGAAGGCGCGACATCTGCCGCCCATCATCGCCGGCACCGTGATCTGGGCGCAGGGCTATTCCGAACCCGGCGCCGGCTCCGATCTCGCCAGCCTTGCCACCCGGGCAACGCTTGAAGGCGATCATTTCGTGGTCCAAGGGCAAAAAATATGGACCACATGGGGTCATCATTCGGACTGGATGTTCGCGTTGGTGCGCACCGATCCGCAGGCGCAGCCGCGGCACGCCGGCATCAGTTTCCTGCTGATCGATCTGCACAGCCCCGGCATCACCATCAGACCAATCAAGACGATCGCCGGCGACGATGAGTTCAGTGAAGTGTTTTTCGACAACGTCATCGTGCCTGCCGAAAATCTGGTCGGTAAGTTGAACGACGGCTGGCGCATCGCCAACGCGCTGTTGGGACACGAGCGCATAGGGACGTCGAATCCCCAATACGCATTGATGGCGCTTGATCGCATCAAGACAATTGCGCGCGCCTCCGGGATCCTGGCGGATCCGGCTTTCCAGGACCGCCTTGCGGCGGCCAGTATCAATGTGACGGCGTTGTCGGCGCTATTCAGCCACGCGGTGGAACTCGCCAATCAAAAGCAGAGTCCCGGCCCGGAATCGTCGATTATCAAGATTTTCGGCTCCGAGCTTCTGCAGTCGCTCAACGACCTCTTGATAGAGGCGGCCGGCAGCCACGCATCTTCGGAAAAACCAATCATGACCGAATTCGGCACCGTAGAGGTGTCAGCGTCTTACCTTCAGGTGCGGCGCGCGACAATCTATGGCGGCTCCTCGGAGATCCAGCGCAACATCGTCGCCCGCCGCGTCCTCAACCTGCCGAATTGATATGGCAAAGCGATTATTGACCTCATAGGCGTCATGGACCTTCATCTGACATCAGAGCAGATATTGTTGCGCGACAGCGCCGCGAAATTCATCGGCGCGGCAGGGCCGAAAGTCGCGCGCGGATTGCGCGAACGCGATCCGAGTTTCGCGCCCGAGAGGCTGCGGCAAGCCGGAGAGCTTGGCTGGCTTGGCATTCTTGTTCCAGGCTCCGCTGATGGACTCGGTCTTGGCCTCACCGAACTCGCTTTGGTGCTCGAACAGGCCGGACGCGGGCTCGTCTGCGAGCCGATCGGGCTTGCAGCGATCTCGGCGGCCGCACTGGCGCAAGGGCATGCCCCGCATCCGATGCTCAAACGCGCGATGACAGGCACGGCCCTGGTCGTGCCGGCGCTGCAGGAGGGCGCGCACGGCGACGATTTTCTTGAGCCGCGCACGCAAGCGGCGGAAGCCGACGGCTCATCCCGCCTGACTGGAACCAAGACCTTCGTTTGCGCCGACGGCGCCGATGGCTTCCTCGTCAGCGCCGGCGGGCGCGACGGACCTTCGCTATACTATGTGGCACGTCATGCTCCCGGGAGCAGTCTGTCGACAACGCAGACGGTGGACGGCCGCAGACTCTCAACCCTCAGCCTCAGCGGCGCGCCCGCCGATCTCATCCCATCGCGGCAATCGTCGCGCGGTGCAGTCGAAGCGGTCACCGATCTCGCGCTCATCGCCTTGTCGGCCGAGCTGCTTGGCGTCATGGAGAAGGCGCAAGAGATCACCTTCGACTATCTGCGCATCCGCAAGCAGTTCGGCAAGCCAATCGGCAGCTTCCAAGCGCTGCAGCATCAGGCGGTCAACATCTATATCCGGACCGAGACGACGCGGTCGCTGCTCTATCAGGTCGCAGCCAACAACGACCCCTATCGCATCGATCCGGCGCTCGCCGCGGCGGTGAAGGCCAAGGCGTCGGAAGATGCAATGTTCGTCGTCCAGGCCTGCATCCAGCTTCACGGCGCGATCGGCTTCACCGACGAGCACGACATCGGCCTCTATCTCAAGCGCGCCTTGCTGCTGTCATCGCTGTTCGGCAACGCCGCTGCGCAACGGCGCCGTTATGTCAAGATCGCCGGCCTGACGGTCTAGGTTGCACAGCCGCCGTGAGCAGGATGTTTGCCAGCCGGGCCGCACCCGATATCCTCGCAGCAGCGGAATTCAGCCAAACGTCATCGCGCAGCGGGACATCGATTTGCCCCCGTTGAACCAGGAGCAGCCATGAGCGAAGAACAAACCGTCACCTATGAACTCGAAGGCGAGATCGCCCTCGTCGGGTTGAACCGCCCGGACAAACGCAATTGTTTCAATCCGACCGTGATGAAGCAATTGCGCGACGCCATCGAGCGCGCCGGCGAAGAAGCCAAATGCGGCATCATCTTCGGTCATGGCGACAATTTCTGCGCCGGTCTCGACCTGCGATGGGCCGCGGAGAATTGGAAGAACGGGCGTTCGGAACGGCTGCCGTTCCCCTTCAATCGCAACACCTATTTCGAAGCGATGGCGCGCGGCAATATCCCTTTCATCGCGGCACTCCACGGCGCGACGCTCGGCGGCGGGCTCGAAACGGCGGCCGCCGCGCATATCCGCGTCGCCGACGAAACCACATTCTTCGGCCTGCCCGAAGGAACGCGCGGCATTTTCATCGGCGGTGGCGGCTCGGTTCGTGTGGCGCGGCTTCTGGGCTTTGCCCGCATGCAAGACATGATGCTCACCGGCCGCGTGCTCAAGCCCGATGAGGCCGAGCGCTACGGCATCGTGCAATATATCGTCCCGAAGGGGCAGTCGATGGCGAAGGCAAAGGAGCTCGCCTTGAAGATCTGCAAGAACGCGCCGCTGTCGAATTTCGCCATCACCAACAGCCTGCCGCGGCTCCAGGACATGTCTTACGACGACGGTCTGTTCTTCGAGCGCATGGTGGCGGAATACACCCGCAGCCCGGAATCGATCGCACGATTGAATCAGTTCCTCGACAAGACGGCGCCAAGGGTGCGCATGCCGGACTAAGCGCGGAATAAACGTTCAGGGAGAGTGGACAATGAGCTTGCGCGATAACGCGATTGTGGCCTACGCCGAAACCAAGGTGATGAAAAAGAGCGATCGTGACGTCTGGGTGCTGGCTGGCGAAATTCTTGAATCCCTTCTCGACAAGACCGGGTTCGAGAAAAAGGAAATAGACGCGCTAGTGATGTCCGGCCTCACCGGCACTGGTGGCGCCAGCATGTTCTGGGCGCAGAGCACTTGCGACATGCTCGGCCTCGAAGTGGGCTTCTGCGAGCAGGTGCACACCGGCGGTTGCTCGGCCATCGGCGCCGTCGCGCGCGCTGCGGCGGCGATCGACGCCGGCATGTGCGAGGTCGCGCTGTGCCTCTTCGCCGATACCCATGTGCGCGAGCACAATGGCCGCAATGATCGCAACTATCGTCGCGATTGGACCGAGCCTTATGGCCTGTTGGGACCGCCCGGCGCCTTCGGCCTGCTGCAGCGCAGCTACGATGCGAAATACGGCGTCGACCTGCATGCGCTGGGCAAGCTCGCGGTGACGCAGCGCAATCACGCCATCATGAACGAGAACGCCTGCGATGAGCTGCGCGTGCCGCTCACCATCGAGGATTATCTGAACTCACGCATGATCGCCGATCCAATCCGGCTACTCGACTGCGTGATGCTGGCCGACGGCGCCGCCGGCGTCATCGTCACCAGCCAAAAGCGCGCCAAAGAGAAGGGACTGAACAAATACGTCATCCCGATCGGCTATGCCGAGCGCACCAACTTCCTCGGCGGCGAGAACCTGGTGGACGTGACGCGTAGCGGCCACGAGATCGCCGGCAAGAAGGCGCTCGCGACGGCCGGGCTTAACATCAAGGATGTTCGCTCGTTCCACCCCTACGACGACTTCCTTATTGCCATCGTCATCCAGTTCGAGGCGTTCGGCTTCTGCAAGCCGGGCGAGGGCATGGCGTTCGTCCGCGACACCGACCTGTCCTACAAAGGCACGCTGCCGATGAACACCGGCGGCGGGCAGATCTCGGCCGGCCAAGCGGCTTGCTCGTCGCACAACCTGATCGAGGCGGTGCGGCAGCTCATGGGCGAAGCCGGCCAACGCCAAGTCAAGGACACCGCCAACGCGCTGGTGACCGGCATCGGCTGGATCAATTACGGACGCAACTGGGGCTCGAGCGCGGCGCTCGCGCTGGTCCCGAACCAATAGAGGGCATCATGGCTGTCACATTGAACGATACGCTCGGCGTCAAGCGCGACATCAAACATTATGATTTCGGCATGCCGTTCTGGGAGGCGACCAAGCAAAAGAAGCTCGTCATCCAGTACTGCAAGACGGCGAAGAAATACCAGCACTTCCCTCGCCCGGTGAGCATTTTCACCGGCCGCCGCCGCGACATCGAATGGCGCGAGGTGTCGGGCAAGGGCATGGTATTCTCCTTCACCATCGCGCACCGCGGGCCGCCGGCCTTTCAGGGCGCAGAGCCTTATGCCATCGCCAGCGTCACGCTCGACGTCGGCGTCAACGTGATTGCCGACGTCGTCAACTGCACGGCCGAGGAACTGAAAGTCGGCATGAAGGTCAAGCCGTACTGGCTTCCGCTGGCCAACGGCGAGCACCTCTTGATGTGGCAGCCCGACAAGGACGCCGCAAAGGACTCGGCATGAGCGGACCGCAAGACGCGCGCGGTCCGCAAGCGGTCGCAAGATTCTTGCGGCCGCGCTCGGTCGCGATTATCGGAATATCGACACGGGAAGGCAGCGCCGGCCAAATCATTCTGCAATGTCTGAAGGTCAACAACTTCAAGGGTGACATCCATCTTGTCGGCCGGACTGACGAGCCAATCGATGGCCGTCCGGTATTGAAGAGTCCCGACGAACTGCCGGAAGGCGTCGAACTCGCCGTATTCACGCTGCCGGCCGCTGCCGTGCGCGAAGCGATAGAGTCCTGCGCGCGCCGCAAGGTCCGCTCTGCCATGGTGTTCGCCGCGGGCTTTGCCGAGATCGGCGATTACGCTGCGCAGGACGCCGTCACCTCTAGCGCGCGGGCCGCGGGGCTCGCGGTTGTCGGTCCGAACTGCCTCGGCGTCACCAACAACGTCGATGGCATGATGTTGCACATGCTGTTCGCGCGCGAGGCGCTGCGCGGCGTCGAGGATGGCGTCGCCTTCGTTGGCCAAAGCGGCGGCTTGCTCGGCCACTTCCAGCGCGCCGGCGACGGCCGCGGCATTCCCCTCTCCTACGTCATTTCGACCGGCAACGAAGCCGGACTCGAAACCACCGACTTCGTCGAATTCCTCGTCGACGATCGCTCGACCCGCGTGATCGCGCTCTACTGCGAGGAGATCAGACGACCCCAAGAGTTTCTTGCCGCCATCAGGCGCGCCCGCCGCGCCGGCAAGCCGGTCGTGTTGATGCAGGCGGGCCGCAGCGCCAAGGCCCGCAAATCGGCGCAATCGCACACCGGCGCGCTGATCGGCGATTTCGCCACCATGCGAACCCAGGTCGAGGACGCCGGCGCGGTGGTCGTTTCGACCATGGACGAGATGATGGACCTCATCGCAATCCTGCAACGCTTTCCGGTGCCGCCCACCAAGGGGCCCGGCATCCTCACCGCATCGGGCGCTTACGTGGGACTGACCAACGATTTTGCCGAGGAGATCGGCCTGGAACTTCCAGAGCTCGATCCGGCCACGTTAAAGAAGATCAGCGAAACGCTGCCGTCATACGGCAACTACGGCAACCCGCTCGATACCACGGCCGGTTTCGCGCCGCCCATGCTTCCAGTCGTGACCAAGGCGCTGATCGACGATCCCAATGTGGGAATGCTGTTCATTTCATTTCCGATCAACACGGCTATCCCGGTGCGGGCTTTCAACGCGGGCATGGCGCACTCGCCGAAGCCAAAGGTGTTGGTCGCGCTCGGCGACACGTGGCAACTCGGCGCCGACGTGCATGAGGCCGTGAAGGAAAGCCCGGCGGTGTATTCCCGCTCGTCCGACCGCATGTTGCGGGCAATCGCGCTCTATACGAAGTACGGACGTTCGCTTGCCCGCACGCGCGTTAGCGACGCATCCGCGTCTTTCGCCGGATTGCCAAGTCTCGGCAAGGGCGCGCAACCGGAATGGCTCGGCAAAAAGCTGCTCGCCGCGGCCGGCATTCGCGTGCCCGACGGCGAGCTTGCGCGCACGACGGACGAAGCGGCCGCGGTGGCGAGGCGGATTGGCTATCCGGTGGTTCTCAAGGCGCAGGCCGCAGCACTGACCCACAAGACCGAAGCCGGCGGCGTCGTGCTCAATCTGGTCGAAGAGGCTGCGCTTCGTGCCGCCTGGGACGCGATGACGCGCAACGTCAAACGTGCCGCGCCCGATGTCGGCATCGATGGCGCGCTGGTCGAGAAAATGTCACCCAAGGGTGTCGAGCTCATGGTTGGCGCCAAACGCGATCCCGGCTGGGGCACGGTGCTGCTGCTGGGCCTCGGCGGCATCTGGGTCGAGGCGCTGGGCGACGTGCAGGTGGTGCCGGGCAACGCCGATGCAGCACAGATTCTCGAAGCGCTCGGCAAGCTCCGCTCGGCCAAGCTCCTTAACGGCGTGCGCGGCGCGCCGGCCGCCGACATCGACGCGGTGGTGCAGGCTGTTTTGGCGATCGGCCGGCTGATGCAGACGGTCCCCGAATTGACCGAGATCGACGTCAACCCGCTGATGGTGCACGCCAAGGGCCAGGGAGCGACGGCGCTGGATGCGCTGATTGTCACGAACTAATGATGAACGTTTCACTGGCGGCCGGGAAAGCCCAACGCAGAAGATGAGCACCACTTTACGCGGAGCCGACATCGTCGCTCGTTCGCTGCATCGTGTGGGCTGCCGACGCGTCTTCACGCTTTCCGGCAACCACATCATGTCGATCTTCGATGCCGCGCTCGACGCCGGCATCGATCTCGTTCACGTGCGGCACGAAGCCGCCGCCGTGCACATGGCCGATGCCCATGGCCGCTTGACGGGCGAAGCCGGCGTCGCCTTGGTCACCGGCGGTCCGGGACATGCCAATGCGGTCGGAGCTTTGTACACCGCGCTGGCCGCGGAATCGCCGATGATTCTGCTGTCGGGACATGCCGCGACTTGGGAAATCGGGCGCGGCGGATTTCAGGAATTGCGCCAGGCCGAGATGGCCAAACCGGTGACCAAGGCGTCCTGGACGGTCGGCACGATCGAATCTCTCGGCCGGGATATCGGCGAAGCATTTCGAATCGCACACACCGGACGACGCGGGCCGGTTCATTTGAGCTTGCCGACGGACGTGATCGAGGCGCGCTTGGACGAGAGCGCTGTGATATGGCCGACGCTCGGCGCACCGGTGTGCGATACACTCAGCGATGCGGACTGCGCTCAAATCCTTTCCCTGCTGGCTGCAGCCGAGCATCCAATCATCCTCGCCGGTCCGCAAATGTCGAGCGCTGGCGGACGCGATCTTCTGGTCGACGTCGAAGCCGCAACAGGCGCGCCGGCGATAATTTTGGAAAGCCCCCGCGGGCTGGCGGATGCGACGCTCGGAGCCCTGCCCGACATAGTGAAGCGCGTCGATCTTGTCGTGCTTCTGGGCAAAGCGCTGGATTTCTCGCTCAAATGGGCGACCGCTCCGAGCTTCGGTCCCTCCGTCAAGATCATCTCGATCGATCCGGAAAGAGAGCTGACAGCACGGGCCAAGCGCGAGAAAGGCGACGCATTGGTGTTCGCCTGCGTTGCCGATCCGGCCGCGGCCGCGCAAAAGCTCACCGCCGGTGCCAAGCGGGCGCCGTTGCGAAATACTGCATGGCTCGTCGAAGCCCGCCGCGCCCTCGACGCACGACCGGCATCGTGGCGCGACGTCGTGTCGAAGACGGCCGGCCGGCTGCATCCGGCGGAAGTGTTTCGGGCCCTGCGGCCTTTCATCGAGCGCGATCCGGACGCCATTTTGGTCTGCGACGGCGGCGAATACGCGCAGTGGGGCCAGAGCATGCTTCCGGTCCGACGCCGTCTCGTCAACGGCGTCGCCGGCTCGATCGGCAGCTCGCTGTCGTTCGCGCTTGCCGCGCGTCTCATTGAGAGCAAGGCGCCTGTATTCGCGGTGCTCGGAGACGGCACTATAGGTTTCCACATCTCCGAGTTCGAAACGGCGGTCAGGCGCGGCTTGCCGTTTGTCGCCGTCGTCGGCAACGACGCGCGCTGGAATGCGGAGAGCGAAATCCAGCGCCGGGAGTACGGCGCCAACAGAATGCACGGCTGCGAGCTCCTGCCGGTGCGGTATGACGAGGTCGTGAAGGCCCTCGGCGGGCACGGCGAATACGTCGAGCGCGCAGCCGACCTCCCCGCCGCGATCGAGCGTGCGCTTGCCAGCGGCAAGCCTGCGTGCGTGAACGTGATGATCGAGAGCACCGCCGCTCCTGCGCTGCGTTTGCCGCTTTGATCTCGGCCCCTCGCCTACCACAACGCCTCGACGTCCATTATGGTGCGCATCGTGGACGTAGAAACCGCCGCCGGTAGCGGCAGACTAATCTTGGGAGTGCAGGATGATCGAGGCCAAACGTTTCAGTCACGTCACCTTTGAGACATCCGATCTCGAGCGCCAGATAGCCTATTTCACCGAAGTCGCCGGTCTGGCGGTCGCAGAGCGGGAAAACGGGCGCGCCTACCTCGCGACCAAACTCGGCGACCTCGTGATTCAACTCGAGACCGGAGAGAGAGCCCGCTGCGGCAGGCTGGCATTCCAGGTCGCGCCCGAGACCGAATTCAAAGACATCCGAAGCGGAATCGAAGCGGAGGGCCTGCGCTGTCAAACCCGCAACGATCCGGCCCCCGGGATTGCGCAAATGCTTTCATTCGAGGACCCCAAGGGCACCGTATGCGAGGTGTTCGCGACCAAGACCCCGATTTGCAAACCGCAGCCGGTTGCCGGAATTGGGCCGATAAAACTCGGGCATCTTGCTTTCGTCGTCCCGGAGCCCAGGGACTACGCCGAATTCTATGGTCGCGTTCTGGGTTTCCGCGTGTCGGATTGGATTCAGGACTGGTTTGTATTCATGCGTTGCGGTCCCGACCATCACACCATCAATTTCGTGCGCGGCAAGCGCACGCAGATGCACCACGTCGCCTTCGAGCTAAAGGATTGGGGCCAAGTGCAGTCGGCTTGCGATTTCTTGGGCAGCAAGAATATTCCCATTATCTGGGGGCCCGGCCGTCATGGGCCGGGACACAATATCTACACCTACCACCGCAATCCCGATGACCAGATCATCGAAATGTTCACCGAGCTCGACAAGATGCTGGATGAATCGCTTGGCTATTTCGAGCCGCGGCCGTGGCACCGCGATCATCCTCAGGTACCCAAGGTGTGGGACGCGCCACCGAATGATATTTGGGGACCGCCACCGACGGCGGAGTATTTGCGGCAGCGGGAGTGAAGGTCAGGTCTTGTAATTCTTGAAGGCGATTTGCAGCGCCGGCGCGACTTGAGCCGCGAATAACTCGACCGAACGCAGCATTTCGTCAAGTGTGAGATCGCCGAAACAAAATTGCCCGACGAGGTAATTTGCGCCGCTGTCCTCAATCTGCGCCGCAAGGAACGCGCGCACCGTTTCGGGCGAACCGGCGATGGCTTGCCCCTGACCGATGAGAGCATCGAAACTGTCCCTGTTCAGCGGCGAGTCCGGCATGGTGCCGTTCATTTCCGACAGGTAGATGAAACTCGACCGCCAACGCAGATAAGCACGCCGCGCGATTGCCATTGCTTTTGCATCGCTGTCGGCGACCACGATGAACCGGACCATGCCCATCTTGGGCGGCGCCGCCGAACCTTGCGCTTGCCGCCATGTCTCTCTGTATCGGGCGATGATCGCACGCGCATTGGCGGGCATGTCGTTCGTGACCATATTCAAGCCCTTGCGCGCGGCGCGTTCGGCACTGTCCGGCGAATGGGCGCCGTACCACAACGGCGGATGCGGCTTCTGCAGCGGCGCAAGCTCCATGGGCACATTCTCGAACTGGTCGTAACGTCCGTTCCAGCTCAATGTGCCGACCGTGAATGCCTTGAGGATGAGCTCAAGGCGTTCGGCGTAAATCTGCTGCCGTTCCTCGGCATTCTGCCCGTAGTAGGAAATCTCGAACGGCACCGAGCCGCGCCCGAAGCCGATTTCAAGCCGGCCGCCGCTCATATGATCGAGCATGCAGATTTCCTCGAGGACGCGCAGCGGATGGTGCACCGGCAGCGCATAGACGAAGGTGCCGAAGCGCAGTCGCGTCGTCCGCTGCCCGATCGCCGACAGGAACACGCTGGGCGACGGCGCCATGCCGAGCGGCGTGAAGTGATGCTCGGCGACGTGGTAGGCGTAAAAGCCGGAGCGGTCGAACGCCTCGATGACTTTCAACCTCTGCTCGTAATAGTCGCGCAACGGCAGGTCATTGCGGTCGAGATGATCGAAAATGCCGAATTCCAACGTCATGCCGTCTCCACCCACGCGATGCGCGCATTGCGCGCTTTTTCCACCCGTTGATCCGCGGGTGGCTTTCGCATTCGATCATCGGTCTGCATAGCGGAGCGGTCAACCGAGCCGAAACGCCACTAGCGAGCCGAAACTCCTCTAGCGAGCTACGCCCCCTACCGCCTAGTATGACGACAGCCGCCGATACAGGATGGCAGCCTAGGGAGAGCCGCGATGAATAAGCCGAACACATTTGCCAATCCCGTTTCCCGGCGCAAGCTCCTGAAGACTTCGGCCGGCGCGGGCGCCGCGCTGGTTTCGATGCTCTCGGCGCCGCCAATTCTCGCCCAGGCGAATGCGCCGATCCGGCTCGGCAACCTCAACTCCTACACCGGCGGTCTCGCTTATGCCGGCGAAAACAATTTCAACGGCATGAGCCTTTACTTCGACAGCATCAATTGGACCGTCGCCGGCCGCAAGATCGAGATCATCAAGGAAGACGATCAGTTCAATCCGCAGGTCGGCTTGCAAAAGGCCAAGAAACTCGTCGAGAGCGACAACGTCGATCTGCTGGTGGGCATCCAGGCGAGCAATGTCGCGCTCGCGGTGCTCAACTACATGAAACAGCAAAAGGCGTTCTATGTGGTGTCCGGCGCCGGCACCGACGCCATCACCTGGGATCGCTACCCTTATTTGTTCCGCACCTCGATCTCGACTTTTCAGCTCTCGACACCGATGGCGAGCTTCGTCTACGACAATCTCGGCAAACAGATCGTCACCACGGCGTCGGACTATGCCGGCGGCCGCGATGTGATGGCGCAGTTCAAGCGGCCCTACCTCGCCAGGGGCGGCACGGTGCTCAAGGAAATCTGGCCGCCACTCAACACCACGGACTACAGCCCCTATCTGACCGACATCAAGTCGATCAATCCGCCGGTGACTTACGACTTCATGCCCGGCGCCGACGCGGTGCGCTTCATCCAGCAATATTCCGAATTCGGCCTCAAGGAGAAGATGCCGCTGACCGGCTTCACCATCATCGACTCGCAGACGGTGAGCGCACTCGGCAAGGCCGCCGTCGGCGTGATTTCCGCGCTCACCTATGTCGACACCGTCGACAATCCCGAGAGCAAGGAATTCGCCGCGAATTTTCGGGCAAAATACAAGATCGCGCCGGACCTCTTTGCGGATTACGGCTACGTCGCCGCCAAGACGCTCGGCGAGGCGCTGAAAATGACCGACGGCGACGCGTCCAACAAGGACAAGCTCGCCGAGGCGATGACCAAGGTCAAATTCAACGCTCCGCGCGGCCCCTTCCGCATGGACCCGGACACTCACAATCCGATCCAGAACATCTACATCTGTCAGGTTATCGACAGCGGCAGCGGGATTTCGACCAAAATCCTCTCCACCGCCAAGGACGTGCAGGACCCCGGCAAGAAGCCCGACTGACAGGCTTGACAGCATCACGCTGAACGCCGGCCGAGGCACGCATGGAGGTGTTCGTCGCCCAGTTGCTGAACGGGCTGGTGTACGGCGTTCTGCTGTTTTTGATTGCGGCCGGCCTTTCGCTCATCTTCGGCCTGATGAACGTCGTCAGCCTGGCGCACGGCTCGTTTTTCATGCTGGGCGCCTATTTTGGGCTGTCCATCTTCAAGATCACCGGCAGCTTCTGGTTGGCGCTGATATTGGCACCGATTCCAGTGGTCGCGCTCGGTGTGCTGATGGAGCTCCTGTTCCTGCGCCCGCTCTATCGCCGCGGCCATCTCGACCAAGTGCTGCTCACGTTCGGCTTCACCTTCGTGTTTCTTGATCTGGTGCAGACGCTATGGGGCCGCACCGTACTGCGCTTGCCGGTACCGGACGCGCTCCAGGGCACCGTGCAGATCGGGCTCGGGGTGTTTTCCGCATACCGGCTGTGTCTGATCGGCTTCGGATTCGCGATCGCGCTCTTGCTTTGGCTGTTTCTGGAACGCAGCCGCATCGGCGCCATGGTGCGTGCCGGCGTCGATAATGCCGTCATGGCCGCGGGCCTCGGCGCCAACATCCCGGCGCTGTTCACCGGCATTTTCGGCCTCGGCGTGGCGCTGGCGGCGCTTGGCGGCATCGCCGCCGCGCCGGTGATCGGACTTTATCCCGGGATGGATTCGGAAATCCTCATTCCTGCCTTCATCGTCATCGTCATCGGCGGCATGGGCAGCTTGCGCGGCGCCTTCGTCGGCAGCCTCTTGATCGGCATCGCCGATACTTTCGGCAAGGCCTACTTCCAGAGCATCGCGCTGTTTCTGATTTATCTCGCCATGACGGCGGTGCTTCTGATCCGGCCGCAAGGCTTGTTCGGCATCAAATATACCGACATCGCGATCGCACCTGCCATCGCCACGACGAGCCGGCCGAGCACGGTGCAGCGAAGCGCCGTCGAATTTTTGGTGCTGTTGGCGCTCTTGGTGCTGCCGTTCCTGATGACCGATTATCCGCGCGCGCTCGTTTCGGAGATCTTCATCTTCGCGATTTTCGCCATGAGCCTCGATCTCTTGCTCGGCTTCACCGGGCTGATGTCGCTCGGGCACGCCGCTTTCTTCGGATTGGGCGCTTATGCGGTCGCCGTGCTCGGCACGCAATTCGGCGTCAATGCCTGGCTCGGCGTCGCCGCGGGCATTGTCGTCGCCGGCTGCGGCGCGGCGCTGATCGGCTTTTTTTGCGTGCGAACCGGTGGCATTCCGTTCCTGATGCTCACGCTTGCCTTCTCGCAGCTGGTGTTTTCGGTGGCGCTGAAATGGCGCGATGTCACCGGCGGCTCGGACGGCATAGCGATCGCCGAACGGCCGAGCTTTCTCGGCTACGACCTGTCGCACTCGCTGGTGATGTATTTCATGGCGCTGAGCTTCTTTGCCCTGACCTACTGGGGCCTGCGTCGCCTGCTCAACGCGCCGCTCGGTCACGCCTTTGTCGGCATCCGTGAAAACGAACAGCGCATGATGGCGATCGGCTATCCGACGCGCGCCTATAAACTCATCTCCTTCACGATCGCCGGCGCGTTCGCCGGCCTTGCCGGCGGGCTTTACGCCATCTTCAACGGCTTCATCTCCGCCGACGCGGTCTATTGGACCGCTTCCGGCGACATTCTGATCATGACCATGCTCGGCGGCGCCGGCACGTTGATCGGTCCGGCGCTGGGCGCGGCAATCGTCCTCTTGATGAAGAACGTGGTCAGTTCGTACAGCGAGCATTGGCTTGCCATCATTGGCGTCACCTTTATCTGCTGCGTGATGTTCTTCCCCGGCGGCCTGTGGGGCACGTTGCAGAGATTGCAGTGGCGGCGGGTGCGGCCATGAATATCCTGAACCTCGAGCGTCTCAACAAATCGTTCGGCAGCCTGGTCGTGACCGACGACGTCGACCTCACCGTCGCGGCGGGCGAGCGGCATGTCATCATCGGCCCCAACGGCGCCGGCAAGACCAGCCTCGTCAATCAGATCGGCGGTCAGCTCCGGCCGAGTTCGGGCCGTATTCTGCTCAACGAGCGCGACATCACCGGCGCGTCCCCGGACCGGATCAGCCGCATGGGCGTAGCGCGCACGTTTCAACGTAATAACCTGTTTCAAAATCTCAGCGTAATCGAGAATATCCGGCTGGCATTGGCGATCCGTCGCGGCAATCCGCTCGACTTCTTCACGCCGATCGGCCGCGACAAAGTTCTTTCCGAACGCGCCGGGGACTTGATGACTAGGGTTCATCTTGACGGCGACGGCACCCGGCTCACGCGCAATTTGTCCTATGGCGAACAGCGGCAACTTGAAATCGGGGTAGCGCTCGCCGGCGACCCCGCCCTGCTTTTGCTGGATGAGCCGACATCGGGCATGTCGCCAAGCGAAACCGAGCGCATGATCGGCTTGATCGGGACACTGCCGCGGACGCTGTCGATCCTGATGATCGAGCACGACATGAAAGTGGTGTTCTCGGTCGCCGACCGCATTACGGTGCTTTACTACGGCAAGGTACTGGCCACGGGCACGCCTGCGGAAATCCAGGCCAACACGCGCGTGCGCGAAGTCTATCTCGGGATGGCGCACTGATGCTGGAGCTCGACAACGTCAACGCCTATTACGGCGACAGCCACATCCTTCACGGCGTCTCGTTGTCGGTGCAGGAGGGCGAAATCGTCTGCCTGCTCGGTCGCAACGGCGCCGGCAAGACCACGACGATCCTCACGGTCATGGGATATTTGCAGCCGCGGCCCGGCCGTATCCGCTACCGCAATCGCGACATCGGCGGCTTGCCGCCGTATGAGGTGGCGCGTCTCGGCTTCGGCTTCGTGCCGCAGGAGCGCGGCATTTTTCCGAGCCTGACCGTGCGCGAGAACCTGACCGTTTTCGCGCGAGTGGGCGGCAAAGGCTTTTGGACGCTGCAGCGAATTTTCGATCTTTTTCCCGTCTTGCGTGCGCGCGAACGCAACCTCGGTTTCCAGCTTTCCGGCGGCGAGCAGCAGATGCTTTCGATCGCGCGCGCCTTGATGCTCAACCCGGCAATGCTCCTGCTCGACGAGCCCTCCGAGGGGCTGGCGCCGATGATCGTGCAGCAGATTATCGAGGTGCTGGCGCGGCTGAAGCAGGAGGGCCTCGCCATCCTGCTGGTCGAACAGAGTTTGCGCACCGCCTTTGCGGTCGGCGATCGCCATCACGTCATGAACAAGGGCGAGATCTGCTTTACCGGCAGCGCGGCGGAGCTTGAAGGCAACGAGGCCGTGCTGCGCAATTATCTGAGCGTGTAAGGTTTTGGCGCGATGCAGCTATTCCGGCAGCGGCGTTCCTTTCGCGATGCCGATGTGCAACGCTTGTGCCATGAGGCGATCCCGCCCCGCACGAGTTCGCAAAGGGCATCGCCACGGGAGGCATTCGCGTGCAATCGACAACGCTGA
>Ga0210395_10000797_pt1 | contig 24346 bp, 23 predicted proteins | sample IncBWH4OmetaG_FD_150861 | JGI IMG/M metagenome (GOLD analysis project Ga0210395, IMG submission 150861) | Forest soil microbial communities from Barre Woods Harvard Forest LTER site, Petersham, Massachusetts, United States - Inc-BW-H-4-O ... | reverse complement strand
CCGCGCCAGCGATTCCGACATCGACGCGCTGTACGCTTTCCTCATGACGCGGCCGGCCGTGCAGGCGCGGGCGCCGACTAATCGGCTGAAAGAGCCTTTCGGCTTCCGGCCGCTGGTGGCGGGCTGGAACCTGCTCTTTCTTCGCAAGGGGCCACTCGTCGACGATCCGGGCCAGTCGGCCGACTGGAATCGCGGCCGCGCGCTGGCCGAGGGATTGGCGCATTGCGGCGGCTGCCATACGCCGCGCAACGAGCTGGGCGCCGAGAGAAGCGACCATGCCTACGACGGCGCCTGGACGGAAGGCTGGTACGCCCCGCCGCTCAATGCCGCTTCACCGGCGGTGCGGCCGTGGACCGCCGAAGACCTCTTCGCCTACCTGGGCACCGGCCTCAGCGCGACCCACACCGCCGCAGCCGGCCCGATGGCCAGCGTCACGCGCGGGCTGGCGCAGGCGTCGGAAGACGATGTCCGCGCGCTCGCCGTTTATTTCGCCTCGCTGATGGCGCACGCGCCGGCCGCGCAGGGGCCGCCGCCGGCAGACAGGGGCAACGTCGCGGACGCGGCCCATCCGGAAGCCGCCGCGCTCTTTGCCGGCGCCTGCGCCACTTGCCACGGACCCGGCGCACCGATGATGCAGGAAGGGCGGCCCTCGCTCGCCTGGGGAACGGCCTTGCACGAGGGCACGCCCAACGACACGATCCAGGTCATCATGCACGGCCTGGCGCCGCCGGCCGGCCGGTCCGGTCCGACCATGCCGGCCTACGGCGACAGCTTCAGCGACCGGCAGCTTGCCCAGATCACCGCGTATCTGCGCGCGCGATTCACCGACAAGCCGCCGTGGCCCGACGTGCCGGGGGCCGTGGCGCGGGTGCGCAAGGGAGGCAGCGAATGATCACCCTTACCGTGAATGGCGTACCCCATCAGGTCGACGCCGCGCCCGATACGCCGCTGCTCTACGCCTTGCGCAACGATCTTGGCCTCAACGGCGCCAAGTTCGGCTGCGGCCTGGGCCAGTGCGGCGCCTGTACCGTGCTGGTCGATGACAAGCCCGCCTTCTCCTGCCTGCTGCCGATCGCGGCCCTTGCCGAGCGCAAGGTGCGCACGATCGAGAGCCTCGGCACCCGCGAAAAGCCCGGCGCGCTGCCGGCGGCGTTCGAGGCCGAGCAGGCGGCCCAGTGCGGCTACTGCATCGCCGGCATGATCATGCGTGCGCAGGCGCTGCTGGAACGCACCACCCGGCCGACCGAAGCCGAGCTGCGGGCCCACATGGCGCCCAATCTCTGCCGCTGTGGCACCCATATGCGCGTCCTGCGCGCGGTGCGGCGCGCCGCCATCGCCATGGGTGGCGGCGTGCGCAACGATGCGGAGGACGCGCTGTGAGCGCCCTCACGCGACGCCGGCTGCTCGGCCAAGGGGCGCTGGTGGTGGCCTTCTCCCTGTCGCGCCGGGCGATGGGCCAGGTCGCGGAGAAGAGGCCCACCCTGCCCGGCGATCTCGACAAATTCCCCCTGCTCGACTCATGGATCCGTATCGACGCGGACGGGCATATCACGGTGTTCACGGGCAAGGCGGAGCTCGGCCAGGGACTGAAGACGGCACTGGTCCAGGTCGCAGCGGACGAGCTTGCGGTCCCGCCGGCCGGTATCGAGCTCATCACCGCCGATACCGCGCGCACGCCCGACGAGGGCGTCACCGCGGGCAGTCATTCCCTGCAGGACAGCGGCACGGCCATCCTCAATGCCGCCGCCAACGTGCGTGTCCTGCTGACCGAGGCGGCGGCATGGCGCTGGCTCGTCGCCGTCGAGGAGGTCGAGCTGCATGACGGAGCGGCCCATGCGCCGAACGGCGACAGCCTGGGCTACGGCGAACTGGCGGCGATGCTGTCGCTCCACGTCGAGGCCAAACCGAACGTCGCGCGGCGCGAGAAGGGCGTGCGTCTGATCGGCACGAACCTGCCCCGCGTCGATATCCCGGCCAAGGTCACGGGCGGCGTTGCCTATGTGCAGGATATGCGGCTGCCCGGCATGCTGCACGCCCGCGTCGTGCGCGGACCGAGCGAAGGCACGCGGCTCAAGCCTGCCGACTTCGACGCCGTCGCCAGGATGCCGGGAGTCGTGCAGGTGGTGCGCGACGGCGGCTTCACCGCCGTGCTGGCGACGCAGGAGTGGCAAGCCATCAAGGCGCTGCAGCGCCTGCAGTCGGCCGGCTGGGACCGGCCGGGTGCCAAGCTGCCGGCAGAAGACATGCGCGAGACGATCCGTCGCTTGCCGTCGCGCGAAGTGCCGATCTTCGACGATCCCGGGCCGCCGGCGCCCGCCGATGGCAAGGTGGTCAGGGCGCGCTACAGCCGGCCCTGCCTGATGCATGGCTCGATCGGGCCGTCCTGCGCCGTGGCGCTTTGGGAGAATGACGGCGTCACGGTATGGACGCACAGCCAGGGCGTCTATCCGCTGCGCAAGTCCCTGGCCGAGCTGCTGCGCCTGCCGGCCGACAAGGTGCGCTGCATCCACACCGAGGGCTCGGGCTGTTACGGCCATAACGGCGCCGACGATGTCGCCGCCGACGCTGCCCTTGCCGCCCGCGCCGTTCCAGGCCGCCCGGTGCGCCTGCAATGGATGCGGGAGCAGGAACATGGCTGGGAGCCGCTCGGCTCGGCGATGGTGGTCGAGCTGGAAGCCACGCTTGCCGACGGCCGCATCGCCGGCTGGCGCCACGACGTGTGGAGCAATGCGCACAGCACCCGGCCGGCCACCGCCGGCGGCCTGCTCGCCGGCGCCGAACTCGATCCGCCTTTCCCGCGCCAGGTCCCCAGGCCGATCCCGATGCCGGAGGGCGGCGGCCATCGCAACGGCAATCCGCTCTATGCGCTGACCAATGCCAAGGGGACCTATCACTTCATCGAGCAGATGCCGGTGCGCGTGTCGGCCCTGCGCTCGCTCGGCGCGCATATGAACGTCTTCGCCATCGAATGCTTCATGGACGAGCTGGCGCAAGCCGCCGGCGCCGATCCCCTGGCCTTCCGCCTCGCCCATATGGCGGACGACCGCGCCCGCGAGGTCATGCAGACCGCAGCCGATCGGTTCGGCTGGGCCGGACGCGCCCAAGGCGGCGGCGGCCGGGGGTGCGGCTTTGCCTTTGCCCGCTACAAGAACCTCGCGGCCTATTGCGCCGTGGCGATGGAAGTCGCCGTCGACCGCGACAGCGGAGACATAAAAATCCGCCGCGTGGTGGCGGCCGTCGACAGCGGCGAAGCCGTCAATCCCGACGGCATCCGCAATCAGATCGAGGGAGCGATCGTCCAGTCGCTGAGCTGGACGATCCATGAAGCCGTCGCTTTCGACACGACACATCGCAGCAGCTTCGACTGGAGCGCCTACCCGATCGTCCGCTTCGACGCCCTGCCGGCAAGCGTGGAGGTCCATGTCATCGATCGGCCGCGCCAGCCATTCCTCGGAACCGGCGAGGCCGGTCAGGGTCCGGCCGCCGCAGCCTTGGCGAACGCCGTGGCCGACGCCGTGTCATTGCGCATCCGCGACATGCCGCTCGCGCCCGAAAAAGTGAAGGCCGTTCTCAGAAGCTAGATGTGAAGGGCTTCGCCCAGGGCCCGCAGGCTCGCTTCGTGGAAGGCCTCGCCCAGAGTCGGGTGGGCATGAATGGTGCCGCCGATATCTTCCAGCCGCGACCCCATCTCGAGCGCGAGACCGAAGGCGGCGGCGAGTTCCGACACGCCCGCGCCGACCGCGGCGATGCCGAGAAGCAGGTGATTGTCGGCCCGCGCGGTCACCCGCACGAAGCCGTCCTCCGCGCTCAAGGTCAAGGCCCGGCCGTTGGCCTGGAACGGGAACTGGGCAGTGTGCACCTCGTGGCCGGCCTTGCGCGCTTCCTCGGGCGAGAGGCCGACAGTGACGATCTCCGGATCGGTGAAACACACGGCCGGAATCACCGCACCGTCGAACACGCGACGATGACCGGCGATCAATTCGGCGACCACGACGCCCTGCGCCATCGCGCGGTGGGCCAGCATCGGCTCGCCGGTGAGGTCGCCGACCGCCCAGACGTTGCGCATCGAGGTCGCGCAGCGCTCGTCGATCTGCACGAAGGGGCCGTTCATGGTGAGGTCGAGTCGTTCCAGGCCGAAGCCCGCGATCCTGGCGCGCCGTCCGGCGGCGACGAGGATCCGGTCGGCCGCGATGCTGCGCGCCGGCGCCCCTTCCTGCTCGATCCGCAACGCATCGCCCGCTTCGGACAGGCCGACGGCCCGGGCGCGCGTCAGGACCTCGACACCCAGCGCCCTCAGGTGGCGGACGACCGGTCGAACGAGCTCTTCGTCGTAGGTCGGCAGGACGCGGTTCTCCGCCTCGATCACCGTGACCTTGGCGCCGAGCTTGGCGAACGCGGTTCCGAGCTCGAGGCCGATATAACCGGCGCCAACCACGGCCAGACGTTCGGGAATGGCGGTCAGCGACAAGGCTTCGGTCGAAGAGATGATCCTGCCGCCGAACGGCAGCATCGGCAGCGTCGCCGGCACCGAGCCGGTGGCCAGCACGACATGCTCGGCGGTCACGACCTGTGGACCGGTGTCGGTCTCGACCCGGCAGGTCTTGCCGTCGACCATCACGGCGTGTCCCTGCAAGATTTTGACCCGATGCCTCTTCAGGAGTGCGCCGACGCCGCTGGTGAGGCGGCCGACAATGCCGTTCTTCCACTCGATCGTGCGCGCAAAGTCGATGGTCGGACGCTCGACGCTGAGGCCGAAGGGCGCGGACTTGGCCTGCTCGGTCGCGCGCTCGTAGGCGTCGGCCGCATGAATGAGCGCCTTCGACGGAATGCAGCCGACATTGAGGCAGGTGCCGCCCAGCCCGCCATCGAGCCCGCCCTGCTCCACCAGCACGACATCGAGGCCGAGCTGGCCGGCGCGAATGGCGCAGACATAGCCGCCGGGCCCACCACCCACGACCAGTACCTTGGCAGCGATCTCGGCCATCTCACGCCTCTATGAAAATCGTCGCCGGCGCCTCGAGCAGGCCCTTGATGCGCTGGACGAAACGCGCCGCGACGTAACCGTCGATGACGCGGTGATCGAAGGACGACGACAGGTTCATCATGGTGCGCGGCACGAACTGCTCGCCCTGCCAGACCGGACGCACGACCTGCTTGTTGGGGCCGATGATCGCCACCTCAGGCCGGTTGATCACCGGCGTGGTGACGATGCCGCCCAGCGCGCCCAGGCTGGTGATCGTGATGGTCGAGCCCGTGAGCTCGGCGCGGGTCGCCCTGCCCTCGCGCGCCGCCTGGGCCAGGCGCTGTACCTCGGCGGCGCAGTCCCACAGGCTGAGCGACTCACAGTGGCGGACCACGGGAACCATGAGGCCAGCGGGCGTCTGCGTGGCGATGCCGATATGGACGCCGCCATGACGTTCGAGGGTCTCCGCCTCGTCATCATAGAGCGCGTTCATCTCGGGAAAATCGGCGATCGCCTTGACCAGCGCCTGCATCAGGAACGGCATCAGGGTGAGGTGCGGACGATCCTGGCGGTTCTCGGCATTCAGGGTCGCCCGCAGCGCCTCGAGCGCGGTGACGTCGACCTCCTCAACATAGGAGAAATGGGCGACCCGGCGTTTCGACTCGGCCATCTTCTGGGCGATGCGCCGGCGCAGGCCGATGATCTTGACGGTCTCGACGTCGGTATTGGCGACCCGGGTGGTGGCGATCCCGGCCTTCGCCCCGCCGCGCAGGAAGGCATCGAGGTCGGCATGGCCGATCCGCCCTGCCGGCCCGGTGCCGCGCACCTGGCGCAGGTCGACGCCGGCCTCCCGCGCGCGACGCCGCACGGCGGGCGAGGCGATCGGTTTCTCGCCCGGCGGTCGTGGCGGTCCGAGCGGCGCGCGGGTGACCGGGGGCGCGGGCTGAGACGATGCGGCGGATTCGGGTGCCGGCGGCACGGCAGCAAGCGGCCGCTCGACCGGGGCGGATGGCGCCGCCGCCTCGCGAGGGGCCGCCGCCACTTCTTCATTGCCCTCGCCGGCGACCTCCAGGCGGACGAGCTCGGCGCCGACCGCCAGGACGCTGCCCACCTCGGCGCCCAGCGCCACGACGGTGCCGGCGACGGGCGACGGGATCTCGACCGTCGCCTTGTCGGTCATCACGGCGGCCAGAAGCTGGTCCTCCAGCACCGACTGGCCGACCTCGACATGCCATTCGACGATCTCGGCCTCGGCCACGCCCTCGCCGACATCGGGGAGCTTGATGATGCGGGTCCCCATCTCAGGCCTCCATCACGGCCTTGAGCGCGCGGCCGATGCGGGCAGGCCCGGGGAAATAATCCCATTCCTGGGCGTGCGGATAGGGCGTGTCCCAGCCGGTGACCCGCACGATCGGCGCCTCGAGATGGTAGAAGCAGTTCTCCTGGACGAGCGCGCTCAGTTCAGCGCCGAAGCCCGAGGTCAGCGTCGCCTCGTGCACGACGACGCAGCGTCCCGTCTTCTCCACCGAGGTCACGATCGTGTCGAGGTCGTAGGGAACGAGTGTGCGCAGATCGATGATCTCGGCATCGATGCCGGTCTCGGCCGCCGCCGCTTCGGCGACGAAGACCATGGTGCCGTAGGCCAACACGGTGACGGCGGCGCCCGCGCGACGGATGGCGGCCTTGCCCAGCGGCACGGTGTAGTGGCCGTCCGGGACCTCGCCTTGCGGATGGCGCGCCCACGGCGTGACGGGGCGGTCGTGGTGGCCGTCGAACGGGCCGTTGTAGAGCCGCTTGGGCTCGAGAAAGATCACCGGATCGTTGTCCTCGATGGCCGCGATCAGCAGCCCTTTGGCGTCGTAGGGATTGGACGGCACGACGGTCTTGAGGCCGGAGACATGGGTGAACAAAGCCTCCGGACTCTGGCTGTGGGTCTGGCCGCCGAAGATTCCGCCGCCGGTCGGCATGCGCACGACCAGCGGCGCGGTGAACTGGCCGTTGGAGCGGTAGCGCAGCCGCGCCGCCTCGGACACGATCTGGTCGTAGGCCGGATACATGTAGTCGGCGAACTGGATCTCGACGCAGGGCCGCAGGCCATAGGCCGCCATGCCGACCGCGGCGCCCACGATGCCAAGCTCGCTGATCGGCGTATCGAAGACGCGGCTGGCGCCGTATTTCTGCTGCAGGCCCTGGGTACAACGAAACACGCCGCCGAAATAACCGACATCCTCGCCGAACACGACGACGTTCTCGTCGCGCTGCAGGGCGACATCCATGGCGTCGCGGATCGCCTCGACCATGGTCTTGCGCGGCATCGCCTAGATGCCTCCCTGCTGGCGCTGGCGACGCAGGTGCGGCGGCATCTCTTCATAGACGCCCTCGAACATGTCGCGCGCCGAAGGATGCGGACCGGAATGCAGCGTGCCGTGGCTTTCGGCCTCCTTCTGTACCGTGATGACGGAGGCCAGGATCTCGGCTTCGGCCTGCTTGTGGCGTTCCTCCGACCAGACGCCGCGGCGGATCAGATGATTCTTGAGGCGCAGCACGGGATCGCCCAGCGGCCAGGCGTCGGACTCGGTCTTCGGCCGGTAGGCCGAGGGATCATCCGAGGTGGAATGCGCGCCCACCCGATAGGTCACGTACTCGACCAGGGTAGGCCCGAGATTGCGCCGAGCCCGCTCGACCGCCCATTTCGCCACGGCATAGACGGCGAGATAGTCGTTGCCGTCGACCCGGAGTGCCGGGATGCCGAAGCCCAGGCCGCGCGCCGCGAACGTGCCGGAGCCGCCGCGGGCGATGCCCTGGAAGGTCGAGATCGCCCATTGATTGTTGACGATGTTGAGCACAACCGGCGCCTTGTAGGTCGAGGCGAAGACCAGGGCGGCGTGGAAGTCCGACTCGGCGGTCGAGCCGTCGCCGATCCAGCCGGCCGCGATCCGGGTGTCGTGCTTCATCGCCGACGCCATTGCCCAGCCGACCGCCTGGATGAATTGCGTGGCGAGATTTCCCGATATCGAGAAGAAGCCGTGCTCGCGCGACGAATACATCACCGGCAGCTGACGGCCCTTCAGCGGGTCGAGCTCGTTGGAGTAGATCTGGTTCATCATCTCGAGCATCGGATAATCGCCGGCGATCAACAGCCCGGCCTGGCGGTAGGTCGGGAAATTCATGTCGCCGGGCTCGAGCGCCACGCGAAAGGCGCAGCTCACCGCCTCCTCGCCCATGTGCTGCATGTAGAACGACGTCTTGCCCTGGCGCTGGGCCATCTGCATGCGCGCATCGAAGGCGCGCAGGGTCATCATGTGGCGCAGGCCCTTCAGCAGCGCCTCGTCATCGAGCAGGCCGGCCCACGGGCCCACCGCCTCGCTGTCGCGATCGAGCACGCGGATGATCGAATAGGCGAGGTCGCGGATCTGCTCGGGCGCGACATCGACCTCAGGCCGCCGCACCTCGCCCGCCAGGGAAATCCGCACATCGCTGAAATCGGGCGTGCCGCCGGGCCGCACCGCCGGCGCCGGCACGTGGAAGGAGAGAGGTTTCCGATCGGACATGGGGCCTCGCGTTCGAACGTCTCGACTATACTGCCCCACGCCGCGCGCGTGAGCCGCCGCTCAGGCCGCCTGGGCGACCCTGGCCGGCCCCCACGACTTCAGAACCGGAAGTACTTCCTTGGCGAAAAGTTTCAAGCCCCGCTCCGAGACTTCATAGGGCGTGCCGCCAAAGCGGAAGGCGATATTGAGCTCGAAGTCGCCCAAGAGTTTCCGGCGCGCCTCGATCCCGCGCAGGATCTTGTCGGGCGTCCCCCAGGACGCTGCCTGCATGAAGCCGGTGACCGCGCCTTCGAGGCCGCCCTTGCGCGCGATCTCCGCCTTCTGCTGGTAGGCGTCGTAGCCCTTCACCGTCTTGAAGTGCTCGCCGAGAAATTCGTAGTGGTAGAAGTTGCTTTCGACGAACTTGCCCTGGTATCGGCGCGCTTCGTCCTCGGCCGCGGCGAGGTTGGGCCCGCAGACGCAGAACTCAGTCAGCATGACGTGGGGCGGCTCGCTGCCATGGTACTTGCGGTGGAGGTCCCGCCCATGCTCGATCACCGGCAGCCGCATCTCCCATGGCCGGTCGGCGAACATCACCATGTGGGCACCGAGCTTGGCGGCGGAATTGACCGAATCCTCGCTCGACGCCACGGCGTAAATGCGCCCATCGAACGAATGCTGCGGCCGCGGACGGATCTCGATGCGCGGTTGCTTGTAGTAGGGGCCGTCGCCCTCGATGTAGCCGGTCTTCAGCGCGTTCACGATCATCGGCGCGGCCTCGTCGAAGCGGCCGCGCGATTCGTCCATGCTGAGGCGGAAGGCGGCGAACTCGCGCCGCGCCAGCCCGCGCCCCATGCCGAGGCGAAGCCGGCCCTTGCTCAACATGTCGAGGACGGCGGCATTTTCCGCGACGCGCAGCGGATCGTGCCAGGGCAGGATGACGGCTGCCGTACCGACATCGATGTCGGGATGGCGGGCCGTCAGGTAGGTCATGAGATGGAGATTGTCGGGCACGAAGGAGTAGTCGTTGAAGTGGTGCTCGGCCGACCACAGGCAGTCGAACCCTGAGTCGGCGGCGAGCGCGGCCAGCCGGATCTCCTCGTCCCACACGCGATCGTCCGGACAGTTCTCCCAGCCATAGCTGGCGAACACCATCATCATGCCGACATCCATGGCGCTTCCCCTTGCTCGTATTCGTCTTCGAGATGGGAAATGCTTTCACGGGCCGGCAGTTGCCGCAAGCCTTGTGGTCGGCGGATCAGCCGTGCCACCATCCTGAAAATGCTCGGGAGGGCACATGCCAGACAGCATCACTGTTGCGAAATTCCGCGACGTCGCCAACGGCTTGCAGAAAGGCCAGTTCGCCGTCGGCGACCGGGTCAAGATCAATGGCCTGTCGGGCCTCGATCCGATCTACAAGGCGCTGCTCGATCGGCCGATCACCGTCACCCTGGGCCTGATCGGGCCGGATGGCCGGATCGGCCTGACGCCGATGTGGTTCGACTACGAGGGCGACAAGATATTGGTGAATACCGCCTCACACCGGGCCAAGTGCGACTGGATTCGCAAGAACCCCAAGCTCACGATCCTGATCGTCAATCCCGACAACGCCTATCACTGGGTCCAGATCAAATGCACGGTGGAGCGCGAGGAGCACGAAGCAGGTCCGGGCGGCGAGCGCGTCACCCGGCAACTCGACAAGATCTGGACGAAATACACCGGCAACCCGCCACCCTATGGGCTGCGCGATCCCGCGATCGACGAGAAGCGCGTGCTGTTCATCTGCGGCGTCGACCGCATCGCGACGTTCGGCAAGCCCTGATCGGCGCCCGACATGCCCGCTGACATTTCGCGGCGGAGTCTTGTCGAGCTGCTCGGACGCATCGCGGGGCCGGCGGCAGCCTATTCCGCGCTGAACGTGATGGGCTTGCTGCCCATATCGACAGCGTATGCAGCACCGCCCCCGCTGGCGCCGGGCTCCGGCAAGGGCAAGCGAGTCGTCATCCTGGGCGCGGGTATCGCCGGCATGACGGCGGCGTACCGTCTCAGCAAGGCCGGCTATCAATGTACGATCCTCGAAGCGCGTGCACGGGTCGGCGGGCGGGTGTGGACCGTGCGCGGTGGCGACCGCATCGTCGAGACGGACTCGACGCAGCAGGTCAACTGGGAGACCCATCGCGACCTCTATTTCAACACCGGCCCGGCGCGGCTCCCCCATCACCATCAGGGAATTCTCGGCTACTGTCGTGAGCTGGGCGTCGCGCTGGAGCTTTTCGTCAACGACAACCATGCCGCCCTGATCCAGCTCGACTCCCAGTTCGGCGGCAAACCCCGGCCGGCGCGGCGCCTCAATGCCGATCTGCGGGGCGCCATTGCCGCACTCGCCGCCAAGAGCGTGCCCGACGATGCCGATCTCCGGGCTGTGCTGCGCATCTTCGGCGATCTCGATTCGGACTTGAACTATGCCGGCTCCTCGCGCGCCGGCTATATCGAAGACGATGCACCGGGCGCCGGCAACCAAAAGGGACAGCACCAGCCACCTCTCGCGTTGAACGAGATGGTGACGAGCCCGCGTTCGCGAGCGATCGTCTTTGCGCTCTGTTTCGCCGAGTCGTGGAGCCAATCTCCCACCATGTTGCAGCCGGTCGGCGGCATGGACGCTATCCCCCGTGCCTTCGCCCGGGTGCTGGGCGGCATGATCCAGCTCGATCAGGAGGTCGTGCAGATCGGCCGTACCGGCGACCGTGCACGGATCGTCTCGCTCGATCACAAGACCGGGAAACGAAGCGCCATCGACGCCGATTTCGCGATCTGCACGATTCCGCTTTCGGTGCTGAAATCCATACCGGCCGATTTCAGCCCGCCGGTGAAGGAGGCGATCACCACCGGCGCCGCACTCTATTGGCCGGCGGTGAAGGTGGCGTTCGAGGCGCCGCGGCGCTGGTGGGAGACCGACCAGCAGCTTTACGGCGGCATCAGCTGGACGGACCGCGACATCACGCAGATCTGGTATCCCTCGCACGGCTTTCACGGCAAGAAGGGCGTGGTGCTCGGGGCCTATATCTCGCGCCAGACCCCCGGTTTGAAGTTCACTGCCATGACCCCCGCCGAACGGCATGCGGCGGCGATTGCGGATGGCGAACGGCTTCATCCCGGCTACAGCAAGCTCGTCGGACCGGCGGCGTCAGTTGCCTGGGCAAAGATTCCCTACTCGCTCGGCGCCTGGATCGAATGGGATGCCGTCTCGGGCGCGCGCCAAGCGGCCTATCCCGTCCTGCTTGCCGGCGACGGGCCATTTTACTTTGCCGGCGAGCATATGAGCTATATCAATGCCTGGCAGGAAGGCGCCGTGCAGTCGGCACACTACACGGTCTCTCAAATCGCCGAACGGGTCGGAGTGAAGCCATGAAAATCGGAGTCTTCTCCACCTTCATGTCGCCGCAGGCGACACCGCAGATGATCCGCGACTTCGGCCGCCGCGCCGAGGGCATGGGGCTCGACTCGATCTGGATGGGCGAGCACGTCGCCCTGTTCGACAAGAACACCTACGGCTATCCCGGCTCGAAGGATGGGCGCATTCCGGTTCCGGAAGGTGGCGGCATGCTCGATGTGACAGCCACCTTCGGATTCCTCGCCGCCGCGACGACCAAGGTGCGGCTGGGCACCGGGGTCGCCCTCGTGCCGCAGCGCAATCCGATCTACACCGCCAAGGAAATGTGCACGCTCGACTGGCTGAGCGACGGACGCATCGATTTCGGCATCGGCGTCGGCTGGAACAAGGAGGAAGTCGAGGCCTGCGGCTATCGCTGGGAAGACCGCGGCGCACGCTGCGACGAGTTTCTGGAAGTCATGCGCCGGCTGTGGACCGAGCCGTCGGTCGATTTCGCCGGCAAATGGGTGAAGTTCGAGACCTGCCGGATCGATCCCAAGCCGATCCAGAAGCCGCACGTGCCGATCATCGTCGGCGGCTACGCCGACGCCGCCTTCCGCCGCGCCGTTCGCTTCGGCGCCGGCTGGTACGGCTTCAACCTCGACCCGGCCCGCACCCAGCAGATGCTCGAGAAGCTTGACGCCGCGTTCGCGAAAGCCGGCCGCAAGCGCGGCAAGGAGTTCGAGATCATCATCACCCCGCCCATGACGATGGCGGCCGACGCGCTCAAGGAATATGCCGCGCTAGGCGTCGACCGCCTGGTGGTGAACCTGGGCAGCCAACGGCCCGAGAAGGTAGATCAGCGCCTGCCGGAGATCGACAGACTGGTGAAGATGGCGGCGTGAGCGTCAGCTCACGCCTTGTCGACCTCGCCGCCTGAGTCCAGCCAGCCCTTGAAGCCGCCGAGGTTCCGCACGTTCGCGTAACCCATATCCTTGAGGGTCTTGCCGACCAGCGCTGCACGTCCGCCGGAGGCGCAATAGGTCACGACCGTCTTGGCCCGGTCGAATGCCGCGTCGTGCATGGGCGAGGCCGGATCGGCGCGGAATTCGACAAGCCCTCGCGGCACGGCGACGGCGCCCCGCACCTTGCCCGAGGCCACGACCTCGGTCGGTTCGCGAACGTCGAGAAACAGCACGTCGGCTCGGCCAAGCAGCCCCTTGGCTTCGTCCGGGCTGATTCGCGGCACGGCGGCTTCGGCTTCCGCCAGCATCGCCTGGACTGTCTTCATGTGGCTTCTCCTTCTATGCCGGCAGGCGCGTCGACTGCCAGGTCACCATTTGCCAGTTGCCGTTGCGCTTGGCGTAGACGTCGGTGAAGCGCACGCCGAACGCGTTGGGCGTGCCATTCGACACGACCTTGATCTGGGCAATCCCGGTCAGCACCACCGTATCGCCGAGGTCCTGCGCCTTCACGTTCGACGGCTCGACGCCGGTATAGACGGTCGCCCCCGACACCATGGCGTCGATCAGGCTGCGCTTGGTGTCGAGCCGTGCCGAGGAGTGCGTGTACACAAGATCGTCGGCCAATACTGCTTCCAGGGTGGCGACATCCTTCTTGGCCATCGCCTGCATGCGCTTCCTGTCGAGATCGACGACCGTCTGCCCGTTGCCTGCCATTTTCAATTCTCCTGTGGTGTGCCTTCAATTGAAATTGAGCTTCAGCCCGGGCTCCGGCCACTGCATGACTCCCAAGCGGCCCGAGTCCGACAAGGTGATGTACGCCGTTCGCATGTCGGGCCCGCCAAAGCAAATATTGGTCGGGTAGATATCCGGCATCTTCACTTCGCGCACGATCGAGCCGGCCGGCGAGATCTCGGTGATCATGCCGGTCGTGAGCGTCGCCACCGCGATGTTGCCGCTCGCCATCACGCCAGGCTGTCGAAACGCGCCCGCCCGCCCAGTCCGGCGATGTGCCGGCCGCCATGCGGCGCATGACCTTTGGGCTGGCGCAGGACGCCCGGACCTTCGACGTCGAATGCCCACAGCCGCGCGCCTTCGGTATCCGCCGCGTAAAGCACCTTGCCGTCGGGCGACAGGCCACAGCCGTTCGGGCTCAGCATGGGATAGGCAAGGCAGACGATCTTCGATCCATCCGGCAAGGCGTAGTACAGGCCGCCATGGTCGCGATGGCGGGCATAGCGCTTGCCGAGGTCGGTGAAATACATGCCGCCCGCCTTGTCGAACACCAAGTCGTTGGGCGCGCTGAGCTTGTGCCCGCCGCATTCGATGTAAAGCCTCGTGGCCGCGCCGGTCGTGCGGTCGATCCGCTGGATGGAACCGGACTTGTAGTCGGGATGCGGCCCCTGGCCCATCGACACGCCCTCGACGTAACGGCTGCCGCCGTTGTTGCAGCAATAGAGCGCGCCATCGGGCCCGACCGCGAGGCCGTTCGGCCCGCCGCCCGTCGCCGAGAACAGCGATACCTTGCCGTCCGGCGTGATGCGCGAGCACCGATTGTTGCGGATCTCCGTCAGGATCACCGAGCCGTCGGGCATGACCACCGGACCTTCGGGAAAGCCCAGGCCGGTTGCCACAATACGCACCTCACTCATCGCGTTTCCCCTCTCTCATTTTCCGGTTTATCCGCGCTACATTGGGCCACCGGATCGGCGAGGCCAATCCGAAATAATCGTGGGCCCGCCGATGTCTCCGCCTGTGCAGCCTGTCGTGAGTGATGAAAAGCTGCCGGGTTCGGCCGACGTCGTGGTGATCGGCGGCGGCATGGCCGGCAGCGCGGCCGCCTATGCGCTGGCGAAGAAGGGACTTTCGGTCGCCCTGCTCGAGAAAGGCCGGATCGGCGGCGAGCAGACCAGCCGCAACTGGGGTTGGTGCCGCCAGCAGCATCGCGACCTGCGCGAGCTGCCGCTGGCCATGAAGAGCCTGGAAATCTGGGGCGAGTTCGGCCGCGAGCTGGCTGTCGAAACAGGATTTCGCCGCACCGGCCTGATCTACGTCACCACCCGGCCGGCCGACCTCGCGCAATGGGAAGCCTGGACTCAGCGCGCGCGCGATCACCAGATGCACAGCCGGGTGTTGAGCGGCGCCGAGGCCAAGGCGCTGACGCCCGGCAGCACCGCCGACTGGATCGGCGGCGTGCACTCGCCGACCGATGGCCGCGCCGAACCCTCGCTCGCTGGTCCCGCCATCGCCGAGGGCGCGCGGCGGCTGGGTGTCACCATCCACCAGGACTGCGCGGCGCGCGGGCTGGTGACGGAAGCCGGCAAGGTCTCGGGCGTCGTCACCGAGAAGGGCACCATCCGCACCCAGGCGGTACTGTGTGCGGGCGGCGCCTGGAGCTCGCTGTTCTGCCGCCGGCACGGCGTCCGCCTGCCGCAGGCCAGCGTGCGGTCCACGTCCTTCGCCACCAAGGCCGCGCCGGCGGTGACCGAAGGCGGCCTGTCGATGCCTGACGTCACGATTCGCCGCAGGCTCGATGGCGGCTACACGGTTGGCCTGGGCGGGCGCGGCCGAGTCGAGCTGTCGCCCCAGGGCCTGCTCTACGCGCGCCAGTTCTGGCCCACCTTCAAGAAGCGGCGATGGGGTTTGACCTTCGCCATCGGCCGCTCGTTCTTCGAAGGACCCGAGGCGTTCTCGCGCTGGTCGCTCGACGGAATTTCTCCCTTCGAACGGCAGCGCACGCTCGACCCGGCGGCCGACCCCGCGCTGGTGCGATTGGGACTGACGCGGCTTGGCGAACACTATCCGGCGCTGGCCGGCCTGCAGGTCGCGCAGGCGTGGGGTGGCCTCATCGATTCCACACCCGATGCGATCCCGGTCATCTCGGCGGTGGACTCCCTGCCCGGCCTCTACCTCTCGACCGGCTTCAGCGGCCATGGCTTCGGCATCGGGCCGGCGGCGGGACGGCTGGCCGCCGACCTGATCGCCGGCGACCCGCCGATCGTCGATCCCCATCCGTTTCGCTACAGCCGCATGGTCGACGGCACCGACCTGGGCGAGCCCGGGATGATGTAGGTTGACGGGCGTCGTCGCCGCTTTAACGTGAGCTCGTCACGGCCGTTTGCAGGAGGAAGTTCCATGGCGCTCCCAACCGATGTCGCGGCCCGGCGGGCGCGAGCCTGCAAGACTTTCCTCGAGCAGGCGCATGCGGCCACGGCGGCGGAAGGCATCAACCCGTCAACGTTGCATGCCATCAAGCTGAAGCTGGTGGCCTTCGCCAAGCGCACCGAGCTGTTTCCGCTGGCCGACTTCGCCATGCCGGAGGCGCAGGCGCGCAACCATCCCCTGCTGGTCGAAGATAATGACGGGTACGGCCTCTATCTGACCATCAGCCTGCCGGGCAAGGAGGCGGCGCCACACGACCACGGGATCTGGTGCGCGAATGCCGCGATCTCCGGACGCGAACGGCACGTGTTCTATCGGCGCACGGATGACGGCAAACAAAACGGGCACGCGATAGTCGTCAAGGTGGGCGAGGTCGTGGTCGAGCCGGGCACCGGCATCGTGATGGCCGATCACGACATCCACAGCACCGAGGTGGTGGGCGATCGTCCCGCCATCGGCCTGTCGCTCTACGGTTATGCGCTGGCGCGGTTTCCGTCCGTCACATGGTTCCACCCGGAATATTCATCGGTGCGCGCGACTCCGTCTCGCCGGCATGCGGCGTGAGGCGCTGATGGCCCGCTCAGCGAAGACGTTCCAGGTCACCATCCGCAACAGCGGCCAGACCATCGCCTGCACGACCGATCGGACGATCCTGCAGGCCGCGATCGCCGCCGGCATCGACTATCCCTACGCCTGCGCCACAGGCAACTGCGCGACTTGCGTCTCGAAGCTCGAGGAGGGGAAGGTGTCCCTGCTTCCCCATTCCGATGCCGCCCTCGGAAAAGCGCAGCTCAAATCCGGCCTGACGCTTGCCTGCCGGGCGCGCCCGCGCAGCGACGTGACGGTCAACTGGCTGGCCCGGGCGGGCGGCTAACCCAACCACTCGGAAAAATCATGCAGATCGGTTTCAACCTGCCGAATTCCGGCCCGCTCTCGGCCGTCGCTTCCATGACGGAGATCGCCGTCCAGGGCGAGGCGATGGGCTTCGACTATCTCACCATGACCGATCATGTCGTGCTGCCCGATACCAAGGTGCCCGGCTATCCCTATTCCGAGAGCGGTGAATTCTACGAGGACGCGCCGACCGAGCGACACGAACAGCTGATCGGCATGGCTTATGTCGCGGCCAAGACGACCCGTATTCGCCTGGTCGCCGCCGTGCTGGTGGTGCCGCATCGTCCCGCCGTGCTCGCCGCCAAGATGCTGGCCACGCTCGACGTGTTGTCCGGCGGAAGGCTGGTCGTCGGCATCGGCGCCGGCTGGCTGAAGACCGAGTTCGATGCCGTCGTCACCACGCCGTTTCCCGAGCGTGGCGCCGTGACCGATGAATATATCGATGCGTTCCGGGTGCTGTGGACCGAGTCCGCGCCACGCTTCGCCGGGCGCTACACGCGCTTCGACGGCATCGTGCTGGAGCCCAAGCCCGTGCAGCGGCCGCATCCGCCGATCTGGGTCGGCGGCGAGAGCGGTCCCGCGGTCCGCCGCGCCGCCCGCATCGGCAACCTGTGGTATCCGATCGGCAGCAACAACCAGCATCTACTCGATACCCTGCCGCGGCTCAGCGCCGGCATCGCCCGCCTGCGCAAGGCCGCCGTCGACGCCGGCCGCGATCCTGCGTCCGTCGGCGTCGGCTATCGCGTGAAGCGTTATGGGGCGGCCGTGCCGCCTGTCGCCACGGATGGCGAGCGACGGCTATTCTCCGGCAGCGAGGCCGACATCGTGGGCGACCTGCGCGCCCTCCGCGAGCTTGGCGTCACCGCGCTCGATATCGATTTCGGCCGGCCGGACGCTGCTGCGGTGATCGCGGAAATGCGCCGCTTCAGGGCCGCGGTGATCGAGAAGATGTGAGCCGGGAAAGACGTGGCAGGCCGAGCACAAGCAGGAGGAACGGCATAATAATCAGTATCCCTGGGGCGGCCGTGATATTGTATTTGTCATGCTTTCCTGACATCCGTGCTTAGCAACATGGTCAATCAATCTACCGTGCCGCCTGACGCGCGGGAGCCTTCGCGGCCCGGCGGTGACGCCATGACGCGGCTTTCGGAGGCGATCCTGGAAACATGGCGCCGGGCCATCGATCGATTGGGAAGCGGCTGTATTCAGCATCTGTCGGAAGAAGAAGGCGGCGCGACCGCGCTCTACTTGAGCGCTCGTGCGAGTGCGCGCGCCGGCGACCTCGAGAAGGCAGCGCAGCAATTCGCCGCCCTCGCCGAGATCGCCCCCACCCTGACGGCCGGCTTGGAAGGCCATGGCGAGACCGCGGACAGGCTGGGCCAGAGCGCGCTGGCGCGAGCCAAATACGACGTCGCCCGAAGGCTGCGGTCGGAGGCCAGGCGCGGTGCGCCGGACCGGCCCTTTGTCCTGCGCAATCGCGGCCCGTTCCCGGCCGAGATCGCCGCCTATACATCGGTGCTGCTGTCGGTGAAGGACCGGGCGCTTCCCTATGTCGCGCGGGGCAACGCCTTGCTGGCCGAGGGCCGCGCCAGACTGGCACTTCTCGACTACGGCTGCGCGCTCAGCCTGAAACCACGGCATTTCGAGATTGCCGCGCTCAAAGCCGAAGCCCTGGTCATGCTGGGACGCTACGAGGAGGCGCTGCGCGCCTTCGATACCGCTCTTGCGGCCCGTCCGAACGACGCCGAAATCTACAGCGGCCGCGCCATCGCCTGCCTGGCGCTTGGCCGGCTCGGCGCCGCCGACGCCGACTGGCGCCGACAATCCGAGTTGTTGCCACCGGAACGGGCAGCCGCGCGGGCCTGTGTGTCGTTACGCATGGCGGACTACGAAGCGGCTTTGCCTCTGCTGCAGCGGGCTCTCGAAAAAGAGCCAGGCGATCCGTATTGGCGGCTCTATCGCCTGACGTCGCTTCGCCGGCTCGGCCGCTCGGTCGGGCAGCCTGAGCTCGAGCGGATGGCGGACGTCGCATGGCCCGGCCCGTTGCTTGCCCTGCACGCAGGACACCTGTCGGCAGACGAGGCGTTGACGCGCGCCGACAACCAGGGTCGCCGCGCCGAAACACTGTTTCAACTGGGCGTCATCGCCTGGCCACGCGACCGCGCAGAGGCCCGCCGCCGATGGGAGGAAGTCGCAGCCGAAACGTCACCCGCCTTGATCGAGCACGCGGCGGCGCGCCATGAACTGGCGCGCGCCGGTTCTTAGCCGCGCCCACCGCCGAAGGACACGATGTTTTCCGTCATCCTCTACGGTCGCAACGTAAGCCACGGCTACAACCTCCACAAACGGGCAGCGATCGGCCTCAATGCGCTCGCCGAGCTGATGTCCGATTCCGACGACGAAATCCTGTTCGTCGACGACAATACGCCTGACGATCATCCGACCTTTCCGGAAGCCATCCACGACACGCTGACGGACAAGGCGAAGAGCGTGATGCGCATATTGCGGGTGCGCCCCCGACATCGCCTCGACGCGAGGAGGCATGCGCACCAGGCCGTGCTGGAGTCGCAATCGCGCAACGTGGCGCTGCGGCGCTCCAATCCGCGCAACCGCTGGTCCTGCTTCGCGACCACCGACACGCTGCTCGTGCCCCGAAACGAAGGCCGCTCGCTAAGCGACATCCTGGATGAACTGCCCGACGGCTTCTATCGGACGCCGCGCTTCGACCTGCCAAAGACCCTGTGGGAGGCCGCCTTCGACCGCGGCGATCCCAACGGCAATCTGGCGAAGCTGCGGCACTGGCCGACGCGCTTCCATCTCGATCGGCCGCGCGACGAGGCCGGAGCGGAGTTCCAGGTCATGTTGCGCGACGACTTGTTCGCCATTCACGGCTTTGACGAGGCGATGTCGTCGGGCGGATCCTCGGATTCCAACCTCGCCGCGCGTCTCGCGCTTCATCGCGGCGCAGCCGGCACGCTGATCGACAAAGTCCTTGGCTACCGTTGCGATCCTGGCCGCGCGGGTACTGCCAAGGGCATGAATGACCGCGATCGCGTCGTCGACGTCGTCACGACACCTTACCTGCCGGCCCAGGCCGATCGCTGGGGCTGGCCCGATCTCGACATCGAGGAAATCCGTCTTGACCGCGGCACGTCCTATGAGCGCTTTTTCGCGGGCGTGGGCGCCGCCATCGAGCCCGCGAGGGCGCCCTACGACGCAACCAGCCTCGAAAGCCACCTCGTCCACGACCTCACCTATGACCTGGCGCACACCCTGCCGTTCGTCTGCGACCAGGTCCTGACCTACCCGAAGCACTCGGGCGTGATGTTCGTTGGCGCACGCGCGGATTTCCTCAGGCGTTTCTCGACGGCATGGCGGGGCATGGGCTTTACCGGCCCCATCCTGGTGCCGCAGGAATGCGCCGGGCTGCCGATCGACGGGCAAGGCGTGGAGACCGGGCCCTTCGTCGAGCTGTTGCGGCGGGCCGAGATATTCATCTTCGAGTTCGGGCTCGCCACGCAGCGCGAGGACGAGCCGGTGCGGACCGGGCGGAAGATCACACCCCCGGACGATGCATGCCTCAAGGTCGTCGAAAGCCTGTTCCGCCGGGCCGCCGCCCTCGAGGCCGAAACGCGGCCCGAAGGCCAGGGCCTGCCGCGACGGTTCATCGGCGTCAATGTCATCTACAACTACTACTGGCCGCTTTTTACCGACCATATCGGCGCCAACATCACGCCCTTCTGCAGCCAGGTGCTGGCCGGCGACCCGCGCGCCGTCACCCCGAAGAAGGCCAGATTTCCACGCCTGCGCCGCCGATCGATGGCCTGACGCCTTTGAACAATTGACAAGATTGACAGGGATTTGGAACGTACAAGGCAGCCCGGTTGCCGTATGACGCGGCGTTTCTAGCGAGGAAGGCGTTGAACAGGAAAATCTGGTTCTGGCCCATATATATCCTGCTGCTGTTGGGCGTCACCTTGGCGGGCACGGAGTTCGTCGCGTCATTTCTCGTGCCGTCCTGGCCTGCCCGCGATCTACGGCCGATATCAGCCGTGGCATTGAGCGAAAATGTCGAGAGGGCGTTCGCCGCTTCGCCCGAGCTCATTCCCCACTATAACGACTGGGGCGTCAGGGACCGGCCGAGGTCGATCGAACGGCCGGCCGATGTGCGATACAGGTCCGTCCTTGTCGGCGACAGCTTTCTGGAAGGCTATTACATCCCGGCGCCGATCTCGCAGCTCATCGAGCAACGCTGGGCGCGCGAAGGCCATGCCGACGCGGAAGCGATCAACCTCGGCATCGCGGCGACCGGGCCCCGCCAGTACTACTATCGCATCAAGCGCGTGGCCCTCGCGCTCAAGCCCGATGCCATCGTGATCTTCGTCTATGCCGGCAACGATTTCATCCAGGTGCGCCTTGGCGATTTCGCGATGCCGGCACTTGCCGAAGAGCTGCCCGTGCCGTCGATCCTGGGAACCATCGCACCGCGGACGAACTGGCTGGTGTCGAACCGGCTCGGCCTCTCCGAGATCGGCCGCGGCAACAAGGACATTCCCGGCGAAAACCAGCTGCTGAGCCAATGGGCGGAGAAGCCGACGCCCGAGCTGACCGCGCGCGTCGCCCGCCACATGAAGCAATACTATTATCCGAAGCTCGACGAGGAGACGATCCGCGAGATCCTGTCGCGCGGCGGCGAGCCGATGCGGGCAGCGCTCGCCGAGCGCAAGGCCGATTACCAGACCGTTGCCGGATGGCTGGTCTCGGGCATCATCGATTGGGAAACCGGCACATGGCCGACACCTCACGATGCCCAGGAAGCCGACCGCATGATCGATCCCACGGTGGTCGACCAGACGCTGAGCTGGCTGGTCGGTGCCGAGGACCTGGCCAAGGCGCATGGCGCAAAACTGTTCGTCGCCCTGGCGCCCGTCGGCATGGGCGATCCGGATTACGTCGCGTTCTGGAAGCCGTGGCCGCGATACCTCAGTTACCAGCTGTCGGCCGACGCGCGCCACAGACGATTGGCGGCGGCGCTTCGCCAACGCGGCATGCAGGTCATCGATTTGCGCGAAGCCCTCGATGGCGTTCGCGGCACCTATCGGCTGACGGACGGACATTGGACCGATCTCGGCACCCAGATCGCGGCCGACCGAGTGGCCCGTGCCCTGCTTCCCTCCGTGGTTGCGTCCGACAAGCGAGAACGAGGGGAATAGATGAGCTGCCGACGAGGGGGAGCCAATTCGACATGATCGGCGCAATATTGACGACGGCCGCGTTCGCCTTCCTGGCGTCGACGCTCGCGACCATCGGGAACTTCGCCATCGCGCGCGACTTCCCCCACTACCAGAACAGCCAGGATGACATGGTGTTCTATTCGCCACTGGCCATCCGCTTCATGCAATACAGGATCACGACGAACATCTTTTACTATCAGTCATTGGGCCTCTGGGCCCTTCTCGTCGTGCTGGTCGCCTATAAAGTGCTGGCCAGTCTCTGAGGCGCTCAAGGCGCCGTGAAGCGAGGCGGCTCGCCGGGGCCGGCGTTTTGTGATGAACTGAGCCCCAGAACAAACACCCCGGGGAGGGGACGGCCATGGACGACGTCACTCGCAGGGCCATGCTGTGGGGCGCCGGCGCCTCCGTCGCGGCGACTGGACTCATTCAGGAAGCCGCCGCGCGCACCGCGGCTTTCGGGCCGGACGATCCCTACGATCTCGTGGTCCGCGGCGGCGAGGTGCTCGATCCCAGCCAGAACCTCCGGGGGCGGCGCGACATCGGCATTCGCAATGCCGCGATCGTGGCCGTCGAACCGGAGATTCCGGCGGCGCGCGGCACGCAGGTGCTCGACGCCACGGGCCAGCTCGTCCTGCCGGGCCTCGTCGATTTTCACGCCCATGTCCTGCCGGGCGGCGGCATCGGCCTTTCGGGCGACGAGCTGGTGCCCTACACCGGCACCACCACCTATGTGAGCGCGGGCGACGCGGGCGCCGGCAGCTTTTCGGCCTTCAAGCATTTCGGCATCGCCCAGTCGCGCACGCGCATCCTGGCCTTCCTGCACATCTCCTCGATCGGCCTGTCGGGCTTTCCGATCGGCGAGATGCTCAACATCGACCATGCCCGCGTCGACGCCGCCGCCAAGATGCTGGCGGAGAATCCCGACGTGCTGCTGGGCATCAAGGTGCGCGAGAGCCTCGACGTGGTGGGCAGCAACGGGCTGGAACCCTTGAAGCGCGCCATCGCCGCCGCCGAACGCTCAGGCGTCGAGGGTGCCAGGGTGATGTGCCACATCGGCAATGCCCCGGGAAATCTTTCGGAGCTGCTCGATCTCCTGCGACCGGGCGATGTGCTAACCCATGCCTATAGCGGCGCCGGCAACAACACGGTGGTCAACGGCAAGGTTTTGGATGCCGCGATGGCCGCAAAAAAGCGCGGCGTGCTGATCGATGTCGGTCATGGCGGTGGCAGCTTCGACTTCACCGTCTGCGAGCCCGCTCTCCAGCAGGGCTTTGCGCCCGACATCATCAGCAGCGACATCCACGCCGTCAGCGTGAACACGCCCGGCAAGCCCTTCCTGCCCTGGGTGATGAGCAAATTCCTGGGTCTCGGCATGCCGCTCGAGCAGGTGGTGACCCTGGCCACGGCCGCGCCGGCCAAGGCGATCGGCAAGGTGCCCAAGCTCGGCACCTTGCAGATCGGCGCGCCGGCCGATCTGTCCCTGGTCGAGATCGTCGAAGGCCCCGTGGATTTCGTCGATACGCGTCAGAACCAGCGCAAGGGCCAGCGCTACATCAAGCCGATGCAGACAGTGAAGGCCGGTCGGCCCTTCGGCCGACCCTATCCGCAGCCTTTCGCGTGGCCCTGACGGATCGTCATCGAGAGGCGGCAGCAGCGAATTCCGCCTTGGCCGCCGCAAGAAGTTCCTGGTCCACGATGAGGTCGATGGCCGTCATGGCCATCGCCTTGGCCGAGTCCAGGATGCAGGCTTCGGCGGCGGGTCCGATCGAGGCGGCATGGAATTCGTGGCTATGGGGCGGCACGTCGCGCCCGGTCATGGCCATCTGCGGCTGAATCGTCGGCACGAACCAGCTCACATTGCCGGTGTCGCCCGACCATGCACCCGACAGCTCGTCGCGCGGCCGGGTCGTGCGGCCGAGATCTTTCAGATTGTGCTCGAAGCTTTCGGCGATGGCGAAGTTGCTCAGCAGCGCCCGGCCCGGATTCTCCCGCCAGGTGCGTTCGAGGCGGGCGCCCGTCATGAGGGCGGCGCCGGTGAGGCAGGCGTCGATTCGCGGGATCACCCGTTCCAGGGTCGCGGGATCGTTGGCGCGCACGGTCAGCACGCCGGTGGTGTGATCAGGGACGACCTGCGGCAAGGTTCCGCCCTTGGTGATGATGGCATGCACCCGCACCTCGGAGGGCAGTTGCTGGCGCAATGCATTGATCCCGTTGAAGGCCAGCAGCATGGC
>Ga0210395_10000794_pt1 | contig 24355 bp, 18 predicted proteins | sample IncBWH4OmetaG_FD_150861 | JGI IMG/M metagenome (GOLD analysis project Ga0210395, IMG submission 150861) | Forest soil microbial communities from Barre Woods Harvard Forest LTER site, Petersham, Massachusetts, United States - Inc-BW-H-4-O ... | reverse complement strand
GGGTTCACTCCACGGGAGTAAAAAGTATGGGACGGATTAGGAGTAAAGTTGGAAAGTGCTTTAGAATGAATCTCGCACTTCATGTCGGGGCGTAGCGCAGCCTGGTAGCGCGCCTGCCTTGGGCGCGGACCGACCGACTCCAACAGCTCCATTCCCTATTTTGGCTTATCTGTGTTTTCAGTAATTTGGGGAATCTGCTTTTCGCTCAAAGCTAACCCCAATGGCATGAAGACTTCGGATTCTGGCACAGTTTTGGCACAGGGGACGCGCCTGCCCAGCGCCGATGCTTCCAAAGCAGGAGCCCTCCCCAGCACGTTCTGGTACAGCAGTGCGTTGTTAATAGTCACGGCACTATGATATGAGATAACCCGGTCTCCAAGCTAAACGTATAGTATCTGAGACAAAGATGAAGGCACTCGTCCTACTCAGCGGGGGAGTTGATTCTTCCTGTTGCGTCGCGTTTTATCGCCGCATGGGCTACCAAGTCAGAGGTGTTTTTGTTGATTACGGCCAACCCGTGAATCACACGGAAGCACGGAGCGCCCAGGCAATCGCTGACCACTACGGCATGTCAGTCGATGTTGTTCGTTGCTCTGGTCCCTCCGCAGATTTTCAGGGTGAGATCTCCGGACGCAACGCGTTCCTTGTTTTTGCGGCGTTGCTCTACGTACCCAAATTCACTGGTCTGCTCGCGCTTGGGATTCATGCTGGCACTGAATACTACGACTGCTCGGAACACTTTACGAACAGTCTCAATGACATTCTGTCAGGTTATCGCGGTGGAGAGGTTGTTGTCGCCACACCGTTTCTGAGCTGGACCAAACAACAGGTCTACGATTTCTGCATCGAACACCGTGTGCCCGTTCAGTTGACTTGGAGCTGTGAGGTAGGCCCGTCGAGCCCATGCGGTCGTTGCTTATCTTGCAAGGATCGAGAACACCTGAATGTTTGTACGTCGAAGTAAGATCCTTGTCGGGGCGCAGACAGTAGCAGAGACACCGCTACTTCTCCCGTCGTTCTCAAGCAAGGGATTCCCTCAGGTCAGGCAGATCATGGACTTAATGGCAGAGTTCATCACCAGCCCCATTCTCATCAGTTCCTATGATGTCTACTACCGGCTTATCACTCACAAGATAACCTTCTCGCAGTTACTTTTCTTAGATAGCGGCGGATACGAAGCTCGGATTGACCACGACCTGTCAGAAACCTATGGAAAAATGCATAAGCCAAAGCCCTGGAACCGGCGACTTCACGAGCGGGTGCTTCGGAACTGGTCCAGTCGATGGCCCACTATTGCAGTCTCGTTCGACAGCCCCGTCCAATTCCTATCCTTATCAAAACAAATCCACAATGCGGAAGAGTTACAAAGACGCTACCCAAATTTGCTATGGGAGTTTCTCCTGAAACCCGAATCAGCGAAGGACTCTCTCCTTCCGATTGAGAAATTGATCACGCGTGTTGCACATTTGAGAAAATTCGCGGTGGTTGGTCTCACGGAGAAGGAACTCGGCGATTCCGTCTTCGGTGCCATGACCAAGATCGCCCGATTGCGGACTCAAATGAATGCGGCTGGTGTTGCTATTCCTATTCACATTTTTGGGAGCCTAGATGCGCTGACGACTGTTCTCTATTTTCTCGCGGGCGCGGAGATTTTCGACGGCCTCACTTGGTTGAGATTCGGTTATCACGAAGGCAAAACAATTTATTCACAGAATTATGGCATTCTTCGCGATTCCGAAGGCATCCGCCGCCGGACGGAAGAGCAGCACTATGAGATGTGGCGCAATAACTACTACTATCTCGAAAAACTGCGAACGCAAATGATCAATTACGAGCGGACTAAAGACCTCGCTCATTTTGGAACGATTCAGCCTCTACTGCAGGATGCTCTTACCCAGCTTCAGGCTACCGTGCCGGAGGCGAGGTAATTATGGGCGGATCGGGAGGCCGAGGCTTTTTTAGGGGGCGCAAACCCGAAGAGATTAAGCTCGACCTGCGCAAGGAGGAAGAGAAAACACTCGACCAGGCGTTCGATGCCCAGGTCGCCGAACATCTCGGCAAATTCCTCTCCGAAGCTAACCAGCGCGACTCGAAAGCAATTCGCGACGCCCTTGATGAAATAAAGAATGCCCTGGGTGCGGACATCGAGGGCACTGTAGATCCCATTCTCGGGGGTTCCATCCGGAAGCGTACATACGTCGATGGAATCAGCGACATCGATACCCTCGTCATTCTGCGTGACCCAAAATTGAAGTCCTTGTCACCGCAGCAAGTGCTTACGTATTTTGAGCAAAAAGCCCGCGAGGAATTGTCCGGCTGGGAGATATCCAGGGGAAACCTCGCCATTACACTTACAAAGGAGGGGCTGGAGATTCAGGTTCTACCCGCTGTGCACGAAGACGGTAAGACGCACATTCCGAGCGCGAGAGGGGATCGTTGGTCCGACATCAATCCACAAGCATTTTTCCGGAAGCTAACAGATACAAATAACAAATTAGGAGGAAAGGTCGTTCCCGTCATCAAACTCGCGAAGATAATCAATTCCCAACAGCCGGAAGCGTTACAACTTACTGGATATCATGTCGAATCACTCGCGATCGAGGCCTTCAAAGGCTACTCTGGCGCAATAAATCCGAAAGCAATGCTTGAGCATTTTTTTGACAGATCGCGTGCTCTTGTCTTGGCACCCATCCACGATAAGACAGGTCAATCGGTTCATGTAGACACCTATCTCGGGCAAGCAAATAGTAACAATCGGAAAGAAGTCTCCGCAGCACTGGACCGCATCCACCGTCGTATGAAAAACGCAGACGCTCTTCGTTCGGAAGATCAATGGCTTGAGCCGTTCGGTGGGGAATAGCGATGAATATCATGGTTGCAACCGGGACGCTAGCTTCTGCCTATGTTAAAGCAAAGCTGAGGGTCTTGGCCTCTGGATACGCACCCGAGATCTTGTGGCAGAAGACCCTGCGAATTCAGGACCTGACCGAAGTCGACCTTCTACGGGAGTGCGCTTGGGTGATTCTTTCGTCAGGTATGCGTGAGTCGGTCGTCAGCAAAAAGTTTCCCGATATTGGGCAGGCTTTCTTCGACTGGACTTCTGCGCAAGAAATCGTCTGGCATCGCGATCACTGCGTCCGGACCGCGCTCCCGTTTTTTCGGCATGAAGGGAAGATTGAAGCTATTGCCCAGAGTGCACAAATTATCTATTCGAAGGGTTTCGAGGTGCTTCGCGACGAAATTGTTCGCGATCCGATTGACACACTCCGACAGTTCCCCTACATAGGACCGGCAACTAGCTTCCACATGGCGAAGAACATCGGACTTCCTTTTGCAAAACCAGATCGACACCTCTGCCGACTGGCCGCTCTCTCTGGCTATGAAGAGCCGTCGGATCTTTGCAGTGCAATAGCCGAGTACATCGGTGATCCCGTTTCGGTCGTTGACATCGTCTTGTGGCGCTTTGCAATATTGCAGCCCGATTACCTGACTGTTTTCTTGTGCCCTGACGCCGAGGATTCCTGACTTGACTGAGGTACCGCACACCCTCTTTGGAAGGTATATCCATCTTGCCGGCAGCGCCAGCAAGTCGCGCGACGCCACATTGATCCGCTATGCGCATAACCTGATTCGACGTGTGGCGATTGAGATTCTTCGCAATGGAGGCGGTCTCGTTTTGTTCGTTGGCAAGGAACCAGTTCAAGAACCCGACACCCCTGGCTCTCCCGCTCTAATCTTTGACTGGACTATTTTGGAGGCGGTTGATTCCGTCGCCAGTCAAGGAAAGCTTCCATGGCCGCACACCCGGCCACCCATCGTCGTAGTCACGTCCGAAAAAGCAGAACAGGAAGTCCCTGAACAGCGTAGGGTTTTGTGGGAAAAACTTTTGAAATCAAACCTGGTTCGAGTCGAGTATATCCAGGCTGGTGCGCGTTCTGGAGCCTTGCTACGAGAACGGCAAGCGCAATTCGGAAGTGCACTAATATGTCTTGGAGGCGGAACCGGTGTTGAGCATTTGGCCGACCTCTACCAGGCTCGCCATAGACCCCTCATTCCCCTCGACCTGCCACTTGGGGCGAGCCGAGAAGATGGTATCGGCGGTTCTGAGCGCATGAGTCGTGAAGCACGAGCAAATCCTAGTGCGTTCCTCAGGCTTCACCCTGAAAAATCAAAAATGGGCGCATCCTTGCTTGTTGCCACAGCAACAAAAAATGGGAAGGCTGACGTTGAAACGGTATCTGACGCCGTTATTCGACTTCTGACTGCTATCGATCACCCAAATGCCTTCTATGTAAGGCTCTTGAACAAAAATGCAGAGGATTTTCCGAATGTCGAACGCTTTTTCAGGGAAATTGTCGACCCAACGGTTCAAAAAATGGGTTACCGAAGGCTCGAAATGGGGACTGATCGAACAGAGCACGGTTTCATCAACGTCGAAATTTTTGAACGCTTGCACTACTCCGAACTCGCCATTGTTGATGTCACAGGGGAGAGACCGAATTGCTTCGTTGAGTTAGGATATGCACTCGGTCACGGCGTTCCCGTGATCGTCACTGCCAAGGAAGGGACCACCCTGCCCTTCGACCAGCAGGCCATTCCGTGCCATTTTTGGAATTTAGAAACCGACGCCGCGACGAACAGAAAACGGCTGCTCGAATTCATTGAGAAAAATATCGGAAGACCCCAGTTGGTCACCGCATGATTGAGCCATTGTCATCGTATTTCATCACTGCCTTCTGCTGCTGTCATAACTTCCTCAGCTTAGTTTCAACTATCCTACCTTAGCCAGATAGGCGTCCAAGATCGTAAAACCGCTGTCTATTGTTCGCGACAAACCGCACTCTTTGGCGAGCGTTTCGTACGGCTTCTGCCAATTTGTAGGAGGCTGCGGCAGCGGTTTCGGCACGCCGTGAGTCCCTCTACGATCAAACGTGACACGGATTGCTTCAGCAACCCTGGCGCTGCCCAAGGTGCCGGATTGAATCAAGAGAACCATGTCCACGAGGTCTCGCACGCGGGTATTCACCGCGCCCTGTCGCGGCAGGGTGTAGGCGTGAAGTTTTTCGGCAAACTGTTGCTCGCGAGGGATCATGAACAACGACGGGCGCGCAATACCGGCAAATCCCAACCAGTCGCGTCCTTCGATGACTTCGAGCGGCTCCATCACTGCATCGCCTATCCCTACGTCTAGGTGGAATCCAACGAATACGCGGCCATCGAGGCGAGCTTCGACCGGAAACCTCGCGCCGCCATATGGGGCAGCATCTAGGTCAGCAATCGGCTCACCTACCGTGTAAACGAAGAAGTCGTCACTACTGGTTGCGGCCGCTTCTTGCAACTTCTCCAGCACGACGAGATTCCTCTTGTCATCTTTCTTGTCGCCAGAACTTAAGACGCTACGCATTGTCAGATCAATGTCCTTCGTCGTGCGCGCGGCCTTGATCCGCAGCTCCATCGCGTAACCACCCTTCAGCACCCAAGGTAGCGCGAGCGGTTGTCCCTCCTGAAACAGTCGCGCCAAGAGCCGGTCAAAGGCAACCTGACGCCGCAGACGCTGCAAGTCAACGCTTTCCTTTCCGGCAGTATCCTGAAGCCTGTCCTCCAGTGCCCTTCGAAAGGCTGCGGCTGTCGCGTATCTCTTAGGCTCCATCAGGCGGCTACTTTTTGAAAAAAGGTTCGCAGTTGCTTGTTATCGGCGAGATGTTTCCTAGCCTCCGCAATTTCGCTTCTGCGAATAAGCCCTCGCCGTAGCCCTTCACGGAGTGCCTGCTGAAGGATCGCAGGCGGCACCTCCCCGCCTTCGAGCAGATCGAGAATCGTTCGCAGAGGTTTTGTTGCCCGAACTCCATGAGCAGCTCCGATGTCGTTCTGGGGAAGATCAGCGAAATGCAGGACGAGCACGCCGGGGATTTCACTATTTCGCCGGAAATTTCTCGGCACAGTCATGTGCAGCTTCGCTGGCATTACGTCCGAGAGATCGTGAAGACTAAGAGCAGTTTGATGACTGTAGACTCCTTGGGCGGCCTCGCCCCGATTCCTGGACCACAGCGCCCAAAGCATCAGGTCAGGGCGCTCGCCTCGCGGAAAGCTGGCCAGCCGATAGATTCCCCGATGCTCACGAATCCAGTTGCCCGCCTGAACGTGGTACGGGTGAGTATTCTCCGCGAACCCCGCAGCTTTGGCCTGCTTCGTCGTGAAGAAACCTTGTTGGCTTTCCGCGACCTCGTAGAGCCGCTTGGCGGCTTCTTTGCGTCCTTTTCGCATGACACAATACTACAACTTATTTGAGGTATTGTGTAGTGGAGGATTCACACGCACGTACGAGGCGAGAAACTCGTCTTGCGGACCGCAAACTGTGGGTCCGGGTCAACCCTCGACATCTTCGTTATCGGCGCTGCCGCTTCGTCGTCAGATTTTCAGAGAGCTAAATTATGGCTTGCTAGTTTTCACACTACGCATTATGTACACTCACATCACCCACGGTCTGGAGATACATTGCCATGAAGCTGAAGCTCCTGTCCCTCGCGCTCGCCATCTGCCTGTGTGGCACTGTCCTACACGCCCAGGCACTTTCGGAACAGAATCTGATAGACCTCAAGAAAGCAGGCGTCGATAAGGCCATCTTGGTTCAACAGATTGAAAAAGACGGCATCAGTTTCCCAATGGACGCCGCTACTACTATCAGGCTGAAAAACTTAGGGTTCGCAGACGAAGTGCTTAGCGCATTAATAAATGTCGGAAGTAAGAAGCCCTCATTGACCGCTGATGACCCGGTCAAGACCCTATATGCCCAGGGGAAGTATCCCGAACTATGCGACTATCTCAAAACTCAACTTACGAGCAACCCCACAAATTATCGTCTTCGAACCATTCTGATCGGAGCCCTCCTAAAGATAAATCAGCAACCCGCTGCGCTCGCGGAGCTAGAAAAGCTAAGGGATCAATCGCAGAATCCAAACTCTAAGCCATACCTCGACCGTGCCTCCTTACTGGTGTCGAGTTGGCAAAAACAACAGGAGGGCAAGAGCAAGCTGCTCGCCGCGCTACAAAACTACAATTATCCTGACGCAGATTCCGCAATCAACCAAATCGCTGCTAGCCCAATGCAGAAACAGATCCTCCATATGCTTATTGATTCATATGCAGCGAAATTTGATTCCCCAGTAGGAGCAAGCTCTGAATTCCAGAACATTTCGTTCACTGATCAACAAAAACTCGACGTCATTAAAGCTAAAAGTTCTGAGGCGAAAACAACCTATGAAGCCTTGATGAAGCGCGTCGATGTGTATTCTCATTCTCCACTTGTCCCATCCTTCTGTGAGGCCGATGGCATGAATCTCGTGCCTGACTTTAAGCAGTTGTCTCTTTTGGAGTATTCCGATTTAGTTGGAAAGCTTTCCCGATTGGCTCCGTTGAGTGAAGACGTAATGGACCTAGCCTTCCATGTCACCCTGCTTTCCTCTAAGTATGAAGACCTTCAGCTGCTGGGAGAAAAGATTCTTGCTGCGCAGGGGCACATCAAAATCCCATTCTACGCAAGGGATCGATTCTTCACCTTGGTGATAGATACGAAAATGAAAAGGCTTTATACGGAGCCCGACCCTCATCCATTTTCCGTTCGGTACGTTCTTGGCGGGGGATTATTGCCGAATGTGCACCAAGATCGCGCCCAGAACGATTCACTTTCCGACCTTGTCCCCTTCAATCTCGCCTTCGACGAGATTAGAAGCGTTTCACAAAAGGCGGGTAGAAGGACAAACCACCTCTTTGTGTCACATTCCTACGCGTTGTCCCTGGAGCCGACCGGGGTAGCTCCAAACTACGCGCTGATGCAGTTCCTGTTCTGCACAGAAGGCGAAGAAGCGGAATTGCAAGCAACCAGAAATCTCGCGGTATTCGTGTTGCACGTTATCGGAAAGCCCAACTTAAAAGCTGAACTCGCTGACCCCAAGAAAGCTAGCCGTGGTAGCGGCTTAGGCGATGCTCTTGTGGCTTTCTATGGAGCGACTAATGGTCGAACTGCTCTCGGCGAAGCTGCAATGCAAACGATGGCAGACAACAAGACGAAAAGCGAGATTGCTGCGGAACAGCAGCAAGCCACGTGGCAAGTGATGTTGGCAAAGGACTACTCAGGTCTCCTTGACGGCAGCGTCTTTGACGGTCTGGACAAACTCGTCGAAGCCCCTTGATCGCTCACTCTCGTGCGTTGCGCTCCGGGGCTCCCGACCTGTGCGCATAGATTTCGAAAGATGAAAAGAAGGTGATTTATGAAGTTTCTCGCCCTGCTGTGTGTGGTCTTCCTCTTGAGCGTCGCTGCGCAAGCGCAGAAGCGACGCTGGAGATATCAGATTGGGATACCGAAAGGGCTTAAATCGAGCATGAAGATACTGATGATCCTCGCATTTGTTCTCTGGGGCCACGCTCTTTCTGCACAGGGACTTTCAGAACAAAAATTGATCGAGCTAAAGAAGGCAGGCGTCGAGAGCGCGTTGATCGTCAAGCAGATCGAGAAGGACGGCATCAGCTTTCAGATGGACGCTGACGCCACAATCAGACTCAAACAGCTAGGCTTCTCGCAAGATGTGTTAAATGCGCTTCTAAGCGTCGGAGATAAGAAAACGTCCGGTGTGGCCGAAGACCCCGTTAGAACTCTTTATTCGCGGGGCAAATACCCCGAGCTGTGTGATTATTTGAAAGCTCAGCTTGAAAAGAATCCTACGAATTACAGGCTTCGAACCATTCTGATTGGAGCCTTGCTCAAAATAAATCAGCAACCTGCCGCGCTCGGTGAGCTGGAGAAATTGAAGAATCAATCGCAAGACCCGACGTCTAAGTCATACCTCGATCGCGCTTCTTTGCTGCTGTCGAGCTGGCAAAAACAAGAAGAAGGAAAGAACAGGCTACTGACGGCCCTGCAAAACTACAATTATAATGAGGCGAATTCCGCGACCGATCAACTTCCTGCGAGCGTGATGCAGAAAACGATTCTTCATATGCTCATTGATTCTTATGCGGGAAAGTTTGACCTGACTTTAAGCTCAGCCTCACCTTCCCAAGGTATGTCGTTCGCTGCTCTGCAGCAAATGGATGCGATCAAACAGAAACTTGCTGAATCAGAAAAAGAATTCGAAGCGTCTATGCGTGACGCCGATGTTTATCTTCACGGTCCTCTCGTACCATCGTCGTGTGGCTCCCCACCTAGGGTCCAGTATCCCGACTTTCAAAATATTTCGATTCGCCAGTATGGAGGCTTCGTCACTAAGCTGACTAGATTGGCCCCACTGAATGACGATGTAATGGATATGGCTTTTCATCTCGCGCTGCTGTCGACAAAATATGAGGACCTTGAAGCTCTCGGGGATAAAATACTTGCAGCCAAGGGATCTATTCGCATCGCGTTCTATTCGCGTGATCGTTTCTTCAATCTAATAGTCGATGTGAAAAAGAAAAGGATTTACACACAGCCTGACCCGCACCCATTCGTTGTGAGGTATTTTTGGGATGGGTGGTCGGTCAAACAGAACGCAAGCCATAATAACTGGGATGCTGATGTTGTACCGTTCGATCTTGCCTTCGGGGACATTCGCGGTCTGACCCAGAATGCGCGAGGAAGAACCGGCGCTGGGGGAAGATTGATAGTATCAAAGTCGTATGCTCTCGCGTTCGAGCCGTTAGGTGTGGCTCCTAATTACGCGCTGATGAATTTCATATTCTGTACTGAAGGTGAAGAAGCGGAGTTACAGGCGACGAGGAATCTGGGTCAATTCATTTTGCATGTGATCGGAAATCCTAGTCTTAAAGCGGAACTTGCAGATCCAACAAAAGCTGGCCACGGCGGTAACAGCGGCTTCGGAGACGCGATCGTTGCGATGTACGGTGCAACGCACGGGAATACGCCTATGGGTGCGATGGCGATGCAAATGGCGGTAGATAACAAAGCCCAAAACGCCATGGCAGCGCAAGAACAACAGGCGACCTGGCAATCGATGTTATCCAGCGACTATTCAAGCCTTCTGGATGGAAGCGTTTTTGATGGTTTGGACAAAATCGTCGAAGCTCCATAACTTCTGTGGAGTTATGTGCGACAAGTGGATTTGTTTAGGACGAACGAGAAAGCGCCGCAGCTATTCTCAAGGTGCGGTGCAAACTGGATGCCCACATGAAGCGCTTGTTGTTTTTTTGGGCGGTGGGGCAGTCGTAGTAGCTCTACCCTGCTGAGTCGATCCTGCGGAACCGCCAGCTGCTTGAGGAGCTGGACCGGTAGATTGTCCGTGCTGCTGGCACCACTGTAAAAGTGAGTTCACCTGCGCTGATTGCGTTCCAGCACTGTATTGCGAAACCGCATTTTGGAATTGGGTACAAGCTGCTCCATAACCGGCGTCGCTCAGTTGGGCTGCCGATCCCTGGCCGCCGCATCGCGCGTCATTGGGATTCAGCAAGCAGAAGGCCCCTGGATTTTGGATGTAGAGGTTCGACTGGAGCCGCTGGAATTGATTCTGCTGGTAAGCCTGGTATTGCTCGGGCGTCATCGCGTCAAATGGGGGGTCATAACCGGCTTGTGAACTTGCCAACGATACGCCCAGGAAGCCGGAAAAAGCGTCAGAAGCCACAAATTCAGCTGTCTTCGACAAGAAAGCTGAATCCGTAGCATTCCCGGCGGCATTCAAGGCCGCCGCACCCGCCTGCGTGCCGGCATCCTGGTATAGACCTACCGCATCCGTGGGGACGCCAGTTCCTCTCTCAACCGTATCCCCGAGGAGGGCATCAAAGGCGACATCTCCATCGGTGCGGCGTCCAAAAGGTGGGGTCAGCGATGAAGGATCGCAGGCCGGACTAGAAGCAGCAGAATCGGGAGCGGCACTTAATACGGGCGTGTTTGGCGGCGGATCTGCAGATTTGCACGTCGCATTCATCTTATTGATTGATGACTGGGCGTCGGTAGGCGGGATCTGTGCGTTTTGGCGAGCACCAGAAGCCTGAGCCGCAAGTTGCTGGGCAGAATTAATCACAGAGTTCGGCTTGGACGCCGGACTTTGATTCTGCTGGTTAGTTTGAGAATTATTCGTGGTTGGCTGACTCTCCTGCCCAAGAACCGGCAGGGCACCAACGAGGAGAATCAGGCTCAGAGCAGCATTCTTCAATCGGAGACGGCCCATAGGCTACCTCCCTGCAAATACCAGTAACGCGGCGAACCCGGAGAATTCTAAACAGCTGAAGTGTAGACGTTTTCCTCTCCCGCTTCAATGGGATTGAACGGCTTGCTCCCTTCAACTAATGAACCATTAAGAATCGTCCTAGCAGATGCTTTCGCTGGCACACCGTCGCGCCAGGTAACCGCGACCTGTCACGCCCGTTGCCGTCCGCTCCAGCAATAAATACTATCAGCGCTTCGCTCTCTGTCCTTTCAGTGAGTCCGTTGTGATTTGGTTCCCCTCCCTGGTTGAGGGAACCAACTCTCAACTCACCGAAAGGACAAAGAAAATGACTTCAGAAAACATCAAGAAAATTGCAAATCAAGCCATCGAGCAACTCATCACGGCGCTCAACGAGGGCCGAAGTGAAACGCTGACGCAGTACCTTGCAGCGATTGGCCGATTCCACCGCTACAGTCTCCGAAATGTGATGCTCATCGCATCCCAGAAGCCAACTGCAACGCATGTGGCAGGCTTTCACTCTTGGCACACGCTTGGGCGCTTCGTGAAAAAGGGCGAGAAAGGAATATTGATCCTTGCTCCCATCGTCCGGCGGAAGAATGAAGGCTCGAAACAAGACGAAACCGACGAATCATCAACGGCTGTCGGTTTTCGTGCGGCCTACGTCTTTGACATCAGCCAGACGAACGGCCAAGAACTTCCGACAATTGGCAGCGTGAACGGCGAGCCTCGCGAGTACCGTGAGCGTCTTGCGAAGTTTGTCACCCGCTCTTGAGTATTCGGAGGACATCGCTCCGGCACGAGGCACTTCCGCAGGAGGCAAAATCAGTCTACTACCCGGACAGTCTGCGGCTGAAGAGTTCGCGACGCTGGCTCATGAACTCGCGCACGAAATGATGCACCGCGACGAGCGGCGGAGCAGCACTTCAAAACGCAGCCGAGAGACTGAGGCGGAAGCCGTGGCATTCGTGGTCTGCCACGGCATCGGCCTAGAAACGGGCTCAGCGTCTCAAGACTATATTCAGCTCTACGAAGGTGACGCGAAGCTCTTGACGGACAGCTTGGCGCACATCCAGAACGCTGCCACCCAAATTCTCAATGCTATCGGCACGGACGGAGCATCCGCGCCGCCCGCCTGAAATCGGCGGGCGCTCCTAATGACTAAACCCTCTAATCGAAGCCCGTTTCTATTTCCCTTTCCGGCAATGGCCGGATATATTCTCCAAGGGCCGCCGGGATTCACCCCAGCGATGGCGTGACGGTCCTGCCTCAAAGTGGTCGGTCAAGAAACTCGTTGATATTGTGCAACTTACTGACTATCACGCGAAGTATTTTGCGTACGAACTCACTAAGCGCTGCGCCAGCGATAGCGTCGAAAAGCTCGCGTCTGTGCTTGCTGACGCGCAGGTGGATTTGAACCCTCATCAGGTGGAGGCTGCACTCTTCGCCTTCCGAAGTCCCTTCTCGAAGGGTGCAATCCTTGCTGATGAAGTCGGGCTTGGAAAGACTATCGAGGCTGGTTTGCTGCTCGCGCAGAGGTGGGCTGAGCGGAAGCGCCATCTCCTGGTAGTCGTCCCGGCCAATCTCCGGAAACAGTGGGGACAAGAGCTTGTCGACAAATTCTTTTTGCCATCTAAGATTCTTGAGGCGAAGAGTTTTAACGATGAAATTCGCTCCGGAAAGCTCAATCCGTTCGATCAAAGCGAGGTAGTAATCTGCTCTTATCAGTTCGCCCGCTCTAAAGAACCGTATCTCCGGCAGACACCTTGGGACCTGGTGGTCATCGACGAAGCTCACCGGCTCCGAAATGTCTACAAAACCTCCAGCAAAATCGCCCTTGCCATCAAGGAGGCTGTAGCTCCGTTTCCCAAAGTTCTTCTTACGGCTACGCCTCTCCAGAACACTCTCCTAGAACTCTACGGCCTAGTCAGCATCATCGATGATCATGCTTTCGGTGATCTCGCAAGTTATCGTACCCGCTTCGCGCGATTGGGCAGCGACGGAGACTTTGCAGAGCTAAAGGAGCGCCTCAAGCCGATATGCAAACGCACCCTCCGTCGCCAGGTCTTAGAGTACGTGAAATATACGAACCGACACGCACTCGTGCAGGAGTTCGTTCCTACGGAAGAGGAACAACGGCTCTATGATTTAGTCTCGGAGTACCTTCAGAGGCCGACGCTCCACGCTCTGCCAGCGAGCCAGCGACAGCTCATGACGCTGATCCTTCGTAAGCTGCTCGCGTCCTCAACGTATGCGATTACGGGAACTCTTGATGGTCTGGCCCGTAAGTTGGAGGCTGCTGAGGCAGCCGCGACGGCTGTAGACACTCCGCCGGAAGAGCTCTCGACGGATTGGGAAGACCTTGATGAGCTAAATGACGAGTGGGAATCTGAGGAAAACGATACTCCGATACACGAGACCAATCGCCTTACACCTGAACAACTGGCAGATCTCCGTCAAGAAATGGCCCAGCTTCGGCAGTTCCATGCGCTGGCCAAATCAATCATCAAAAACTCTAAAGGCGAAGTTCTTCTCACTGCCCTGCGTCGTGGCTTCGGCATCGCAGCCAAAGCCCAGCAGGATCAAGGAGCCGCAACTTTGCAGCAGAAAGCGATTATTTTCACGGAGTCCCGCCGCACCCAGGACTATCTCTTCCGTTTGCTTTCGGAGACTGAGTTTACGGGAAAAGTGATGATCTTCAATGGAACAAACAGTGATCCAACATCGAAGGGTATTTACAAACAATGGCTCACGCAGCATTCCGGGACAGACCGCGTTACAGGTTCACCTAGCGCTGACATGCGTGCCGCGCTGGTGGAGAATTTTCGGGACCACGCTTCAATTCTGATCGCCACCGAAGCCGCCGCAGAAGGAATCAACCTTCAGTTCTGCAATTTGGTCGTCAACTACGACCTGCCCTGGAATCCGCAACGCATCGAACAGCGAATCGGTCGCTGCCACAGGTATGGGCAGAAGTTTGATGTGGTTGTCGTGAACTTTCTTAACAAAAGGAATGCTGCTGATAAACGCGTCTACGATTTGCTTGCTGAGAAGTTCAAGCTTTTTAGTGGAGTGTTTGGTGCCAGCGATGAAGTCCTCGGGGCAATCGAGTCAGGCGTTGACTTCGAAAAACGCATCGCGTCAATTTACCAGAAGTGCCGCACGCCGGAGCAAATACAATTCGAATTCGACCAGCTCCAGCATGAATTAGAAACCGACATAGCTACGGGCCAACGCGATGCCCGCGAAAAGCTTCTTGATAACTTCGACCAAGAAGTTGTGGAAAAAGTTCGCGTGGATAGCCGCAATATCTTGGATCGATTCAACGAGCAGCTTTGGCAACTCACCCGGCAACTTCTCGCACAGTTTGCTCGCTTCGACGAGCATGGTTATAGCTTCACGTTGCATTCCAACCCATTCCCCAGCGAGAACATTCACCCCGGACCCTATCGCATGGGAAAGGCCGTCGAGGATGCCAATACGTACCGTGTGGGTCATCCACTTGCCCAGCGCGTTATTGATCGTGGGAAATCTCTGATCCTACCTACGGCAGAAGTGAACTTTCAGTATGGCGGCAGTGGCAAGAGGATCGCCGTTTTGGAGTCTCTAATTGGTAAGAAAGGCTGGCTCATTTGCACCCAATTTACAGTTGCCGCACTGGAGACAGAGGATGTGATTGCGTTCTCTGCTCTTACCGATAACGGTGATTCTCTCGACGACACTCAATGCCGACGCCTTTTCGATCTACCGGCTATCGTAGGCTCCGCCTGCGATATTCTTTCGACTCCATCCTCGGTTTTGGTAGCAGCCCAGTTGAAGCGTCGGCAAGCTTTCTTGGACGAGACGACCAGTCGCAATGGCCACTGGTTTGAAACTGAGATTGACAAACTTGACCGATGGACTGAAGACCGACGCACTTCCTTGAAAGCCGAACTGGACGAAATGGACGATGCATTCAAAGACGCGAAGAAGGCCGCTCGTCTCGCGCCGACATTGCCGGAGAAACTGGAAAGGCAGCGCGCGGCGAGAACGCTCGAAACGAAGCGCGACGAAGCGTGGCGCGCTTACGATGAGGCCAGCCGCGACATTGATCGACAGAAAGACTCTTTGCTCGACGAAGTCAGCCATCGGCTGGAGCAGCAGATTAACGAAGAAAAGCTATTTACATTGCGCTGGAGTGTGACTTGAGTAGTGAGGGAAACCGCATATGAAAGCTACTGAAGCAAAGTTGCTTGAGTTTCTCAAGAAGTCGCCGCAGTTCGTAATCCCGATCTACCAGCGCACGTACAGTTGGACAGAACGCGAATGCCTCCAATTGTGGAATGACATCCTCCGGACTGGCAACAACGAGAAGATCTCAGCTCACTTTGTTGGCTCCATCGTCTATGTCGAAAAGGGCTTGTATCAAGTTTCGAGCCAATCGCCCCTACTCGTCATAGACGGACAGCAACGATTGACCACCGTAACTTTGCTGATCGAAGCGCTCTCGCGAGCGCTAGGCTCTGAGGAACCGCTCGACGGTTTCTCTTCGAAGAAGCTGCGCAATTATTACCTGCTCAACCCGCTGGAAGACGGAGAGAGGCGTTACAAATTGGTGCTCTCCCAAACCGACAAAACATCCCTGAAGGCCCTTCTCGACCAGCAGCTTAAGCCCCATGATCATTCGCTTCGTGTTGAAGGAAACTTCGCCCTGTTTCAAGAGTGGGTGACCGCATTAAAAGGTGACCTGCTTCCGCTTTGCAAGGGGTTGGCAAAGCTCGTAATCGTAGACATCTCTCTCAACCGTGACCAAGACAACCCTCAGCTCATCTTCGAGAGCCTCAACTCGACAGGCCGCGAACTGAGCCAGGCTGATTTGATCCGAAACTTTATTTTGATGGGGCTGGAGCCCCAATTACAAACAAAGCTGTACGAACAATTCTGGCGACCGATGGAGGTTGAGTTCGGACAAGAGGGCTACACAATCCATTTCGACAGTTTCATGCGCCACTACTTGACGGTCAAAACCGGTGAAATTCCTAACGTGCGTGAGGTTTATGAAGCATTCAAACAGTACGCCCGCTCGTCCAAGGTAACGGGCGTGGAGGCTCTTGTAGCCGACATTCGGACATTCGCAGGTTACTACTGCGCGATGGCTCTCGGTTCTGAACAAGACCCGGAACTTAAGACAGCATTCCATGACATCCGGGAACTGAAGGTTGATGTTGCGTTTCCATTCTTGCTGGAGCTTTACCATGATTATGTCCGCCAGGTCCTGACCAAGAGCGAGCTATTGCACGCCGCGAGGCTCGTAGAGAGCTATGTATTCCGTCGTGCGGTTTGCGGCATTCCCACGAACTCAATGAACAAGACCTTCGCAACCTTTGCGCGCCCCCTAAAAAAGGACCGATATCTGGAGAGCATTCAGGCAACTTTTCTCTTGTTGCCATCCTACCGAAGATTTCCAGCGGACGATGAGTTCAGGCGCGACCTCCAGCTTAAGGATCTCTACAATTTCCGCAGCCGCAGCTACTGGCTTCGCCGACTCGAAAATCATGATCGGAAAGAGCGAGTTTCGGTTGACGAATACACCATCGAACACATCATGCCGCAAAATGAAAAACTTCCCGCCCAGTGGCAGATTGAACTTGGACCTGACTGGAAACGCGTCTGGCAAACCTACTTGCACACCCTGGGGAATTTGACTCTGACCGGCTACAACTCCGAGTACAGTGACCGTAGTTTTGCTGATAAGCGTGACATGAAGGGTGGGTTTGCAGAGAGTCCACTTCGATTAAATCAGGCTCTCGGCAAACTTGAACACTGGACCGAGGAGAATATTCGCCTGCGAAGCGAACGACTGGCGGCTCAGGCAACGAGCGTCTGGCCAGTCCCAGTAGTCGAGGCGGCTCTCCTCGACGCGTATAAGCCAGCGGGGGTTGCGGCGGGTTATGCTATCAGCGATCATCCTCATCTGGCGACTGGCCCGATGCATGGACTCTTCGTGGAGTTTCGCAAACAAGTTTTGGCGCTTGACCCATGTGTGACGGAGGAATATTTGAAGCTTTATGTAGCCTACAAAGCGGAGACCAATTTCGTTGATGTTGTTCCGCAAACAAAGCGGCTTCGCCTTTCGCTCAATATGGAGTTTGCAGAACTCACCGACCCCAAAGGGATATGCAGGGACGTTACCGGCCTCGGGCGATGGGGAAACGGCGACGTAGAAGTTGCTCTCAGTTCCGTCGAAGAATTGCCGTACGTCATCGGGCTGGTACGGCAGTCATTTGAACGACAAATGGGCAATGGCAACGAAAACCCGTAGCCAGTTTGCGTGAAGGAGTGTGAATGACAGAATTGCCCCAGAAGTTGGATCTTCGCTCACACGATATTGCTGAGGACAAGCGTCAGGAATTGCTGCGCCTGTTCCCTGAAATTCGCACCGATGGCGACAAGCTCGATTTTGACCGCCTGAAACTGGCACTTGGCGAAATCGTTGATGTTGGCAAAGAGCGCTACGGTTTGAATTGGCCGGGCAAAGCCGATTGCTTCAAAGTGATTCAGGCACCCAGTCTCGGGACCCTACTCCCATGCCCGCAGGACAGCGTGGATTTCGGACGAAGCGAAAATCTTATTATCGAAGGCGATAATCTTGAGGTGCTGAAACTCTTGCAGAAATCGTATTTGGGTAGGGTGAAAATGGTCTATATCGATCCTCCATACAACACCGGAAATGATTTCATCTATCCAGACGATTACAGCGAGAGTCTGCAGACTTATTTAGAGTACACCGGTCAGATCGATCCTGAGGGGCGCAAGTTCAGCTCAAACACCGATGCGGAGGGCCGGTTTCATTCCAAATGGCTCAACATGATGTACCCGCGGCTCTATCTTGCAAGAAATCTTATAAAGCCCGATGGCGTCATTCTCGTATCTGTTAGCGATGTTGAGCTTCACAATTTGTGTGCAATTCTCAATGAGATTTTCGGCGAAGAGAACTGGCTAGGCACAATCGTTTGGAAAGGAGCAACGGACAATAATCCAACCAGGATCGCCATTGAGCACGAATATATTGTCTGTTATGCCCGTGACAGCGCCAGCGTCCCCGCCAGTTGGAAGAACCGAAACGATGATGCCAAGGAGACGATGCTGAGCGAGTATGCCCGCTTGCGCGAAGTTTCTGGCAACAACCTTGACTATATCCAAACTGAATTTCGAAAGTTTGTGCGCGACCATTCCGAATCGTTAAATTCGCTAACCCACTATAACAGGGTGGATGAGCGCGGCCCGTACACTGGGAGCAGAAAAGTGCATAACCCAAAGCCGGGCGGATACAAGTACGATGTTGAACATCCAGTCACGAAGAAGATTTGTGTCCCTCCTGCAAACGGCTATCGATTTCCCAAAACAACGATGGAGTCATTGATAGCTGAAGGCCGGATTCTATTCGGAGACGATGAAACACAGATCATCCAGATCAAGGAGTACTTGAAGGACTACGAAGGCAAGTTATCGAGCGTAATTTCACTGGATAGTCGCGCTGGAGCGAATGAGATGGAAACACTTTTCGGCAACCGGAAGGTGTTCTCACATCCCAAGCCAGAAGTTCTGATCCGTGAGATCGCAGATTTTTGCCTTGGCGACCAAGATATCGCTCTGGACTTTTTTGCAGGTTCCGGAACAACCGCGCACGCCGTGTTGAATTTGAACGCACATGATGGCGGCAATCGAAAGTTTATTCTTATTCAGCTTCCTGCGCCCATAGACCCAGCTGAGAAAGAGAATAAGCCCGCGATTGATCTCTGCGATTCGCTCGGCAAGCCCCATACCATCGCTGAGATAACAAAGGAACGCGTTCGGCGAGTACTTCAAAAGCTGGGCGATGGGGAAGAAGGCAAGCTAAATTTGAAAGGAGACCAGGATCGCGGATTCAGCGTTTTCAAATTGGCCGAATCCAACTTCAAGCCATGGAACGCTGCAGTACCTCACGAAAGCCCAGAGTTGGAGAAGCAGCTCGCACTACATGTGCAGCATATTCGTGATGGCCGTACTCCTGAAGACATCCTCTATGAAATCCTCATAAAGAGTGGCTTCCCACCAACTACGCCTGTTGAGACCGTCAGCCTTGTGGGCAAGACCGTCTACAGTGTGGCGGGCGGACAACTGCTAATTTGTTTGGAACAAACATTAACTCTGGAACTGATCCGTGCAATGGCAGACCGTAAACCCGAACGCGTAGTCTGCCTAGACCAGGGATTCGCTGGCAACGACCAACTAAAGACAAATGCGGCTCACATCTTCGAACCAACAGACAGGCGCGAAGCCAAGAGTGACGCAAGGCGTTTCCGAACCGTATGAGGTAAGACGAGATTGAAACTTCAATTTGACGCCGACCAGCAATTTCAGATCAACGCCGTAGCAGCCGTTGCCGATCTCTTTGATGGCCAGCCACAGGGAGCGCCCGAGTACGCCGTTATAAACGTTGGTGGTACAGGTGGTCTGTTTGGGGGTCAGGAACAAACTGAACTCGGTGTGGGTAATCGCCTGCTTTTGGCCGAAGATTCGCTTCTCAAGAACACCCGCGACGTTCAAGCCCGCAATGAAATCGAATTGGCCGTGCCGAATGGACCGCTCGAAGGATGGGAGCTTTTTGACGCACCGGCGAACATATCGCGTCAGTGCCCGCACTTCTCGGTAGAAATGGAGACTGGCACGGGGAAAACCTACGTATATCTAAGGACTATCTTTGAGTTGTCGCTTCGTTACGGCTTCCAGAAGTACATCATTGTTGTGCCGAGCGTTGCTATTCGCGAAGGCGTTCTGAAGAATATCGAAATTACCGCTGAACACTTCCGCGCCCTATACAACAATCTGCCGTTCGAACATTTCGTCTATGACGCCAAGAAAGTCAACCGGTTGCGCCAGTTTGCCACCAGCAATACTCTTCAACTTCTGGTAATCAATATCGATGCATTCCGAAAAAACTTCACCGGAACCGAGGAGCAGCAAAAGAGCAACGTCATCTACAAAGAGAGTGACAAACTCTCTGGACGCCAGCCGATTGAGTTCGTGCAGGCAGCGCGGCCTATCGTGATAATTGACGAACCACAGAGTGTGGACAGAACGGACAAGGCGCAGGAGGCGATCAAAGCGCTGAATCCCCTGTGTACGTTACGGTATTCGGCAACTCACGTGAACCCGTATAACTTGGTCTACCGGCTTGATCCGATACGCGCCTTCGAGCTGAAGCTCGTGAAGCAGATTATTGTAGGAAGCGCCAAGGCAGAGGGGGCGGCGAATGATGCCTTTGTGCGCGTGGAGAAGATCGATTACAAGAACGGCATAAAGGCCAAGCTGCGGATTCAAGTTCAGACACCACAGGGTCCGAAGGAGAAGTCCATCACGGTGAAGCAAGGCGCTGATCTCTTCGTCCTGTCGGAGGAGCGCACGAACTACAAGACCGGTTTCGAGGTGACAGAAATTAACGCCGAACCGGACCGTGAGCACATTCGATTCAGCAGTGGGCGCACTTTACGGCTTGGAGAGGAAATCGGCGGACTGCGGGAGGATGTGTGGCGGTCCCAAATCAAGGAAACAATCAAGCGACACTTGGAGAAAGAGTTGCAGCTTCGCGAGTTGGCAGGAGAAAGAGGCATCAAGGTTCTATCGCTCTTTTTCATTGATCGCGTGGCGAACTACCGCGATTACGATGGCGAGGGAAAAGCAGTGAAAGGCAAGTTTGCCGAAGCTTTTGAGGCGGAGTTAGCCAATTGGGCGAAAGACCAGCGATTCAAGGACGTTCCTTGGCTCAAGGAACCCGTTGAGAAGCTGCACAACGGATATTTCGCCCAAGACCGAAAGGGCATCCTGAAGGACACAAGCGGGGATACGCAGGCCGACGACGATGTCTATAACCTGATCATGAAGGAAAAGGAACGCTTGCTCTCATCGGAGGAGCCGCTGCGTTTTATTTTCAGCCACTCAGCATTGCGCGAGGGCTGGGACAATCCAAACGTTTTTCAGATTTGTACACTGAACGAGACAAAGAGTGCGCTCAAGAAGCGGCAGGAGATTGGCCGGGGCCTCCGCTTACCCGTGGACCAAAACGGCTTGCGCGTCTTCGACGACTCGATCAACAAGCTGTACGTGATGGCAAACGAGAGCTATGAGGACTTTGCAAAAGCACTCCAGAATGAGTATGAAGAGGATTGCGGAGTAACCTTTGGCAAGATTTCCCTCGCTGCAATTGCAAAGCTGACACGAGTTGTCGACGGGGAGGAGAAACCCATTGGCCGTGAGGCAGCGGGGATTATCCAGGCTGCGCTGGTTGAGCAGAAAATGCTCGACGGCGATGGTCGTCTTCAGCCAGCCTTTGATCCGAAACGTCCGGACTTCAAAGTCGAGTTGCCAGAAAGTCAAAAAGATTTGGCCCCTGCTGTTGTCGACCTGTTGGCGTCCTTCCAGATCGAACGCCACATCCGAAGAGCGCGTGACGAGGGAACAAATCGGCTGAGGAAAGAGGTCACCCTCACCCCTGAGTTTGCGGAACTTTGGAAACGAATCAAGCCCAAGACTACCTACAGGGTTGAATTCGAGACGGATGTTTTGGTGCAACGAGCCGTCTATGCTCTGAAACAAATGGAGCGAATCGAGAAACCTCGCATTCGTCTAACGGCTGGAAGATTGGGCGTGGAAAAAGGTGGCGTCACCGCAGAAGCCGTTAGTGTAGCCGAGGAAAAAGTGGTATACGGCGGGCCGGTCCCTGATTTGCTGGCCTATCTTCAGAACGAGACCGAGCTTACCCGGTCAACCCTTGTTCGTGTCCTGAAGGAATCTGGAAAATTGGGCGAGTTCTTCAATAATCCGCAGCGCTTCATGGATGCAGTAGCAACGATTCTTAAGAACGAGCTTCACCGCCTTCTCGTAGACGGGATCAAGTACGAGAGGATTCCCGGAGAAGGATCGGTCGCCGAATGGGAAATGCTACTTTTTAAGGACGAAGAGCTAATCAACTACCTTAAGGCACTCCAGGTAGAAAAATCAGTTTACGAGTATGTGGTCTACGATTCAGAGATAGAGCGTGAATTCGCTAAACGTCTGAACGAACGCGACGACATCAAGCTCTTTGTGAAACTGCCGCATTGGTTTTTGGTCGACACTCCCATCGGCAAATACAATCCCGATTGGGCCATTCTCAAGCAAGATGGGCTTGCTTTGTACCTAGTGCGCGAAACCAAGGGAACTCGAGACTACCTGAAACTGCGCACGAGCGAAGCCGACAAGGTTCGCTGCGGTGAAAAGCACTTTGACGCTATCGGCGTTCCGTTTGATGTTGTCGTTTCAGCCGACGACGTGTGAACTATGCGAGCGATCCTTGTTCGAGTAGCCGTCGATCACTCGTATGGAGCCTGGAACGCTCCCGTCGATCCTAAATCGCGTGAGTTCGTTTTCGTGCCGATTCCAGAGAAGGATGGTACCCAGTTTCTTTCCGGTTTGGCCCGTGGCTACGACGAAGTCATGCCCTCGCTGAGGCAGTTCTGCCGACGATTCTCATGTCACTTGCATACTGATCTGCGATTCCCCAAGGAATTGCGCAAACGACAAATGCATCTCGACCCAGACTTCCAGCACCTCACTTACGGCGACCGAGGCGACCGCCGAGGCGCAGGAATCACCAAGCTGAAGAAAGATGATCTTCTTGTTTTCTATTCTGGACTCCGACCGATTCGTCCAACGAAGGACAAGCTCATCTACGCGCTAGTTGGCCTCTACGTTGTACGCGACGTTATGCTGGCTCGAACAGTGCCCGACGATCTTAGGCATCAGAATGCTCATACGAGGAAATTGAAGATAGGGCAGCCGGATATCGTCGTAAGGGCCAAACCTGGAGTTTCGGGCCGGTTGGAACAATGCATTCCGATTGGCGAATGGCGGGATCGGGCCTACCGCGTTCGGGTAGATTTACTGGAAGCATGGGGCGGGCTCTCGGTCAAGGACGGCTATATTCAGAGAAGCGCAGTTCCACCGACATTTAACAATGCGAAGCGCTTCTATGGCTGGTTCAGACGCCAATCCGGCCAACTTGTGGGCAGGAATAATTGAGATGCTCAAAGCAATAGTTGTCGTCGTCCATCTTCGCCGACCACACCTATCAAATCCCAAGGAAATGCGGTCAGATCCTTTCTGGGAGTTCGGAAGCTTTGGTTTAACCGGATGTCATTCCAAGAATTTGATGAATCCTAAGAAGTCGTCAGAGTTGAACGGAGCGCGTTTCGCCTTTGCCCAAGGCGGAGAATTGGGCATGAGGTTGGTCTATCTTTCGCCACCAATCAAGATCGCTCGACACGGGCGTCTCTGTGAAGCAATCTGGCAACCCCAAGAAATGCCGTTTAAGTATTCAGCAGCGCCTGTGCTGATTGACCACGCCGGAGGGACTGGCTTTCCTCTTCTCAAACGTTTTCTGAAACGGACTGATCGGGGCGGTTGGCTAGGAAGATTTTCAAGTCGATTCAGATCGCGGAGACAGCCTCTTGAGGCGCAACTCAGCGAAGAACTAGTCCGGGTGTACGAAAAGGCGAGGAGGTCTGCACCCGCGTCAGCACTTTCGCAGCTCTATATTGATGCTCTTCCGTATGCACCGCCAAAAGTTGACCGATATCGCGAAACAACGTATTCCGACCGGCTCGAAAAAGCTCGCCGAAGAAGTATCCCGATCTGCAAACCTAAGCGAACCCCTCGCTGTTGAATTGTGGTCCTTATCGGAAGGAGAGTCATTGTCTTCGAGAGAATTGGCGAGAAGGAGCAATTCCCCTAAGAAGCGGCAATAAACGGGCAATAACCTAAGCTCGCACTTTCCCGCCATCAATTCCTTCGCCGATAGCAACGCTCTAACCGTTTCCTACATCTACAGAAACCAAGGGGGTGAATCCCATGAAAAAGAGTCTCCCTTGGCTGACACTTTTCAGCCTCTCGTTGCTAGTAAGCTGTGCAAGCAAGAAAGACGCGAACGAAAAGAACTTCTCAGAAGCATTGAATTCTTACCTGGCCACGAGGGGCCAGCTTTGCCTCGGCATTCCCTCCGCGTGGCCGGTAGATGTGAATGAAGCCGAGCGCCGGGGCGGTATGGGTACGGCAGCGGAAATGGCCGCTCTTGAGAAGGTCGGCTTGGTGCTCTCTCACGGGGCGGAAACCGAATATACGCCACCGCTCAGCAGTCGCCCCGTTAA
>Ga0210395_10000793_pt1 | contig 24364 bp, 19 predicted proteins | sample IncBWH4OmetaG_FD_150861 | JGI IMG/M metagenome (GOLD analysis project Ga0210395, IMG submission 150861) | Forest soil microbial communities from Barre Woods Harvard Forest LTER site, Petersham, Massachusetts, United States - Inc-BW-H-4-O ... | reverse complement strand
GGACTCCGGTGAAATTGCGCGGTGAGGACATGACGACGGTCGCCGACTTCGAGGTGACCGAAGGCAAGACGGTCCCATTCGTTTTCACCTATGGCGCGTCGCATCTGGAACTTCCCGATCCAATCGATCCCGCGCGGGCGTTACAGGTCACCGAGGATTTCTGGCTCGAATGGTGCAGCCGATGCACCTATGAAGGCGATCGCCGCGACCTTGTGATGCGCTCGCTGATCACGCTGAAGGCGCTGACCTATGGGCCGACCGGCGGCATCGTGGCGGCACCGACCACGTCGCTGCCGGAAAAGCTCGGCGGCGCGCGGAATTGGGATTATCGCTATTGCTGGCTGCGCGATGCGACCTTCACGCTGCTGGCGCTGATGAACTCGGGCTACACCGAGGAGGCTTCCGACTGGCACAATTGGCTATTGCGCGCGGCGGCTGGCGCGCCCGGCAATATGCAGATCATGTACGGCATCAAGGGTGAACGCCGCTTGCTCGAATGGGAAGCGGAGTGGCTCCCCGGCTATGAAGGCGCGCAGCCGGTGCGGGTCGGCAATGCCGCTCACGCCCAGATGCAACTCGATGTCTATGGCGAGTTGATCGACGCCTTCCACCAGTCGCGTGTGACCAAGCTGAAGCTGGAAGACGGCACCTGGGACCTCGAATGCGCCGTGCTCGAACATCTCGAGGAAGTCTGGGATCAGCGGGACCAGGGCATCTGGGAACGGCGCGGTCAGGGCCGGCACTACGTTTTTTCCAAAGTCATGACGTGGGTGGCGTTTGACCGCGGCATCAAGAGCGCCGAGATGTTCGGCTTCAAGGCTCCGCTCGACCGTTGGAAATCCCTGCGCGACACCATCCATCGCGACGTCTGCGAAAAAGGTTTCGATTCCCGGCTGAACAGCTTCGTCGAATCCTACGGCGCGCAAGTGTTCGATGCGAGCCTGCTGCTGTTGCCGGCCGTCGGCTTCTTGCCGGGCTCGGACCCGCGCATCTGCGGCACGATTGCCGCAGTCGAACGCCATATGATGCGGGACGGCTTTGTGCTGCGGCATGACCCCCGCGAGGTCACTTCCGAGATCCAGCCGATCGAGGGCGCCTTTCTGGCCTGCACGCTCTGGCTTGCGGATGCCTATGTGCTGGCCGGCGATCTCGACAAGGCGCAAACGCTGTTCGATCGCGTCGTCGGCATCGCCAACGATCTCGGGCTGTTGGCGGAAGAGTTCGATTCCGGCGCGGGACGCCAGACCGGCAATTTCCCGCAAGCCTTGACCCACATCGCGCTGATCAATACCGCGCATAACTTGAGTGAAGCCCGGCACGCCAACGACAAGCCGGCGATGCAGCGGTCGAAATAAGGGAGCTTTCTTTCCCTCTCCCCTTGTGGGAGAGGGTGGCGTCATCGAGTGAAACGAGATGAGGCCGGGTGAGGGGTCTTCCCGTGCAGGCATACCCCTCACCCGTCTCGAATTCGCTTCGCTCTTTCGATCCACCCTCTCCCACAAGGGGAGAGGGGAAGGGGCAGCTTAGCTCGCCGCGTTCCCTTTTAGAATCATCTCCATCGCCTTGGCAAAACCGTCCTCTTCATTCGAAGAGGTGACGTGCGTGGCCTGCCGTTTCACGTCGTCGGTGGCGTTGCCCATGGCGAACGACGTGCCGCTGACCCGAAACATTGCGAGATCGTTCTGCATGTCGCCGATGGTGGCAACCGCGTCGGTCGAAATGCCAAGGCGGTGCGCGATCGTTTGGACGAAGGTGCCTTTGTTGACGCCGGGCGGCGTGATGTCGAGGTAATAACTTTGCGAGCGTATGGCGGTGGCCTGTGCACCGAGTGCTTGCTGCATGGCGGCTTCGCAGCGTTGCAATCCCTCCGCATCCGCGCTGGCGCCGACGATCTTGCAGGCCGACGAAAGATAAGGCGTGAAATTCGCAACGATGGTCGGATCGGCGCGGATCGCGCGCTTTTCGTGCGGGACATACGCGCCGTTAGGGTCGCGGGTGAGCCACTGATCGGTATTGAACAGCCAGATTTCGGCGCCGAATTTTTCGAGCAGTTCGAGGGCGCGCCGCGTCGCCGCCTCCGGGATTAAATGCTGTTCGACCGGCTTCAGTGCCGTATCAACAATACAACTGCCGTTGAAGGCGCCGATGGGAAGCGTAATACCCAAAGGCTCGATCAGAAACCGCATGCCGAGCGTCGGGCGGCTGGAGGTGATCGTAAAGCCGATGCCGGCCTCGTGAAGTCTTTTCACGGCGCCGATGGCGCGCTCGGTGAGGAGCTTTTCCTTGGTCAGGAGCGTGCCGTCGACGTCGGAAACAACGAGCGCGGTTTTGGTCATGGGCTGACGGTCCTGACTTGCCCAGTACTTTGGGAAGCAACCTGGGCGGCAATGTTGTCGACGATGGCCTCGACCGGCGCATCGATGGAAACGGTGAATGGACGCTCGTCGGTTTGCGGCGGCTCCAATGTTGTGAACTGGCTGTCCAGCAGTCCCGGCGGCATGAAGTGGTTCTTTCGCTTGGCAAGCCGGTCGGCAATCAGGGCCTGGCTGCCGTTCAGAAACACGATACGGATATCGCTGCGTCCGTGCACCAATATATCGCGATAGGTGCGTTTCAAGGCAGAGCAGGCCATCACGACATGGCCGCCGGCCTGGCACACCCGGTCGATCTCATCTGCGATCGCCTGCAGCCACGGCCAGCGGTCATCATCGGTCAGCGGGTGGCCGGCGCTCATCTTGGCGACATTGCTTTTGGGATGAAAACGGTCGCCGTCCTCAAAGGTCCATTGCAAACGCTCGGCGAGGGCAGCCGCGATCGTGCTTTTGCCCGAACCCGATACGCCCATCACGATCAATGCGCAGGGCGCGATGTCTGGTCTACCGTTCAATCGATCCCTCACCAACCGCGGCTTGATCCACCAGCAGGACGGTTTCGCCAATGGAGCGCGCCCGATTAGCCGGCAGGCTTTCGTCCGTCGAAAGCTTGGCGAGTATCGCACGTTTTTCATGGCCTGCGAGTTCGAACAGCATTTCGCGGCAGGAGGCGAGCGCGGGCAGCGTGAGGGTCACCCGCGGCACGAAGGGTTCGACATGGGCCTGCGGCACGCCGACGACCCAGCGCCTGGTCTCGTTCAACGCTGGATAATCCGGAAATAGCGAGGCGGTATGGCCGTCGGGGCCGACACCCATCAGCACGAGATCAAACAGCGGCCTGGCCGGATCAAGCTCCTCGGCACCATAGAGGGATTGCAGTTCGCGCTGATAGAGTTGTGCGGCCTGGTCCGGCGTCGCCACATCCGTTGGAATGGGGTGAATGTGGTCTTTGGGCGCGAAACGATCGAGGAAAATCCCGCGCGCCATGGCCATGTTGTTCAGGGGATCGACAGGGGATACGAAACGTTCGTCGCCGATGAACCAATGCACGCGGTCCCAGGGAATGCTTTTCGCGTAAGTGTCAGTCGCCAGCAGCCGATAGAGCTGCTTCGGGCTCGATCCGCCGGTCAGGCAAATCGCGATACGATTTCGATTGGCCTCGATCCGCGCCATCAAACGCTTTGCGGCCGCATCCGCGAGCGCAGCCGGATCGGCGACGACAATCCGGTTGATGGGGGTGGGGGACGGCATGCGATTTAATCGAATTTGCGCCAGTTGCGGCCGTCGCGCTTGAGCAGTTCGTCGGCGGCATCCGGCCCTTCGCTGCCGGCCTTGTAAGGCTGCAGGCCTTTGGCGCCGGCTTTTTTCCAGGCGTCCAGAAACGGTTGAACCGCCTGCCAGCCGGCCTCGACGCTGTCAGCGCGCTGAAACAGAATGTTGTCGCCGATCATGCAGTCGTAGATCAGCGTCTCATATCCGGTAGACGGTTCGACCCGGAAGTAGTCCTTGTAGCGGAATTTCATCTCGACGCCGTCGATATTGATCGTCGGACCCGGCACCTTGGTGTTGAACTGAAGCGTAATGCCCTCGTTAGGCTCGACCGCGATGACGAGATAGTTCTGCGATAGTTTGTCAACGGGCGTATCCCTAAACATCGCAAACGGCGCCTGCTTGAACTTGATCGCGACTTCCGTGCGTTTCATGCCGAGCGCCTTGCCGGTGCGCAGGTATATCGGCACGCCGGCCCAGCGCCAGTTGTCGATCGTCAGTTTCAGCGCGGCATAGGTCTCGGTCGTGCTGTCGGGCTTCACGTCCTCGGTCTTTTGATAGTCCGGAATTTCGACGTCGCCATTCTTGCCGGCTTGGTATTGGCCGCGCACCGAATTCTTCAGGGCCTCTTCTTCGGTCTCAGTCTGGATCGCCGCCAGCACCTCGGCCTTTGCCGAACGAACCGCATGCGCTTCGAATTTCGCCGGCGGCTCCATCGCCACCAGCGACAGAAGCTGGAACAGGTGGTTCGGCACCATGTCGCGCAGCGCGCCGGTCGCGTCGTAGAAGCTGCCGCGATGACCGACGTCGAGCTTTTCATCGACCGTGATCTGCACATGGTCGATGTGGTTGCGATTCCAGATCGGCTCGAACATGCCGTTGGCGAACCGCAGCACCAGAATGTTCTGGACGGTTTCCTTGCCGAGGTAGTGATCGATCCGGTAGATCTGCTGCTCATTGGCGATCTTGAGCAATTCGTCGTTGAGCGCCTTGGCGGAAGCCAGACTGGTGCCGAACGGCTTTTCGACCACAAGCCGCCGCCACGAACCGTTTTCTTTCAGCATGCCGGTGCGGCCAAGCTGTTTGGCGATCGGCGCGAATGCGGATGGCGGCGTCGCCAGGTAGAACAGACGATTGCCGCCAGTCTCGCGCCTGGCCTCCAGTTTGTTCAATTGCTCGGCCATGGTGTCGAACGAGGCCGGATCGCTCGGATCGGCTTCGACGCTGGTGACGCATTCGAGCAGGCGCTTGGCGATCGCTTCATCGACGGGACGCGCCTTGTATTGGCGCAAACCTTTCAGCAGGCTTTCGCGCATGTCCTCGTTCGACATGCCGTTGCGCGCGACGCCGACCACGCAGAATTTTTCGGGCAACAGATCGGCCGCCGCGAGATTGTATAGCGCAGGCAGCACCAGCCGGTGGGTCAGATCGCCGGTGGCGCCGAAGACCACGAACGAGCAGGGATCGGGCTTGTGTTTCTTCGAAGATGGCGCTGTCACGAATGCGGCTCCTTGTGGCCGCCAAATCCCTCGCGCATCGCGGAAAGAATTTTTTCCGCGAACGTATGCTCCTTGCGCGAGCGGAAGCGCGCAAACAGCGCCGCGGTCAGCACCTCGGCCGGGACGGCCTCGTCGATAGCGGCATTCACGGTCCAGCGGCCCTCGCCGGAATCCTCGACAAAACCGGAATAGGTCCCAAGCGTCGGATTTTTCGCCAGCGCCGACGCGGTGAGATCGAGCAGCCAGGAGGGGATCACGCTGCCGCGCCGCCACACTTCGGCGATATCGGCAATGTCGAGTTCGAACCGATGATCCTGCGGCAGGGCGTCGATGTTGGCGTTCTTCAGGATATCGAAGCCTTCGGCATAGGCCTGCATCAGGCCGTATTCGATGCCGTTGTGGACCATCTTGACGAAATGCCCTGATCCGATCGGGCCGGCGTGAAGATAACCTTGCTCGACGCGTGGATCACGTCCCTGCCGTTCCTCGGTGCGCGGGATGTCGCCGAGGCCGGGCGCCAGCGTCTTCAAGATCGGGTCGAGACGTTCGACCACCGGCTTGTCGCCACCGATCATCATGCAATAGCCGCGCTCGATGCCCCAGACGCCGCCGGAGGTGCCGACATCAACATAATGAATGCCGCGTTCCCTGAGTTTCTTGCCGCGGCGGACGTCGTCCTGCCAGAACGTGTTGCCGCCATCGATGATGACGTCGCCGGCTTCCATCAGCTTGGCGAGGGTCTCGATGGTGGTTTCGGTGATATGGCCCGCGGGCAGCATCACCCAGGCGGTGCGCGGCTTTTCCAGCTTGCTGACGAACTCTTCCAGCGTGCCGCTGCCTGCCGCGCCTTCCTTGGCGATTCCCGCCACGGCCTTGGCGTCCTTGTCGTAGACCACGGTCGAATGCCCGTGACGCATCAGACGGCGGACAATATTGCCGCCCATCCGTCCCAACCCAATCATGCCGAGTTGCATCGTGAGGTCCTTAGTTGAGTGCCTGCCGGATCGCGTCGTCGAGCGCCTTGAGGCCGTTCTTGAGATCGCCCTTCAGATGCACGCGCAACGCGCGCCGGCCGCGTTCGGTCAGCACGCCGAAATCGCCGCGCGCTTGAGCTGCCTTGATCACGCCAAAGCTGGCCTTCTGGCCCGGTACCGGCAGATCCTTGGCATCGTCGGCGGTGATCTGAAGGAACACGCCGGAGTCCGGGCCGCCTTTGTAAGCTTGTCCGGTCGAATGCAGGAAGCGTGGGCCGAATTCCGCGCAAGTTGCAACGTGACGCTGATCGCGAACCATGAGGCGCGCGGCCTGCAACGCATCGATATGCTCGGCGTTCCGCTCGATATAGGCGAGCAGGGCGACATAGTCGCCGGAATCGACGCGGGAGAAATGGGCCTTTAGCCAGGATTCGAGAGTCCCATTCGCGCCTGCCTCACGCAGATCGCTCGCATTGGCCTTGTCGGTATAGAGATCGGCCTCATCGGTCGAGATCACCGGTTGCTCTTCCGGCAGCGTACCGGACTTTTCGAACGCCGCCGTCAGCTCGCGGGTCTTGATCTTGGCGGCCTCGACGTCCGGCTGGTTGAACGGGTTGATGCCGAGAATAGAGCCCGCTACCGCCGTCGCCATTTCGAAGCGGAAGAATTCCTGCCCGATATGCTCGATCGATTTGATGACGATGCGAACCACCGGATGGCCGGCCTGTTGCAGCGCGTTGAGTTTGGCGTCATGGTCCGCGTCGTTTTCGTTCTCCGTGCGCAGATCGATGAAGAAACGGTCGTTGCCATAGACCGAGGCATCGGTGAGCGTTTCGCCATCGATTGGAACGAGGCCTTTGCCTTCCTTGCCGGTGGATTCGGCGATGAGCTGTTCGGCCCAGGCGCCGAAATCGGCGATTTTTTTCGACGAGAAAATCGTCACCTTGTCGCGGCCTTCGAGCCCCGCAAGCCCCATCGCGAGTCCAAGCTGGACGCCGGGATTTTCATGCGGCGGCACATCCGCGCCGCAGGAGCGCACCATCGCCAGCGTATGGTGGATCAGGCTCTTCACATCGATGCCGGCGGTCGCGGCCGGCACGAGGCCGAACGGCGACAACACCGAATAGCGGCCGCCGATCGTGGGATCGCCGTAGAACGTACGCGCAAACCCCTGTTTTTTGGCGACCTTCTCAAGCGAAGAGCCGGGGTCGGTCACGGCGATGAAACGATGCCCGGCCGCCTCAGTGCCGATGGCCTTTGAAACTTGCGCGAAGAAGTAGTCCTTCATCACGTTCGGCTCGGTGGTGCCGCCGGATTTGCTGGAGACGATGAACACGGTCTTCTTGAGATCGACCGCCTTTTCCATCGCCCGCACCTGTGCGGGATCTGTGGAATCGAGCACGTGCAGTTTGGGGAAGCCGGATTTTTTCGGGAACGTCTCCGCCAGCACTTCAGGCCCGAGGCTCGATCCGCCCATGCCGAGCACGACCGCATCGGAGAAATTCTGCCCCTTCACGCGCCGCGCATAGTCTTCGTAGTCGGCGACGTCGGCCTTGGCCGGACTGTCGAGCCAGCCGAGCCACTTGTTTTCGTCGTCATTGGTCCAGACCGATTTGTCCTTGTGCCAGAGCTTTCGGATCTTGGCGGAGGCGCGCCATTCCTCGGTGCTCTTCTCGACCGCTTTTTCAAGGCCAGGGCTGAGCGCCAGTTTCTGCGCGCCGATGGCGGCGCCAAGTACGGTGGCGCGTTTGTGCGCGACCGCGCCGTAAAGCTTGTCGGCGGCATCCGCGAACAATTTGACGCCGTCCTTGACCAGTTCTTCCGTGATCGCATCGAGCGAGATGCCGGATTTATCGAGCTCGGCGAGGACATGCTTGGCCTCCTCGACATTTTCCTCCAGGCTGTCGCGCGGCTTGCCATGGTCGCGGAAGGCGTCGAGCGTCGCCGGCGGCACGGTATTGACCGTGTTCGGCCCGATCAGTTCCTCGACATAGAGGACGTCGCTATAGTCCTTGTTCTTGGTGCCGGTGGAGGCCCACAACAGCCGCTGCGGCTTCGCGCCCTTGGCGGCGAGCTTTTCCCAGCGCGCGCCGGAAAACAGTTCCTTGTATTCCTGATAAGCAAGCTTGGCGTTGGCGATCGCGACCTTGCCCTTCAGAGCGGCAAGCCGCTCCTTCTCGTGCGGATCGTTAGCGCGTGCGATCTTCTCGTCTAACTGCTTGTCGACAGCGCTGTCGATGCGGCTGACGAAGAAGCTCGCGACGCTGGCGACATGGGAGGGGTCGTCGCCGCCGGCAACGAGCTTTTCCAGGCCCGCGATATAGGCCTTGGCGACCTCGATATAGACCTTTTGCGAGAACAGCAGCGTGATGTTGATACTGATGCCTTCGCCGATCAGATGCTCGATCGCCGGCAGGCCCTCCGGGGTCGCCGGCACCTTCACCATGAGGTTCTTGCGGTGGACGGCCTTCCAGAGATGCTCGGCTTCCGCGATCGTGGCTTTGGTGTCCATCGCGAGATAGGGCGAGACCTCGAGGCTGACAAAACCGTCATTGCCCTTGAACGCGTCATAGACCGGGCGCAGCACGTCGGCGGCATGCTGGATGTCTTCGATGGCGAGGTGTTCGAACAGGTCCGCGACCGGGCGGTCGCCCTTTTTCAAGGCGCTGCCGATCGGGCCGTCATATTCGTCCGAACTGCCGATCGCCTTTTCGAAGATCGACGGGTTGGAGGTCACGCCCTTGACGCCGTCGGTATCGATCAGCTTCTTCAGCTCACCCTTGGCGACGAAGCCGCGTGCCAAAAAATCCAGCCAGACGGCCTGGCCATGGTTTTCGAGTGCTTTGACCGGATTCATGATGCCCTGTTTCGGTTCGAGCGGAATGGGTTCGACAGCTAGTGTGGCGACACTGACGTTCCTTTAGGTGAAACGAATGTCAGAACCGGGACACTAGGCCGGACATTAACGAGAGGTCCTGCCATCAACAATCCTCAGGCTGACAATGCTTAGGCTGTTCCAGTGACCGGATTGTGGGTGTCCCGCTCAATAACGCCGCGATTGGGAGATCGATCCGTTGGAATACCGCCCTAACCCGTCGCGCCTGATCACTTTTTAGATTTGTGACGAGGCCGGCGTGCCATCCGGTTCTCCCAATCTGCATGTCTGGCCTGCCGTGGCCAAAGCCTTCCGAGCTGTCTTTGTCGCTGCTATCGTACCTCCACAAAAATAAGTGCAGGGGAGGATACTTAGATGCAAAATGAGGATATTCGCGCCACCAGCCGCCGCCGTTTCTTGCAATATTGCGCGGCCTCACCCCTGCTGGCGTCGGGCGCATTCGCCGCCAAGGCCCTGGAAGTGCCGTCAAAACTGCCTGATCCCATGACCTGGGCGCCGCCCGGCAGCATCGATGTGATCAAGAGCCCGAAAGAGGCGATCAACGTGTTCGATTTCGAACCGGTCGCCCGCCAGAACGTGCCGCCGGCCCATTTCGGCTATATGGCTTCCGGGATCGACGACGAGGTCACGCTGCGCGCCAACCGCGAGGATTTCAAAAGATTCCAGTTGATGCCGCATCGCCTCAACGACGTCTCCAAGGTCGATACCTCCATCGAGCTGTTTGGAGTGAAATATGATTCGCCGATCTTTGTGTGCCCCACCGGCGCCAATCAGTTTTTTCATCCCGATGGCGAACTGGCGGTGGCGAGGGCCGCTAAGGCCGGCAATCACCTCCAGATGCTGTCGACCTCGTCGAACTTCTCGGTCGACGACGTCACCAAGGCGCGCGGGGCGCCGGTCTGGTTCCAGCTCTATGCTTCGCCGAGCTTCGAAGTGGCGAAGGCGTTGATCAAGCGGGCCGACGGCGCCGGCTCTCCGGTTCTGATGGTGACCGTGGACCGGATTGCCGGCCGCAATCAGGAGACGCTATTCCGGCTGATGAAGTCCGACACCCGCGAATGCTCGGGATGTCATGACCGATCGAGTTTTGCGGCGCGGGCGTTGCGGCGGCACAATTACGACGGCATTGATTTGAGCGGCATCAAGGGCGCCGGTGAATCTTCCAATCTCGATTGGGACACCGTCAAGCGCATGCGCGACGTGACCAAGATGAAAATCATGCTCAAGGGCATCATCACGGCCGACGATGCACAATTGGCCGTGCAGAACGGCATCGACGGCATTCTGGTTTCCAACCACGGTGGTCGCGGCGAGGACAACGGCCGTTCGACCATCGACGCTTTGCCGGAGATCCTCGCGGCGGTGAACGGACGTATGCCCGTGATCGTCGACTCTGGTTTCCGCCGCGGCACCGACGCGGTGAAGGCGTTGGCGATGGGCGCGCAGGCGGTCGGCGTCGGCCGTCCTTATTTGTGGGGATTGGGTGCCTTCGGCCAGGAAGGCGTGGAGCGGGTGCTTGAACTCGCGCGTGTCGAAACCAGGGCCGCCATGCAGCAGTGCGGCGCGAAGTCAGTGAAAGACCTCAATGCGAGCTATGTGCGCCGGGTGACTTGAGCGCGTCGACTTTCCTTCGTCATGCCCGGCCTTGTGCCGGGCATGACGATCTTTGGGTCTCCACAGAAAGTAGTAAAACGTCGGCGCTGCTGTCTGATGGCATCGGCGTCCGATCCGTCGTCACCGCGTCGTCAAATCAGGATTTATTGAAAGGACCGCGGCGGTTCGTGTTTGGCCGTCGCGTGTTTAATCCGGCATGTTGAACTGGGGGAGGGACAATCGTTCCCGAGATCGGTTCTCGGAGCCAGGGATTCTGAGATGGACGGCGTTTTACGGCAAAGCAAGGTTCCGGAGGCCACGCTGATTTTCTGGCTGATAAAGGTACTTGCAACGACGCTCGGTGAAACCGGCGGTGACGCCGTATCGATGTCAATGAATCTCGGCTATGCGCTCTCCAGCCTCTTGTTCATCGGCCTCTTTTTCGTGGCTGTAGCCGTACAAATATCTGCCAAGAGTTTTCATCCGCTGCTGTATTGGGTCGTCATGATCGCAACCACAACCGCGGGAACGACGATGGCGGATTTCGCCGACCGCTCGCTCGGGATCGGTTATCCCGGCGGGGCCTCGCTGCTGTTCCTGCTCCTGATGGCGTCGTTGACCTTCTGGTACAGCGCCGAGGGCACCATATCCGTCGGCACCGTGACCACGCCGAAGGTCGAGGCCTTCTATTGGATATCGATCCTGTTTTCTCAGACGCTCGGCACCGCGCTTGGCGACTGGATGGCGGATACAAACGGGCTCGGCTACGAAGGCGGGGCACTGGTTTTCTCCGCCGGACTTGCGGCGATCGCAGCAGCTTATTTCTGGACCAGCATCTCCCGAACGCTGCTGTTCTGGTGTGCGTTCGTTCTGACGCGTCCGCTTGGCGCCACTCTCGGCGATTGGCTCGACAAGCCCGTACAAGACGGCGGTCTTGCCTTCAGCCGATATTATGCAACGGCAATTCTCGGCGCGGCTATCCTTGCTAGCATCGCGTTCCTCCCGCAGCGGGCCGACTCGCATGCGGGCGAACCTGACACATCGCGTTCATAGGGATTTCGCTGGCAACAGGATCAACGCAAGCTGGCGTTGATCTTTTCCAGCGCGGCTGAGCCGGGGCAGAGGATGTCGGCCTCAAGGCGGTTGAGCGGTTGCTCCACCGTGTTGAGGTGGGAATGCAAATCTTCCGCATCCGGATCGACGTAAAGCAGCCCGGTGACGATCTGGCCCTTGGCGGCGTGCTTCTGCAAAAACGCCAGCGCGCCGACGCGGTCATGGGCGTCGTAATCGGCGTCGATCTTGCGGAGCGCGATCTTGCTGCCGTCGTGCTGCTCGACCACTTGCACTGTGCCCGGCGCATAATCGACTGAAATGGGCTCGCGGCCGGTCAACACGTCAAGCCGGTTCACGGCGTCATTGTGCTCGCGCACATAATCGAAACTTTTGGTTGAGCCGGCGTGGTTGTTGAAGGCGATGCACGGGCTGATCACGTCGATGAACGCCGCGCCCTTGTGTTCGATCGCGGCCGCGATCAGCGGCACCAGCTGGGTCTTGTCGCCGGAGAAGCTGCGCGCCACGAAGCTCGCACCCAGCTGAAGCGCGATCGCGACCAGGTCGACCGCGTTGTCGGTGTTGGTCACGCCCTTCTTCGACTTCGAGCCGCGGTCGGCGGTGGCCGAGAACTGGCCCTTGGTCAGGCCGTATACGCCGTTGTTCTCGACGATATAAGTCATGTTGACGCCGCGCCGGATCGAATGCGCGAACTGGCCGAAGCCGATGGAGGCAGAATCGCCGTCCCCGGAGACGCCGAGATAGATCAGGTCGCGGTTGGCGAGATTGGCGCCGGTCAGGACCGACGGCATTCGCCCGTGCACGGAATTGAAGCCGTGCGAGTTGCCGAGGAAATAGTCCGGCGTTTTCGAGGAGCAGCCGATGCCGGATATCTTGGCGACGAGGTGCGGCTCGATCGAAAGCTCGTAGCACGCCTCGATGATGGAGGCTGTGATCGAGTCGTGGCCGCAGCCGGCGCACAGCGTCGAAATCTTGCCTTCGTAATCGCGATGGGTGTAGCCGAGGCGATTCTTGGTCAGGCCCGGATGATGGAATTTGGGCTTGGCGATATAGGTCATGACTTTACCTTGCGCAGCGGAGTGAGCTTCAGCTGATCCTGATGTTCGCCGATCGCATTCGCGATGAAACGCGCGGTGATCGGGGTGCCGTCGTAATGACGGATTGGCACCAGCCGCACCGGATCGATGCCGTTCTCGTTGACGATCAGGGTGCGAAGCTGGGCGTCGCGGTTTTGTTCGACCACATACACAAAGTCGTGGTCGGCGATGAAGCTTGCGACCGACGAATGGAACGGGAAGGCGCGGATGCGCATGCGATCGAGCGCATGGCCCTTCGCTTCCAGAAGCTGGATCGCCTCGTCCATCGCGGGGGCGGTCGAGCCGAAATAGAGCACGCCATATTTTGTCGGCTTCGCCGCATTGGCCTGCAGCGGCCGCGGCACCATGTCCTGCGCGGTTTCGAACTTTCGCAGCAGGCGCTGCATGTTGTCGGCATAGACCGCGCCTTCTTCCGAATAGCGCGCATAGCGGTCGCGCGAGGTGCCGCGGGTGAAGAACGAACCCTTGGTCGGGTGGGTGCCTGGATAAGTGCGGTAGGGAATGCCGTCGCCATCGACATCGAGGTAGCGGCCGAAGTCGCGGCCGTCATCGAGCATCTCCGCCGTCATCACCTTGCCGCGGTCATATTGCCGGGCATCGTCCCACTTCAAGGGACGGCAGAGCCGGTGGTTCATGCCGATGTCGAGATCCAGCATGACGAAGATCGTGGTCTGCAATCGTTCGGCAAGATCGAAGGCCTGCGCCGCGAATTCAAAGGCTTCCGCCGGGTCTTCGGGGAACAGCAGCACATGCTTGGTGTCGCCGTGGGACGCGTAAGCGCAGGCGATGATGTCGCATTGCTGGGTGCGGGTCGGCATCCCCGTGGAAGGGCCGGCACGCTGCACGTTCATGATCACGGCCGGGATTTCGGCGAAGTATGAGAGCCCGATGAACTCGGTCATCAGCGAAATGCCGGGACCGGAGGTCGCAGTGAAAGCGCGCGCTCCGTTCCATGAGGCGCCGATCACGATACCGATAGAAGCGAGCTCGTCTTCGCCCTGAACGATCGCGTATTTGGCCTTGCCGGTTTTGGGATCGTGCCGCAGCTTCTTGCAATGGCTGGCAAAGGCATCCGCCAGCGACGATGACGGTGTGATCGGATACCAGGCGCAGACGGTGGCGCCGCCATAGACCGCGCCTAACGCAGCCGCGCTGTTGCCTTCGATGAAGATGCGGTCGCCGACCCTGTCGACCTTTTTCACCCGCAACCCGGTCGGGCATTTGAGGTTCTGCAACGCCCAGTCGCGGCCGAGATGCAGCGCGTGGACGTTCGACGACAACAGCTTTTCCTTGCCCTTGTACTGTTCGCCGATCAATTGCTCGATCAGCTTCGGGTCCATCTCGAGAAGCGCACATAGCGCGCCGAGATAGATGATGTTCTTGAACAGCTGGCGCTGGCGCGGATCGGTATAGGTGGAATTGGTGATCGCCGTCAGCGGCACGCCGATCACGGTGATGTCGGAGCGGAACTTCGACGTCGGCATCGGCTTGGTCGAATCGTAGAACAGATAACCGCCGGGCTCGATGGAAGCGACGTCCTTGTCCCAGGTCTGCGGGTTCATCGCCACCATCATGTCGACGCCGCCGCGCGCGCCGAGATGGCTGTCTTCGGTCACCCGCACTTCATACCAGGTCGGCAGCCCCTGGATGTTGGACGGGAAGATGTTGCGCGGGGAGACCGGCACGCCGTGGCGGAGGATGGCGCGGGCGAACAATTCGTTGGCGCTCGCCGAACCCGAGCCATTGACGTTGGCGAAACGGACGACGAAGTCGTTTACGCTGCTGATCGGGCTTTCGACGGACATGATGTTCCTGCTTGGGTCATATCGATGAGATATTTCTGCATGTCCCACGCGCCGGTGGGGCAGCGCTCGGCGCAGAGCCCGCAATGCAGGCAGACGTCCTCATCCTTCACCATGACGCGTCCCGTCTTGAGGTCGCTTGAGACGTAGAGGTCCTGATCAGGATGCGGCGACGGCGCCTTCAGCCGTTTGCGCAAATCGTCCTCGTCGCCATTCTCTGTGAAGGTGATGCAATCCATCGGGCAGATGTCGACGCAGGCATCGCACTCGATGCAGAGCGAGGTCGAAAACACGGTTTGTATATCGCAGTTGAGGCAGCGCTGGGCCTCGCCGAGCGCGAGCTTGACGTCATAGCCGAGTTCGACTTCGGCGCGGATGTCCTTCAGCGCGATCACCTTGTCGCGATGCGGCACCTTGAAGCGCTTGTCGTCGGAAATGTCGTTGTCGTAGCTCCACTCGTGGATGCCCATCTTCTGCGAGGAGATCTGCACCTCCGGCAGCGGCCGTTCGTGGACGTCTTCGCCGGAAACAAGCTTGTGGATCGAGAGCGCAGCGTCATGGCCGTGCGCGACCGCCCAGATGATGTTCTTCGGTCCAAACGCGGCGTCGCCGCCAAAGAACACCTTTGGATGCGTCGAGCCCATGGTCTTGGGATCGACCTTCGGCATGTCCCATTTGTCGAATTCGATACCGCAATCGCGCTCGATCCAGGGAAACGCGTTTTCCTGGCCGACCGCGACCAGGACGTCGTCGCAGGCAATGGTCTCGTCGGGCTCGCCCGTCGGCAACAGGTTGCGCTTGCCGTTGGCGTCGCGTTCGGCCTTCACCTTCTGGAAGGTGACGCCGGTGAGCTTGCCTTTGTCGTGCGTGAAGGCGATCGGAACCATGAAGTTGAGGATCGGAATGTCCTCATGCATGGCGTCTTCTTTTTCCCAAGGAGACGCCTTCATCTCCTCGAAGCCCGAGCGCACGATCACCTGGACTTTCTCGCCGCCGAGCCGGCGCGCGGTGCGGCAGCAATCCATCGCGGTGTTGCCGCCGCCGAGCACGATCACGCGCTTGCCGATCTTGGTCGTGTGGCCAAAGGAGACGCTGGAGAGCCAGTCGATGCCGATATGGATGTTGCTCGCTGCGTCCTTGCGTCCGGGGATTTCAAGTTCGCGACCGCGCGGAGCTCCGGAGCCGACGAAGATCGCGTCGTAATTTTCGCCGAGCAGTTTCTTCAGGCTGTCGATGCGGGTGCCGGCCTTGAACTCGATGCCGAGGTTGAGGATGTAATCGGTCTCTTCGTCGATGACCGAATCCGGCAGGCGGAATTTCGGAATTTGCGTCCGCATCATGCCGCCGGCCTTCGGGTCGGAATCGAACACGGTGCAGTGGTAGCCGAGCGGAGCGAGGTCGCGCGCTACTGTCAGCGAGGCCGGACCACCACCGATGATCGCGATGCGTTTGCCGTTCCTGGCGCCCGCGCGCGGCATGCGTCCCTTGACGTCGTCCTTGAAGTCGGCGGCGACGCGCTTGAGGCGGCAGATCGCGACCGGATTTTCCTCAACCCGGCCGCGGCGGCAGGCGGGTTCGCACGGGCGATCACAGGTGCGGCCCAAAATCCCCGGAAACACATTCGATTTCCAATTGATCATGTAGGCGTCGCTGTAGCGGCCTTCGGCGATCAAGCGGATATATTCCGGGACGGGTGTGTGGGCGGGGCAGGCCCATTGGCAGTCGACCACTTTATGGAAGTAGTCCGGCGCCGAGATATCAGTCGGTTTCATTCCTACCTTATCCGCGCACAAAACGTATTCTTACAGCGCGGCCTTATTTTGCTTGCGAACGCTCGGATGGTGGCGTTCTTTTCGGTTCTTAAATGGCGTCATCAGCTTTTCGCATTAAAGCCCCAATCACGCTGATCTCCAAAGCCAATTTTGCTTGATCTTCAGCTTTCTTGCTGTTGCAACGTGTAACGTTCTGCATAAAAACAAATTTATGCGGCGGTGCAGCATGCGAGAATGTGCCTGCCGATGCGAAAATGTTTCTGCCTATGAAATATCGGCCTTCACGATGTCCCACAGCAGGCGATAGACGCCGCTGGAAATAACTACGGGCTTGAAGGCGACGTTATCGGTCAGGCGCATCGTCGCAGTGCGCGCCGGCGCGACGTCTGTCGCATCGATCAACACAAACCAGTCGCCCGCACCGGGATCGGAATCCAACGCTGTATCGGTCAGAGGCTTGGACAGCACGGGATCGTTCTCGATCACGTGCATCGAAATAATGCCGTCGGTCGATTGCGGATCAAGCGCAGTACGCAGAGCCTCGCGCAACTTGTCATGCCCGCCGTGCGCGGGACGGACGCGGATGATGCCGAGCACGGCGCCGCGGCCCTTGCCATGGCTGAGGGTGATGCGCGCCACGCCGCGGATCATGTTTTTAAAACGCGCGATATTTTCCTTCGACCATGCGGTCTGGTTGGCGAGTGCCTTGCGATAGGCGGGGCTCTCGAGCACCTCGAAGGTTCGCGTCGAATAAAGGCTCAGATATTTCGGCGAACCGTCGACGGCGATGTAGCGCCGCGCCTCGATGAAGCCGTCGATCGCGACGCGCTCCTCGAGATGTTCGCGGTCGTACCAGCGGTTGAAGTCGGCCTCGTGCGGAGCATCGACATCCATCGACGTCAGCAGCATGCCTTTTCCGGCGATCGGCATTTTTTTAGCTCCTGGATTTTTAACCCTCATGGTGAGGAGCGCGCAGCGCGTCTCGAACCATGAGGCCGAACTATTGGCCTCATCCTTCGAGACGCTTGCTATCGCAAGCTCCTCAGGATGAGGAGATAGATTTGTTAACGCTCGACCTTCGACGCCATATCCGCAATCGCCTTCATCACGGCGTTGCGCACGCCGGGATCATACAGCGTGTGGCCGGCGCCCTGCACGATGCGAAGTTCGGCCTCCAGCCATCGGTTGGCGAGCGCGTGCGAAGTCGCAGGCGGACATAGGAGATCGTAACGTCCCTGGACGATGATGCCGGGAATGCCCTTGAGCTTCTCGGTATCGTCCAGGAGCTGGTTCGGTTTCATGAAGCAGTCATTGGCAAAGTAATGCGCTTCCATGAAGGGCGTGGCGGGCAGGGCGCCGCCCGCTGATTTCAGCGAGACAAGGTCGAGACGTGTGCGCGAGGGCGCGTGCTCCGATAAAATCCGTTCGGTGTCGTGCCAGGCGCGGGCGAACGGCGAATGCACCGCGACCTCGGAATCGAGGATGCGCCGCCAATAGGCTTCCAGCGGTTGCTCGCGCTCAGCCTGGGGCAGAAGACTGATAAAATCCTCGCTGAGTTGCGGGTAGAAACGCGGCAGCGTCTCGAGAAAGGCCGCGTCAAGCTCGCCACGCGTGCCGAGGAACGTCGCGCGCAACACGAGGCCGGAGACGCGGTCGGGATGGGCTTGCGCATAGGCCAGCGCCAGTGTCGCTCCCCAGGAGCCGCCGACGACCATCCAGCGCTCAAAGGAAAATCTCTCGCGGATCGTTTCCATGTCCGCGATCAGGTGCTGCAATGTATTGTGTTCGCGGCGGCCCTTCGGTCGGCTGCGCCCCGAGCCGCGCTGATCGAACAGCACCGCATGAAAACGCTCGGGATCGAACAGCCGCCGATGATCGGGCTGGCATCCGCTGCCGGGGCCGCCATGCAGATAGACGGCGGGAATGCCGCCTTCGCGGCCGATGCTCTCGACATGGATATCGTGGCCGTCGCCGACCGGCAGCAGTTCAGACGTCAACGGCGCGAAGGGATCGGCGCGCCCTATGCCCGCATCAGGAGGCATCTTGGTCTTCCGGCTCCGGCGTGCCGCCTGCAAAATTGCGATAGATGAAGCGGTTGTTGTTACCGGCCGCTTCCTCGGCCGCCACCTTGAAAATCCGGTCGTGGTGCGGCGACAGCGTGCAGGCCGGATCGGTATTGCCGGCATCACCGGTCAGCGCAAATGCCTGGCAGCGGCAGCCGCCGAAATCGACTTCCTTGAACTCGCAGCTCTTGCAGGGTTCGGGCATCCAGCCGGTGCCGCGATAGCGGTTGAAGGCTTCGGAGTTCTGCCAGATCCAGGCGATCGAATGATTGGAGCGCACGGATTCGAATTCGAGCCCGGTGATGCTCTCCGCAGCGTGGCATGGCAGGATCTTGCCGGCCGGCGAGATGTTGAAGAATTGCCGTCCCCAGCCGCCCATGCATTTCTTCGGCCGCAGCGCGTAATAGTCCGGCACGACATAGTCGATGGCGAGAACGCCCTTCAGCCGCGCTTGCGCGTCTTCGACGATGCGGCTCGTCTCCTCGATCTGCTCCAGCGTCGGCATCAGAGCGGCGCGGTTCTTCAGCGCCCAGCCGTAATATTGCACATTGGCGACTTCGAGCCGGTCGGCGTCGAGATCGACGGCCATCTGGATGATGTCGGTCAATTGATGCAGGTTTTGCCGATGCATGACCGCGTTCACGGTCAGCGGCAGCTCAAGCTCGCGCGTCCACTTCGCGACTTCGAGCTTCTTGGCATGGCCGCCTTTGAAGCCGCCGACGCGGTCGGCCACTACCGGTTCGTTGCCCTGGAAGCTGATTTGCACATGCGAGAGGCCGGCATCGGCCAACGCGGCGAGTTTCTCGCGGGTGAGCAAGACAGCCGACGTGATCAGGTTGGAATAGAGGCCGACATCGCTGGCATGCTGGACCAGTTCGACCAGATCCTTGCGCGCGGTCGGCTCGCCGCCGGAAAAATGGATCTGCAACACGCCGATCTCGGCGAGCTCCGACAAGATATTCTTCCATTCGGCCGTCGTCAGCTCGCTGGCGCCGCGATCGAGCTCGACCGGGTTCGAGCAATACGGGCATTGCAGCGGACAGCGATGCGTCACCTCGGCGAGCACCGCGAGCGGGATGCCGTAGGTCTCTGCGGTCGAACGTGTCCCCTCCAGCGCCGTGAGACTGTCCTTGGGATCGGTCGCAATCGGGCTCGCATCTGTCAAGGTTGGACTCATGGCGTCTTCTCCCGTGCTTCGGTGAGAAAGCCCTTGTCCGCCAAGTCCTGCAGCATCGCGACCACGTCGGTCGCGATCGCCTCGCGGGGTGCAGCATATTTGGCGGTGAGTTGATCGATCATCTCGGCGACGCTGCGCACGCCATCGCAGAGGTGCAGAACTTCCACCGCGATCTCGTCCGGCGCGAGCACCCGTTCGGGCGCCAGGATCACCCAGACCCGTCGCGTCTCATCGAATTTCAGCTTGGCGTGCCGCGGCAGTTTCGGCCGGCTCGTTTCGCTGACACTGATGTTTCGGCCTGATGCCATGGTTACTCTGCTTCTTTGAATCTAACTCGCCTTCGGCACAAAGGCTCCCGGCGGAATATGGCCCTCGACATAGGCATGATACAGCGCGTCGAGCTGAACCCATAGTACGTTGGTCTTGAAGATCAGCGCGTTGCAGACGGCCTCGCGTTGTTCCGGCGTCGTGGCATGGGCCTTGACGTAATCGAGCGCAAAGCCGGCGTCGCGCGGCGCCTGGGTCAGGCGGCGGCTGAAATAGCTCATGATGTCAGGATTGACGAAATCATAGTGCGCCAGCATGCCGGAGATGCGCTCTTCATGCAGGTTCGGTGCGAACAGTTCCGTCAGCGAAGATGCGATGGCCTCGAGGGGGCTCTTGTCGCGCACGAAATGCACATAGGCTTCCACGGCAAAGCGCGTAGCCGGCAAAATGCCTTCGGTGGATTCGACGTAAGTCGTATCAAGGCCCAGGCCTTCGGTCAGCTTCAGCCAGCGCTCGATGCCGCCCTCGGCGCCAGGGTCGCCGTCATGGTCTTCGATCCGGTGCCGCCATTCCATGCGGATGTTGCGGTCTCGGAAGCGCGAGATCACCACCGCATCCTTGATCGGGATCGTGCTCTGGTAATAGTAACGGTTCAGCGCCCAGGCCTGCACCTGTCCCTTGTTGAGCTTGCCGCCGTGCAACAACCGGTGAAAGGGATGCAGGCTGTGATAACGCGTCTCTCCGATGGTGCGGAGTGCGGCTTCCAGCTCAGTAGCGCTATTCAGCACGGTTTTGCCGCCGAGCGAAAACGCGGTCATTCCTGTTAGCTTCATCGTCTCGGCGCTCAAAGCGTGATCTCCGTTCCATCCGCGGGAATATGCCATCCCGCCCGCATCACGGCTTTACGTTCCTCGGAATCGTGCAGCAAGGCCGGGTTCGAGTTGTTGATATGCAGGAATATCTTTCGTTCGATGTCCAGATTTTCAAGGGCTGCGATCGCGCCGGTTTCGCCGGACATCGCGATATGTCCCATGCCGCGTCCGGTCTTGGTCGAAAGGCCGGCAGCGATCAATTCGTCATCTCGCCATACTGTGCCGTCGAAAAATACCAGGCTAGCGCCTTTCAGCCGCGATTTGAGATCGTCGGTCACTTCGGCGCAAGCGGCAATAAAATAGAAGAACTTGCCGGTGGCTTTGTCGCTGATGCGAAGGCCAAGCGTATCGCCGGCGGTCTCCTTCCCCTCGCGCCGCTCGCCTTCGAGATACCACGCGCCCTTGCCGGTAACCTCGAAAGGCAGGATTTCGATGCCGGAGGACGATCCGTCCGGCAGTTTCGGTTCGAACGCCCGGTCGATCTCGATTTCCTGTCGCTTCACGTTCTTTTCGTTGAGCACGTTGAAGACGCTGTTGGACTTCAACGTCGCGAGCACCTTTTCGTGGCCGTAGATCGTAAATGGCGATCCCTCGCGCATCGACAACAGGCCCGTGATCGCGTCGATTTCGCCATTGGTCAGGATAACGCCGGTAATCGGCGAGTGACGAAGTTTGCCGGGTGCGGGATGCAGCTGCGGCGTCGCGGTTATCTGCTGGCGCAGATCCGGCGAGGCATTGATCAGGAACCAGTGGTCGCCGTCGGCGCTGACGGCGAGCGAGGCCTGCGTGCTCTGAAGTTCTGGGTTCTTGGTTCGCGCGGCCTGACACACCCGACAGCCGCAATTCCACTGCGGAACGCCACCACCTGCCGCGGCGCCCAGGACGACGACGCGCAACATGATCCGTCTCCGGGAATCTCTGAAAACGTAATTTTAGGACGCTTGATGTTCCGGAAGATGGTCCTCGAAAAGGCCTCTTCCAAAAACTTCAAAGGTGGACGCGGGTATGACCGACGCTCCCAAGAGGGGCGCGTCACCCCGGCAATCCACCTTAGTTCAGAAGGATGCTGTACGCTGCCGCTTACTTGCGGGCGGCGCAGGCATACATGTTGATTTCCATGCCGACCGGCACTTCAACGATCTTCGGTGCTTTCCAGGCCATTTTGGCTCTCCTTAAGGTGAAACCGGACGAACTCCGCCCTGTTGACAACGTAATACGGAACGAAAAGTTAGCCAGCGGAATCTTTTCTCCTGTAAGGGGCTCTAGCGATGCTGCGATGCACAATTTTTTCCCTCCCAGCCCCCGGTTCTCCGTCAAATCAATGACGCATCAATAGGTTCATCTGAAGACCCTCTATCGATGCGGGGATCGGCTGGACCGCTCCGGCCAATCCCCGATAAACCAACTGTGAAAAAATGGCCGGCGGTCCCCCTGTCGGCATCGGATAGTGAAAAGCCGAAAACAGGTTCGACCATGCCGCGATACTTTTTCAATACGCGAATCGGCAACGAGGTGATCTCCGACCCGGAAGGCGAAGAGTTGCGCAACCCGGATCGCGCCTGGGAGGTTGCCCGCGCGATGATCCACGAGCTTTTGCGGATCGAGGGGACGGAGGACCTGATGCGGGCGGTCCTCGAAGTGACGGATGACGAGGGCGAGATCGTGCTCGAGTTTCCTTTTGCCGAGGCCATTCTCGAAGGCACCGACGAGGATGACGCCGACGCGCCCGTCACGAAGCATTGATAGGCCGCGATTAACCAGAACGCATCGAAGCCGGATAAAGTAGCTCCCCGACGGCGCGCCCACGAGGCATTTTCATCGCAACCTCTTGAAGATGTTTCCGATTGCGCACGGGCGCAAAATTATTCAAGAGTGTGGCCACGAAGTCCGCCGTCACGGGCAGGGGTTCGCCCCGCACGGATCGAAGGCTTCCACAAAAGGGAGAAGATTATGAGGATCAATTCATCGGCGCCGCGCAGCCTGTTGCTGGCCGGCGCCTTCATTGGGTTTTTGAGTTACGGTGCGGCCGCGCAAACGGCCAGCCCCCCGGCTGCGGCGCCCGCCGCCGCGCCTGCGCTTCCGCCGGGTTCGCCGCTGATCGGCCGTCCCGACAGTGACGCGGCGCAAAAGCTGGCGCCGGTAGCCTCTCCGCCGCTTGCGGCCGCGCCCGACAAGCTGCCGATGGACAAGCTAAAGGTTCCGGCAGGCTTCAATATCGAAGTTTACGCGGCCGGCATGCCCAATGCCCGTTCGCTCGCGTTGGGCGACAAGGGCACGGTCTTCGTCGGCAGCCGCACGGTCGACAAGGTCTATGCCATCGTCAACAAGGACGGCAAACGCGAGGTCAAGATCATCGCGACCGGCCTCTATCGGCCGAACGGCGTCGCCTTCAAGGACGGCACCCTTTATATCGCCGAACTCTCGAAGGTGTCGAAGATCGAAAAGATCGAAGACAATCTCGACAATCCGCCGAAGCCCACGGTGATCTACGACAACCTGCCGAAGGACGAAGCCCACGGCTGGAAGTTCATCGCCATCGGACCGGACAACAAGCTCTATGTCCCGGTCGGCCAGCCCGGCAACAACGTGCTGCATGACGCCGATCACGGCCAGATCCGCCGCATCAATCTCGACGGCAGCGGCGCCGAAGTGGTCGCGCTTGGTGTCCGCAACACCGTCGGCTTCGACTGGAATCCGGAAAACAAGCAGCTCTACTTTACCGATAACGGCCGCGACTGGTTGTCGGAGGACGTTCCGAACGACGAACTCAACCGCGTCACCAAGCTCGGCGAAGACTTCGGCGCGCCCTATTGCTACCAGGGCAATATCCCGGATCCGGAATTCGGCTGGGGCCATTCGTGCAGCGAGTTCGTCCCTCCGGTCGGTCTGATGGGCCCGCACGCGGCGGCGCTCGGCATGCGCTTCTACACCGGCAAGATGTTCCCTTCGAGCTTCAAGAACCAGATCATCATCGCGCGTCATGGTTCCTGGAATCGGACCAACAAGTTCGGTGGTGACGTCGTGGTCGCCCATCTCAACAAGGACGGCACGGTCAAGAACCTCGAACCGTTGCTCACGGGCTTCCTGCAAGACAACAAATATGTCGGCCGGCCGGTCGACGTCATGCAGCTGAAGGACGGCTCGATCCTCGTGTCCGACGACTGGAACGGCGCCGTCTACCGCGTCAGCTACGGCAAGCAAAAGGTCGCCGCGCAGTAAGCGCACTGATCGTAATCGGGGGCGAGCTTTACGGTTCGCCCCCGATTTTCATTTTGGAATGGGTGTTGAGGTTTCATCTATGCGGAAAGCGACAATGATGGCGGCGTTGATGGCCGCATCGCTGGCAGGTTCTGCCCAGGCGGCAGAAACCGTCGAGCAGCGGGCGGTCACCTGTTTTGCCTGCCACGGCGAACATGGCCAGTCCGAGATGGAAAACACCCCCTCACTCGGCGGCCAGCAGTCGCCTTATGCTCTGATCCAGCTTTTCATGTTTCGCGAAAAACTTCGCACGTTTGAGCCGATGAACGACATCACGAAGTCCTTCACCGACGATGACCTTCAGAAGTTTGCCGATTTCATCGCCAAATTGCCGAAGCCGCAGCCGCCGGCCGAGGTCGGCGACCCCGCGCGCATGCAGCGG
>Ga0210395_10000791_pt1 | contig 24371 bp, 15 predicted proteins | sample IncBWH4OmetaG_FD_150861 | JGI IMG/M metagenome (GOLD analysis project Ga0210395, IMG submission 150861) | Forest soil microbial communities from Barre Woods Harvard Forest LTER site, Petersham, Massachusetts, United States - Inc-BW-H-4-O ... | reverse complement strand
GCTCCATGTTCTCGACGTGGTGCTTGGCAACTTCGAATTTGTTGGTGGCGTAGAGCTGCGACCAGATCGGCCGGCCGCGCGCGGCGATGACGTCGGCGACCGAGGTCGAGGCTTGGGTCGACAGGATCATCAGATGATCGCCGGTCTTGGCCGCGCGCGCGACGCCTTCCTCGCCGTCGGGGTGGTAGGCTTTATGGCCGCCCGTCGGATCGATGATGATCGGCGTCTCATAGCGCTGGCCGAGAATTTCCGTGCTCATGTCGACCTTGCTGACGTCGACCAGCCGGCGCGGGCGGAGCTGGAATTTCAAAAAACCCTCGCGGTTGGCGCGCAGCGTGACGTCGTCATCGACGCCGGAAGCCATGTAGCCGAAATGCGCCGGCGGCACGTTCTTGTGCATCACCGGCTCGAAATCGAACACGTCGAGCGCTTCCTTCGGGCTCGCAATCAGATGGTCGTAGTCGCGCGGCGCCCAGACGAACGGATCGGCCGGCCGCTCCGGAAACGGCTCCGCCGCGAGCGCCGAGAGGCCGGTGCCGGCGAACAGCGGGCTGGCGGCGAGAAACTGTATGAAGCGGCGACGGCTGGTCGCCCGATCGACGATCGGCGTCATGACGGATCCTCCTCCCCGGGTATTTATTTTGCCGCGCATCCTACCGGGCAACCGTGGCGATGGAAACTGGCGCCATTGCAATGCTGGCGCCGAAACTGCCATCATTCGCGCCAGACAAGGGACCGTCACCATGCCAAACGGCAGGCCAACAATCGCATTCATCGGTTTCGGCGAAGCCGGCCAAGCCATAGCGGCCGGGTTGCGCGGGGCCGGCGTGGCGACGATGTCGGCGTGGGACATTCTGTTTCCGCAAGCGGCAGGCTTAAAGCTCAAAGAGGCCGCCCAAGCGGCGGGTGTGCATTGCGCCAATTCGGCGGCGGACGCGGTCCGCGGCGTGGACCTGGTCATCTCCGCGGTCACCGCGGCGTCAAGCGTCGACGCGGTGCAGTCGGTCAGGGCGCATCTTGCCGGCACACCATATTTTCTCGACATCAACTCGGTCTCGCCCGGCCGCAAGCAGGATACCGCAAAGCTCCTCGGCGATGCCGGCCGCTATGTCGACGTCGCGGTGCTGGCGCCGATTTATCCGGCGCGGCATCAAACGCCGATGTTGCTTGCCGGCCCGTACGCCGACGCGATCGCGCCCGCGCTCACTTCGCTCGGCATGCGCGTCAGCGTTGCCGGGGCCGAAACCGGTGCCGCAGCCGCCATCAAGATGGTGCGCAGCGTCATGATCAAGGGCATCGAAGCGCTGACGCTGGAATGTTTTTTGGCGGCGTCCCGTGCCGGCGTCATCGACGAGGTCGCGGCCTCGATGAAGAACAATTATCCCGGCCTCGATTGGGCAAAGATCGTGCCCTACAATCTCGAACGCATGGCCAACCACGGCGAGCGCCGCGCCGCCGAAATGGAAGAGGTCGCCGACACGCTGCGCGAGCTCGGCGTCGAGCCGCTGATGACGTCGGCCACGGTCAAGCGGCAGCGCGAGATGGGACAGATCGGCAGCCAACAATCCGTGCGCGGCGCGCTCAACAAGGACCGCGCCGCCATGCTCGGCGCGATCAGCGCGGCGGCGCGCGATCGGAATTGATTGCGCCGTGTTCCTCATCGCGAGCCCGTCGATTTTCTATTTAATATCACCGTCAGGTTGTGCTAGCCTTCGCGCCGGGATGCCTAAGCAATCCCGTTCAACAAAGGGGGGTTACACATGACGTTCTCACGCAAGCAGGCCTGGTCTCTCGCGGTTCTGGCTGGAATTGCCGCGACATTGATGTCGGCGCCATCCAGCCAAGCGAGGAGCGTGTGTCCGCAGTACGTCGCCAAATATTGCGTCGTCAATAAAGACGGCACCCGCCAGACCGAGTTGACCAATCCGTGCTTCGCCAAGGCTAAGGGCCAACGCGTCCTGCATCTCGGCGCCTGCGAGGGACCGATCTGCTCGTTTATCTACCTGCCCGTCTGCTCGCTCAATCCATACACCAACAAGCCGGAGACCTACGGCAACCAGTGCTTGTCGGATGTCGGAAATGCGACGCTGATCCACAAGGGCGCGTGCAAGTGAACGCGATGGCCTGACGGCCGGCTCAGCGTCCGCCACGGGGCGGAGCGAGTCAGACGAACGAACGGCTTCGGCGCAGCTCGTGGCATCGCGATAGCGGCTGCGACTGCGCCGAACCAGCGGCAACAGCGCTTGTGAAGCACGCTTCACCGTCCGCCACAGCGCGAGGGCGTGCGGCCGACATTGTTGCTTCGACGCACTATCGCCCCCGGATAATTGTGCTAACATTTCGTGAGGGGTGCCTGTGCACGCCGATCCAGGAGGGGCTCATATGCGTAGTCTACGAACCAATCTCTCATGTCTTGCGGTACTGGCCGGCATTGCCGCGGTATCGATTGCGGCGGGCGGCGGCAGCGCCCTCGCGGCGAAGGGCTGTGCCGGCGGGCCGGTCTGCGGCACCAAGGCGGACGGCCCAAAATCCTATGACAGCGCCTGCGCCGCCAAAGCCGACGGCGCGAAAGTCGCCCATCTCGGGACCTGCGTCATATTCTGCCAGGGCTTTGCCGCTACCCTTATGACGCAGCCGCTGTGCGGGACGGACCCGCTCAATCACGCCAGGATGACCTACCCGAACAATTGTGAGGCCGAGAACGCCCACGCGATCTGGGTCCACGACGGTCCGTGTAAGAAGTAAGTCTAAGGGGTCCGCGGCAGCGACATTCGCTGCCGCACATATTCACTGCCGCTGAATGCAGGCGCGACGGACGTAATGAAGCCTTCGGCGTGAACCACGCCGAAGGCTTCATCGCCGGCGCGGCGCTTTGCCGCGACCGCGTGCGGATTTCTTCGCGCCACGGCGCGGCGGCATGGCGCCCGCCGCGGCGAGCCGCAAGCTCCAGTATTCCCAGGTCCGCGTCACCACGGTCGGCATCGCGCTGATGACGCCGGCGAGCCTGGTTTCGCCCGGATGCAACGGTGTCGCCGCGCCGAGCGCCAGCGCCCGCATCTGATATTCGGCGTTCTGGCACATGAAGATCGAGCGCGCGACCAGCTCCTTCAAACCGCCGCCGACCACGGTGGCGCCATGGCGGTTCATCAGCACCGCGGCATGCCGGCCGAGCGTGCGCGCCAGCGAATGCCCCTCCTCCGGCTTGACGACCAGGAGGTTGGTGTCGCCGAATTCGTCATGCTGGTCCCAGAACGGCGCCTCCTCGCCCATCGCGGCGCCGAGATGAAACACCGGCACGATCGGCTTGCCGGCGATGGCGAACGGCATGACCGCCGGCGCGTGGTGATGGCATACCGCCATGACGTCGCTCCTCGCCTGGTAGATGCAGCCGTGAATGACGCGCTCGGCATAGAGATGCACCTTGGGCGGCCGTACCGGCCTGGAATCCAGCGTGTATTCCAGAATGTCGCCGGGCTCGATCAACAGCGGCGAACGCGAGCGCGACAAGAGATAGCGCCCGGGATCGGACGGATGGCGCACGCTGACATGGCCGAAAGGCGTCGAGCACGCCTTCATGGGCGAGAATGCGGTTGGCGAGCGCAAGCTCCGCGATCAGGTCGGTCAGATTCTCGGGCACGATTCCCCCTGTTGTGGCGTTTTTCGGCAATCGCCGGCGCATTATCACGCCACCAAGTCGCGTACATTAAAAGCGCGGACGGGGCGATGAAAGCCTTTCAAGTCGAGATCGCCGATCGGCTCGGTAGAGGCGATCGCTTCGACGGCGAGTTGGACCCGGCCGTCGATCAGGATTTGGCCGTCGGCGGCCTGGTTGCACAGGCGGGAGCCGAGATTGACCACCGTGCCGTTCGCCGAATAATGAAACCGGCCCTCGTAGCCGACGCTGCCCAAAGTGGCATGCCCCGAGGCGATGCCGACGCCGAAGCCGAGCTCGTGGCCGAAACGGCGCCATTTCTCCACCAGCGCCGCGACCCGCCCGCGCATCTCGACCGCCATGCGCACCGCGCGCAACGCCGGATCGGTGCAGGGCAGCGGATCGTTGAAGATGATCAGCAGGCCGTCGCCGGCGAAATGCTGCAGCGTGCCCTCGAAGCGATCGATCGATTCGCCGAGGCACTGATAATATTCCTGCAACACCGCGATGATGTCTTCCGGCTCCGCGCTTTCGGCGAACGCCGTGAAGCCGCGCAGGTCGCAGAATACGACGGTAATATCGCGGCGGTGGCTTTCCAAAAGCTTATCGTCGCCCGACGACACCACGAGCTTGGCGATCTGCGGCGACAGAAAGCGCTTCAAGCGGTTCATGCGGTCGAGCTCGCTGACCTGCTGGTCGACGCGTTGCTCGAGCGTACGATTCCAAGTGGCGAGGTCGGCGGCTTGCGCCTGCACCTGGTCATGCAGCGCCTTGACGCGCAGCATCGAGCGCACGCGGGCGACCAAAGCCGCCTGATCGATCGGCTTGGTCAAATATTCGTCGGCACCGGCGTCCAGGCCGGTGACTACGTCTTGGCTGGCAGCCCGTGCCGTCACCAATATGATCGGGATGAACGACATCGCCGGATCATTCTTCAGCCGCCGGCAGACTTCGAACCCGTCGAGTTTCGGCATTTCGACGTCGAGCAGGATCAGGTCGGGACTATGCTGCGCGGCGCTCGCCAGCGCCTCCTCGCCGTCGGCAGCCTGCAGCAATTGATAGCCGTGCTTCTCCAGCCGCGTAATGAGAATGTCGCGGTTGGTTTCGTTGTCGTCGACCACGAGGATGCGGGCGGGATTGTTCATGCTCGTCTTGCAATCGATGATTCGGTTGTTGGGCGAAGCGGTTGGCAATCCTAAGCGGGCAAGAACTCCTTGATCTTTGCCAATAATTGACGGGGACTATACGGCTTTGTGACATAGGCGTCGCAGCCGGCGGCACGCGCCTTGGCCTCATCGCCGCTCAACGCGTACGAGGTCACGACGATGATCGGAATGGCTTTGAGCTCGGGATCGGCTTTGATGCGCCGCGTCGCCTCGTAGCCGTCGAGCAGCGGCAGCTGGATGTCCATGAGAATGAGATCGGGGCGTTCCGTCTTCGCCGCGGCGACCCCCGCCTCGCCGTCGCCGGCTTCGCTCATGGCATAGCCGGCGCTGCCGAGAAGATCGCGCAGGATCTGGCGATTGTCCTCCTGATCCTCGACCACGAGAATCCGCTTGCTCATGATTTCCCCGCTTGGTGCTCGACGCGCAACGGCACCGTGAACGAGAAGGTCGAGCCGGCGCCTAGGCTGGATTCGACCCACAATTTGCCGCCGTGCATTTCGATGATGCGTTTTGCGATCGACAGGCCCAGCCCGGTGCCGCCCTTGGCCTTGGTCTGCGTGCTGTCCGCCTGCTGGAATTCGTCGAATATTTTTGCCTGGTCCGCTTCCGCTATGCCCGGACCGGTATCGCGCACGGAGATGGTGTAGGCGCCGTTCGATGCCGCGGCCTTGACCGCGACCTCGCCCGCGTCGGTGAACTTGATCGCATTGCCGACCAGATTGAGCAGCACCTGGGTCAGGCGGCGATCGTCGCCGCGGGCGGGCGGCAGATTCGCCGGCACCTCGATCTTGAAAGAGAGCTTCTTGCTATTCGCCAGCGGCTCGACTGCGCTGTAGACGCCGTGCACCACGTCCTTGATGGAATAATCCTGGATCGACAGCACCAGTTGCCCAGCCTCGATCTTCGACAGATCGAGCACGTCGTTGATCAGGCCGAGCAGATGCTTGCCGTTCGATTGGACGCGCTCCATCACCGTGCGCATTTTTTCCGGCGCCTCGCCGTAGATGCCGTCGATGATGAGCTCGGTATAGCCCAGAATGGCGTTGAGCGGCGTGCGCAGCTCGTGGCTCATATTGGCGAGGAACTGCGATTTGTGCTTACTCGCCTCCTCGACCTGCCGGCTCTTGTCCTGGATCTCTTCGAACAGCCGCACGTTCTCGATGGCGATACCCGCCTGGTCGGCGAAGGTGGTCGCTAATTCGATCTGCTTGTCGGTGAACGGCCGCACGTTGAGCCGCATCAGGATGATGACGCCGACGGGATTGCCGTCGCGCAACAGGGGGACACCGAGGATCGTACGGAAGCCGATTTTTTTTTGCATTTCCTGCAACGTGTAGTCCGGATCGGCCAGCACGTCGGCGACTTGAACCGGCCGGCGCTCGAGCACCGTGCGGCCGATGATGCTGCCGCGGCCCGGCGCGAATGCAACGCTCAAGCCGAGTTCGCGCGCGTCGAACGGCGCACCAAAAGTTGCGCGGACCCTGTAGTTCGCGCCATCTTGACGATGGATCGAGGCGATGTCGGCTTCGCACAGGTGCACCGCCGATTCGGCGAGCGTGTTGAGCACTGTCTGCAGGTCGAACGTCGAACGGCTGATGATTTTGAGCACGTCGGCGGTGGCTGTTTGCTGCTCCAACGCGTCGCTCAGTTCCTCGGTGCGCTTCTGCTCGGCTTCGAACAACCGCACGTTCTCGATGGCGATGACCGCCTGGTCGGCGAAAGTGGTAACCAGCGCGACCTGATTTTCAGTGAATGGCTCGACGACGCCGCGCGTCAGCACCAGGACGCCGACGGGAACGCCCTGGCGCAGCATCGGTACGCCGAGGATGGTGCGGGTCTGGCTAAGCCGAGGCAGCCCGGGCAGGATGATCTCCGGATCAGCTTCGACATCGGCGACGTGGACCGTCCCGCCTTCGAGCACCGCACGCCCGACAATATTGCTGCGGTCGATCCGCAGCGGCTGGCGGTCGATAAATTGCTTGGCCTCTTCGGTGAAGCCATAGCTTGCAACGCGACGATAGCCTCCGTCTCCGGGCATGGTGATTGAAGCCCGCTCGGCGCGGCACAGCCGCGCCGCCGACTCGACCAGCGTGTCGAGCACCGATTGCAGATCGAACGTCGAGCGGCTGATGACCTTGAGCACATCCGCCGTCGCCGTCTGCTGCTCCAGCGACTGCCGCAATTCGCTGAGCAGCCGCGTATTTTCGATGGCAATGACGGCCTGGGCGGCGAAATTCTGCACCAGCTCGACCTGTTTGTCGGTGAAAGGCCGAACCTCCTGGCGGTAGATGACGATGGCGCCAATCAGCGCATTCTCTTTGAGCATTGGCACGACGATACGCGACCGTGCGCCGCCAAGCCTTGCCACGTTACTGAACGGTGATGCCGCGTCGTCGGCGATGCGAACTACGTCTTTCGTCTGCACTAAGCGATCGAGACCGGTGCCGGCAAGCGGTTGAAACGAACCACGCTGCCGGACAAACTCGGCATGTGCCGGTGGCACGCCGAACAGCGCGACCGGGTCGAAAGCTTCATTATCGTATCGGTACAGCATGCCGAATTTCGCGTCACAAATCCGCACCGCATTCTCCAGCATGACTTGGAAGACTGGTTCTAATTTTCCTGGTGAGCTCGAAATGACCCCCAACACTTCCGATGTCGCCGTCTGCTGCTCCAGCGACTCGGTGAGGTCGTCGGTGCGCTGCCGCAATTCGTTGAGCAGCCGCGTGTTCTCGATGGCTATCACCGCCTGGGCGGCGAAATTTTTCACCAGGTCGATCTGCTTGTCGGTGAACGGCCGGACTTCCTGCCGGTAGATGCTGATGACGCCGACCACTTCACTCTCCCTTAGCATGGGGACGATGAGCAGCGTCCGCGCGCCGGCCAGATCGACCATCGCGATATAGGATGGCTCTTTTTCGAGGTACCCGACCTCCGTTCTCATGTCGGCGATGTGCAGCACCTGCTTGGTCGCGGCGACACGTCCAAGCGCATGATTGGGGCCGGGACGGACGATTGGTTCGCGCCGTCGCAACTCGGCAAATCCCGACGGCACGTTGTACATCCCAACGACGGGGAAGCCGCCGCCTTCATTGAGATTGAGCATGCCGAAATTTGCCTCGCAAAGCCGGGTCCCGTTTTCCAATATTGTCTGGAACACCGGGCCAAGCTCGCTGGGTGAGCTCGATATGACGCTCAAGACTTCCGATGTCGCCGTCTGCTGTTCCAGCGATTCGGTGAGATCGTCGGTGCGCTGGCGCAATTCGTTGAGCAGCCGCGTGTTCTCGATGGCGATGACGGCCTGGGCGGCGAAGTTCTGCACCAGGGCAATCTGCTTGTCGGTGAAGGCGCGCACCTCCTGGCGAAAGATGCCCATAATGCCCAAAACTTCGTTATCTTTGAGCAAGGGTACGGTGATAGTGGTGCGGGCATCGGCAAATTTGGCGAGCGGGTCGTTCGGGTCATCGGTCTGGAGATCAGTAATGTGCAGAGCCTGCTTTGTGGCCATGACACGCAAAAGGGAGCCGGAAGCGGCGGGAGACACAACAGGCGTCTCTCTATTGAATTTCGCAAAGTTTGGCGGTGCGTTATGAATGGCGACTCGCCTTAATCGATCGCCGTCGCGAAGCAACATGGAGCCGAACTTGGCCTCGCAGATGCGCGTGGCGTTCTCCAGCATCGCCTGGAACACCGGCTCCAGCTCGCCGGGCGACGAACTGATGACGCGCAGCACGTCGGCCGTCGCCGTCTGCTGCTCCAGCGACTGTCGCAATTCGTTGAGCAGCCGCGTGTTCTCGATGGCGATGACGGCCTGCGCCGCGAAGTTCTCGACCAATTCGATCTGCTTGTCGGTGAAGGGACGAACCTCCTGGCGGTAGAGGGTGATGGCACCGATCAGGTCATCCTCCCGAAGCATGGGAACCGCCAGCGCCGTTCGCGCGCCGCCGACTTTGGCCAGCGGCGAACTCGCGTAAGGCTCCTCAGCGGTGATGTCTGCCACTACAATCAGTTTTTTCGTTCTAACCAGGGGAAGGACGATCGAGCGCTCCAAGGGAATGACCGGGTTACGGCGGCGCAATTCCTCATGTTCGCGCGGCGCGTTATGCATGGCAACGACGCGCATGTCCTTGCCATCGAACAATAACAGATTGCCGAACTTGGCCTCGCAGATGCGAGACGCACTCTCCAGCATGGCTTGGAACACCGGCTCCAGTTCGCCGGGCGACGAGCTGATGACGCGCAAAACGTCGGCCGTCGCCGTCTGCTGCTCCAGCGATTGCCGCAATTCGTTGAGCAGCCGCGTGTTCTCGATGGCGATGACGGCCTGGGCGGCGAAGTTCTTCACCAACTCGATCTGTTTGTCGGAGAACGGGCGAATCTCCTGGCGATAAATGGTGATTGCACCGATCAACTGGTTGTCCTTCAGCATCGGGACGGCAACTAAGGTCCGAATACCTCCGAGCTCTGCAGCGGCGACGATAAATGGATTGCGCTCTGCATAAAGTCGATGCGCCGTAACGTCCGCAATTTGCGCGACCTGCCCAGTTCTAGCGACACGACCAAGCGCTGAATCAGCGTCTGGCCGTAGCGGTCCGCGCCTCATCTCCGCGGAATATGCCGGTATCGAGCAAAGCGAGGCGACGGTATGGTAAGCATCGCCATCGTATCGGAGCATAAAGCCGAACTTGGCTTGGCAAATTCTGACGGCATTCTCCAGCATGGCCTGAAATACGGGTTCCAGCGCGCCGGGCGACGAACTGATGACGCTCAACACCTCCGAGGTCGCAGTCTGCTGCTCTAATGACTCGGTGAGGTCGGCCGTTCGCTGCCGCAATTCGTTGAGCAGCCGCGTGTTCTCGATGGCGATGACGGCCTGGGCGGCAAAGTTTTGCAGCAGCGCGATCTGCTTGTCGGTAAACGGCCGGACCTCCTGGCGGTAGACGCTGATCTCGCCGATCAGCTCTTGCTCTTTGAGCATCGGCACGACGAGGAGAGTCCGCACCCCAGCCATTTCGACAAACCGAATGGCTGCAGGGTCGCCCTCCTTATAAGCCGGCTCCTCGGCTAAGTCGGCAACGTGGAGCAGCTGTTTGGTCGCAGCCACGCGCGCCGGGGGCGTCAACGGGCCTGGATGCATCAACGGCGCGCGCCGCCGGGCCTCGGCATAGGCAGGCGGCGCATTGTGCATCGCCGCCATGCGGAAGCCGCCATCCTCACAAAGTTGAAGCACGCCGAATTTGGCATCGCAAATGCGCGTGGCATTTTCCAACATGGCGCTGAAGACCGGCTCCAGCTCACCCGGAGACGCACTGATGACGCGCAGCACATCCGCCGTCGCCGTCTGCTGCTCCAGCGACTGTCGCAGTTCGTTGAGCAGCCGCGTGTTCTCGATGGCGATCACGGCCTGGGCGGCGAAGTTTTGCAGCAGCGCGATCTGCTTGTCGTTAAACGGCAGAACCTCCTGGCGATATATCGCGATTTGCCCGACTAGCTCGTCGTCCTTGAGCATCGGCACGTTGAGCATGGTGCGCGCGCCGGCCAGCGTGAGCCGGGCAAGGCGTTCAGGATCGTTGATATACGCAGGCTCAGCCCGAATATCCGCAATCTGGGCCGGCTGCTTGGTCGCCGCGACGCGTCCAAGGGCGGTGCCCGGCGTTGTGCCTACGACCGGCGCAAGCCGATGTGCCTCGGCAAACTCAGGAGGGGCTCCATAAAGAGCGGCCGCGCGGAACGCATCGTCCTCCGACAGAAACAGCACACCGAACTTCGCCCCGCAGATACGCGTGGCATTCTCCAGCATGGCCTGGAACACCGGCTGCAACTCGCCGGGCGACGAGCTGATGACGCGCAGCACCTCGGAAGTGGCCGTCTGCTGCTCCAGCGATTCGGTCAGGTCGGCCGTACGCTGCCGCAATTCATTGAGCAGCCGCGTGTTCTCGATGGCGATGACGGCCTGGGCGGCGAAGTTCTGCACCAGCGCAATCTGCTTGTCGGAGAACGGCCGCACCTGCTGGCGATAGATGCCAATGATGCCAATGAGCTCGTTTTCCTTGAGCATTGGGACCATCAGCAGCGTTCGGGCCCCGGTCAGGTCGACGAGCACCCGGAACGATGGGTCGCCTGTGACATAGGCTTCGTCGGTAAGGGTATTGACGATATGTTGCGTCTGATGTGTCGTGATGATGTGCTGCAGCGGATTTGTCGGCCCGACAGGGAGAGCCGGATCGCGCCGCCGCAGCGCGATCCATTCCGGCACGTCGCCGTGCATCGCCGAAACACGGAAAGTGGCGCCGTCGTAGAGCAGCAGATTGCCGAATTCTGCTTCGCAGATGCGCGTCGCATTCTCCAGCATCGCCTGAAACACCGGCTCCAGTTCGCCGGGCGACGAACTGATGACGCGCAACACGTCCGCCGTCGCGGTCTGCTGTTCGAGCGATTCGGTGAGCTCGCGCGTGCGCTGTTGCTCCGCCTCGAACAACCGCACGTTCTCCAGCGCGATGACCGCCTGGTCGGCGAAGGTGCTGACCAGTTCGATCTGCTTGTCGGTGAAACGCTCGACCCGGTTGCGCATCAGCACCAAGACGCCGACCGGCCTGCCTTCGCGCAGCAACGGCACGCCGAGCGTGGTGTGGATGTTTTCGAATCCGGGAACGTTGGTCATCCTGAACTCGGGATCGCCTTTGGTGTCTTCGATCTGGATGGCTTTGCCCTCGATCAGGATGCGGCCGACGGTCGACCCCCGATCCGGCTTGGCCGGAACGGGACGCCCGGCCATGTAGCGGTGCTGTTCCGCCGTGTAACCGTAGCTCGCGGCATGATGGAAAAATTCGCCCCGCGCCAGCCGGAATGACGCCTTGTCGGCGCGGCAGAGCCGGGCCGCCGACTCGATGAGCGTTTCGAGCACGACCTGCAAATCGAACGTGGAGCGGCTGATGACCTTGAGCACGTCGGCAGTCGCCGTCTGCTGATCCAGCGATTCGGAGAGATCATCGGTACGCTGGCGCAATTCGTTGAGCAGCCGCGTGTTCTCGATGGCGATGACGGCCTGGGCGGCGAAGTTCTTTACGAGCTCAATCTGCTTGTCGGTGAAGGGCCGGACCTCTTCACGGTTCATGGTGAATGCGCCGATCAGTTCCTTTTCCTTGAGCATCGGAACGACCAGAGCCGTGCGTACGCCCCCAAGTTCTACCGCTTCGACAACCCGACGACTCCGTTCCCTGTAGCTCTCGTCTGCCGCAAGATCGGCGATTTGAACCACCGTCTTGCTCGCTGCCACGCGAGCGAGAGGCGTGATCGGGTCGGGACGAAGTTCCGTAAGCCGGCGTGATTCGGCGAAGGCGGCCGGCGTATTGAGGGCGGCAACATGATGAAATGCTTCGCCGTCCCAGCGAAAAATATTTCCAGACTTGGCATCGCAGACTCGCGCGGCATTCTCCAGCATGGTGGCAAACACTGGCCCCAGGTCTCCGGGAGAGCTACTGATGACCCGAAGCACCTCCGATGTCGCCGTCTGCTGTTCCAGCGATTCGGAGAGATCATCGGTACGCTGGCGTAATTCGTTGAGCAGCCGCGCGTTCTCAATCGCGATGACGGCCTGAGCGGCAAAACTCGTCAGCAGGTCGACCTGTCCCTTGGCGAAGGGGCGGACTTCCTGGCGATAGACCGTAATCATGCCGATCAGCTCTTTGTCCTTGAGCATCGGCACCGTGACGAGGCTGCGCACGCGGGTCAGTTTTATGAAGCGGCGTTCCTGCGGATTTTTGTAGGAACCTGCTTCCACCGCCATGTCGGCGATCTGGATGGTGCGCTTCGTCTTTGCCACGCGTGCCAGAACCGTCGTGCCGGTGATAGGCGCAAGCGGTTGGCGGCTTCTGAACTCGACGAAGGCGGGCGGCGCGTTGTGCATCGCCACGGCGCGGCAAAAATTGCCTTCGGCGAGATAAAGCGTGCCGAAATTGGCCTGGCAGAGGCGCGTCGCACTTTCCAGGATGACCGCGAAGACCCGCTGCAAATCGCCCGGCGCCGCACTGATCAGGCGCAGCACCTCGGATGTCGCGGCCTGCTGCTGCAAGGCCTCCTTTAATTCCTGCCGATTGCGCTCAAGCCGTTCTTGTAGGCCGCCAGCGGCAGCACGCGGCCGAGACTTGGAATTGGCAACGGTCTTGGACTTAGCGACAGCACCACCCTTGCGGCCGGCCGCTTTCGGCCGCCGCACATCCGTTGCCTTGCCACCAGCCTTGCCACGCCGTTTCATCAGTCCACCACGGCTTGAACCCACGCCAATCATACGCAACCGGCCGCCTTGCCGCCACGGCGATACCGAACCGTCGGGATCGATCCTTTGACGATTTATCGCGTGTCCTGCCGGTTGTCGCAGTGACCGCTGTCACAAGGGCTGGTCGCGACGGTGCTCGGGAGGCTCCCGTCGGCAAGCCGGAAACCGCCTGTCGGAGCCTTTTGTTTTGCGCGATAATGCCGCTTCGCCTACGGGCGATGAGAAAAGCAATAAAGGCCGTTCGCGCGCCGCGAGCGCACGGACGTCAAGCCCAGGGAGGAGTCCTATGGTCGCCTTGACCGTCAACGGACAACGACACGACGTCGATGCCGCGCCCGATACCCCCTTGCTCTGGGTGTTGCGCGAGCATCTCAAACTCACCGGTACCAAATTCGGCTGCGGCATCGCCGCCTGCGGCGCCTGCACGGTGCATATCGACGGCGAGGCGGTGCGCTCGTGCTCGATGCCGCTGTCGCTGGCCGCGGACAAATCCGTGACCACCATCGAAGGACTGTCGGCCGACGGCAGTCATCCGCTTCAGAAGGCCTGGGTGGCCGAGCAGGTGCCGCAATGCGGCTACTGCCAATCGGGCCAGATCATGCAGGCGGCGACGCTGCTCGCGGCCAACAAAAATCCATCGCGCGACGATATCGTCGAGCATATGGACGGCAACATCTGCCGCTGCGGCACCTACCTCAAGATCATCAGCGCCATCGAGCGCGCGGCGCGGGAGGGCTGAGCCATGAATCAGCACAGCAAGATCGTGAACCGCCGCAATTTCCTCAAAACCACCGCCGGGCTGAGCTTGGCGCTGACGATCGCGCCCGATGCGCTCTCCCTCTTCGACGACGCTTTCGCCGACGCGCCGGCTGAGTACACGCCGAATGTCTGGCTGACGATCGCGCCTGACGGCACCATCACCGTGGTCGCGCCGGCAGCCGAGATGGGGCAAGGCTCATTCACCAGCCTGCCGGTCATCATCGCCGAAGAGTTCGACGCCGATTGGAGCAAGGTCAGACCTGTTTTCCCAACTGAGTGGGACGACAAAAAATTCGGCAATCCGGGATACAATTACACCTTCCAGACATCGGCCAGCGCATCGGTGACCGGCTACTTCACATCGCTGCGCCTGGCCGGCGCGCAGGCGCGCCGCGTCTTGCTCGATGCGGTCGCGGCGAAATGGGCGGTGCCGGTCGGCGAGCTTACGACCGAACCGAGCATCGTCGTGCACAAGGCGTCGGGGCGGCGCATCGGCTATGGCGAGATCACCGCGTTTGCGAGCGCACCTGCCGAATTGCCGAAGATCGCCGAAAGCGATCTCAAGCCGACGGCGAGCTTCCGCCTGATCGGCAAAGACATCGACCGCGTCGACGTGCCGCTGAAAGTCAAAGGCGCGGCCACGTACGGCATGGATGTGCAGGTGCCGGGCATGGTCTATGCCGCGGTGCTGCAATCGCCCTATGCCGGCGGCGCGCCGCTCGACGTCGACGACGACCGCGCCCGCAAAATACCGGGCATTACCGACATCATAAAACTGCCTGAGGGCGTCGGCGTCATCGGCACCACGGTCGAAGGAACCCAGGCGGCGAAGAACCTGCTCAAGGTGACCTGGGGTGACGCGCCGGGTGCGCATCTCGACAGCGAGCAAGCGCTCGAGGATTTTGCGGCCATCGGTCGCGACAAGAGCCGCGACGGCGTGGCTTACGAGACCAAGGGCGACGCCAAGGCGGCGCTGGCCGGCGCCAAGCGCGTGTTCCGCGGCGAATATCGTACGCGCTACGTCTACCACGCGCAGATGGAGCCGATGAACGCCACCGCCGCCGTGGCCGCCGACGGCAAATCGGCCGAGCTTTGGGTCGGCACCCAGGCGGCGACCAGCCTCCTCAACGGCGTCGCCCGCATCCTGCAGACCGAGCGCTCCAAGATCGTGCTGCACCAACAATTCCTCGGCGGCGGTTTTGGCCGGCGCGGCAACCACGAGGCCATGTACGACGCGGTTCGGCTGTCGAAGGCGGTCGGCAAGCCGGTGAAGCTGATCTGGACGCGCGAAGACGACATCACCTTCGGCAAATTCCGCCCGGCGACGGCGCATCACATCGAGGCCGGCTTCGACGACGCCGGCAAGCTCATCGCCTGGCATCACCGTGTCGTTGCCGAATCCGTCCTGGCCTACGTCTCCGGCGATCCAAAACCGCGGCAGGACCGCATCGTGATGAAGGGCTCGCCGGTCCCGCAATATCCGGTTGCCAACAAGCTCGCCGAGCATGTGATCGAGAACCGCGGCGCGCGGCTGTCGCCGTGGCGCGGCGTCGGCAACGGCCACAACGCCTTCGCCATCGAGAGCTTCGTCGACGACATCGCCAAGGATCTTGGCAAGGATCCGGTCGCGTTCCGCCTCGAACTTTCGGAAGGCGTGCCGCGCATGCAGCATCTCCTTCGCACCGTCGCCGCAATGTCGGATTGGGAACGCAAGCGCGACGGCACCGCGCTCGGCGTTGGCACCATGGTGAAGGACGACACGCTCGCCGCCGGCGTCGCCGAGGTCGCGCTCGACCGCAAGACCGGCAAGATCAAGGTGCTCAATTTCTGGGCCGCGCTCGATGCCGGCATCGCCGTGCAACCGCGTAATCTCGCCGCGCAGACCGAGGGCAGCATCGTCTATGCGCTGGGCTCGGTGTTGCGTGAAAAAATCACCATCAAGGATGGCCGCGTGCTGCAGTCGAATTACAGCGACTACGAGGTCGCGCGCATGTCCGACGTGCCGCATATCGAGATCAAGGTGGTCTCGACCGACAACCATCCGACCGGCGGCGGCGAGGAAGGCGTGCCGCTGGTCGCCTGCGCGGTCGGCAACGCCATCGCCGCGCTCACCGGCGTGCGCTTGCGCGAGCTGCCGTTCTCGCCCGATCGCGTGCGTGGAGCGCTTGGCGCATAGCGCTACGCTGCACGATCGCGGTGGGAAATCTCGACGACACGCGCGCGTGACGCGAGCTCGTCGACCAGCGCATCGGCCTTGGCTTTGTTCGCTGAGTCGAGATTGGCGTCCCATTCGTCGAGCAGATAGACCTGCGCACGAGTCTCATTGACGATCTCTTCGAGCGATTTGAGCTGCAGCTCGCCCGAGGAGTAACCGAGCTTCTTGTGCATTGAATCGGCGACGACGACCACGTCGTCCTCGTCCTCATCATCGCCCTCGACGTCGACCGGGACCACGCCGCCGGTGAACTTGAATGCCAGCCGGTCGGTCGTCGGCCAGTAATAGGCGCGCTTCTTCATTTCGGTCTTCAGGCTGGCCAGCAACGAGGATTTTCCCGAGCCGTTGCCGCCGCGCACGTTGACCCTGCCGGTCGGATGGGCGAGCGCGATCTGCAACGCGTCGCCGACCGACGACACTACATTGGCGCCGTCGCCTTCCCGCAACACCAGCCGGTCGAACTTGATGCGCTTGTCGAAATCCGGGTCCGGCTCGGGCAGCATGTTGGCGGCGACGCCGCCGAACCGCGTCCAGATGGCGATGAAATCGTTCCAGCCCGAGGCGAGCAGATGCAGCTCGTAGGTCATCTCGATCTGCCGCGGCAGCGTCGTGGCGAGCCCGACCAGCAGCGCGGTGTTGCCGTGATGTTGCACCGCGACCACGGTGACGGTCGCGAACACGATGGCGAGGCTGACGATGCCGCTCATGGCGCTCATCCCTTCACGCGCCACGATGGCGCGGACCTGCGCCGTCAACCCTTCGCGCAGCCGGGCCTTGAAGCCTGCGAGCCACAGGCGAAGATTGTAGCTGTTGCCGCTGAACACGTTGTCCCACGCGGTATAGCCCTGCGCGGTGATGCGGTTGTTTTTGCGCTGGTTTTCCAGATAGGTGTGCGCGATCGGCTTCTGCAGCACCCATTGCATCAACAACAGCACGCCGAACGCGCCGACATAAGCGAACGGCAGGCTGATGTCGATTTCCGCGCCGAGCACGATGGAATTGAAGACCAGGCCGAGAAACAGTTTCAGCGCGAATTCCAGCTCGTACATGACGTTGAAGAAACACTGGAACGTCTCGCCCGTGAGGAACGGCTCGACCTGCTCGCGCGACGGCTTGTCGCCGAACAGCTTGACCTTGCCGCGATTCTCGCGGGCGAAGCGCAGCATGAACTTGCCGAAGCCGCGATAGCCGGCCCGTTCGGCAAACACCCAGCTGATGACGCCGACCACGTAAGACGATGATTGCGCGGTGAGGATCCAGATCAGGTCGCTGACCAGGAAATGGCCGGTAGCGACTTTTTGTCCGGCGTTAATGACGAACCACGTCGTCGCCGCGGCCAGCATGGCCTCGACCACCATCAGGACGATCATCACGAACAGCGACGGGCTGAGCAAAAAGCGCGCCAGCTCGAGACGTGAAATCTGTTTTCCTGCCATGGCGTTCCCGGAAACGAGGATGCGGAGAGCGTAGCGTCTTTGCGTCGGTCGGTCAGTCTAACGGCATCGGGATGGGACAGTAAGCGCGGGCACAATGCGCGTTAGCGCAAATTCACTCGCCTCATCAAGGACTTTCTGGCATCAGCCGGGGGTTGCCGGCAACCCGACACCCGTTCGCTTGCGCCGGCGCGGACCGCCGCCTCACGCTCTCGCCGCATGGAGCCGCGCCAATTCGGCTTCCATCTTGCTGATATTTTCGAACAGCCGCGCCGTCGCCAGGTGCAGGAAATAGAAGCCGAAGGTCGGGTTCTGGTAGTAGAGCTGCTCGACCTGCTCGTAGGTGATCGACAGCGCTTCGCCCTCCTCGATGCATTCGAGCGTCGCGGTACGCCGGTTGTCGGGCGCCAGCATCCCCAGCTCGCCGACGAGCTGGCCGGGCTTGAGCTCAATGCCGAGCTCGAGCAGACGGAAGCGCCCGGTCACCGTCAAAAACATCTCATTCGCCAGTTCGCCCTTGGCGAACAGGATGTCGCCCTTCCTGAAGTGACGCCCGGTCATGAAAGGCTTGAGCCAATCCATCGAGGCGTTGCCGCGAACCGATTCGCGTACGTTCCTGATGAGGGCAATCATCTGGTAAAGACGGTAGCCGTTGACCGGCAAGGTGATGGCTTGCAGGGCCAGCAGGATGTAGGTGTGAGTCACCGCGTAGGAAAAGATCAGAAAGCAATTGGCAACGATGGAGAGGATGCGCAGCGGCACCATCGTCTTCGACGAGGCGGTCGCTACGATGAAGAGCGCAGCACAAGCGTTGAAAAGCTCATTCCAATGCATGAATTGCATAGTCACCCTCCACCACCCGCCCGCACCGCAATTGCGACGCGGCGGCGCAAGATTCTCAACCGCAAGCAACCCACTGTTAATCCAGTCCCAATTGCCTCACTGGCGGGGCGCCACGCCCCGGCCATGCGGCAAATACGACTGGCCGTTCTCATGTCTACGGCGTAATTTATCGGCCTGTGTGGGTTAAGAACCACACCTCTCACGGTCACTGAAGGGGCCCGCGTGAAGCCGCCGATCGCGTTTACGAATCTCGCGCAGTATACCGCGCCGCTTCGCCGTTTCGGGGCATCGTCGCTCGGCCGCATGTTCGTGCTGGCTATCGGGCTCGCCGCCATGACGGCGTTCACGGTTTCGGACTTGCAGAAGTCGGCCGATTTCTGGCTGAGCGCGTGTCTGTGGTGCTGTCTCGCATATTTTGCGGTCGAGAGCTACGTCCGGGCCCAGGCTGCATTTCAAGCCGGGAGAGTTAGAAGCTATGTGCTCTCGGCTTCGGGGATGGTGGACCTGATCGCGATTTTTCCGGTCCCGATTGCGCTGGCGTGGGGCGTCGCGCAGCCGACGGCATGGCTCCTGGCATCATTATGGGTACTCAAGTTGGCGCAGAATTCGCCCGGCTTCGCCCAGCTTGCACGCGTGTTCGTACTCGAGGCGAGGCCGCTCGCCAGCGTGTTGGCGCTGTTCCTGATCGTGCTGTTCCTGTCGTCGGCCGCCATGCATGTGCTGGAGCGCGACGAGCAGCCCGCGGCATTCGGCTCGCTGCCGCAATCGTTGTGGTGGGCGGTGGTGACGCTGACCACGACCGGATATGGCGACGAGGTGCCGCGCACGCCTCTGGGCCACCTGCTCGGCGCCTTCGTCATGATCTGCGGCATCGCCACCTTCGGATTGTGGACCGGTATTCTGGCCACCGGTTTTGCCGCCGAAAGCCGGCGGCGCAATTTCATCCAGACCTGGGATCTCGTCAGCAAGGTGCCGTTCTTTCAGACGCTCGACCCGTCGGCGATTGCCGAAATCACCCATATGCTGCGGCGGCTCGAAGTGCCGGCCAGGACCGCGGTGATCCGCCGCGGCCGGGTCGGCGATTGCATGTATTTCATCGCCGACGGCGAAGTCCAAGTCGACGTCAAACCGACGGCGGTTCGGCTGGCGACGGGATCGTTCTTCGGCGAGCTTGCGTTGCTCGGCGATTCGGTCCGCAGTGCCAATGTGGTGACGACGCAGCCATCGACGCTCTTGATTCTCGATCTCGCCGATTTCCGCACCTTGACGGCGCATCATCCCGAATTGGCGCGCGCCATCGATGCCGAGGGCAAGCGGCGCATGAGCGAGAACCAGCGCCTGCGCGACTTGCAGGTGCAAAGCGGCGTATCGCCATCCTGATCGCGGCGCTGCGGCCTTCGTTCAGTCGTAAAGCGGATCTGCGATCAGGCTTGACGCTTGGCCGGATTGACCGATCAACGCCGGCGCGCCGAGCAGCACCGTTTGGCCGCCAACCGCAAGCGCCGCCTGCACTGAAACGAGCGCGCCCGGCAACGGCGGGTGGCCTTCGCCGAGGCGCGATCCGATCAGCGGATCGAGCGGCTGCGCCATCCGGCAGCCTTCGACCAGCCAAGAGCGGAAGCCGGTAAATCCACGATCGCTCGGCAGCAACGCGACGGCTTGCGAAAAACGCGCCGCCGCCTCCTGCGTGGTCGCGGTGTCGCACACGGAGCGGACGAGACGAATCCAAATTCCCTTGTAGGCCACCGTAGCGCGCAATGCGAAAGTCTTGCCCAACGCCGCTTCACCCTCAATGCGGCGGAAACGCGTATCGCGTTCAAGATCGGGAACCGCGGCGATGTAGATTTCTTCGGCGCCAAGCGCGCGCGCTTTGCTTTCCACACCGGCGATCATGTCATTGAGAGTCTTGCCTTGGGCGGCGGACAACGCGCGATGACCAATTTCAGCGGCTCTTGACGCAAGCGCGATCTCCGCCGGATCGGCCGCTGCGCGAAGCGATGCGAACAGCGCGCTCGCATCGTGGAAGGTGAGCGCGGGCCCGCCCTCACGCAGATCCTCGGCAATGCCGGCCGGAAGGCCGTCGAAATCGACCACGCCGACCGCCGCGTCGGCTCGCGTCGTGGCGATCTGTTGTGCCGCCTTGAGTCCGACGCGCGGCGCGTGCAGTACGTCGGCAAGTCGGCTGACGCGCTCGATCCAGGATTTGACGCGAAAGCTCAGCGCCGCGACGAGATAAGGCCCGCGCTCCCGCGGCACGACCAGTACCGCTTCCGACCAATACGGCACGAAGCCGGCGAGCCACGACACGCCGGACGGCCGCGTATTGTTGGTGTAGATGACGAGCGCGTCGAGCCGCGCCGCCTGCATCGCGGCGCGCACGCGTTCGAGCCGCGCGTCGAACACAGCGTCGGGCAATTCGACAAGAGAACGGGCGATCAGGCCGCGGCGCATTGCTTTTGCTTCTTCTCACTCACGCGGCAACTTCGAACAATTGGCGCGGCGTCTTGCACAGCACCTCGACGCCATTCTCGGTGACGACGATGGCATCGCCGAGCACGATATAGCCGACGTCGGGATGGTAGGTGTTGGGATGCACGATCAACGTCATGCCCGGTTCCAGCACCGTATCGACGTCTTCCAGGATATGCGGCTTGGAATCGGCGAACATCCCCATGCCGTGGCCGCGCACGCGGGTCCATTGGCTGGTGGTGTATTCGCCGAGCCCGTATTTGCGGAACACGTCGTTCTCGGCTTTGGCCACGTCGGCGGCGCGCACGCCGGGCCGCGCCGCGGCGATACCGGCCTCCAGTGCCTCGACGAAGACGGCGAAGGCGCGGCGCTGCGCCTCGGTCGCCTTGCCGACCACCAATGTGCGGCAAATCTGGGCGAAATAGCCTTCGACGGCGGGCGTCAACTCGGTCGTGACCAGATCGCCCGCGGCGATGCGGCGCTCGGACGGCGGCGTCATGCCGAACACATCCTTGCCGCCGGAACCGATGATCATGAAATTGTCCGGGCAGCCTTTGCGGCGCAGGCGCGCTTCGATATCGGCGACGATTTCATATTGCCGCCGGCCCGGTCGCACCGCGCGCAAAAACTCGACATAGGCTTCGTCGGCAATCTGCGCGGCGCGGCGCACCGCCGCGATCTCGCCCGCATCCTTGTGCATCAGCAGCCAGTCGACCAGCGCGGTGGCGTCGTCGAGCTTGAAACTTCGTGTCGCGTCGGTGAGCCAGCGCGGCAAAAACCGCCGCGGCGCGGCGGCGATGTGCGCGTTGGCGACACGATCGAGCCGGGCGCCGACGGCGCGTGCAATGTCGGGTGCGAGATGCACCTTCGCTTGTGGCGCTTCAAGCTCGGCACGCTCGGCGTCGGTGGCGCTGTCGAGGAACAATTCGACCTCGCCATCGGCCGCGATCAGCGCGATACCATGACCTTCGAGAATGCCGAAATCGGCGCCATAGCGCAGGTAATCGCTCTGCCAGGCATTGCCGTAGAGCACCATGTGGCCAATGCCGGCCTCGCGCATGGCGGCCACGAGGCGCCCACGCCGTTCGTCCGCAAGCATGCTGCTTAAGTCCCCTCAAAACCGTATCGCGCTGCGCCGCCGCGGCCGAGACATAGCCAGCGCGCGCGGCGTCGGCAACCACACGGGGGGCCAACTGTTGCCGGAATTCGGACCCATGCTGCTGGACAAGTCGATTTACCGCATTGCAAGATCACCAAAACCCAAGAATTGCGCCAAATCCATAGAGCTTCCCGGATGGCCTGCCCTAAGATCGCGCTGACGATGCTCATCTTGGGCGGCGTCATGGTTTTGGGCACGGATGCGCGCGCGCAAGCCGATGCACCGGGACCGGCCCGCCTGGCGCAAGCGCAGACACCGCCGGCCCCGCCGGCCACCCCACCGTCGCCGCCGGCCGCGAGCCAACCCGCCGCGCCAACTTCGCCGCAAACCCCAGACCCGGTCGGCAGCGTCGCGACGCTGCAAGGTACCGCCTCGGTCACGCGCAACAACGCCACCAGCGCGCTCGCGCTCCGCGACCCGGTCTACAAAAGCGACGTGCTGCAAACCAATGTCGACGGCACGCTCGGCATCACCTTCGATGACGAGACCACGTTCACGCTGAAGCCGAACACGAGCCTCGCCGTGGACGAGTTCGTCTATCAGGAGGGCGGTACTGACAATGCCGCCATATTCAACGTCGTGCGCGGCACCGCGGCTTTCGTCGCCGCCGAGGTCGCCCATACCGGCAATATGCGCATCGATACGCCGTCTTCGACGCTGGGCATTCGCGGCACCACCGGTCTGGTCGAAGTACCCGAGGGCGGCGCGGCCGGCGGCCAGGTGTCCATCAAGCTCTATCCCGACGCCGACGGCCGGGTCGGCCGCATCGAAGTTTTCGGCCGCGACGGCGCGCAGCTCGGCATCCTGTCGCGCGGCGCCACCGGATTTGCGATCCGGCCGGGAGCGGGCGGCCGCTTCACCGCGGCGCCGTTGCAGATTTCCCGGGAGGAAGCCGAGCGCGACCGTACGTTCGTGCGCCAGGCGTTTGCGGCGCGGACCGTCGGCCGCGAGATCAATCAGCAGCGCCGCACCTTGCAGCAACAGCAGCGTAACCAGTTGCGGCCCAATCAACCCAATCAGCAACGGCCCGGCCAGTTGCCGGGACGCGAGCAGCGGCCGGGATCGCCACAGCAGCGGCCCGAACTGCGCACCGTGCCCGGCGGCCAGCCGTTGCCGTCGCCCGGTACGCGGCCGACGCAGCAACAACAGCCGGGCGCAAGGCCCAATCTGCAACAGCAGCCGGGCGCAGCGCCGCCCGGCGCTCGACCGAATGCGCCGACATTGCAGCAGCAGCCCGGCACGCCACCGGCGCAGCAACAGCAACCCGGCACACGGCCTAATCTGCAGCAACAGCCAGGCGCAGCGCCGCCCGGCGGTCGACCGAATGCGCCGACATTGCAGAGACAGCCGGGACCGCAACGCGCGCCTGCCGGACAGCGCAAACCCGCAAAGAAAAATGAAGGACGCTAGCGCGCCGACGAGTTGGTACGCTTGCTGTCAAAGCGGACGGCGGCACCGGACGCCGCGAGGCCTATGCCGATAATCAAGAAGATGCTGCCGGTTCCGGTTGCCGCCGCAACCAGACTGGCGAGAATCGGAATGATGGATTGGCCGATGCGGCTCGCCATGGTGCGCAGCGAATTCGCCGTGCCGATCGCGCCGCCGCTGGCAATGGCGAGCACGCCGGCAATGCTGGCGGTGATCGAAATGCTCAGCGCGAATCCTGCCACCGCAATAGCGGCGGACAGCAGCGGCAGCGGCAATGGAAAAGCCAGCAGCGCATAGGCGCCGGCGCCGACGAACGTGCTGGTCAGCGTGAGCGGGATGCGGCCAAAAGCGACATGAAGCCGCGCATAAATCAGCCGCGACAGCATCGAGGCGACCGCGCGGATGGCAAGCAGCGTGCCGACCGCATCGACGCTCATGCCGCGGTCGGAGCCGAGCAGCGGCAAGTAGACGACGATGAGGTCCTGCGCCACCACGGTGATGACGCTGACCACGATGATCGTGGTCAGACCGGGAGCGAACAGCAGATCGCGCAGCGGTACCTTGGCGCGGTCGACCGGCAATTTATGCGCTCCGGTGGATTGCGTGAGGAGAGCGCAGGCCATGGTCAAAACGGCGCCGCCGAGACTTATTGCAAACAGAAGCTGCGTCGGCGGCACGCTGGCCGAGCCGCCGGCAAGCGCGACGATATAGGGGCCGACGCCCTGCCCCGCCGCATTGGCGACCATGTAATTGCCGATGGCGCGCTCCATCGCGCCCGGACCGGTACCGCATCGCGTGCATTGGATCTGCTGGCTGACCACGAACAAAAGATGCGCGGTGCCGAGGATCGCCGTGGCAACCAGAATCCCCGCAAGATTCGGCAACAACACGAAACCCGCGCAGCCGACGATCAGCAAGCCGCCGCCCATCCAGGTCGTCGCCGCATCATAGCCGCGGTCGATGAAGCGCGCG
>Ga0210395_10000790_pt1 | contig 24374 bp, 20 predicted proteins | sample IncBWH4OmetaG_FD_150861 | JGI IMG/M metagenome (GOLD analysis project Ga0210395, IMG submission 150861) | Forest soil microbial communities from Barre Woods Harvard Forest LTER site, Petersham, Massachusetts, United States - Inc-BW-H-4-O ... | reverse complement strand
ATGATCAGCGAGAACGCGCCGCACCTGGACTGGGGCGTTACCGACATCCCGTACCCGGCCAACGACCCGGCTCTGAAGGGCACCACTCAGCTCACCGCCAGTACGCTGTTCATTCCGGCGAACGCCCCGAACAAGCAGGCCGCCTTCACGTTCCTGAAGTACCTGACCAGCCCGGCCGCGATGCTCAAGTTCAGCTTGGCACTGGGGAATCTTCCGGCTCGCACCTCGCTGCTGGACAACCCGGCGTTCAACTCGATTCCGAACTTCTCGGTGTGGCTGCAGGCGCTCAAGAGCCCGAACGTGCACACGCTGGCTAGCCAGCCGTACAGCCAGCAGTACGCAAGCGACCTTGCTACGGCCCTGAACTCAGCCCTACTGGGTTCGGTGACCCCGGCGAATGCCCTGGCCAGCGTGGCGAGCCAGGCCAAGTCCTATGGCACGCCGTGACCTGACGGCGCGACGGTCACGGATGCGGCGGCGTCAGCTCCTGTGGGGGCTGGCGTTCGCCGCCCCGTGGCTGATCGGGTTCGCCGTCTTCATCGCCTGGCCGATCATCGCCTCGGCGTACTACAGCCTCACCAATTTCAATCTGTTCCAATCGCCGCAGTTCGTCGGGACGGCGAACTACCGGGCGATGGCAGCCGATCCAGTGTTCTGGAAGAGCCTGCAGAACACGCTGTACCTGACCGCGGTGGGCGTGCCCCTGACGCTGCTCCTGTCGCTAGGCTGCGCCCTGGTCCTCAACCTGCCCGTCCGCGGCCAGCCGCTGTACCGGGCACTGGTATACCTGCCGACCATCGTGCCCGTCGTGGTGACCGGTTACCTGTGGCGCTGGCTTCTCAACGTGCAGTACGGCTACGTCGACCGGATCCTCGGGCTGCTGCACCTGCCGCAGCCGGACTGGCTGGAGAACCCCCGCTGGGGCACGCAAGCGGTGCTGCTGCTCACGCTATGGACGGTCGGCGGGCCGACCGTCATCTACCTGGCCAGCCTGAAAAACGTGCCTAGGGAACTCTACGAGGCCGCCAAGGTCGACGGCGCCGGGGCCGTTGCCAGGTTCCGTCACATCACCTGGCCGACGATCAGTCCGGTCACCTTGTTCCAGATCGTCGTCAGTGTCATCGCCTACCTGCAGATATTCACCCAGCCGTACCTGCTGGCCCAAGACCATCTCAACAGCTCCAGCGGCGGTCCCGGCAACTCGATGCTCACCTACTCGATGTACCTGTTCCAGAACGCCTTCGTCTACCTGAAGATGGGCTACGCGTCGGCGATGGCATGGGTCCTATTCCTGGTCACGATGGTGGTCACCGCCATCGTGCTGCTGACCTCCCGGCGGTGGGTGCACGTTGGCTCCCGCTAAGCCGGCCGCCCCGGTTCAGCCACGTCCGGGCGCGGAACCGGCGACGGCCGCCCGGCCGACGCCGGCAGAGGCCAGTAGGGCCACGGCACGCTGGAAGCCGGCTCCGCGGCTACTCGGGCAGGCTGGCCGCACCGGCATGCGGGTCGTCCTAGTCGCCCTCGTAGTCGCCGGGTTCGCCTTCCCGTTCGCGATCATGGTCACCACGTCGTTCAAGACGACCGGTGATATTTTCCACGCGCCGCCGAGGTTCTGGCCGACGTCTTGGACTCTGGCGAGCTTCCGGGCCGCCTTCCTGCAGATGCCATTCTGGCGTTACCTCGGCAACACGCTGCTGCTGTGCGGGCTCAACGTCCTCGGCACGGTGGTTGCCTGCCCGCTGGTGGCCTATTCGCTGGCCAAGCTGCGATGGCGGGGCCGCGGTCCGCTGCTGGTCCTGGTGCTGGCCACGATGATGCTCCCGCCACAGGTGACCCTGATCCCGATCTACCTGATCTGGAACGACCTGCACGCGGTGAACACCTACTGGCCGCTCGTGGTGCCGGCGTTCTGCGGAACCCCGTTCCTCATCTTCATGATCCGCCAGTTCCTGATCAGCGTGCCGGACGACCTGCTCGAGGCGGCCCGCATCGATGGCACGCCGGAGCTGCGCATCTATCTGAAAGTGGTCCTGCCACTGGCCCGGCCCGCCCTGGCGACAGCGGCCGTCTTCCAATTCGTCTGGACCTGGACCGACTTCCTCAACCCGCTCATCTACCTCAATGACCCGAGCAAGTACACCCTGTCCATTGGCCTCTACAACTTCTTCTCCGAGCACGGCGTGGCCTGGGGCCCGCTGATGGCAGCGTGCGTGCTGTTCACGATCCCGGCCTTTCTCATCTTCCTCGCCGGACAGCGCTACTTCGTCGAAGGCATCGCCACCCGTGGCTTCAAATAAAGGACCGAGAAAGTGACCTACCTTCCGATTACCGGCACGTTTCTTGATGAGATCACCGTCGACATCCCGTCCCAGAACTGGGGCCCGCACGAGTGGGCCACCGAGTTCGGCACGCTCGCAGCGAGCGGGATCGACACGGTAATCCTGATCCGGGCCGGCTGTGGAGAACGCCTAGCGTGCCCGTCAGCGGCGATTAGCCAGCGAGTGCCGACACTGCCGGTGTACGCCGACCTGGTCCGCCTCTTCCTGGACCTGGCCGCCGAGCACGGGATCACCTTCTACCTGGGCCTTTATGACTCCAATGTGTTCTGGTACCGCTACGACTGGCAGACCGAACTGGAACTGAACCTGGCCTTCATCGACGAGGTCTGCGACCGCTACGCCGGGTCACCCGCCTTTGGCGGCTGGTATCTGCCGCATGAGACCACCGACTCCAGCCTGCGGATCCTGGACCTCAACACGGCTCTGGCCCGCAGGGTCAAGTCCGTCACGCCGGGCCTGCCCGTCCTCGTCTCGCCGTTCTTCTTCGGCCGCAGCGACCTGTGGAACGGCACCGACCTGCGATCGCGGCCGCGCGAGCCGGACGAGCACGCCAGGATCTGGGACGAAATCTTCGGCCACTACGCGGGCCTGGTTGACTACTGCGCCTTCCAGGACGGAACGGCCGACCCGCTGCGCGTCGCCGAGTACTACGCCGCCAGCACGGAGGTCGCCGCCCGGCACGGTATCCGGTCCTGGGCGAATGTCGAGACCTTCGACCGGGACATGCCCATCAGATTCCCGCCCGCCGACTGGCGCAAGCTGGCGCACCGGCTCGACGCTGTCCAGCCGCACGTCGAAAAGATCATCTCGTTTGAACTCCCGCACTTCATGAGTCCCAACTCAACCTGGCCGTCGGCCCGGCATCTTTACGCCCGGTACCAAGAGCACGTTGCGGGAAGGCAGCAGTGACCGGTGCGAGCTCTGCGGAGTGCCAGCCTGTTCTCAGCCGGCTGCAAGGCGGCCTGATCGTCTCCTGCCAGGCGCCAGCCGGCCATCCTCTCCGTGCTCCGTCGATCATGGCGCGCCTGGCTCGTGCGGCCGCCCAGGGGGGAGCGGCAGGCCTGCGGGTCAATGCACCGGCCGACGTCCGGGCAGTGAAGGCAGTCACCAGCCTGCCGGTCATCGGCATCCACAAGATCCGCCGCGGCGGCCGGCAGTTGATCACCCCGTGGCTGCACCTCGCCGCCGAACTGTGCGCCGCTGGCGCCGACATCGTCGGCATCGAAGCGACGGCGGACCTCGCGCCCGAAGCCCGCGATGCGGCTGCCCTGGTGGCCAGAGCCCGCCAGGAACTCGGCGTGCCGATCATGGCAGACATCGCAAGCCTTGAGGAGGGCCTCGCGGCTTGGGAAGCCGGGGCAGACCTCGTCGCAACCACGCTGTCGGGATACGCCGGAGCGGGCAGACGCACCAGCGGCAACGGCATCAGCTCACCCGGTGCGGGAACCGACGGCCCGGACCTGGACCTGGTTGCCGCGCTGCACGCCCGTCAGGTGCGGGTAGTCGGCGAGGGACGTTACGGCACACCCGACCAGGTAGCCGACGCATTCGCTCGCGGCGCCTTCGCCGTTGTTGTGGGCACGGCCATCACCGATCCGGTCGCCATCACCCGGAGGTTCGCCAGCGCCGCCCCGGGGTCGGCCCGGTGAGCCCCCTGGCAGCGGCCCGGAGCGACTCGGTTCTTGGTGTCGACATCGGCGGCACCAAGATATTGGCAGCAGTCGTTGGGCCCGACGGGGAGCCGGGACCGAGCGCACGGGCCACCACTCCGGCCGGCGAGGGACCGCGCGCTGTGCTTGATACAGCCATCAGCACGGCCAGAACAGTGCTCGCGGCGCACGGCCGTTCTCGCGGCGATGGCGCCGGGCATTCGGTCCGCGCATGCGGAATCGGGACAGCCGGGACCGTTGGGCCGGACGGGGTGATCAGCCACGCTACCGACACTCTGCCGGGCTGGGCCGGCACCGATGTTCGAGCGGCTTTCGCGGACGCCCTGGATCTGCCGGCCGTGGTTCTCAACGATGTTCACGCGGCGGCCGTGGGGGAGCGCGCCTACGGCGCGGCTCGAGGACATGGCACCGCGCTCGTCATCTGGATCGGGACCGGGATCGGCGGGGCCATCGTCGCCGCCGACGGGGTGCTTTCCGGGCGGACCGGGACGGCGGGAGCGGTAGGCCACGTGCCCGTGCCCGCGTCCGCCGTCGCCGTCGACGGCGACGGGCAGCGGTGCACCTGCGGCGCCTGGGATCACCTGGAGGCGTACGCCGCCGGGCCTGCCATCACCGCCCGCTACATGCGCCGGGCAGCCGCCGAGGGCTGCGGGAAGATCGCGGACGACCAGGCCTGCCTGCCCGCGATCGCGTCGCTGGCCCGTGCTGGTGAGCCGCTTGCGCTCAGCGTCATCGAGCAGGCCGGAACGGCGATCGGCGGCGTGCTCGGCGGCCTCGCGAACGTGCTGGACCCGGACGTGATCGTGCTCGGCGGCGGCGTGGCCGCCGTCGCCGACCTGCTGGAACGACCGGTCAGACGCGCCCTGGCAGACCAGGCCCTGCCCGGACCTGCGCGCGTGGTTCTCGCCTTCAGCGGCCTCGGCCCGATGGCTGCGGTCATTGGCGCGTCCGTCGCCGCCCGCACCAGCCTTTTGGAAGTCGCTCCCTAAATCAGGTTCGGAAGGAGAACTGCATGCGACACCGGCGAATCCGCATGACCGGCGCGCTCGCGGCAACTGCCTGCGCGGCTGGACTGATCATGCCACTGGCGGCCTCAACGCCAGCCCTAGCGAGCAGCCCACCCGCGCTGAACGGCTCGTTCATCCAGCCCCAGCTAGCAGATGAGCTCTCGGATACCCAGCTCGCCACCGAAGACAGCTACCTCACGCGGGCAGGCCTGACCCAGCAGGTACTTCAGTGGACAGCGGACAGCGGCGCCGACACCACCGTCTACCCGTCTGGACTCTCCGGCTACACCCAGAGCACCAGCACCGATGTCGTCGGCAGGATCCTCACCGCGGCGGACAACGCCGGGCTCAAGGAGTACCTGGGCCTGCAGGTCAACAACGACTGGTGGACGAACTACGCCAACGATTCAAGCTGGCTCGACAGTCAGGCCACAACCGCGACCCAGCTTGCTGCTGACCTCTATAGCAAGTACGGGTCGCACTCGTCGTTCGCGGGCTGGTACATACCGTTCGAGGTGGACAACTGGAATTTCACCACCTCAACTTCGTGGTCCACCATGGCAAGCTTCTATACGACCGTCGCCAACTACCTGCACAACCTGACACCAGGGCTGCCGGTCATCATCGCGCCGTTCTTCAACACCTCAGGCGGCCTCACATCATCGCAGTGGACCACGATGTGGGAGAGCATCCTTGCCAACGCTCCAATAGACGTCGTCGCCCTCCAGGACGGCGTTGGCGATGGCCATGCCACGACGCAGCAACTCGCGACCTGGTTCGCGGCGACACAGGCCGCGATCCAAGACGCCAGTCCCAGCACGCAGCTGTGGGCCGATACCGATACCTACAACACTTCCTTCGAGCCGATGGCTATCGGCACCGTCGTCGCGGACATGACCCAGGAACAGCCGTATGTCAGCGACTTCCTGAGCTTCTCCTATGACCACTACGACAGCCCGCTCCAGGTGAGCCCTTATTACGACACGACCTACCGCGACTATCTGTCTGCGGGCAGCGTCGAGACTAGCCCGCCGACCACGCCCGCTGGGCTCACCGCGACCGACGTCGACGCCCAGACAATCGACCTCTCCTGGACGGCGTCAACAGACAACGTGGGCATAGCCGGCTACGAGATCTATCGCAATGGGGATCTTGTCAAGACGATCTACGGGACAGCGACAACCTACACCGACAGCCAGCTCAACTCTTCAACCTCATATACCTACGAGATTGCTGCTTTCGACGCCGCCGGGAACGCATCCGGCGACAGCACCTCGGCGACTGCAGCGACAACAGCCGCACCAGACAACTCGGTCAACCTCGCGGCCGGCAAGAGCTACACCGCGAGCACGGCCGCGAGTTCCTCCTATCCCGACACGAACGGCACGGAACTCACAGACGGGGTCTTTGGCTCCGCGAGCTATACCGACTCCGCCTGGCAGGGGCGGCTAACCGGCTCGCCGTACTCGTTCACTGTCGACCTGGGCTCGGATGAGACATTCCAGGAAGTAGACAGCGACTGGCTTCAGGTCGACTCGGCGGCCATCTACCTCCCGGCGCAGATCCAGGTCTCGATCTCGACCGACGGAACGAACTTCACCTCGATCGGGACTATGAATGCGCCTGCGGTGGATAGCTCCGACCAGACCCGCGACTACCGGTTGCTCTACATCAACGCGACGGCGCGCTACGTGCGCATCACCGTCACACCCGCCAGCAGCGCCTGGTCGTTTACCGACGAGCTCCAAGTCAAGACAACCTGACCAGTCACAAAACCACCTCGGTCGCGCGGTTGTCAGGCGGCTGGGAGCCCGCCGCCCGGCCACATGGCCGGGGGGCGGGCGGCCGCTGCCCGGTCGGGGCGCCCGGGTGGCCTGTCAGGGCCGAGAGCCGGAACTCTGGTTATGCAGAAACAGCCCGCTGAGCTGCGGTTTCACATGGGGTGAGCGATGGGATTCGAACCCACGACGCCCTGCACAAGGCTAGGCCTACCGTGCCTGACCACCTCTGACGTCACCTGGCGGGGCATCATCGCTCCCATTTCGCTCCCACGGACAGCTCAGCAGACGTGCTCAGCCAGAGGTGTCGGGTGCCTTTGCCTGGGCGGTCGGAGGGCAGGGCTACAAAACTCTGATCGAGCGCTGGAACGGCACGGCGTGGACCGTGCAGCCAAGTCCGAACTAGTCGTCCCGCGCGGATGGACTGATGTTGTCGGTGGCCGCGTGTTGCGTCGTGGTGGTTGTCACGACAGGCTGGATGAGCCTGAAACTGGGTCGAACCACCGCAGCTGGACCGAGGGGCCGCTCATGAAACTGCCTCCGTTTGACTACGAGGCGCCGGAAACCACCGCTGAGGCAATCGAGCTGCTGGCCGAGCACGATGATGATGCGAGCGTTCTCGCCGGAGGGCAGAGTCTGATCCCGCTGCTGGCGCTGCGGCTGGCCCGCCCGGCGGTGCTGATTGACGTCAACGGCATCGGTGAGCTGTCCGGGGTGTCGGCCAGCGACGGGCAGGTGACGATTGGCGCTGTGACCAGGGAGTACGTGGCCGAGGAGTCGCAGACCGTCGCCGAGAGCCTGCCACTGCTAGCGGCCGCGCTGCCGTTCATCGGGCACGAAGCGATCCGCAGCCGCGGCACCATCGGCGGCAGCCTGGCGCACGGCGATCCCGCCGCCGAGCTGCCCGCCGTAGCGCGGGCGCTGGATGCCGAGTTCGTCCTGCGCAGCCGGGCCGGCGAACGGCTCGTGTCGGCGGCGGACTGGTTTGAGGGCTACCTCACGACGGCCCGCCGTCCCGACGAGCTCCTGGTTGAGGTCCGGTTCCCCGCGGCTGGGAAGGGGACCGGGACTAGCTTCCTCGAGGTCGCGCGCCGCCACGGCGACTTCGCGATTGTCGCCCTGGCCACGTCCCTGACGCTCGCCGACGGCACAATCAGCGACGCCCGGCTAGCCTTCGCCGGCATGTCCGACGTGCCGGTCCGGGCGACCGAGGCCGAGAGCCTGCTTGTCGGCGAGCGGCCGTCAGCCGAGCTGTTTGCGGAGGCGGCCCGCCGGGCCACTGCCGACATCGACCCGCCGTCGGACCTGCACGGTTCGGCGGAGTACCGCAGGAAGGTCGCGGCCGCCCTCGTCCGGCGCGGCCTGCGAGCGGCCGCGGATAACGCCATCGAAGGGCAGTGAGTGACGGTGGACATCAGCCTCACGGTTAACGGCGAGACGCGCACGGGCTCGCCCGAGGCGCGCAAGACACTGGCCGATTTCCTGCGCGACGACCTCGATCTCACTGGCACGCACGTGGGCTGCGAGCACGGCGTCTGCGGTGCCTGCACGGTCATCATCGACGGCCGGCCCGTTCGCTCCTGCCTGATGCTGGCGATTCAGGCGGCGGGCAGCGAGGTGACGACGATCGAGGGGCTGGCGACCGATGGCGGACTGAACCCGCTGCAGCAGGCGATGTGGGATTCGCATAGTTTCCAGTGCGGTTTCTGCACGCCGGGGTTCGTCATGCAGGCGACCGCGTTCCTGCGAGATCACCCGGACGGCGACGAGCAGCAGCTGCGGGAAGCGCTGTCGGGCAACATTTGCCGGTGCACGGGCTACCAGAGCATCATCGACGGCGTCCTGCTGGCCGCCGAGCGGAACCGTGAGCGCTGAGCGAGGGAACGACGATGACGAGAATTGCGGCCGAGCGGTACACCGGCGCCAGCGTCCGGCGCTCGGAAGACCCGCGCATCCTGACCGGCTCCGGCCGGTACGTCGACGACATCAAGCTGCCGGGCATGCTGCACGCCGCGTTCGTGCGCTCGCCGCTCCCGCACGCCCGCGTCCTGTCGGTGGACGTCTCGGCGGCGCGAGAGCTCCCGGGGGTCGTCGCCGTGTACACCGGAGCCGAGGTTGAGGAGATGACAGTTCCCGGGCCGGACGCGCTCAGCACGCTGATCGGCTCGGCCGGGCCCATCCCGGAGTTCAGCCTGCTGGCGACCGACAAGGTGCGGCTCGTCGGTGATCCGGTGGCGATCGTGGTGGCCGAGAGCCGCTATCTCGCCGAGGACGGCTGCGAGCTGGTCGAGGTTGAGTACGACGACCTGCCGCCGGTCGCGACAGCTTCCTTCGCGCTCGATCCGGCCAGCCCGCCGCTGTTCGCCAACCTGGGCAGCAACATCTCCCGCCCGCACTCGCGCACCGAGTTCGGCGACGTCACCGCCACCTTCGACCAGGCCGACCGGGTGTTCGACTTCCACATCGACGTGCACCGCCACCAGAACGTGCCGATGGAGGGGCGCGGCAGCGTCGCGAGCTACGACGCCGACTCGGGGCTGATGACCGTCTACACCGCAACGCAGAGCGTCCAGCTGAGCAAGATCATTGTCGCTATGCGCCTGGGTCTTGAGCAGGACAAGGTGCGCGTGATCGCCGGCGACATCGGCGGCTCGTTCGGCCTGAAGATCGGCGCCTCCCGGGAGGAACTGGCCGCCGCAGCGGCCGCGCGAGCGCTGGGTCGCCCGGTCAAGTGGGTCGAGGACCGGGGCGAGAACCTCACCGTGTCGGGACAGGCCCGCGAAGAGAGCTTCGACATCCGGGCGGCGGTCAGCAGCGAGGGCGATCTGCTCGGGCTGGACGTGAAGATGCTGATCGACACCGGCTCCTACCCAGCCATGGGCGGCGGCGTACCGGACATCATCCAGGCGATGCTGCCGGGTCCGTACAAGCTGGCGGCTCTCGGCTTCGAGTCGACCGGAGTAACGACGAACAAGGCGCCGTACGTCGCCTACCGGGGTCCGTGGGCATCGGAGACGTTCGTGCGCGAACGGATCCTGGACGTCATCGCCAAAGACCTCGGCCTCGATCCGCTGGAGATCCGGCTCCGCAACGTCGTCCCGCGCACGGACCCGCCGGCCGTCATGATCACCGGACGCCCGCTGGTCGGCATCACCACGCGGGAGTCACTGGAGCGGGTCGCCGAGATGGTGGACATTCCCGCGTTCCGGCGCCGCCAGGCCGAGGCCCGCGCCGACGGCCGTTATCTCGGCGTCGGCATGGCAACGTTCATCGAGGCGGCTCCCGGCCCGCGCGCGCCGGGCGGGCCGAGCGGCCCGATGGGCCTGGAGTCGATGCGCCTGCGGCTTGATGAGGACGGCATCGTAGTCCTGTTCACAGGCCAGATGCCGCACGGCCAGAGCCACCAGACGACGCTGGCGCAGGTCGCGGCTGACGAATTCGGCGTTCCTTTCGAGCAGGTCCGCGTCGTCGTCGGCGATACGGACGTGGTCCCGTTCGGGGTGACCGGCGGCAGCCGCTCGGCGACCATGACCGGGGGAGTGGCCCTGCACGGCGCCCGCCAGCTGAAGGTCAAGGTCCTCGACTTCGCCTCGCACCTCATGGAAGTAAGCGCTCAGGACCTCCAGATCACCGAAGGGAACGTATGGGTTCGCGGCGACCCAGACAGCGCGGTCCCGGTCACCGAGATAGCCCGGCGGGCGGCCGACGGCGAGTTCGGCCCGGACGCGGATGCCGATCTTGAGGTCGTGGCGTCGTTCGACGGCGGCGAGGGCGGCTGGTCGGGCGGCACGCACTGCGCGATTGTCGAGGTCGACGCCGAGACCGGCCTGGTGCAGGTGGAGCGGTACGTAGTGGCCGAGGACTGCGGCGCGCTCATCAACCCGGCGGTCGTCGAGGGGCAGATCCGGGGCGGCGTCGCGCAGGGCATCGGCGCGGTCCTGCTTGAGCGGTCGGCGTACGACCAGGACGCGAACTTCCAGTCCGCCACGTTCATGGACTATCTGATGCCGACGGCCTGCGACGTTCCCCGGATCGAGATCGAGCACCTCGAGACCGTGCCGCTCGACGCCCACGTCAACTTCCGCGGCGTGGGCGAGGGCGGCATGATCGTCGCGCCGCCCACGGTAGTGAACGCGATCGAGGACGCGCTCGCGCCCTTCGGCGTGCGAATCTTCGAGCAGCACCTGCCGCCAGCCCGGATCCTGGAGCTCATCGCCGAAGCCGACTCTGGTCAGTAGCTGCCTAGCCGCCGATGGCGGACATGGGCCGGGCGGGCTGCAGGAACCCTGGGTCGCTGATGCCGTGGCCGGGGAGCTTGTCAGCGACGGCGGTGCGCCAGAGCGCAGCGAGCTGGTCGTCGCTGGCTCCTGATCGCAGCGCACCGCGCAGGTCGGTTTCGGCAGTGGCGAACAGGCAGTTCCGGACCTGGCCGTCGGCGGTCAGCCGGACCCGGTCGCACGTTCCGCAGAAGGGCCGGGTGACTGACCCGATGATCCCCACGCGGTCCGGGCCGCCGTTGACCTGGAAGGTCTCGGCCGGCGCTGATCCCCTGGCCGCCGGGCCGTCAGCGGTCAGAGTGAACTCCGCTGACAGGGACGTGAGGATCTCTCCGGCGGTCACCATGTCGGCCCTGCGCCAGCCGTGCTGGGCGTCCAGCGGCATCTGCTCGATGAACCGGAGCTGGTAACCGCGGTCCAGGCAGAATCTCAGCAGCGCGCCAGCCTCGTGGTCGTTGACGCCGCGCATCAGCACGGCATTCACCTTGACCGGGGCCAGTCCGGCATCGGCTGCGGCGCTGAGCCCGGCCAGTACGTCGGCCAGCCGGTCGCGCCGGGCCAGCGTGAGGAAGGTCTGGCGGGACAAGGTGTCCAGGGACACGTTGAGCCGGTCCAGCCCGGCCGCGGCCAGTGGTGCCGCCAGCAGCGCGAGGCCGATGCCGTTGGTAGTCAGCGAGATCTCCGGCCGTGGCTCCAGCCCCGCGGTCCGGGCGATGATGGCGGGCAATCCCCGGCGGATGAGCGGCTCGCCGCCCGTAAACCGGACCTGGGTGATGCCGAGCAGCCGGACCGCGACGGAGATCAGCCGGGGTAGTTCGTCGTCGGTGAGCAGGACGGGGCCGGGCAGCCAGTCCAGGCCCTCGGCGGGCATGCAGTAGGTGCAGCGGAGGTTGCACTTGTCGGTCACCGACACGCGCAGGTCAGTCGCGATGCGCCCGAAGGAGTCCGCTAGCACGAGGTCACTGTCTCAGTCCCGGCCGATCCGATCGGCCTTTGCCCGTCAGCGTACGTGCAGGAAGCGGCCTGGCCGCCCAGTGCTGTTATCCGCCGGCCATGGCGCCGACGACGAGGTACGGCTCAGTTCCGGCGGCGACAGCATCGGGCAGCGGGTCATCGGGCGGCTCGTGGGACAGGTCCTGCTCGCAGGCGAAGAACCGGATAAAGGCACGCCGGGGGCCGCCGTCGTGATCGCGGATGGTCCCGCGCAGCATCGGGTAGCGGGCCTCCAGGGCGTCCAGCACTGACCGCTGGGTGACCGGCCCGGCGATGTCGAGCTGCACCTCGCCGTCGATGCGCGCGAGAGTCCGCAGATGCCCGGGAAGCACGACCCGGATCATGACAGCGTCTGGACCTCAACCGACAGCACGGCCGGCAGGTCGCGGACAATTGGCGCCCAGCTGTCACCGGAGTCCGCCGAGGCGTAGACCTGGCCGCCGGTGGTGCCGAAGTACACCCCGCAAGTATCCAGCGAGTCCACCGCCATCGCGTCGCGCAGCACGTTGACGTAGCAGTGCTCCTGCGGCAGTCCGGTCGTCAGCGGCTCCCAGTCATCGCCGCCGGTGCGGCTGCGATACACGCGCAGTCTCCCCTCGGGCGGGAAGTGCTCGGCGTCGCTGGTGATCGGGACCACGTAGATCGTGTCGGGCTCGTGGGCGTGCACGTCGATGGGAAAGCCGAAGTCAGTCGGCAGGTTGCCGGAGATCTCCCGCCAGGACTCGCCGCCGTTATCGCTGCGCATCACGTCCCAGTGCTTCTGCATGAACAGCACGTCCGGACGTGACGGGTGCATGGCCAGCCGGTGCACGCAGTGTCCGACCTCGGCGTCCGGGTCCGGGATGCCCTCGGACTGCAGGCCCTTGTTGATGGGCCGCCAGGTCTGGCCCGCATCGTCGGAGCGGAACGCTCCTGCGGCTGAGATCGCGGCGAACATCCTGCCCCGCTGCACAGGGTCGAGCAGGATCGTGTGGAGGCACATCCCGCCCGCTCCCGGCTGCCAGGAGGAGCCAGACTCATGCCCGCGCAGCGTGGGCAGCTCCTGCCAGCTCTGCCCGCCGTCATCGGTGCGGAACAGCCCGGCGTCCTCAACCCCGGCGTACACCACGTCCGGGTCGTCCAGCGACGGCTCCAGGTGCCAGACCCGCGCGAACTCCCACGGGTGCGGTGTCCCGTCGTACCACTGGTGGGTGCCGGGAGTGCCCTGGTAGGCGAACTGGTTGCCCACCGGCGCCCAGGTCGCGCCGCCGTCGTCGGATCGCTGGATCACCTGCCCTGACCAGCCGCTGGACTGCGAGGCGTACAGCCGGTCGGGGTCGGCCGGCGAGCCCTTCACGTGGTAGATCTCCCAGCCCGCGAAGTGCGGGCCGCTCACATTCCAAGCCTTCCGCGTGCCGTCCGAGGTCAGGACGAACGCGCCCTTGCGCGTGCCTGCAAGTACCCGTACACCGCTCACGTCGTACTCCCTTCAGCTCACTGCCCCGCCCGGATACGCCGGGGGCGGCCGGGCACGATTCCTCCTGACATTGCCGATCGCCGCCAAGCACACTTACCACGATCCGCTGACAGTCCGACGGACAGCAGCCGCATTCTGGGACTAGTCGTTGGCGAGGCTTCCTATGGCTGGTATGGCGGAGCTTCACCCCAGCCCCATCGGGGCACGGGCGCATGCTCTGCAGGCTTTGCGTCGGGCTGGGAGTTCCCCAGCGCTATCCGCGTGCCCCATTCCAGATAGGCCACGAGCGCGGAACGGAACTCGGGATCGGCTGGCATTCCGGCATCGTCCGCGGCGAGGCTCATCAGTGACGCGAACCGGAATCGCTGGGCATCGGTAATGCCGAGGCCCCGGTGCTTGCTCAGCATCCGCTCATAGCCGCCAAGCTGCCCGGTGTACTCCGGGGGGCCGCCGAATACCTCGCACCACCAGGTGGCCACGTTGCGCCGGTGCTCCTCGTGCACACCACCGGGGAAGAACGGCGAGAGCAGGTCATCCTCTTCGACCCGGTCGTAGAACGCGTTGATCATCGAGTCGAACGCATCGCGTCCGCCTGCCCACTCATACAGCGTCGGATGATCGCCCACCGCCTCAACGTACCGCGCGAAGCACAACGCGAAGGGCAGGAGACCGCCGGACACGGTCCGCCAGAGCCGGTGTGCGGCGACGGAGCGCTGATAATGCCGACATGAGTTTTTGATCAATCTCGCGGTGCGTCTCCGGAACGGCGCGGACGCTTCGGCACCGCTCAGGCGACAGCGTGCCCAGCACGCGCCAGTCGTCGCCGTGCTCAGTTACCGGCTTCGTCGGGGCATCTGGTCCCGTCCTCTTCGCCACGCTCCGGATCGGCTTCTGAGGTTGCCTTCCGCAATCAGCCGGTCATCTGCTGACCGTTCCCGAGCGCTCCGGTAGATTTCCCGGATGCTGGGCACAGGCTGGACCGAGGTCGTTGCCCTGCTGGCAGCATTCGTCATCGCCGTGATCGCGAGTCCTGCGGGTATCTCGGGTGCAGTCTTGCTCCTGCCTTTTCAGGTCGGCGTTCTCGGCACGCCGAGCCCCGCGGTCACGCCAACGAATCTGCTCTACAACGTCGTGGCCACCCCCGGCGCTATTTACCGATACTGGCGCCAGGGCCAGACTGGCGGCCGGCTCACCCGTCTCCTCATATCCGGGAGCCTGCCCGGCGTAGTCATCGGCTCGATAATCCGCGTGGAACTGCTCCCCGGCGCGCGGGTTTTCGACCTGGTAGTCGGTGCCGTGCTGACTCCCCTGGGCGCGTGGATCGCTGTGTCCCGGCCAGATCCCCAGGCCAGGCCCGTCAGGTCGGGCAATAGCCCTGCCTCCTTTCTGCTCATCGTGCTGGCTGCCGCGGTGGGTTGCGTGGGCGGCATCTACGGGATCGGCGGCGGCTCGATCCTCGCGCCAATCCTCATCGGCAGCGGCCGCTCGCCAGCAGAGGTTGCTCCCGCCGCCCTGGCCTCAACGTTCGTCACCTCGGTTGCAGGCGTGGTTACCTTCACGGTTCTGTCGATCCATCAGCACGCCCACATCGCACCCGACTGGCCCACCGGGATCGCACTCGGGATCGGCGGTCTGGCAGGCGCCTATACCGGCGCGCGGGTTCAGTCCAGGCTTCCCGATCTGCTGATCCGCCGGGTGATGGGCGTCCTCGTCCTGGCGATCGGCATCCGCTATCTCTTGCTTGGCGCCGGCTGAACGCAGGGTCGGCGGCGAGGACAGGGAACGAGCTGTCCGTACTTGCCTGCTAGCCGAGTGAGTTTCGGGTGGGCGTATGGACTATCTCGGCCGGATAGCCCGTGACGTCGGAGGCCTCGATCACTCTGGGCCTTGTTCTGGCCGCTCGTCACTGACAGGTGCAGGCGCAGGACTGTCCGACCCGGGCCCGCTGTCCCTCGATGACGCCCAGCCGGCGATACCCAGCGCGACCGTGCCGCCGGCGCACCACGCGCCGAAGGGCGTCTTTGCGGCCGGGCCGGCGAACACTCGGGGATGGCGGTTCCCGCGGTGAGGACAAGGCCGACGACGGTGGTCTCGGCGTGGCCACCACTCACCAGCGCGCGTATCGCCTCCACGGCAATATAGGGGGCGAGCAGGTAGAAGCTGGCCGCGACGAGCCGCCGGGCGCGCCGCTCGGACGTCCGTCAAGTTCGCTTCGACTACCTGGGTGCTCGATTCATGGACGAGGGCCGCCCAGCAGTCGCAGCGCGCGGTACCTGTCGCCGTAATTCATTCATGTCGTGCTGGCCTGAGAGCGTCCAGCTTGGATTTGACCTCGCGGGCATCGGGGTGCTGGAGGTCGTCGAGGATGGCCAGGGCCCGCTGCCACGTGACTTTGGCAGCGCTGGGGTCTGCGGCGGCCTGGTGGGCTTCGCCGAGGCGGATGAGGATTGCGGCGCTGTCGCGGAGGTCTCCGGCGTCGCCGTGGACTTCGAAGGCTTGCTGGTAGCAGGCGATGGCTTCGGCGTGATGCCCGAGGTGGAGGTGGATGTAGCCCAGGCTGTCGAGGACGTTGGCCTCGCCTACCCGGTTCCCCAGTTCGCGGTGCAGGGTGAGCGCCTGCTGGCAGTCCTGGAGTGCCTGGCGGTGGCCGCCAAGGTGGGCGTGGCACCAGCCAACCGTGTTGAGGGCGCTTGCCTCTCCGGATCGATGCCCGGCGGCGCGGTACAGCCGGAGGGACTGTTCGGCGTGGCTGAACGCCTCAGGGTAGCGGTCCTGCATTTCCAGCGCCCGGGCGAGGTCGATATGCGCTCGCGCCTCGATGGTGTTCTTCCCGAGTTCGCGACTGAGCGCGATGACTTCCGTCAGGTGCGCCGCGGCGTCGGCGTAAGCGCCGAGCCGGATCTGCGCCTGGGCAAGATAGCGATGCGCCTCGGCCTGCCCGGCCCGATCGCCGACCCGGCGGGCGGCGCCCAGGGCGGACTGCTGCGCCGACGCCAGTTCGTGCCAGTATCCCTGCCAGTTCAGGAACGTCGCGACCGCCCACGGCAGCTGCCAGGCGTGCGTATCTAGTCCTTCGCGGGCCGCCTGCGTGATCGCGGCTAGCAGGACCTGCCGCTCGGCCTGGAGCCAGGCGAGCGCCTGGGAGCGGTCCGCCAGTGACTCAGGCAGCGTCTGGGGCTGCAGGGGGCCTAGGGAGATCGGGTCCCGGTAGGGATGGAGCAGCTGCGACGCGGCACAGGCGGTGTGCAGGTAGTGATCGAGTACGCGGAGGACCGCGGCCCGCCGGTCGGTAGGGCTGTCCACGGTGCGGGCTTCCTCCGCTGCATATGTGCGGAGGAGGTCATGCAGGGTGTGGCGGCCCGGCGCTTGCTCGGTGATCAGGTGGGCGCGAGTCAGTTCGGCCAGCGCCTGCCGGGCCTCGGTCGGCGGCAGCCCGGCCAGGCTAGAGGCGGCGGCAGCGCTGATGTCGGGGCCGGAATGAACGCCGAGCAGCCGGAACATCTGCGCCGCCGGCGCGCTGAGCTGCTGGCACGACCAGGAGAACACGGTGCGGATGTCCGCGGCCGCGTCCCCGGTATCGAGCGCGTCGAGGCGGACGTGCTCGTCGCGCAGTTCTGCCGCTAGCGTTGCCAGCGGCAGGCCAGGGCGCGCGGCCGCGCGAGCAGCGGTGATGCTGAGGGCAAGCGGCAGCTGAGCGCAGAGCCTGGCCAGCTCGGTGACGGCGTCCGGCTCGTCCGCAACGCGCTGTGTGCCGACGCGCCGGGCCAGAAACTCGCGGGCTTCCGCTTCGGTCAGTAGATCTACGGTCAGCATGTGGGCGCCGCCGGTTGCGGCCAGTCCAGTGAGCTGGTTCCTGCTGGTAATGAGAACCAGGCAGCCAGGGGCGCCGGGCAGCAGCAGCCGGATCTGAGCCGGGTCGGAGGCGTTGTCCAGGACGATGATCATCTGTCGGTCGGCCAGCAGGCTCCGGTACAGGGCCGCCTGCGTGTCCAGATCAGCCGGGATCCGCTCCGGTGGGACCTCTAGGCCGTCCAGCAGGCGCCGGACCGCCTCAGCGGAGGTTACCGGTATTCCCGACGGGTCAAAGCCGCGCAGGTTGAGGTACAGCTGCCCGCCCGGAAAATGCTCGGCCATTTGGTGCGCCCACTGCAGCGCGAGCGCCGTCTTGCCGACGCCGGCGGTCCCGCCGATCACCGCCACCGGTACTGCGCCGGCCCCGGCTGATGCTGGCTGCTCCAACAGTCGGCCGAGCGCCGCCAGCTCACCACCCCGGCCGGTAAAGCACGGGGCCGCCGCGGGAAGCTGCCTCGGCACAGCCCGCGACCGGTCACCTGCAGCCGACAGGGGCACCGGGCCATGGGCCCGCTGCCGCAGGGTGGGCTGCGGATCGCCGGCGAGGATGCGCTGGTGGAGTTTCTGCAGCTCAGGGCCTGGATCTGCGCCGAGCTCGTGAGCGATGACCGCACGGGCATGAGCGTAAGCCTCCAATGCTTCGGCCGGGCGGGCGCAGTCTTGCAGCACCCGCATCAGCTGATGCCATAACGGTTCCCGCAACGGGTGCTCAGCTGTGAGCATGCGGAGTTCGGGCACGAGCTCCGCCCGATGACCGCAGGACATGTCCGCCTCGATCCGCAACTCCACAGTGGTGAGCCGCAATTCCTCAAGCCGGCCGGCCGCCGCGGCCGAGAGCGGCCCGAGGGGCACGTCCGCGAATGCCGGTCCACGCCAGACCGTCAGCGCGTCGGTGAGTAATGTCCGTGCCTGCTGGGCATCCTGTGCTGCCAGTGCCGAACGGCCTGCGGCGAGCAGCTCTTCGAAGACACCGGCGTCGAGATGGGCCAGCGTCACCCTGGCCTGATAGCCAGGCGCCCGGGTTACCAGAACCCGGCCATCGGGATCGCCGCTCAGCTGGCGGAGCCGCCGGATGTAGCCGCTCACCAGCTTGCGTGCTCCGGCCGGTGGCATAGCACCCCAGAGCTCGTCCGCCAGGCGCTCAACCGAGATTACCCGCCCGGGCTCGGCTAGCAATGCTGCCAGCAACGTGCGCCACTTCGGGGCGCTCACTTCGGACCACCCTGCGCCCGCGCGGATCTCCAGCGGCCCAAGCACGCGAAACAGCACCATGCAACCTACTCACCAGGCCGAAAGACCTGAGGGACAAGGGCTAAGACCCGGCTCAACCATAACTCCGACGAGAATCTCCCCAGTCCTGAAACTGTCGGAATCGAGGCTGATTGAGCGCAGCCGAACCTGCGAGTCCCAGCTCTATGGCTGGTGGCAAACCGTATGGCTCTCGCGAGAGGAGCACACATGGCGTTATTCCGCCTGGCGACCATTCGTCGGCATTGGGTAGCATTTGTTGTACCCGTAATTGCCGTCGCGATGCTGATGATCTACGCACCCCTGGCACCAGCCTCCGCGGCGGCGGCCAGAGCAGGTGCCGTGGCGTCCGTAGGAGCCACTTCCGCGGTCACTTCCGCGGCGGACCCGTACGAGGAATGCCTCACCAACGACAACACCGAATGCGTGTCCCTGACCGGCAGCGAGATAGCGATAATCGTAGGCACTACAGCTGGCGTCGCAAGCAACGTGATCACTGGCGCCGGGAAAGTGGCCATCGTCTACCTCGTTAAGAAGTTTCTGGGATGGTGGGACGGTCCAGGTGACCACACGCCGACAAGGTTGTGGTCGGGGTATTACGAAGACGGTGGCGACAGCGGAGGTGCCGGCGCCAATACCAACCTGTGCCTGGCGGAAACAAGTCTGGAGACCAGCATGACGTTCCAGCCCTGCGGGGCCAATGGAACCGTGTGGATCGAGGAGCCCGACAACAACGGCGGTAACTATAACTTCACCAGGTACTCTGTCAACAATTTCGGCTGCGTGATCAATTATCCGGGGTATGACTCCGGAGGCCTCTGCGGGGTCATGACGGCCGTATCACTTTCGAATGGCTCACCCCTCACCCTTGAGGAGCCTGAGCCGCCGGGCGGCGTCGACTGGCAGGACTTTAACCCGTAGTAGACACGGCAAGGCAATCGGCCGTACCGGTTGCCTTGCCGTGCACCACCAGGTCACGCTTCTTCGTGAGGCCGATCATAGAGGTCGCGGCCGCACACGCTGGTGCGCAGCCGGCGCGCAGGTAAGTCAGCTCGGGTAACCACCATAGCGAGACGGTCCCGCTCACTCGGCCGCTCTGAACGGTGGCTCGGCGACCGTCCCCAGATCGTCGTTTAACGGGGCCGCGTCAACGGCGACCTGGAAAGGCCGCACAAGTATTCGTGCCGGCTTGCCAAGGCAATGTCAATGGCGCTGGTGGAGATGTTGGGTGATACCGGTGCCTGTCCGAGCCGGAGGTGACCGCAGTTGCCTGAGTCGCTGGCTGGCATCCTAGCCGCGCTGTCGGATCAGAGAGCTACGTCATGATCCTCGGGCGGCTGGGATGGCACCAGAACAAGGGCAGCGTTGTCGGCGCGCTGGTCAAAGGCGGCCTCGTCGTCGTCAAGGCGGGCAAGCTGCTGCTGGCTCTAGCTGCCTTCGCGGCGTATGCATTCCTGTTCACCTGGCAGTTCGCGGTCATCATGATCGGGATGCTCGTCATCCACGAGTGCGGCCACCTGGGGTGCATGAAGCATTACGGCATGAAGACCAAGGGTATCTACCTCATCCCGCTGGTTGGTGCAGCCGCCGTGGCCGAGGACAACTTCCCCAGCCGACGGGCCGAGGCCACCATTGCCCTCGCCGGGCCGCTGACCGGGGCCATGCTGGCGGCCGGGACCGGGCTCATGTATATCGCCACCCGTAATGGGGCTTTCGCTGCCGCCGCTGCATGGATGGCGTTGATCAACCTGTTCAACTTGCTGCCGGTGGTGCCGCTAGACGGCGGCCGGGTGGTGAAGTCGATCACCTGTTCCGTCGGCTCCCGAACGGGGCTAGCCGCAGTCGTAGCCGGGCTCCTGCTGGGCGCGGTGCTCGCGTTCACTGCGGATCTATGGATCTTCGTCATCGTCATCCCGATGGGACTGGCCGACTACCTGTATGACCGCCACCAGACGAACCGGGCAGGGCGGCGAGATAGGCGGCAGGCCGGGAGGCATGCGCGCACTAAGGCCGGGGCCGACATTCCCGCGGCCAAGCCGCCGCTCAGCCCGCGCGCATCCCAGGCTGCTTTTGCCTGCTACGCGGGACTGGCGATACTGCTGTGGCTGTTCATGCTGGCTATGGGGCACCAGCCGGGAGCTGTGGCGGCGCTGCACGCCCTGCAGGGCTAGACATCTGTCCTTGGCCGAATGGCCGCCAGACGTACAGGCGGCTATTCGTGCTGTCGCTCCTGCGCGATCCGGTGCTCAGGTGCGGTCGGTGGCACCCATCCCGGATGCCAGCCCGCAGACGACCGCGTCGATCGTTGGCCTAGATCAGCCAATCTGGGACGTTAAGTTCCTGGGGTTATGGCTTGCTTCTTTCTAGAGCAGGCTGGCGAGCATTGACGCTGCCCGGGCGGCGCCGTCGGTGGCGACCGGGCGGTAGTCGACGTGGCGGCCGATCTGGGTGGCGATCGCCGCCGCGATGTCGGCAGGTTCGGCGGTCTGGTAGTCCATGCACAGGCCAGCGCCGTAGCGGTCGAGCCGGTGGCGGACGTGGAAGTTCTGCTCGAAGTGGTGGCGGAGGGGGAAGTACAGGAACGGCCGCCGGCTCGCGGTCAGTTCCATCGTGGTCGTCAGGCCGCCCTGGACGACGGCGAGATCGCAGGCGGCCAGGTGGCGGTAGAGCTCGTGGACGTAAGGGCGTACTTCCAGGCCGTCGCAAGCCGGGAGGCTGCCGGGGTCGATCCGCGGGCCGGTCACTACGATCATCCGGAGATCGGGCACGCGGTCCTTGGCCTCGGGGAAGGCGGCGATTACCCGCCGCAGCAAGTGTCCGCCCACTCCCGAGCCACCGACGGTCACGATGCAGACGCGCTCGTCGTCGCGGTACCCGAGTGCTTGCCGGTCGCCGAGCTGGCGCGGGTCGAAGCCGGTGACGTAGCCGGTGAAGTCGTAGTGCTGCTCGGTCCAGTCGCGGATCTGCGGCAGCCCGGGGCCGAAGGAGTCCGGGACGATGTCGTCGGGGTCGCCGACGAAGATGGCGCGGTCGCGGATGCGGGGGTAGCGGGCGATGTGCTCGATCATCTCGGCGTTGTAGTCGGCGGTCAGGAACGCCTCGCGTTCGCCCCCGTCGGGCATCGGCAGCCAGCCGACGAAATCGGTCAGCCAGGCGTAGGCGGCGCGTTTCTGCTCCGGGTTCTCGTGCAGGTAGTAGTCGAGTTCCCAGGCTTCGTCACCGATCCACAAGTCGTAGTCCTCCTCGCGGGCGAGGTCGTGGAAGACCATGAAGTTGGCGAGCAGGATCTCATCCATCCGGCGGATGGCCCGGAAGCAGTGCAGGTCATGTTCGGCCGACTCGGACTCGATGTGCCCGGACTCGCTGGCCAGGTATGCGCTGGCCGGGTGGACGCGCTCACCACGCTCTTCCAGCACCCTGGTGACCGGATGCTGGGCGAGCCAGTCGATCTCCAGGCCGGGATGCAGCTTGCGCAGCTCGTCCGCGATCGCCACATCCCGCCGGGCGTGACCCAGGCCGATCGGCGAGCTGATGTAGAGCGCCCGCTTGCGGCGCGACCGGCTTCGCACCCAGCGGCGCGGCGCCGCCGGAGGGGCGGCGAAGTCGCGCAGCAGCAGGTTGACCTTGACCGGATCACGAACGTGCGGGCCGTGGCCCGAACCTTCGAGCAGGACAAGATCGCCACCGGTCGCCTCGGCGAGAGCGATCCCCAGGCCCGGCCCGGTAATCGCATCCTCCGTGCCCTGGATCACCAGCACCGGGCAGCGAACCCGGCCGCACAACTCGCGCGTGCCGGCCTCGCCGAGCTCATCAACCAGGCACGTCGCGACCAGTGTCGGCGCCGTCGTCTCCAGGCCCCAGCCGATGCAGTCTTCAATCGGCTTGGTCGAATGCGGCTCGATGAACATCTGGGAGAAGAAGAACTCCAGGAAGCCGCGGTAATCGCGCGGCCAGTAGTAGCGGTTGCATTTGGCCCAGCCCTCGTCGGTGTCCAGCTCCTCGTCCCATGAGTAACGCGTGCGCTCGGCCGGCAACTCGCCCACCGACGCCCCCGGACCTATGAAGACGGCGCCGGTCACCCGGTCAGGATGCTCGGCCGCGAGCAGTAGCGCCCACTGCGCGCCCGCCGAGAGCGAGACGATCACCGCGCGCTCGGTGGCGGTGGCGTCCATCACTGCCAGGGCATCAGCGGCGAACTCGGCTTCCCCGTACCCGGTCGCCGGCCGGTCGGAGCGGCCGTTGCCGCGCCCGTCGAAGGTGAGCACGCGGCAGTGCCGGGCCAGGTAGGGGATCTGCATCTTCCAGTGCCGCGAGTGGATGATCGACCACGTCGGCAGAAGGAAGACGGTCGGCTCGCCGGAGCCGTAGACCTCGTAGTACAGGCGCACGCCGTCGCGCTTGGTGTAGCCGGAGCTATCTGGATACCGTGCCCGCGACTGCTCGCGGGCGGGCTCAGTCACCGGGACATCCATTGGTCGATCCAATCCAGTAGCTCGCGGTGTCCGGTCTCGATGCCGCCCAGGCGCTCGACGATGATGCCGAGGTTGAACGTCATCACCAGCGAGACCAGCGCATCCAAGGGCAGCCGGATGCCAAGCTCGCTGCGGGGCTGCTCGAAAGCCTCGGTGAGTACCGCGCGCCATTCGGCGTTCACCCGGGCCAGGCGCGCTCTGATGTCGGGGTTGTTCCAGGCCAGCGCCTGCAGCTCCAGCCAGATCTTCTGGTAGCTGACGTCTTCGCTGACCAGGTAACGCATTGCCGTGCGCCACTTGTCCGCGAACGGCAGATCGGCGGCATACAGCTCTTGCTGCCGGGTGATCAGCCGGCCGGTGAACCGTTCCAGCGCGTGCACCAGCAGGTTCTCGTTCGAGCCGAAGTAATAGTGGACCAGGCCGTGGTTGATGCCCGCCTCCTCGGCCAGCCGCCGCGTCGTGACGCCCGCGTACCCCACATCGGCCAGCAGCCGTTCCGCCGCGTCCAGCAGAGCCTCCTCGGCGGCGGTGCGCGCCGCCGTCTTCTGCGCTACCTGGCTCACCACGGCAGCCATAGCGCGTCCGCGGTCTTCCGCCCGTCGCCGGTCTTGATCAGGCGGAGGTACTCCCGGTAGGGCGCCGAGCGGACGACGGCACTGGCGATGCCGCCGCAGACATCCGCAATGTCGATCTTCATACACCGGTCCGCAATCCTGGCGCCCTCGCCCTCGGCGCAGGCCTGCGGCATGAGCTCCCTGGTCAGAATCGCTCCGCCGTCCTGAACCGTCTGGGTGATCAGCTGTTGATCGGTTGCCATCGTCGGTCCTTCCGGGACGCCCGCACCCTTAGCCAACTGGATTAGGCGGTTGACTAATTCAGTCCAGCAAACCCTTTGGCCGCCGTCAAGGCTGCACCCGCAGAATGACCACTTCTCGGTGGCCGAGGTTCCTCAGATGGAGACGGTGATCATCCCGCCCCCGAGTGAGCTTGACGGGTCTAAGAGTGCTGGTGTGTGCGCCTATCAGCAGGCGTTGTTGACGGCAGAGGCATAGACGAGCAGGCCGCCAGGCACGGCCCCGAGCGGGAATGACACCGTCGGCAGCCTCACCTGCCACACGCGATGGCCGTCTGCGCTGCGGAAGGCGGTGAGCACGCCGCTCGGGCCTGTGCTGGCCGTGCTGGTGTCGGCAATGAGCCGGCCGCCGGCGAAGAACATCTGGTTGCGGCCGTAGTCGACCAGCTGCCACCGTGGCCGGCCGGTAACAGGATTGAGATCTTCCAG
>Ga0210395_10000789_pt1 | contig 24384 bp, 20 predicted proteins | sample IncBWH4OmetaG_FD_150861 | JGI IMG/M metagenome (GOLD analysis project Ga0210395, IMG submission 150861) | Forest soil microbial communities from Barre Woods Harvard Forest LTER site, Petersham, Massachusetts, United States - Inc-BW-H-4-O ... | reverse complement strand
TCTGGAGCAGGCGGTGCGCGGTAGCGATGTGGTGGTGACTGTGGCGCATGTGAACGAACCGCTTGTGCAGGGGCGATGGCTCAATGCCGATGCTTATGTCAACGCTGTCGCGGCGGTAGGTCCAGAGCGGCGCGAGCTGGACGATGCAGTGATGGATGCGGCAATTGTGGTTGAGTCGCGTGCGGCGGCGATGCGTGAGTCTGGGGATATTTTGAAGTCGGGTGCGAGCGTATTTGCCGAGCTGGGCGAATTGCTGGCGGGGAAAGTCGCATTACCGCAGGCACGGCGGGTGGTCTATAAATCGCTTGGAATTGGCGCGGAAGATGTAGCAGCAGCTCGGCTCGTGCTGGAGCTCTATCGCAGCGCCTGAGGCGTACGGCATAGAAGACAAGGGTTGTAAGAGAAAGGCCACCTTTGCGGGGTGGCCTTGATGTTTACTCGGTGACGCCGTCGACAAACGCTTTGAGCTTGCGCGACCGTGACGGATGCCGCAGCTTACGCAAGGCCTTTGCCTCGATCTGACGGATGCGCTCGCGGGTTACCTGGAAGCTCTGGCCTACTTCTTCGAGCGTGTGCTCGGAGCCGTCTTCAAGGCCGAAGCGCATCTTGATTACGCGCTCTTCACGCGGCGTCAATGTGCGCAGCACCTGCGAGGTGTATTCCTTCAGGTTGACGCTGATGACGGCATCGGATGGCGATACGGCCTGGCGGTCTTCAATGAAGTCGCCAAGATGCGAATCCTCTTCTTCGCCGATCGGCGTCTCGAGCGAAATCGGTTCCTGCGCGATCTTAAGCACCTTGCGGACCTTCGCGACCGGGATATCCATGCGCCGGGCAATTTCTTCCGAGGTAGGCTCGCGGCCAAGCTCCTGCACCAGCTGACGCGAAGTGCGGATGAGCTTGTTGATCGTCTCGATCATGTGCACCGGGATACGGATCGTGCGGGCCTGGTCGGCAATGGCGCGCGTGATGGCCTGACGAATCCACCAGGTAGCATAGGTCGAGAATTTGTAACCGCGACGGTATTCGAATTTATCGACCGCCTTCATCAGGCCAATGTTGCCTTCCTGAATCAGGTCGAGGAACTGGAGACCGCGGTTGGTGTACTTCTTCGCAATCGAAACAACGAGTCGCAGGTTAGCTTCAATCAGCTCGCGCTTCGCCTGTTCGGCATCCATGTCGCCCTGAATCATCTCGCGCTGTGTGCGCTTGAGTTCGGCGATCGAGACTCCGGCTTCCTGCTCCAGTTTTTCGAGGTCGATCCGGCAGTTTTTCTGCTGACGGCGATATTCCTTCTTCAGCTCTTCGCTCTTCGACTGATCGTGTTTCTGATCGAGCGATTTGATCTGGCGCTCGAGCATGCGCATCGAATCGACAGTCTTGTTCAGCTTGTCGAGAAGGCGCTTGCGCTCCTGGTTCGTGTACTTCAGCTCGCGGACGACGCGTGAAACATAGACTTTTTCGCGCGCGATGGCCCAGCGGGTTTTGCGATGCTCTTTCGCCTTCGTTTTCTGGTTGATGGTCGCGAGCTTCTCTTCAAACGCGGCCGCCTTTTTCTGATGCTTTACCAGCGCGTCGATGCGATTGACCGTCTGGCGCACGCGCGCCTGCAGAATCTCTTCGGTGATCTCTTCTTCGTCGAAGATCACCACTTCCTTGATGTTGCGCACGCCGCGCTTGAGGTCTTCGCCAAGTCCGACAACCTCGCGAATCACAATCGACGAACGAGAAATGGCCTTCATCACGCGGAGTTGGCCGCGCTCGATGCGTTTTGCTATTTCTACTTCGCCTTCGCGCGTAAGCAGCGGTACAGTACCCATCTCGCGCAGATACATGCGGACGGGATCATTGGTTTTTTCGAGTGTACCCGGCGTCAGGTCCAGCTCAACATCTTCGCCGTCTTCGCCTTCTTCGTACTTGTCGCCGCCAAACTTGGGGCCACCTTCGTCGAGCAGATCAATTCCCTGCGTCCCAATCGTAGTGATCAGGTCGTCGAGATCGTCTGGTGAATTCAGGTCATTCGGAATCAGGTCGTTGACTTCACCGTAAGTGAGGTAACCTTTTTCCTTACCTGTATCAATCAGTTTCTGAATGTCGTCCTCGTACTTGTCTTCCATTGCCAAGCGAGTTTTTCTCCCGGGAAAGATTAGGGTCTGTGTTTGCTTGGATCGGACGAGGTGCGATTGAGGCCATATTCGGCAATTCCCGGAGCGAAGCTATGTCGCAGGGTGCAAGGCGCACGTCCACCAAAGACTTATAGAATATCATGGACAGTCCTGGCTCATCTGGCCCCACTCGCGTTTTCACGCGCATATGCCCACGATCTTTTCAAGATCCCCAAGGAGTTAGATGTAGGAAACGCAAAATCGTTTCGCATTTGCTTTTTTTTCGCTGGATGCTGGGTCAGGCAGAGGCGGCTTCCTCGCTAAACCTCTTCAGATGCAGCGGTCGCTGCATCTCCTTATCGCTCATTCGCACCGTAACGCCGTCATGGGATCAACGGACGAAGCCCGGCGCGCAGGCAGCAAACAAGCCAGTGTGGCCACCGCAAGTAACAGAAAAGAAACGCCTAGAACAAGAAGAGGGCTGTGATGGCTGTTTTCCACCCAGCGAGCGATGAGCCGATTCAGGCCGAAGCTGAGAGCCAGTCCGATGCCAATTCCCAGTCCCACGCTCACCCCCGCAGAGGCAAGCACGATCTTCAACACATCCCTTTTCTGCGCACCCAAAGCCATCCGAATGCCGAACTCGTTGGTTCGCTGGACAACAGAATAGGAAACGACGCTGTAGAGGCCAATCGCTGCCAGCACGAGCGCAAGGATCGAAAAAGCAGCGAAAAGGATGGAAACTAGCTGGCCCCGCGCCCATACCGTCTGGTTGTGGATCCATGTTTCGAGTACCCCGTCATCCCAGAGTGTGGCCTGCTGGTCCGGATTGACCGAAACGATCTGCTGTTTGACGCTATGTAGGATGCTGCGCGGATCGACGCGGCTGCGCACCAGAATCTGTGTCCACATCCACATATTCAGCGAATAAGGCAGGTAAATTGCGGGTTTCACCGGCTTATCCAGGCCATCATCGAGGGTGTCTGCAGTTACTCCGATGATCTGCAGCCAACCGTCACTTCCGGGCGCATCCAGTCTGTTGGGAGGCTCGCTTTTCAGCGATGGAATTTTTATGGAGCGGCCTAGAATATCGCCATTCGAATAGTAGTGCCGGACAAAGGCCTCATTCACAACGGCCATTGGCGCCCCGTGCGCGATTTCCGTCGTGTCCCACAGCCGCCCATGACGGAGCGGAATCTCTAACGTGGTGAAGTAGTTCGAGTCGACAAGGTTAATGCTTGCCTTCTGGTCTTCCGTCGCGGTTTTTCCCATGAGCTCGAAAGGCTGGGTCCAGCCGCTATCGGGAGGAGTTGCATTGGTCGAGATGCCGGTCGAGATCACATCGGGCAATGTGGCAATTTTTTCCCGAAGCTGCGCAAAGTAATTCATCCTTTCGGACCAGTTGGTGAAGGTATTTTCATGCACGGGAATGCCGACGGACATGGCATTGTGCGGGTTGTAGCCGAGGTCGACGCGCATCATGTGTACAAAGCCTTCAATCGCCGCGCCTGCAGCGGTGAGCAAAAGCAGCGTCAATGCAATCTGTCCGGCGATAAGGGTGGAATGCAGATGCTTGCCGCGCACACTTCCGGCAACCTTGCGTGTATTCGACTGCATGACCTGGTTGATCTCAGGCCGCGCAAGCTGTAAGGCCGGAAACAGGCCGAAGAGGATTCCGGTAACGAGCGCGAGGGTGACGCTAAAGATCAGCACAGGCAAGTGCACGTGGAAGTCCGCTTCATTGGGAAACGAGTTGCGCGGCAGACGCGCCACGATGAGGCCGAGGCTCTGGTAGGCGAGGATCACGCCCAGCCCGGCGCCGGTAAGCGCGATGAGCAGCGATTCGGTGAGCAGCTGCCGAACGATGCGAAAGCCGCTGGCTCCGACGGCCGAACGCACAGCAAATTCATGCTGTCGGGCCGTGCCGCGTGCCAGCAGCAGGATGGATACATTCCCACAGCCGATGGCCAGCAGCAGTCCGACGGCGCCAAAAAGCAGATAGAGTGTCTTGCTGATCTGATGCGTGACCCAGTAGCTCAGGTTCTGCACCTCCATTTTGTATGACTGCTTGGGAAAGTGGTCGGGAGTTTGTTTGGCAAATTCCCTGAAGTACGGTTGCAATTCCGCTGCAGCAGCCTTTGTCGTGACTCCCGGTCTGAGTTTGATCATCGTGCCGTACGTCTCGGTCACAGAGGAGGAGAGCTTGAGGGGAAGGTAGACGTCTGGGCCCATAAATCCGAAGCGGGGCGGCATGACTCCTATAACGGTGTAAGTTTTATGCACGAGCTGTATGGTTTTGCCCACAATGGAGCGATCGCCGTTGTAGTGGTGCATCCAGAATTTGTTGCCCAGAACAATGACGGGCTGCGGATCCTGGCCATCGGGAGCATCGGAGGGCAGAAAATACCGGCCAAGCATGGGTGGCACCCCAAGCATCTGAAACAGATTGCCGGTGAAGTACATGGCCTGCACATCTTCCGGCACGTCGCTGCCGGTAATGGTCAGGTTCCAGCCATTGAAAGCGATAACGTATTCGAGCGAATGAGCCTTCGCCAGTTCGTGCGTCTGTGGCCCATTGAGTCCGTAGTCCTCTCCGTTTTCGGATTTATCCAGCAGAGCGATGCTGGCGATGCGGTCGGCGCCCGCATACGGCCAAGGATTCAACAGCACGGAATAGATAATGCTGAAGACAGAGACTGTCGCGCCGATCCCGAGGGCTAGCGAGAGGATTGCCGTGATGGCGAAGCCGGGATGGTTGAGCAGCTGGCGGAAAGCGAAGCGAATGTCCTGCAGAACGGTGGCCATGTGGGCCTCCTAACCAGTAGAAAGGTTTTCGCTGAAAAACCTATTCGCGTCTCAGCGCCGTCATAGGATCGACTGACGAAGCGCGTCGCGCCGGCAACAGACAAGCAAAAGCGGCGACCGTCAGTAATAGCAGCGATACGCCTACAATGAGAAGCGGATTGCTGGAACTGATCGCAATCCAGCTGGCAATTAGCCTGCTCAGCCCAACGCTGAGCACGAGACCGATGCCAATGCCCAGGCCCACGCTCACCCCGGCCGAAGCGAAAACAATCTTCAACACATCGCCGCGCCGCGCTCCCAGCGCCATGCGTATGCCAAACTCGTTTGTTCGCTGAGCGACCGAATAGGAGACGACGCTGTAGAGCCCGATTGCAGAAAGGACGAGCGCGAGAATAGAGAACGCGCCAAAAAGAGCCGAAATCAGCCTTCCCCTGGCCCAATCTCTCTCTAGGTGAATCCAGGTTTCGAGATCGTCAATCTCTCCATACGTCTGCTGGTCGGGATTGACGGTCGCCATCTGCTGGCGAATGTTATGTACGAGCGCGAGCGGATTGCTGCGGCTTCGAACCAGAAACTGCGTGCCCATCTGCATCTCGATGCTATACGGCAAGAAGACGGCGGGCTTCACCGGCTTGTCCATTCCTTGATCGAGCGCGTCACCGGTTACGCCGATGATCTGGAGCCAGCCATCGCTGCCGGGCGCAGTTAGGGTATACGGCGGGCCAGCCTTGATGGCGGGAACTTTCAGCGAATGGCCAATCGCGTCGCCATTCGGATAATAGAGTTTTGCAAAGCTCCGGTTCACGAGCACCATCAATGCGCCGTGCGCTACTTCGGTGGGGTTCCAGAGCCGCCCTTGCAGCAGGGGAATACTCAGAGCGCTGAAATAGCCGGGGTCGACGTAGTTCATTAACGCCGTCTGCGCCTCAGGAGACGCGGAAGGCTTGCCCAATAGTTCAAACTTCTCCTCATCTCCATTGGCCGGCGGCGTAGCATTCGTCGAAATTCCGGTGGAGACAACGCCCGGAACCCCGGCGATTTTCCCGCGGAGCTGCTCAAAGTAATTCACTCGCTCCGTCCAGGTGGTATAGGTGTTTTCGTGGACCGGAATGCCGACCGAAATAACATTGTGGGGATCGTAACCCAGAGGTGCACGCAGCATGCGCAAGAAGCCTTCGATGGCCGCGCCTGCCGCAGTCAATAGCAACAGTGTCAGAGCGATCTGTCCGGAAATCAGCACGCTATGTACGTGCTTGCCGCGCGCATTGCCGGCCACTTTCTGCGAGTTCGACTTCATGACCTGGCTGACCTCGGGCTTGGCCAGCTGCAATGCCGGAAACAATCCGAAGAGCACGCCGGTCAGCAGCGCCAGTCCCACGCTGAAGAGCAGCACAGGCATATCGACGCTGATATTGGTATCGGGCGGAAATGTGCCTTGTGGCAGCCACGCTATGATCAGGTCCAACACCCGATAAGCGAGCAAAATGCCCAGTCCAGCGCCGGTGAGGGACAAGATTAGCGACTCGGTCAGCAGCTGCCGCACGATCCGCGAGCCGCTAGCGCCGACCGCGGAGCGCACCGCAAACTCGTGCTCCCGTGCCGTGCCGCGCGCCAGCAGCAGAATCGATACGTTGCCGCAACCGATGGCCAACAGCATGGCAACCGCGGCGAATAGCAGATACAGGGTGCCGCCCATCTGATGGATCGTCCAATAGCTCAACTGCTGGACATCTACTTTGAATTTTGTCGACGGGAAGTGAGTCGGCGTCTCTTTAGCGAAGCGCTCCAACAGCGGCTGCAATTGGGCATCCGCAGCCGCATAGCTTATGCCGGGCCGCAACTTCATCACAACGCCGAACTGCAGAGCCTGATCGCTGGTAATTTTTTGCGGCAGATACACGTCCGCTCCCCATCCCCAGGTGAAATGGGGACGGGTTACACCAATGATGGTGTATTTCTTATGGGTCAGTTCCAGCGTTTTGCCAATAACGCTGGGATCTCCATTGAAATGCTGCTGCCAGAATTTGTAATTGAGCATGACGACCGGCTGCGGTTCTTGGCCTGGAAGAGAGTCGGATGGGCCAAGATTCCGTCCCATCAGGGGAGAAACTCCGAGGGTCGGAAAAGTATCGGCTGTCTGCGAGAAGGCGACGGCATCTTCAGGAGCGTCGTGTCCTGTAACCGTCAGGTCCCACTCGGTCCAGGCCGCTATGTTGGCAATCGCGGGCATCTGCTGCAATTCGCGCAGTTGCGGGCCAGTGATGTAGACGTTGCTGAAGTCACCGGAGGGCACACTCGCGCTGAGCGAGACGAGCCGCTCGAGATCCGCATAGGGATACGGATGCACAATCACGCCATAGATAACGCTGAAGACGGAAACCGTCGCGCCGATGCCGAGTGCGAGCGAGAGAATGGCCGTTACCGCGAAGCCAGGGTGATTGAACAACTGACGATAGGCGAAGCGGATATCTTGCACCAAGGTATGCACAGGTTCTCTCCTTGAAAAGAGAAGTACGGCACAGCTTCAAGATGGCAATTCCGTTTCCAATTGCCGGAGCCTTGTTAAATGATTGATTCTGTGTTGCAAACCCTCAAAGATTGCGGGTGAAGGCGAGCGCGGATTGTTCATTAACGGACTTGTAGCGTTCGCAAATGAACAATGCTGCGCATTGCGCCGCAGAGGGCAACGCCAGATATTCGCATACGGGAATTGTCTATTCGGTTCGCAATGCCTTCATTGGCTGGATCAACGAGGCGCGAAAGGCGGGCACAATGCAGGCCAGTAGCGCCACCACCAGCAGCAGGAAGCAGACAGCGAAAATTAACAGGGGATCGCGCACACTATTTTCCATCCAGCGCGAGAGCAGCCCGCTTAAGCTGAAGCTGAGCACCAGTCCCGCAGCAAGCCCCGCGCCAACACTGATTCCGGCGGTTACCAGAACATTCTGCAAAATATGGCGACGCTGCGCCCCCAGAGCCATGCGAATGCCGAACTCGTGTATGCGCTGCGCCACCGAGTAAGAGACGACACTGTAAATACCGACTGTGGCAAGCACCAAAGCAAGTACCGAAAAGATGCTTGAGAGCACGGCAATGAGGTGTTCGCGCGCCCACTCAGATTCGTGCTCGATGCGATCCTGCATTGAGATCACCGGATAAGAGACCTGCTGGCCTGGGTTGATGCTGGCAATCTGGCGCCGAATCGCCGACTCGAGCGCCAGCGGGTCGCCTTGCGTGCGGACGAGAATCTGCTCAAATTCGATCAGATAAAGCGAATAGGGAACGTAAATCTCCGGCTTTACCGGTTTGTCGAGGCCATCGTTCCGGACGTCGCCTACCACGCCGATAATCTGCAGCCAGCCATCGCTGCCGTAGGCCGCAACGCGGGAGGGCTGTTTTTTCAGGCTGGGTATGCGCACCGAGTGGCCAAGGACATCACCTTGAGGAAAATAGCGGCGCACGAACTCGGCGTTCACCACGGCAGAACGCGCTCCCTGCTGGCTCTCGGCCTGATCCCACAGGCGTCCGCGCAGCAACGGGATATGAAGGATGGAAAAAAATTGCGGGTCCACGAAGTTGATATTGGTGATCTGTGAACCGACTGCGCTCTGACCGAGAATCTCTATCGGAAAGTCCCATGCGCTATCGGGCGGCGCGATTAACGCCAGCGAAGCTGCGGTCACGCCCGGTGTTTCCGCAACCTTGTCGCGCAGCTGCTGAAAATAGTTATTGCGGGATTCCCACGTGGTATAGCTGTTCGCATGGACGGGGATGCTGAAGTCCGCCACGTGATGTGGATCGAAACCCATGTCCGAGTGAAGCAGGCGGCGGAAGCTTTGAATCGCCGCGGCCGACGCCGTAAGCAGCACCATGGCCATCGCAATTTGTCCGGCAATCAGAATGGCATGCAGCCGTCTGCTGGAGACGCTGCCCGCCGCTTTCTGCGTATTCGCCTGCATAACCTCGCGGATCTCGGGGTTTGCGAGTTGCAATGCGGGAAAAAGGCCGAAGAGAATACTGGTAACTACAACCAGAGCGATGCTAAACCCAAGCACCGGTAGATGAACAGGTATCACAAGGCCGCGCTGGAAAAGCTGCCAGGGCAATAAGCTGACAACAAACGGCGTGCTGCGGTAGGTGGCAAACACTCCGAGAGCCGCTCCGGCCAGGCCGAGAATCAGGGATTCGGTGAGCAGTTGCCGGACAATGCGCCAGCCGCTTGCTCCGACGGCGGTGCGCACAGCAAATTCATGTTGACGGCCAGTGCCGCGCGCCAGGAGCAGAATCGACACATTGACGCAGCCAATCACAAGAAGCAGCAGGACCGCGGCAAACAGAAGATAGAGCGTGCTTCCCAAGGGGCGCTGAACGCGCTCATTGATACCGCGCACATCCAGCTCCATGCCCTCTATCCAGAGATGGGGATGATCACGCACCATTTGCTGAAAGATGGGCCGTGATTCTTCGAGCGCCTGCGCCCGCGTCACGCCGGGCCTGAGCCGCATCACCGTCGTGTATCTGGACGGCTCGGGGCCGGAGCTATCCAGCGGCACATAGACATCGGCGTCCCACCAGGTAAACCGGGGAGGCATGACGCCAAGGATGGTGTAGTTGCGGTTGTCCAGCCGCAGGGACTGGCCTACGACTTCGCGATTTCCATTGAAGCGGCGCTGCCAGTACTGGTAGGTCAGCACCACCACAGGCTGTGGCGTGCGGCCCTCAGGCGCGTCCGAGGGCAGAAACGTGCGGCCCAAATAGGCAGGAACGCCAAAGAACGAAAAGGCATTGCCGGAGAGATACACCACGTCGACATCCTGAGGAATTTCGAGTGTCGTGTCGGCCAGATACTGTTCATCCATCACCACAATGTCTTCAAAAGCATGCGCATGGCGCAGATCAGAGATGCGATCCCGGGAGATATACGGCATATCTTCAAAGCCCGATTTCGCGCGCACATAAAACTGCGTGATGCGATTGGAATGCTCATAAGGCGACGGGTTGATCATGACGCTGTAGACCACGCTGAAGACTGAGACCGTGGCGGCTATTCCGAGTGCCAGAGAGAGGATAGCGGTAAGAGCAAAACCTGGATGTTTCCATAACTGCCGGAGTGCGAAGCGAACATCTTGCAAAAAAATCGACACAGAGCCTCAGAATCGGGGGTTATCTTTGACTTATCACTGGATTTTGCAAGTTTATATGACTTAGGCGCGATCAAAGTGATTTCGTGAGCAAAATCATAGATGATGCGATTCAGGACATAACAATCGAGTTACCGGCTATGTCCTCCGGCTGACATTTGAAAAAAGAGGAATCCCATCAGCCCTAATACGGCAATACCAAACATCAATAAAAATCCTCCGATTACTATGTTAGCCAGACGTTCTTGCTCCGGCCTTGGGCGCGTAATACCAAAGGTGGCAATGAACGACTCCGTTAAATAAGCCAATAGCTTCATAGCTTTCAGTCCATTTTCTAAAAATCCAGAGTACCAATTTTGTCACGGCGCAGCATTTCCCTTTTCACTGCCTTACAATGCTCGTCCGGCTGCTGCGCCTGATGCCCACGCCCATTGGAAATTAAATCCGCCCAGATGCCCGGTCACATCCACGACTTCGCCGATGAAGAAGAGACCCGCAATGCGCTTGCACTCCATGGTTTTAGCGGAAAGTTCATCCGTATCGACGCCGCCTGCGGTGACCTCGGCTTTTTCATAGCCCTCGGTGCCGGCCGGAGTGACAGCCCAGCGATGGAACTTCGCTTCCAGTTCCCGAATCGCATGGTTCGTCCATGAACCTGGTTCAGCAAGCGCGATGAGACGATCGGCGAGACGCTGCGGCAGATGTTCGCGCAGCAGTAAAGCGGCCTTTGCTGCGTCTCTTCCGGAAGTAGTCTTAAGCAGTGGAGCAAAGAGCTGCGTATCAGGTCCAAGATCGAGCGTGATGGATTGGGACGCAGACCAGTAAGACGAAATCTGCAGGATGGCCGGGCCGCTCAGTCCGCGATGTGTGATGAGCATTTTTTCGCGAAAGAGCTGGCTGCCAATCGAGGCAATAACTTCCGTGGATACTCCGGAGAGATCGCATAATTTCCCGCAATCGTCAGCGGATAGGGTAAGCGGGACCAGTGCTGGCCGTGTCGGAACAATCTTGATGCCGAATTGGCGCGCGATGTCGTAGCCGAATGCCGTTGCGCCCATCTTGGGAATCGAAAGTCCACCGGTGGCAACCACCAGCGATGGTGCACGATATATACCTTTGGATGTATGCAACAGGAAGCCATCGGTGTGCTCGATCCGATCGGTGCGTGCGCCGAGAACCATTGCAACGCCCGCATCGCTGCATTCGGAGAGCAGCATGTCCAGAATCTGGCGTGCGGAATGATCGCAGAAAAGCTGGCCTAAAGTTTTCTCATGATAAGCGATGCGATGCGTATGCACGATCGCGAGAAAGTCCTGCGGCGTGTAGCGAGCCAATGCCGACTTGGCAAAATGTGGATTGCCGGAAAGGAAGTTTTCCGGACGGCAATGAATGTTGGTGAAATTGCAGCGGCCGCCCCCCGAGATGAGAATCTTCTTTCCAGGACGTTCTGCAACATCGAGAACTGCGCATCGCCGTCCTCGTTTGCCGGCTTCGATGGCGCACATCAGTCCAGCCGCGCCTGCGCCTAAGATGATGGCGTCGTATTCGTGCGTCACCTTAGAGCATTTCTCCGATCATTGATTGAGAGATCATTCCTTAGCGAACCTCAGCGTGAACTCCGCGTACTCTGCGCTCCATCTGCATTGTATGGACTGCGGAGGACGCAGAGAGACATAGAGATTCGCAGAGAAAAACTACCTCACCTCGACGACCGCGAGCCCGCTGGGCGGAAGGGTCAATGTGAGCGTGTGATCCTTCAACGCAACCGTCTCGGGAGCGCCGGGGTCGGAGGCTTTTTTGAGGGCGTCAATTTGCTGCTTTGTCGGATATTTGGGGCTGCCCATCTGTTTCCAGGCCGAGAGAGTGTCTCCATGCTGCGCATCGACGCGGCGTATGGTGGCGCGGCTGGCATGTACACCGCTAAGCGTAAGCTCGATGGTCTTTTCCGAGCCGCTGGCGCCCGGTTCCAACAGATTCCATGCTGCAATGACAAGCGTGCCGTCTTTGCGACGCGTGACCAGCACATCATCCTGCTGCACCTTGATGCGCTCGTCACCCAATGCATGCAAGTCGGCAAACGCATGGAAAGCAGGCTTCGGGATGCCGCCCGCGGCGATCAGTCCATAGCCGCCGTAGAACGGCGTTTTGACAACCCCCTGCTCTTCGAAGACATCGGAAAAGGTCCAGTAGGACATTACATCCACCAGCCCGTCGCACTTGCGGATCGTGTCAGCCATCCACGGCCCCATATAGATTGAGTCGGTGATCTGCGACTCGTTCATGTAGGTCGCGTTGAACTCGCTCCAGATAAGAGGCATGTTCGGCTTGGTCGATGCCTTGATCTGGTCGTGGACTTTCTGGACAGCAGCGCAGACCATCTGATGCGGGGCAATTGGGCGATTGTCTCCGAAGACGTTGTCCGCTGTATCGTTGCCGTACACGTGCGTCGAAACAAAATCGAGAGGCACATCATTTTGCGAGGCATGCGCGATCATGGCGTCAACCCAGGCTGCCTGCGCGGTTGCCGGGCCTCCAACGCGGATCTTTGGATTGACCGCTTTCAACGCGCGCACGGTGTGATCGTAAAGCTCAAAATAGGTTTGCTGCGCGGGGCGTCCTGTCCAGAAATCGAGGTTCGGCTCGTTCCAAACTTCGAAATACCATTTGGATACTTCGTCGATGCCATAGCGGTCCACCAGATGTTTTGCGAACGCCGTGATGAGTGCGTCCCACTTCGCATAATCCCTGGGCGGCGAGGGGATCGGCCTGTACCAGAAGGCATGGAAGTCGGGCTTGGCGGCGAGCTTTTTCGGCATGAAACTGATTTCGACAAAAGGACGCACGCCGTTGGCAAGCAAGCCATCGTAAATCTGGTTTACATACGAAAAGTTGTAGATGGGATTGCCCAGCGCGTCTTCATCGTATACACCGACTTCATCATGCAGGATCGCGTGAAAACGGACATATTGGAAGTCCGTAATCTTCTTTGTGGCCTGCAGATCGTCGCGGTAGCTCTGCCGCAGCGAGAGAATGGCGCGGCCTGAGCCGAACATCTGCTCCCAGAAGTGCGGAAATGGCTCCGCGGCAGCGTGCGCGTCGATGGTGACATGTTCCGGAGCGTTCTGGGCAAGCGTGAGCTGCGATGGCAGCAGAAAGGCGGCGAGGAGGAGGAAGTAGATGGAATACCGTCGGATGATCATCCCGCAAACAAGGTACGCTGTATGGCGTTGGAAAACAAACCGCAGTGCCGTGCAGCGTGCACCTGCTTCGATGCGGGTCTCTCAGCTACGGAGGTATACTTAGCCGGACAGGAGATCCTATGCGACTCCATATCACCAGGTCTGGACATCTGGCGCTGTTCTTTTTTGCCGCCGCTTCGTTTCTTACCGCCGCAGACATTCCCAAAGGAACCAAAATCACGGTGCGGCTGGAATCCGCCTTGCGGGACACAGCAGAATTCGGAGAGACATTTGACGCTACTTTAGCCCATGATCTCGTCGTGAATCACAAAACCATAGCTTTTGCTGGAAGCCCGGTAGAAGGGATGGTCGTGAAGGCTTCGCCGGCGACGGAAGGCTATGCCGGCTTTCTTACGATCCAGCTGACTTCTCTGAAAACGAAGTCCATGACCTATGTATTGAGTACCTATGATGTGACGCGTCAAGGCTCAGGCAAGCCCAATCCGGGGGAGCCGCGTCCGGGTGCTGAGATGGGGCCTGTAATCAGTGGAATCGGCAAAAGGCCGGGTATTCCGACACCACCCAGTCTCGATCAAGGTGTGTCGATTGACACAGGCCGTGGCCCGGATGTGATTCTGGCTCCGAACTCGGTCATCACATTCCAGGCCAGGGCAGATGCAGGAGAAGTCCCGAAGCCCTAGCTAACGAAGAGTTAGCCGTGCAGGATGCGGGCCGTGCCGCCTTCCGGTCCCTGCACCTTGATCTTCTTTGCCAGCCCCAGCAGGCCGAGCAGGCGAATGCACAAGAAGTTAAAGTCAAACTCATACCAGGCCATGCCGTGACTTGCAGAAACGGGATGCGCATGGTGGTTGTTGTGCCAGCCTTCTCCGCCTGAGAGCAGAGCGACCCACCACAGATTGCGTGAATCGTCACGCGTAGAGAAGCGACGCGAGCCCCACATATGCGTGGCTGAATTGACCAGCCAGGTAACGTGCAGGCCAAGCGTGATGCGCATGAAGATGCCCCAGAGCAGCCAGGACCATCCACCAAAAGCCAGGAGCACACCCCCGATGATCACGGTAGGCACCCAGTGATACTGGCTCAGCCAGCGATAGAAGCCGTCTTTCGCGAGATCGGGCGCGTAGCGGGCAAGCATTTCCGGATCGTCGTTATGCAAGGATCCATAGAGGATCCAGCCAATATGCGACCACCATCCGCCATCGCGGGGGGAATGAGGATCGCCGGGCTTGTCCGTGAGCTGATGATGCAGCCGATGCACAGCCACCCAATAGAGCGGGCCACCCTGTAGGGCCAGCGTGCCGCAGATGGCCATCGCATATTCGACCCATTTCGGCGTAGTGAAGCCGCGATGTGTGAGCTGCCGGTGGTAGCTCATAGCAATGCCCACGTTCTGCCCCAGCACCCAGAGCACAGCAAAGACAATCAGCGCCGACCAGCTGAAAAAGAAAAGAGCTGCAATGGCTGCCAGATGAAATATGGCGATCCAGATGCCAAAAACCCAGTTGAACTTGCCGGAAGGTTTCTGCAAGAACTGTGCAGCATCGGATGCGAGGGTTGCGGTCGCGGTAGGAACCGCTTCTTCAGTGAGTACAGGCATGGTGTTTATTAATTCCCCACCTACGACGATAGTCTTCGCAAACACTCTGGCTTGTAAGACTTCCGTAATTTCTCACTTGAAGTGGAAAAGAATGGCTGTTCCATAGTGAGAAGCATTTTCTTACCGAGATTGTGCTACGCTCGCCCTAGACACGGGAGGAGCTATGAAGATCCTGCTCATCATAATGCTGCTCGTCGTTTCCGGGCTGTTTGGATATGCACAAAGCTCAGGTACATGGGAGGGCTTTGTTACTGACACCCACTGCGGCACAAACTGTCAGCGCACTTCGACGATGACTCCAGACCGCGCTTGTATTCGCCGCTGTGTCAAAGAGGGATCAAAATACGGTCTCTGGTATGGAAACCATGTCTATGTCCTGGAGCCACAGTTACAGGCTTCCACGTTTGCCGGCGAAAATGTCCGTGTGACAGGGGAAAAGACAAATGACGTCATCCAAATCACATCCATTACTCGGACTCCGCAACAGAAGCCACAAAACCAGTAATAGGTCGATTCTTTAGCTGGAGACTTCCCGTATTTCCGCCGTGACGCGCAGGGGTTCAGATTTCGTTACCGGCTGAGGTGCCTCGTCCACCTTACCGAAGATCATTTTTCCCGAGGCGGTTTGCAGCACCGAGGTCACGCTGATCTCAACCGAGCGGCCAATCATGCGACGCGCATGATCGACGACGACCATCGTGCCATCGTCGAGATAACCGACGCCCTGGTTGTACTCCTTGCCTTCTTTCAAGATAACGATGTTCATTTTCTCGCCGGGCAGCACGACCGGCTTCAGGGCATTGGCAAGGTCGTTGATATTCAGAACCGATACATGATGCAAATGAGCAACTTTGTTCAGATTGAAGTCGTTGGTGACGATCTTCGCGTCCAGTTGCTTGGCCAATTCGATCAGTTTGAGATCGACTTCGCGGATATGCGGAAAATCTTCTTCCGTGATCTGCACGGTGAGCAGCGAGTTGGACTGCATACGCTGCAGGACATCAAGGCCGCGCCTTCCACGCTGGCGCTTGGAGCAGTCGGAGGAGTCGGCCACCATTTGTAACTCGCGCAGCACGAATTCAGGAATGACTAGTATGCCATCGAGGAAGCCGGTATCTGCCATGTCGGCAATGCGGCCGTCGATTATAGCGCTGGTGTCAAGCAATTTCACATTGCGCTTGCTCTGGCGTTCCACATTGAATAGATCTCCCAGCGCCGAAAGGTTGAGCAGGTCGCCTTTGTTAGTTCCGACGACAAGCCCCACGTAAGACATGAGCAGGAGCACGAAAATTTGAAGCAGGCTGCGTGTATTTCCCACCGGCAGGCTGTGGGCCAGGACCAGGCTGCAGAGGAAAGCGCCGAAGATGCCGAGAATGCTGCCGATGACGCCACCGATCAGACGTCGCAAGCTGAGCGCGCGCACGCGCATCTCGAATATGATGATGAGCGTCGCGCTGGCCGCGCCACCGAGAACCGAGAACCAGGCGGGTAAACTGTGCACGCGAAACAAGTAACAGGCAGCCGTAACAACGAGAACAAAAAGAATGCGGATCAAAGCGAGGTCCATACAGAACCGGAGCCTCCGATAAAAGAACGATTCAGCAAGCGGAAAATTTCGGTATGAAAAATGAAGCTCCGCCTGGCACGACGGGAGTATACGCATCTACGAGTGCATCGGGCAAAGAATAGATTTTGGATTTTGGATACTATTCGTTGGCCTGCGCTTTGAACCGCGCCAATACTGCTTGTCCATTGAACAGAACAAGCGTGTTATCTCGTATACGGTAGCGGGTGGTCTTACCCAGCGCACTATTGAGCTTGTTTTCCATTTGCATGGCCGGACCTATGCAGGCCATCATGGTCGTGGCAATGGGGTGAAACTTCAGCCCGCTGCCAGTTTTTTCATACGTTCCCGCCAGCCGATTGCACCCGGTGCTGCCTGCAACCCGGTTTCCTTCCGCCGTGAATTGCAGATACGCTGCCTGACCCCCCGCTGTGGATGCGATCTGCTGACCTCCCAGCTCAATCAGGGTCCAGTGCGTACCGGCGAACGGTGTAGAGGCGGCCGTGGGCTGTTGCGCCATTTCGGAGCCTGCCGACACTTGTTGCACCATGATTGTGACTTCCGAGGGGGCTCCATGGGTCAGGACGAGATTCGAGGTGGTCGAGGTGAACAGGAGCTTACCGTCTGCATGGATGCTGGCGCGCACACTGTAACGGTGCGAGGGTTGTACATCCGCTGATGAAAGCGTCAGTTCAAATGGGATGGGCACCTGCCTGCCTGCTGTCGGGATTTCCTTTTGCGCAAGAATCTTTGCCGGGGCGTCTGCCAGCGATACATCTTCGAGCGCGACTTTAACGACTGCGTTAGGAGGGAGAGCTATCCGTTGCAGATATGTAACGGTTCCGGTGACAGTTGTGTTTTGCGCGATGGCGTGTCCACCCAAGAACAGAGCCAGAGAAACAGCAAATGTCAAGGCGCGACGCAACATGGCCACTACTGTACCAAGAAAAAGGCGCGCCCGAAAGCGCGCTCTGAGTTGTAACCAAAACGGATTAATATTTAGGCAACTTTGGATCGACATCCGTGGCCCAGGCGGTAATGCCGCCTGCGAGATTCGCCACATTCTTGAAGCCGCTCTTCTGCAGGAACTCCGCGGCGCGCTGGCTGCGCCCGCCGGTCTTGCAGTGGATGACAATCTCGCGGTTTGGATCGAGTTCGCCGAGGCGATTCGGCAGATCTCCGAGCGGAATGAGCGGCGCCCCGATATTTACGATCTGGTATTCGTGCGGTTCGCGCACATCGAGGACGAAAACATCTTCACCGGCATCGAGCCGGCGTTTCAGGTCAACTGGTGTAATCTGCGGAATTCCGTTTTGCATGGGGGCAGGCTTCTGTTCCGGGACGATGCCACAGAACTGTTGGTAGTCGATTAATTTGGTGACGGTCGGGTGGGTGCCGCAGACCGGGCAGTCAGGGTTCTTGCGCAGCTTTAGTTCGCGGAACTTCATGTTAAGCGAATCGACGAGCAGCAGGCGTCCGATGAGAGAATCTCCCTTGCCGAGGATCAGCTTGATGACTTCCGTTGCCTGCACGACGCCGAGCAGGCCGGGCAGAATGCCGAGCACGCCTCCTTCGGCGCAGGACGGAACCAGTCCCGGCGGCGGCGGTTCCGGATAGAGGCAGCGGTAGCATGGGCCTTCTTCCGTCGCGAAGACGCTGGCCTGGCCTTCGAAGCGGAAGATCGAGGCATATGCGTTCGGCTTGCCGCTCAACACGCAGGCGTCATTCACGAGGTAGCGCGTCGGAAAGTTGTCCGTTCCATCGGCGACGATATCGTAATCTTTGATGATCTCAAGCGCGTTGGCGCTGGTGAGCATCGTCTCGTGCTTCACGATATTTACATGCGGATTCAGCGCTTTGAGCTTATCGGCTGCGGAATCGATCTTGGGGCGACCCACGTCCGCAGTGCTGTGGATGATCTGCCGCTGCAGATTGCTTTCATCCACCACATCAAAATCGACCAGGCCGATGGTGCCGATTCCTGCAGCAGCCAGATAGAAAGTCAGCGGTGCGCCGAGTCCGCCGGTGCCAACGCAGAGGACCTTTGCGGCCTTGAGCTTCTGCTGGCCTTCGAGCCCGACTTCGGGCAGGATGAGATGCCGCGAGTAACGGGCGATTTCATCATTGCTGAGTTGTGGCAGCGCCACTGTTTCTTCAGTAAATGTTGGCATCTTGTTTTCCTAGTCTTTCTTTAAGTTATTAATTTCTACGCTGGAGAGAATCTTCTCCAGGCTGGCGTGTATCTGGGCAAGCTCGCCGTTCGTGATCTCGCGCGTGTTATCAAAAGCACAAAGCGTCTCCACTGCGATATTTATGCTGTCTCAGGCGGTGCAACCTGCTACCTGTTCGATCTCGAAAAGCATCGAAATCATTTTCAGCTTCAGCAAGTCAGTTCCTCTTCAGGCCGTCGATCCGAAGGCGCGTCCGCCCGTGCGGTCAGCACCCGCCGGCGATGGATGGAATAATCGACAGCGAATCCGCCTCGGTAACCGAGGTTGCTTCTTTTTCCGGCAGGTAGCGCACGTCCTCGTCGTTCAGGTAGACATTCACAAAGGCTCGTAGCTTGCCCTCATCGGAATAAAGATGCTTTTTGAGATCCGGATGCTGCGATGTGAGCGCACTGAGCGCTTCGCCTACCGTTTGAGCATTTACCTGCACGGCATCCTGCTTGCCGACGTATACGCGCAATGGCGTAGGAATAAAAATTTTCATGGTCGAAATCCTTTTCAGTTGGGGTGCGATTCTAAGGCACAGGCAGAAGCAAATCTGCGTGCCGTGAGACGGGCAAACCGGCGGTCAACATCGCCCGGCTACCAGTTCCTCCACCTGAATCGTCTCGTCCTCAAAGGATTTGTCGTCCTCGCTCGTTCCCCTCAGCAGGAAAGAATTCGTCTGCTGCGCAACTCCGTTTGCGACTGCGGTAATTACATAAGAGCATCCCAGCCAGTGCGCTTCGGCAAAATCGGTCTTCGACCATTGTGCCGGATGATCAGGATGCGAATGGTAAAAGCCGACGATATCGAGCCCGCGCTCGCGCCCCTGCCGCTGAATCTTCACCAGCTCCTGCGGGGCGATGTGATAGCGGTTGTGCGCCGAGTCGGTGCGGGTATTGCCCGCACGCACGGCGTCTTCGACGGTGTTCACGTCGTCCTGAGAGCGGCCCAGCAGCACACCACAACACTCATGCGGATAGGTCTCTTCCCCATGTTTCCGCAGTGTGTTGTATATGTGTTGGCTGAGCTTAAGCATTGGTCTGTTCTTCCTCCCAGAAGCGTTCACTTAGATATTTGTCTGCCGAATCGCACAATATCGTCACGATTACGGCTTCGCGTCCCTCGGCAGCCTCTTTTTCGGCCACTTGCAGACAAGCGGCGACAGCCGCTGCCGCCGAGACCCCGACCAGCAGGCCCTCGCTTCGTGCAAGGCGCTTAGCCATACGATACGCAGTTTCGGTCTCGATCTCCATCTCGCTGTCAGCAAGGGACGGATCGTAAATCTTCGGCACAATTGCCGTTGCCATGTGCTTCAAGCCTTCGAGGCCGTTGAAGGGCGAATCGGGCTGCATGGAGATGCATTGGATCTGCGGGTTCCACTCTTTCAGGCGGCGTGTGGTTCCTACGAAAGTCCCGCTGGTGCCGAGCCCGGCGACGAAATGCGTAATCTGCCCCGCAGTCTGCTCCCATATCTCGTTCGCAGTGCCGCGATAGTGTGCCTGCCAGTTCGCGTCGTTGCCGTATTGGTCCGCGTAATAATATTTTTCTGGCTCGGCTGCGGCCAGTTCACGGGCTTTGCGGATCGCGCCGTCGGAGCCGTCGTTCGGATCAGTCCAGACGACACTTGCGCCATAGGCGCTCAGAATGCGTTTGCGCTCCGGAGAGACATTGGACGGCACACAAAGCGTGACCGGAAAATTCATGGCTGCGCCGAGCATCGCATACGCAATACCGGTATTGCCGCTGGTCGCATCCAGCAGGTGTTGGCCGTGACCAAGCTTGCCCTGCTTCAAGGCAGCGGCCACGATGGACGAGGCTGCGCGGTCTTTCACGGATCCGCCGGGATTCGCCCACTCGGCTTTTCCAAGGATCTGAATTCCGGGCAGATGGGCAGCGATTCGCTCCAGGCGCACCAGGGGTGTGTTGCCAATGCGATCCAGTAACGCCGTGCCCAATAATTGAGTTGCCGTTGCCATAAGCGAATGTGCGTTGCAGCCAGCCGTGTAAATGTGCGAGAGTGAATGTGTCCCGGCAGGCTACTTTAAGTGTAGCGTCTGCCGTGCCTTTACCGCTATGCCCAGAAAAACAAAGCAGCTTACCTTCGACGAAATCCTCACGAACCTCCGCAGTTTACAATTTGATGTCCGTGAGGCGCCCGGCGTCGCAGGGCAATATCGAGTGGAGAAGTATGGCTGCGCTGCGGTGATTACTCGCGCCAGCGACGGAAACGGCGTGGCTTTTGTTGCCCGGCCGGGCTTTGTGCTGGGCGGAGAAATCGCACACCTGCTTGACCGTGGATTCCAAAAGTCTCTGAAAACAAGCCGTTTAGAGATTGCAGCAACAGCCGATCACCTAAAGGCGATCCACCGCTTCAGCGAGGAGCTGAAAGAAGTCGCCGGCTCTCCCAGCCTTTACAACGAGTCCATCGGCACGACGAGCGACGACTACTTCTACGACCGCCTGAAGGGGCGGGATACGAAACCCATACCCCGGTCGCCCGCTCCGTGGGACGCCAACGACGCACATTAGAGGCGAAAATGAGAATGCGGCGAGTTCTGATTGCGACAGCAGCTGTCACCCTTGCCGGATTGATTTTTGCTCAATCGAATACGAACTCACCGATCCATCTGACAGACCGCCAGCAGGATGTGTACGCCATCTACTCGCTGTTAATGCCGGGCGCGGTCCTGGCCAATCTGGGCACCAGCCAGAATCAGCGCTGGGCGATTGCCGATACCACAGTGAACGATGTAGACATCAGTCCGGCGCTGGCTCCGGAAGCTGCTCTCAGGGCTCCAGCAGACCATCCCCGGCGATTCCATGATGCCGTTGTCGACTATCAACAGCGACGACATGAGCGGCAACCGGTGATCCGCGCCTTTCATCTCGACAGGCCCTACATTCTGCTAACACCCGCAGATATACAAGAGTTCCGTACATCGCGCACCTCCATCAGTCCCAGCAGCGCCAGCAGGCAGAGATTCAGCGGCTTTCCCGGGATCAATTTCTTCAGCGATGTGTATTTCAACCCGGAGCGCTCCGCCGCACTGGTGTACATGGTTGCGTGGTGCGCCAGTTTATGTTCGCAGGGCGAATGGGTATATCTGGAGAAGCAGAATGGGCGATGGGTGCAGCGGTCAGGACAGGCCGCTATCGTACCCGGAGGCACCCGCTTCTAGCAGCGGTGTCGAGAAGGACCTGGGCGTTGTCAGTGCTGACACCCTGACCTGCCTATATTCCGAGCATAGCCATTGAAGCGATGACTATTGCTGGAAGAAACTGCTTTAGCGCTTCGCTCGCTCCCTTTGCAATTCCCGGTAAACGTCGCTCTTGGAAAGCCCGCGTTCGCGCGCAATCCGTTTGAGGGCGTCTTTCTCGTCCAGGTTTTCTGACTTCTGCAGTTCTGCAATACGTTCAGCGATGCTGCCCGATGCCACGGTTTGTGCCAGGACTCGAGCTTCCACCAATAACGTGATTTCGCCGCGAATGCGATCCCGCTGTTTCAGGTCGGTTGCGACTTCTGCCACACTGCCGCGCAGGAATTCCTCATGCAATTTGGTCAACTCGCGCGCTACGACGACACGACATGTTTCGCCCCAAACGGCCTGCACATCGCCCAGTGTTTCCAGAATGCGATGGGGTGCCTCATAGAAGATAAATGTTGTTCCATCGTCAGCGCCGGCTGCCAGCCGCTCCAGTTCCGCGCGACGAGAACCTGCCTTGGGCGGTAGAAACCCTGCGTATACAAACCGCTCGGCGTTGAGCCCCGAGGCGACCAGCGCACTCAGTGCCGCATTCGCTCCGGGGATGGGGTAGACGGCAATGCCTGCCTCGATTGCCGCAGCAGCCAGATGCATGCCAGGATCGGAGATTCCGGGCATGCCGGCATCGGAGACGACGGCGATCCGCGCTCCCTGCTTCATGGCGGCAAGAAATTCAGGCACGCGCTCGATCTCGTTGTGCTCGTGGCAGCTGACGGTCGGGGTATCGATACCGAAGTGATTCAGCAGTTTCTGTGTCTGACGCGTATCCTCGCAGGCGATGCGGTCAGCAAAACGAAGCACGCGAATCGCACGCAGCGTGATGTCACCGAGATTGCCGATCGGCGTACCTACCAGGTATAAGCCCGGCGCCAGCGGCTGTTCAGATTTGTCTTCATTTTCTACGGACACGGTCTTCGCTTCCGACATGGCCGAATTCTTTCAATGGATACGGCTTTAGTTTTCGCGCTTGAACCTGCGATGTTCGGCCAGCATGCCCATGCTGTGCATCAGGTTCTGCAGCGTGACAATGCCAACGACTTTGTCACCTTCAGTGACCGGAACGAGGGACATCCGGCCGCCAGCCATGCGGCGGATCATCGAGCCCAGCGAGTCGCCGGGCTGCGCTACCTGAAAGGAGCGCGACATGACTCCCTGTACATAGCCGTTCCCCTCGCTGCGCAGAGCCTCCAGAATTCCCTGCCGCGAAACAATGCCGACCAGGCTTGCGCCGCGCACTACGGGAAATTCATCCTGCAGGCTGTGAATGGCTTTATAGAGCGCATCTTCGAGCGTGTCCGATGGCGAGAGTGTGGAGAAATCAGTCAGCATCACGTCGCGCATCGTCACCGTATCGACCACAGACTGAAACATCAGTCCCTGGTCTTCCAGTTGCGCACCGATAAAGATAAAAAAGCCACCCATGATCAGCCACGGACTGAGGCTGCTGCTGAGCCCGGAGTTGGGCAGGAAAAGCAGTGCGATTCCACCGAGAACAGCCACGGCGCCGAGGATCTGTCCCACTCCAGATGCTGCACGCGTGGCCTGCGCCGTACCCCGCGTCCGGCTAAAACCGCCGCGCAGCATGCGGCCTGCATCGAGCGGATAGGCCGGGATGAGATTCAACACGCCAAGAATTACATTGAGCCAGACCGTCGAGCGCATCAAGTGGGTAGGCGTGACCCAGGGCCTGGTGAAGAGGGCCACTTGGGGCGCAGCTCCTGCGATCAGCGATCCGACGGCGACGGCAAAACCGAAATTGGACAGAGGGCCTACAAGAGCCATCGATGTCTGCACGCTGCCCTCGCCGGCTCGCTCCGCGCTGTCCGGATTCGCGTAAGAGAAAAGTCCGCCAATAGGCAGCAGCAGAATGCTGCGCAACTGCACGCCATGGTAAGCAGCCACAATCACGCGGGCCACTTCGCGGACGACGACAGCAAGCAACAGGATGAGCCACAGCATGATGGCCCGCCACGACTGGATGTTGACAAGGTTCGTCGACAGCAGGCAGAGGCCGAGCAGCAGCAGAAAAAATGTGTGGATGCGCAGATCAACACCCATCCAGCGACCCAGTGGAAATGACCAGCCGCGCATTGCTCGTTCGTCCTCGTTCCTTCAAAGCTTGCTTCTGCAATTGTATGCTGGCGGAGTAATAAACGCGTGTACGCCTTAAACCCACGATGAAGACGGCTGCGCTACCATCAAAAACAATGCGCGTAATTGCCGGAAGGTTTCGTTCTCGCACTTTAGTGGCTCCTCGAGGACTCGATACCCGCCCTACGAGCGACCGTCTGCGGGAAACGCTCTTCAATGTGCTCGCGCCGCGTATCGATAGTGCTGCGTTTCTCGATCTATACGCAGGTTCCGGGGCAAATGGGATCGAAGCGCTCAGCCGGGGTGCGGAACAGATTGTTTTTGTTGAAAAATCCGCGCCTGCGGTTGCCGCAATTCGCGCAAATCTGCAGGCGCTTGGCATTCGCGAAGGTTACCAGCTCGAAA